>FTCZ01001312.1_pt1 | contig 51074 bp, 46 predicted proteins | sample 1658871 | NCBI WGS metagenome assembly FTCZ01 (sample SAMEA3914864, study PRJEB12502) | metagenome | biome: forest; material: soil | place: USA | collected 2012-03-12 | depth 0.3 m | reverse complement strand
TCCATTGCCGTCACGAATTCCGCCGCGAGGCGTCCGTGCGTCACCAGCACCAAACCGATCATCTATTCACCCGAGTTTGGCCTCTCTCCGATGACATCCCTGCTCCGGGCGTCCGGCATCTCTCATCGCTGGGCCAGATCGCGATGGACGATGGTGGGCGAAAATCCTCGCCGGTGCAACCAGTCCCCGATCGTCTCGGCGACATGAACCGAACGATGGCGGCCGCCGGTGCAGCCGAAGGCCACTGTTGTATAGCTCTTTCCCTCCGCGGCGTAGCGCGGAAGCAACAGGCCGAGCAGCCCTTCGATCCGTTCAATCGCCTCGAAATAAGCCGGATCTTCGGCCACATAAGTCGCGACTGGAGCGTCAAGCCCGGTCATCGGGCGAAGCACTGAATCCCAGTGGGGGTTGCGCAGAAACCGCATGTCGAACACCAGATCGGCATTGCGCGGAACACCGCGCGCGAAGCCGAAGGACATGATCGCAAGAGTGGTGCCGGCGTCGGTGGTCGCGAATCGGGAGCGCAATTCCTGCTGGAGCGTGTTGGTGCTGCTGTCCGTGGTGTCGATCAGATGATCCGCCGCGCGGCGCAGCGGGAAGAGAAGCTCACGTTCCCGGGCAATGCCATCCTCGGCCGGACGATCGAGGGCCAACGGATGGCGGCGACGCGTCTCCGAGAAGCGGCGGATAAGCTCGCTGCCGGCGCAATCCAGGAACAGAATACCGGCGTCATCGCCATGGCTTCTGAGCCGCTCGATCCGTGCCACGATGCGCTGGGGATCGAAGCCGCGTGTCCGACTGTCGACGACGAGCGCCAGGGGCCGATCCTCTCCGTCGGCCCCGGCGGAACCCGGCACATCGAGTAGACGATCGAGCAGCACCAGCGGCAGATTGTCGACCACTTCCCAGCCGATGTCTTCCAGCGTGCGGACCGCGGTGCTCTTGCCCGCGCCCGACATGCCGGTGACGAGAAGAAGGCGGCGGGGCAAGCCCTCCGCGTTCATCGCCGGATCGCCCGCAGCAGCATCTCCACCTTGACGGGCGCCGAGGCTTCCAGCGCGACGAGCGCTGCGACAGGAATGTCTACGCCTGCAAGACGGCGAGTTTGGGGTTCCGGCAGGCGCGTCACCGGCGCTTCCAGATCGATCAGCAATGCCACTTCGGCCTCGGCCAGGTGGGGCATCTCGACAATCCCGACCCCGCGGACCTCGATCTTGCCCACCAGTCGCGCCGGGGGGGAAGCGTGGAGGCGGCCATCGCGACGGATGACCTGGCTGTAGTCGTCGGATACCAGAACGGCTCCGCGATCGATCAGACGCAGCGCGAGATCGGACTTGCCTGCGCCCGATCGACCAGCAAGCAGCACAGCCCGCCCTCCGATCGCAACACAGGAGGCGTGGATGAGATCGGAGGACAGTTCGGTCATACTTCTGGCGCTCGCGGCAGGGTGATGAGGAAATGGGCGCCGCTGCGCCCGTCACTGCGATCGCGCACCTCGATCGTGCCATCGTGGCCGTCGGCGATTGCCTTGGCGATGGCGAGGCCGAGCCCGCTGTGGCGTTCGGGCTCTTCGGCGTCCGGGCGGTCGGTGTGGAAGCGGCGGAAGATGGCGTCGCGCTTGTCGGGCGGAACGCCGGGCCCTTCGTCTTCGATGGTAACGAGGACGATGGTGCCGATCCCCACCGCGCCCACCTCGACGAGGCCTGCCGGGGGCGAGAAAGATACGGCGTTGTCGATCAGATTCTCGATCATGCGAGCCAGGCGCGCGCCGTCGCCGAGCACCACAGTGGTGTCGACATAGGGGCGCGCGAAGGCGACCCGCACGTCGCCATTGCGGCCGCGCTCCTCGCGCGCGGTAACCAGTCCTTCGATCAGCAGCCCCAGGTCCACAGGCTCGAAGCGCGCGCGCGACAACTCGCCGTCGAGCCGCGAGATCTCCGCCACATCGGTGATGAGGCGATCGAGGCGGATCACGTCGTCGCGCACGATGTCGAGCAAGCGGTCATGCAGATCGGGATCCTTCACCACCGCCATGCTGTCGACGGCTGAGCGAAGCGAGGCCAGAGGATTCTTGAGCTCGTGGCTGACATCGGCCGCGAAGGCCTCCACCGCGTCGATCCGCCGCCGCAGCGCCTGGCTCATGTCCGAGAGGGCGCGGGCGAGTAGGCCTATCTCGTCGCGACGGGACGGCAGGCGCGGCACCACCACTTCGCGCGCGCGGCCAAGACGCACCCGATGTGCCGCGAGCGCAAGATGCCGCAGCGGCCGGGCGATGGTGCGCGCGAGAAACAGCGAGAGCAGCACGGAGACGATCAGCACGCCGATGATAACCATGCCGATGGCGAAGCGCTCGGCGCGCACGATCCGGGTGATGTCGCGGACGTTGTTGGTGGTGAAGAGCGTGCCCACGCCCGGGATCGTGACGGCCGCAGATAGCATTGGTGTGCGATCGGGAGCGCTGCGACGTCGGGATACGACCGTGCGTGGGTTCGCTGCGGCGGCACGAGCCTCGGGCCACGCATCCCGCGTGTCCACGGTCGGCTCGGCGAAGTGATCGACCGGGTCGGCACCGACGATATGATCGAAGCTGCGATCCATGAAGCGGGCAACATGTTTCTGCCACGGTTCGCTCTCGGGATCGCGGAGTAGGTAGGTGGGCGTCGTTCCACGCCAGGTGTCGATGATCGGCCGACCGGTCTCGTCATAGACGCGCAGACGCTCGCCATCGACCTGCGCCATCCGCTGCGCGAGCGCCGGTCGCACAGCCGGGGAGACGGCGGCGAGCGCCCCGCCGATCATCTCGACGTCGCTTTCCGCTTGCTCGGTCCGTTCCGCCGAAACCCGCGCGCGATAGCTATCAAGATAGAAGAAGCTGCCCGCCAGCATCGCCACAGCAAAGATGTTCACTGCGAGGATGCGGCTGGTCAGCGACCAACGCGCGGACCATGTTAGCGGCCGTTCATCGGAGGATTTCCGCAAGGGCGGAGCCGTCTTACTCTTCGCCAAAGCGGTATCCCACTCCGTACAGCGTTTCGATCGCCCTGAACTCCGGATCGACCTGCCGGAACTTGCGGCGGAGGCGTTTGATGTGGCTGTCGATGGTGCGGTCATCGACATAGACGTCGTCCTGATAGGCGGCATCCATCAGCTGATCGCGGGATTTCACGAAGCCGGGTCGCTGCGCGAGCGCCTCCAGGATCATGAACTCGGTGACGGTGAGCACCACTTCTTCGCCATCCCAGCGCACCTTGTGGCGAGCCGGATCCATGTCCAATCGCCCGCGGACGATACGCTCGGCAGGGGGCTGCTCCTCGCCCGTGCTGGCGCCGCGAGCCTCGGTGCGGCGTAAGATGGCACGAATGCGGGCGATCAGCAGGCGGAGCGAGAAGGGCTTTGCGATATAGTCGTCCGCGCCCATCGCAAGGCCTAGCGCCTCGTCGAGTTCGTCATCCTTGCTGGTGAGGAAAATGACGGGCATCTGGCTCTTCTCGCGCAGCCGCCGCAGTACCTCCATTCCGTCGATCTTGGGCATCTTGATGTCGAGAACGACGAGATCGGGCGCGTTCTCGGCGAATGCTTTCAGCGCGGCCTCGCCGTCCGAATAGATGCGCACGGTGAAGCCTTCCGCCTGAAGGGCGATCGACACCGAGGTAAGGATGTTGCGGTCGTCATCGACGAGGGCAATCGAAGCGGACATGACGGCTCACGTAGCAGAGGGAAAGGCGCGGGGGGAAGGGCACGCGACGAAGCTTTTATGCTATGGCTCTTCACGGGAATTTCTCCCTCGGGAGTGGGACACATGAGCCTGTTCGACACGCTGATGGGAAAGGCCGGCAGTATCGACCTCGATGCCCTTGCCGCGCGGGTGGGGTTGGAGCCGGACGAACTGCGCACCGGCGGCGAAGCGTTGCTGTCGAAACTCTCATCGGGCGAGCATGACGCCGACAGTGCCACGGCGGCGGCCTCCAACGAAACCGGCATCGCGCCAGACAAGTTGCAGGCGCTGCTGCCCGAGCTTTCGGCGGCGTTCGGGCAAGCAGGCGGCGAGGGCGGTCTGTCGGGGCTGGCCGGGAAGCTGGGCGGCCTGCTCGACCGCGATGGCGATGGCAGTCCGCTCAATGATATCACCGGATTCGCCAAAGGGCTGTTCGGCAAGAGCTGAGGGGCACTCCACTCGGGGTTGACGGCGCCGGGGAAGGACCGCGAAGGATGGGGTGCGCCGACGCGGCGTCGCCCCGCCGTCGCGCGCCTTGCAGCCTGCGGGAGAGAAGCCGCCGTGATCATTGCCCCTCGTTCTGCCCTGTTCCTTCCCGCCTCTAATTCCCGCGCGATCGAAAAGGCGCGCTCGCTCGATGCCGACATGGTGATCCTCGATTTAGAGGATGCCGTTCCCGATGAACGCAAGGATGAGGCGCGCGCGGCCGCGGTCGCGGCGGTCGGCAAGGGATTTGGCGATCGGATGGCAGCGATCCGGCTCAACGGGCCGGGCACTCCATGGCACGAGGCGGACTTGGACGCGCTGCGTCAGTCGGCGACTACGCTGGTCGTAACTCCCAAGGTCGAGACCGCAAACGAGGCGGCTTCGATCGCGGCGGCGCTTGGAAAGCCGGTTTATGCGATGATCGAGACGCCGGCAGGCGTACTCGCCGCATCGGCGATTGCCGCGGTGCGGGGCGTGGCCGGCCTCATCGCTGGCACCAACGACCTGGCACACGCGCTGCGTCTGTCATCGGGTGGCCGCAAAGGGCTGGCGCTGGCGTTGCAGTCGATCGTTCTGGCGACGCGGGCGGCAGGGGGTGTCGCACTGGACGGTGTCTGGAACCGGCTAGACGATCCGGACGGGCTTGCGGAGGAGTGCGCCGAGGGGCGGGCGTTCGGCTTTGATGGCAAGACCCTCATCCACCCCAACCAGATCGCGATCGCCAACGCGGCATTCGGTCCGAGCGAAGCGGAGGTCGAGGACGCGCGCGCACTCGTCGAGGCGGCGGTATCAGGGGCGGTTCGTTTTCGTGGCCGTATGGTGGAGGCTATGCATGTCGCCTCCGCGCACGCAATCCTGGCGCGCGCATCTGGAAAGACAGGGGGCACCGCCCTATAGGAGCGCGACGATTCCGCTCCCCGGCCTCCAGCGAAAGACGTCACCCATGGAAATCCGCCTCGGTCTTACCTTCGACGACGTGCTCCTCCAGCCCGCCGAATCGGAGGTGCTGCCCAGCATGGCAGACACGCGGACGCGGGTGACGAAGGAGATCGGCCTCAACATCCCGATCCTGTCCGCCGCGATGGACACCGTGACTGAGGCCGACATGGCAATCGTGATGGCGCAGCTGGGCGGCCTGGGCGTGCTTCATCGAAACCTGACCGTCGAGGAGCAGGCCGCCGCCGTCCGCGCGGTGAAGCGCTACGAGAGCGGCATGGTGGTGAACCCGATCACCATTGCGCCTGACGCCACGCTGGCTGATGCGCAGGAACTCATGGTGCGTCACCGGATCTCGGGCATCCCTGTGACGGAGGCGTCGGGCAAGCTGGTCGGCATCCTCACCAATCGCGATGTGCGCTTTGCCGAACATCCCGGCCAGCCGGTTTCCGAGCTGATGACGAGCCAGAACCTCGCGACCGTGCCGCTTGGTACCGGGCAGGAAGAGGCGCGCCGTTTGCTCCATGCCCGCCGCATCGAGAAGCTGCTTGTGGTGGACAGCGACTATCGCTGCGTTGGCCTCATCACCGTGAAGGACATGGAGAAGGCCGTCACCTATCCCGACGCGACCAAGGACGCTACCGGCCGCCTGCGCGTCGCCGCCGCCACGACCGTTGGCGACAAGGGGTTCGAGCGCACCGAAGCACTGATCGACGCCGAATGCGACCTGATCGTCATCGACACTGCCCACGGCCACAACCGGGACGTCGCCAAGGCGGTCGATCGGGTGAAGCGGATGTCCAACACGGTGCAGGTGATCGCCGGCAACATCGCGACCGGGGAAGCTGCCAAGGCGCTGATCGGGGCGGGGGCGGACGGGCTCAAGGTCGGTATCGGGCCGGGCTCGATTTGCACCACGCGCGTCGTAGCCGGCATTGGCGTGCCGCAGCTCACTGCGATCATGGATGCAGCCGAGGAAGCCAAGAAGCAGGGCGTGCCGGTCATCGGCGACGGCGGCCTGCGCACCTCGGGTGACATCGCCAAGGCGCTCGCCGCCGGTGCCTCGACTGTCATGGTGGGCTCACTGCTCGCCGGCACCGAGGAAGCGCCGGGCGAGACCTTCATCTATCAGGGTCGCGCCTTCAAATCCTATCGCGGCATGGGCTCGGTGGGTGCGATGGCGCGCGGCTCGGCCGACCGCTATTTCCAGCAGGACATCAAGGATCAGCTCAAGCTGGTGCCCGAGGGTATCGAGGGCCAGGTGCCGTTTAAGGGACCGGCCAAGGATGTAATCCACCAGCTCGTCGGCGGCGTGAAGGCGGCGATGGGCTATACAGGCTCGCATACCATTCCCGAGCTTCAGGAGCGCGCTCGGTTTGTGCGGATCACTAATGCCGGCCTCAAGGAAAGCCATGTCCATGACGTCGCGATCACCCGCGAGGCGCCCAACTACCCGACGCGCTGAGCCATGACACCGCAGGCGCGCGCCCAGGCCGCCATCGACATCCTCGACGAGGTGATTGCAGCCGCACGCGATGCGGGCGCCGCGGCGGACGTTATTATCCAGCGCTACTTCAAGACGCGGCGCTATGCCGGATCCAAGGACCGGCGCGCGGTCCGCGACCTCGTTTATGCCGCCATCCGACGGGCGGGCGAGCGCCCGGAGACGGGGCGCGCAGCATTGGTCGGCCTCGCCGACGACCAGCTGGAGATCGCCGCACTGTTCGACGACTCGGCCCATGGACCGGCGGCGATCCGTGCCGAGGAGCCGCGTGCTGCCGCGGGGCAGGCGCCGGGCTGGCTCGGCGGGCGTCTTGACGAGCTAGGTCTGGGCGACCGCGCGCCGCTCGATCTGCGCGTCAACCGGCTGAAGGGGCGGCGTGAGGACGCGCATATCGAGGGCGCTGTGCCGACGCCCCACGCCCCAGACGGCCTCCGGATACCCGAGGGCACGCAAGTCGAGCAGTTGCCGGAGTGGGGCGCCGGCCTGATCGAAGTGCAAGACGAGGGGAGTCAGCTCGTCACGCTCGCCTGCGGTGCCGCTCCGGGCATGACCGTCGTGGACCTCTGCGCCGGCGCCGGCGGCAAGACACTGGGCCTCGCCGCGGCGATGGAGGGGCGCGGCCGGATCGTCGCCTGCGACGCGGACCGCCCGCGCTTGTCGCGGCTCGCACCCCGGGCAGCGCGCGCGGGTGTCGTCATCGCCGAAACACGCCTGCTCGATGGGGGGCGAGAGCAGGACGCCCTCGTCGATCTCCGGGATGTGGTGGATCTAGTTGTGGTCGATGCGCCTTGCTCGGGGACTGGCACTTGGCGACGCAATCCGGAGGCGCGCTGGCGGCTCACGCCAGCCCGGATCGAACGGCTGGTAACCTTGCAGGCGCGACTGCTCGACGTGGCGGCGGGGTTGGTGAAGCCGGGTGGCAGGTTGATCCATATCGTCTGCTCGCTGCTCGACGAGGAGGGACCGGGGCAGGTTTCTAGCTTCCTTGAGCGGCACCCCGATTGGACTGCCCGGCCGATCGTGCTGCCGGCAGGTACGCCCCACGGGCCGGGGCATCGCCTTACTCCGGCACGGGACGGTACCGATGGCTTTTTCGTCGCGGCGCTCGTGCGGCCGTGCTAGACCTGAATCCGACCCATTTTTCGGAGAAGCTGATGCGTTTCCTGCCCGTTGCCGCCGCTGCCTCGCTGGGCCTTCTCGCGGTCTCGAGCGGCAGCTTTGGCCAGAAGCCGGATGAACAGATCAACCCACGCTCGCTGAGCTTCCAGAAACAGGGCGAGGTGGCGCTCGCGGCCGGCAATTATCAGGCGGCGAACGACGCGCTGGAGGCGGCGGTGGTCGCCGATCCGCGTAATCGCGGGGCGTTCGTGGCGCTCGGTCATGTTGCGCAGGCGCAGGCGCTGCCCGGCAAGGCGATCCGCTATTACAAGGATGCGCTGTTGCTCGAGCCGAACGATATCGGCGCGCTGGCAGGCGAGGGCGATGCGCTGGTGCAGCGTGGTGCTGTTGATCGCGCGAAGGACAATCTCGCCCGCATCAAGACGCTCTGCAAGAGTGACTGCCCGGCGGCGACCTCGCTTGCCGCCGTGATCGCGAAGGGCCCGCCGCCGCTGGTTCAGACCGCGCAGGCCAACGACAAGGTTCCGCCCAAGGGGCAGGAAATGCAGTCGCCTACGACCGGCAAGAACTGAGGGCGTCGCCCCAGAAGGGGCAAAAAATCCGCTAGGACAGGGCTCGGGCGACCGCCACGAACTCGTCGACTGAGAGCGTCTCGGGGCGCCGATCGGACGCGATGCCGAGCGTCGCGAGCGCGTCCAGCGCGTTTGGAACGGCCTTCAGGCTCTGTCGCAGCATTTTGCGGCGCTGGCCGAAAGCCGCGCCGGTGAGCGCCGATAGCCGCGCCGGATCGACACCCGCAGGCGCTTCGCGGGGTTCGATGTGGACGACAGCTGACATTACCTTAGGCGGCGGCACGAAGGCCGAGCGGTGCACATTGAGCGCGATCCCCGCCGATGCGCGCCACTGGGCGAGAACTGCCAGTCGGCCATAGGCATCGCTGCCTGGCTTCGCGATGATGCGCTCGGCGACTTCCTTCTGGAACATAAGCGACAGCGACGACCACCAGGGCGCCCAAGTCTGGCTTTCCAGCCAGCGGACGAGCAACACAGTGCCGACATTGTAAGGTAGATTGGCGACGATATGGGCGCCATCGCCGGCTTCGGCGCGTTCGTCGACATCGAGCGCGTCGCCTTCGATCACGCGCAGCCGCCCGTCGGCCGCTTCCGAAAGCTCGGCCAGCGCGGGCAGGCACCGACGGTCGCGCTCCACTGCCGTCACATGGGCGCCAGCGCGGAGCAGCGCTCGGGTGAGGCCGCCGGGTCCCGGGCCAACTTCATAGACGCTCTGCCCCTCGAGATTGCCTGGCACGCGCGCGATCCGATCGAGCAGTTGGGAATCGAGCAGGAAATTCTGGCCCAGCGCCTTAGACGCCGAAAGCCCATGCCGCGCGATCACCTCGCGCAGTGGTGGAAGCCCGGCGAGGTCTCTCATTGCGCCTGGGCGCGACGTCCGGCGGAGTCGCCGGCCATACGGATCGCGGCGATGGTGGCGCCGGGCTCGGCCACATTCTTGCCAGCAATCGCGAAGGCGGTGCCGTGATCGGGGGCCGTCCGCACGATCGGCAAGCCCAGCGTCATGTTCACGCCCTCGTCGAAATGGAGGGTCTTCAGCGGGATCAGCGCTTGGTCATGATAGGTGCAGAGCGCCGCATCATACTGCGCCCGGGCGCGCGGATGGAACATGGTATCGGCGGCGAGCGGACCGACGATGTCGATGCCTTCCTCACGCAGCTGCTCGATGGCCGGAAGCAGGATCTCAATCTCTTCGCGACCAAGTGCTCCGCCTTCGCCGGCATGTGGGTTGAATCCGGCCAGCGCGATGCGGGGATTTTCGATGCCGAAATCCCGCTGGAGGCCACGGGCGGTCACCCGGCCGCGTGCCACGACGAGATCCACGGTCAGCAGCTCGGGAACGCGCGCGAGCGGCACATGAGTGGTAATGCAAACTGTGCGAAGGCTGGGCCCGGCCAGCATCATCGCCACGTTGTTTGCCGAGACGCCGCAACGCTCCGCGACGAATTCGGTCTGCCCGGAATGGGTGAAACCGATTGCGTAGAGCTCGGCCTTGGCAACCGGCCCGGTGACGATGGCACATGCTGCGCCCGAGCGGGCGAGCCCGACCGCGATTTCTAGACTGACGATCGCGCAGCGCGCGCCCGGCATGTTAGGCTTGCCCGGGTCGATCTCTCCCGCGTCCTCGATCTCCATGATCGGTAGGGCGCTATCGAATAAGCCGGCCGCGTCCGCGGGCGCGCCGATCTTCTGCAGCGGTCCGTTCCACACCCTCGCGATGGAGCGTGGATCGCCGATCGCGAAGAAGGGACGCAGCGCCTCTTCCCGCCGCCGCATCCAGGCCTTGGCGAGGATTTCGGGCCCGATGCCGGCCGGATCGCCGATCGAGACGGCGATCGGCGGGAGCTCTTGGCTCATCGGTATTCGATCACCGCGTCACGGCGCAGATCGCGCAGGTAGCGGCGGGCACGGAGGTCGACGCGCTCCTGCTCCATCTGGTTGTAGATCTGGTCGAATGACGGCGCGCCCGACGTTTCCGGATCGTCGCGGCCGCACAGCACGAGCACGCGAACGCCTTCTTCTACCGACCCGAATGGGCTGGTCGACTGGCCGATCGACATCTTTGCGAGCTGACTCTGGAGCACCGGAGGCAGGTCGCGGATCTTGATATTGTCGTTCTCGACCATGTCCGCGTTGAATTTCGCCGCGACGTCCTTGGCCGCGCCGCAGCCACCCATTTTTTGCGTGGCTTCCGCGAAGGCGGAGACGCGAGGGCTCGCCTGATCCTGGGTGGTTCCCTTGGGGAAGGAAACCGTCACCTGCTTGAGGCTCAGCACCGCGTCGCGCGGATCGGACGTGAGGACCTGCCGTTCGTCGCGCAGCGCGATGATCGAATAGCCACCCGGCACCGCGATCGGCGTGCTGATACTGCCGGGCTGCATTTGCGGCAGAAGCTGTGAGATTTGATCGGGTAGCTGCTCGGCCCGGACCCAGCCGAGATCGCCGCCGACCGCGGCGGTCGATGCTTCCGAATATTGCCGCGCGTAGGCGACGAAGCTGCCGCCATTGCGGATCTGATCCATCACGCGGTCGGCGTTGGCGTGGACCTGCGCGTCGGTCTGCGGGGTCGACGAGAGGAAGATCTCGCCGACATGATATTCCTTGGCGCCCTTGGAGGCGTTGAGGCGCGCGATCACCTGCTTCACCTCGTCCTCACCGACATTGATGAAGGGCTGTACCTTGCGATCGAGCAGACGCTGCCAAGCGAGTTCGCCCTCGATCTGCCGCTTGATCGAGGTCGACGAGGAGCCCTTCGACTTCAGGAAGGTGGCGAACTGGTCGGGCGTGTTCTTGAACTGCCCGGCGACCCGCTGGTACGTCTGGTCGATATCCGACGACGGAATTGTCACGCTGTTGGACTTGGCTTCCTGGATCTCCAGCGTCTCGTCGATCAGGTTGCGCAGCACCTGGAGCCGGAGCTTGTCGCGCTCGTCGGCGCTCACCTGCTGACCGTTGGCGGCGAGCACCAGGTTCAGCCGTTGGTCGACGTCGGTGTCTGTGATGATGAAGCCGTTGACGATTGCGGTCGCCTTGCGGATCGACGGGTCGAACTTGCCGAAGACCATGACGTCGTTGGGCAAGTTGAGCGGGTTGTTGGCACCTGGAGCGTCGTCGTCGCTTTGGGCGAAGGCGTTTCCACCACCGATCGTTACCAGCGCCGCGGCCAGGCAAAGCGCCGCCAGGCGCGGCTTGAGCATCCGTTTTTTGGAAATCACGCTGTCCTCAGTGTCCCGCCCGTCGCGTCGCGCCCAGCCGCAGCTCCCCCCATGAGAGCGCCATTGCGGCATCTTGCGAGCATGTCGCATGTCCTCGATGAATACAGGCTTAGCGCCCGAGGTTCTTGAACGCCAGCCGGAACTGGATTGTGTTTCCGCGGCGTGCGTCGCCGATTGACGTATAATCGCGCCGCCAGCTCACGCTAAACTCGAAACAATCGTCCTCGTAGGCGAGACCGACCCGCGATTTCACCGTATCGCCGTTCTGCGTGATGCTGGGATCCAGCACCATCGCACTCTTGTTGTTGGACAGGTCGAGGGTAGTCGAACCGTAGAGCGACCAGCGCTTCAGGAGGGCGAGCCGACCGCCCAGTCGAAGCTCCTCATGGTCGCGCAGATCCTCGATCGTGCTGCTGATGTGGCGGTTGAGCTTGAGATAACCTGCTTCGAAATACGTCTGTCGGCTGCCCAGGGTCGCATCAATCTCGTTGCGGCGTACCGCGAAGCTGTTTTTGTCCACGCGGAAGCGATGGGTGACGCTCAGGAAGCTGCCGTACCGGAGGGTCGTTCGCCCGACGATGTCCGAGGTCTTGCCTGAAAGACCCGTGCCTGGCGGCAGGATGCCGAGCCCTGCAGCTCCCGACGCGATGTCGGAGGGCGTGTAGAAGCGGTAGCTCTGCCCTACAACCGACCGCAGCGAGAGATGAGGCAGGTCCAGGGCATATTCGAAGCCATAGGTAACGCGCGCGCCGTCCTCCCAACGGTCGTAACCGGGGAAGCGGTTGAGCGCGAACAGGTTCGAATCCTCCAGATCTATCGCGCGCGCGTCTTCGTTGGGAATGGCAAGGTTGCGCGTCTTGGGCGATGCTACCAGTTGGACACGCGGCGTGATGCGCTGGGTCCCGGATAGGAAGTCGCCGACGAAGGGCCAGCGCACGTCGGCCGCGATCGCGCCAATGCCTCGCCCTTCCCAGCCGGGCGCCCCTTGATAGATGACGGTCGACGTCTGGAGATTGTCGGTACTGTGGTAGATATCGCCACGGCCATAAGCGGTGAAGGTCACCTGCTGGCCGAGTGGTGTGAGCAGCCATTTCTCCCATTGCGCGCTGGCAAAGGCTCGCTGGGTATCCTGCCCTTCGATCCGCGTGATGGCGAGTGAGTTCGCCTCGAACGTGAAGGTGCCGCCGAGCACATGCTCGGGGACGCGCAGTCTATAGTCGAGTGCGGGCAGGGCAATGGGTTGCGCCTTCTGCCTCGCGCCCGGCACCATCGTCTCGAATTCCCAGCCGGCGATCGAGAAATAGCTGTCGGCGTCGATTCGCTCTGCCTTGATCGTCGAGCGCAGTCGGTCGTCATCGTTAATGTCGTAGCGACGCAGGAACGTCTTGTCGGTGGCAGCCCGGATTGAGGTGCTCACCGTCCAGTACGGGCCGAGCTGATAGGTGCCGGTAGCCTCGAGATAGCCACGGAAGCTGCGCGAGCCCGGCGTGACGTCGTTCGATGCGCGGGTGCTCTCTGTTGCATAGGCCTGGATGCGCCAGGCACCGTGAGTGTCGAGCGAGCGGTACTCCGCCTCCAGCATCGGCAGCACGGCGGTAAAAATGTATGGCGTGATCGTCAGGTCGCGGTTCGGCGCGAATTGGATGTAGTAGGGCGTTGCGACCTGGAAGCCGTTGCGACCATTATAGCTGATGTCCGGCACCAGCAGGCCCGAGGATCCGCCCTGGCCCGATCCGTCGGGGTGCGAGAAGGCAGGCAGCCACAGGATTGGTACGCCGAGGAACGTGAGCCGGGCGTCGCGATAGGAGAGACGATGGCGGTTCGGGTCATAGACGACGCGGGTCGCCGTGATCTTCCAGATCGGATCCTTGGGGCAGCCTTTGCTGTCGGTGACGTCGCACGGCGTGTAGGCCGCGTGGGTCAGCGTATAGATGCCGTTCGCGCGGCCGCCGGTGGTCGCCGCCATGCGGCCACCATTCTCGAGGACCAGCAGCAGGTCCTCGATCACGCCATCCTTCAGTGTATCGGTGAGCTGGAGGTCGCGGCCGTATGTGATGTCGCCCTGCGGGTTGGAGATCGCGACATTGCCCATGGCATGGACTTCGCCGGTATCGCGGTTCCACTCCACCTTGTCGGCGCGCAGGCGGTTACCCTGGCGGATCATTCGGACGTCACCCGACGCGACGACTATGTGAGCGCGATAGTCATAATCGAGCGTGTCGGCGGTGAAGGCCACCTCGTTATTGGCGAGTGGTCCCGTATTGCCTCCGACCCCGAATGCGGGCGGGGGGGTGGGTGGCACCAGCGCAGGCCGTCCGTCGGGCTGTGCTCCGAATGCGCCTGTCGCGACATTGACGCTGGTGTTGCCACCCGCGGTATCGACAGGCGGGACGTGGGCGCTGGGGTCGGTCGGTTCGGGAGATGTCGTCTGGGCGTGGCCCTGCGCCGAAGCCAGCGCCAGGACGAGCGGAAGCGCGGTGGCCAGCCCGAGGCGGAAAGACGATCGTGTCGGGCTGATGAAGTTCACTTGTCCCCCAGAGTGCCCGAACGGCATCGCTTTCCTGCGCCTATCGCACCGCCGCGCCCGCTCCGCAATGTCCCGCGGCGCACGCTGCGATGGCCTGTAGGGGTGGCGCGGATCGGCGAGGGTTGCCATATGCGCCGCCTAGGCGCTCTGTGGCGCCCCGTAACGGAGGTTTTAAAGTTCCGATGAACGTGCGCTTCGCAGACCGTCGCCCCGAAGGAGCCTATGCGCTCGCCCTGGCTCTGACCGCAGGCAAGCCTGACGCCGCTCGACTCGCTCCTCTGGTCGGAGATTCTGCGGCTTTCGTGGCGCAGTCGGCGATGGCGGCGCGCTTCGAGGGTGAAGCTGGCTCCGCCGCAGAGCTATTCATGCCCAACGGAGCCGAGGCGCGCCGTGTCGTGCTGGCCGGCCTGGGTGAAGGCGACTCGGATGCGCTCTTTGAGCGCGCGGGCGGTGCGCTAGCAGCGCGGCTCCAGCTTTCGGGCGAGAAGACATTGGTGATCGACGTCACAGGCCAGCGCTTCGATGCCGAGCGGGCCGTGCGCCTCGCCTATGGCGCCTTGCTCCGCAACTGGCGTTACGATGTCCACCGGACCAAGATGAAGCCGAGCCAGAAGCCGAGCCTCGAAGAGATCGTCGTCGTTGGCGCCGGCGAGGGCGGGCAGGCTGCCTGGACGAAGCTGAAGGCCATAGCGGACGGCGTGGCCTTTACGCGCGAGCTCGTCACCGAGCCCGCCAATATCATCTATCCCGAGAGCTTCGTGGAGCGCTGCGAGCGCCTGAAGGAGCTCGGCGTCGAGATCACCGTGCTCGGGGTTGAGGAGATGACCAAGCTCGGCATGGGTGCGCTGCTCGGCGTGGCGCAGGGTTCGCGCCGCCCGGCCCGCCTGCTGGCGATGCGCTGGAAGGGCGCGGACGTCGATCCTGTCGCCTTTGTCGGCAAAGGCGTTACCTTTGACACCGGCGGCATCTCGCTGAAGCCCGGCGCCGGCATGGAAGACATGAAGTGGGACATGGGCGGCGCCGGTGCCGTTGCAGGCGCTATGATGGCGCTCGCCGGCCGTAAGGCGAAGGCGCACGTCATCGGCGTCTGCGGCCTCGTCGAGAACATGCCCGACGGCAACGCGCAGCGTCCCGGTGACGTCGTGACGTCAATGTCCGGGCAGACGATTGAGGTCCTCAATACCGACGCCGAGGGCCGCCTGGTGCTGTGCGACGCTCTGACCTGGGTGCAGAAGACCTATTCTCCGAAAACAGTGGTCGACCTCGCGACGCTGACCGGCGCGATGATCATCTCGCTCGGTCACGAGCATGGCGGCCTCTTCTCGAACGACGACGGTCTCGCCGACCAGCTGCTTGACTCGGCCAAATCGGCGGGCGATCCGCTGTGGCGCTTCCCGCTCAGCGATGCCTACGACAAGCTTATCGACAGTCCGATCGCCGACATGAAGAATATCGGCCCGCGCTACGGCGGCTCGATCACGGCCGCGCAGTTCCTCAAGCGCTATATCGAGGACGGCGTGAAGTGGGCGCATCTCGACATCGCCGGCATGGTCTGGGCCGCCAAGCCCGGCGCTACGTGGGACAAAGGCGCGACTGGCTTTGGCGTACGTCTGATCGACCGCTTCGTCGCCGACCATTTCGAACAGGCCTGAGCCCACTGGGTCGCGGCCCATGCAGGTCGATTTCTACCATCTTGGCCGCGATCCGCTCGACCGCGTTCTCGCCAGCATCGCCATGAGAGTGCTGGCGGGAGGCGGGCGCCTGCTCGTTGTTACAGGCGAGGAGGGGGATGCCGAGGCCCTCGACCGCGCCCTGTGGGAAGCTCAGCCAGACGGCTTTCTGCCGCACGGACGATCCTCGGAGGGCGACGACGGCGCGGATCAGCCCGTGCTTATTGCATCCTACTGCGGGCCGGTGAACGCGGCGCGCCATATCGCGCTGGTCGATGGGATCTGGCGGGACGAGGCACTGACCTTCGAGCGGGCCTTCCATTTCTTTGACGACGGCTCGATCGAGGCGGCCCGCATGGCGTGGCGTGGCCTCAAGGGCCGCGACAGTGTCGAGCCACGCTATTGGAAGCAGGACGACGACGGCCGCTGGGCCCAGGTGGCCTAGAAGGGCAGCTTCACGGTAACCATCGCCGCCGGTGCGCTACCGCTGGCGAGCGTCCGCTGCGTCCCGTGGACATCTATCCTCGTAACGCCGAACAGCCGCCACTCGGCTTTGGGTAGCCCGGTGGCTTCCGGCGTCGTTCCCGTCTTGGGCAGCCGGTAGGTGTCCGCATCTCGGCCGCACACGACGATTTCGTTCGACGAGGGACGGCAGGCGGATGGCGGTACCGGATGGAGCAGACGCTCGCTAGCGTCCGGAGCCGGCGCAATTGAGATCGCGACCTGAAGCAACAGTAACGCGACTTCACACATCTTCGCCTCCGTAACGATCGGCGATGGTGTGGTAGTTCAGCAGGATTATGGCGGGAGCGAGGCGCCCCAGGGCCTTGCCTCGAAGCGTCTGCGCGCTTAGAGGGGCGCCACTTTCCACCCTGCAAAATTATGGAGCCCGCTCGGCCATGACGACCGAACGTACCTTTTCGATCATCAAGCCCGATGCCACCCGTCGCAACCTGACCGGCGGCGTCACCAAGGTGCTGGAGGACGCCGGCCTGCGCGTTATTGCCTCCAAGCGCATCCACATGACGAAGGAGCAGGCCGAGGGTTTCTATGCTGTTCACAAGGAGCGGCCCTTCTTCAACGACCTCGTGACCTTCATGATCTCTGGTCCGGTCGTCGTGCAGGTGCTTGAAGGCGAGAACGCCGTGCTCAAGAACCGCGAAGTGATGGGCGCCACTAACCCGGCAAACGCTGACGAGGGCACCATCCGCAAGATCTATGCGGAGTCGATCGAGGCGAACACGGTCCACGGCTCGGACAGTCTCGAGAATGCAGCGATCGAGATCGCCTATTTCTTCAAGCCGGAAGAAATCGTCGGCTGATCTTCCGAGGGCCTTCCGCTATCAGGCGGGAGGCCCTGAGTTCTTCGACTTGCCCGCGCGAGCTTCCCATAGCGCTGCTAGCTGCTGATCCGCCGCCGCGTCGGAAGCAGGCGCCTTGCCGATCAGCGAGAGCCCACGCAGCTTAACCGACGAGCCGCGGAGGAAATGCCCCTCCAGCGCGTAGCCGATGTCATAGAAGGCGCGCGCCTTGAGTGGTGTGCCGTTCGCCAGATAGTCCGTCTCGATCATAACGGGAACGCGTTCGTCACCCTGCGTTTCCTCGGGAAGCAGGCGCGTGTGGCGATCGGCCTTGAGCGCACCGCCGAACCAGCCTGCTTCGATCCGCGCGTCGCTGGTCGTGGTGACAGGCGAGAGCTTGAACGTAGGCGGGAAACGCAGCGTCTGCCCCTGGATGACATGATCGGCCACCACCGGCGTCAGCGACAATGTCGCGCGATCCCCGCTCGCGCTGGCCTTCAGATGGAAGAGCGTGGGCGACGTGGCGCGCGCGAATTCGGCAGCCTTCTCCTCGCGTGCCTGTCGGCGATCCTCGTAATTGTTCCACAGGCCGAGGCCCGAGATGAGGACGGCGATGATGCCGACCGTCTCGCCCAGTGTGACCCAGCGCAACCGCGTCCGGCGTTTGGCTTGATCGCCCGCCATCTTTTCGCTCATCGTCCGAACCGCTCCCTGAGGCGAGGCGTGGCGGCCAGCGTCCAGCTCTGCTCGATCCGCGCCTCCACCTGATCCCAATCGGTCTCCGGCACGTCGAGGCGCAGGCCGATCCAGCCCGAAGGCGCGAGATAGGCCGGGCGATAGAAAAGCTCCGGTTCGGCCTCGACCAGCATCGCCTGCTCGTCCGGGCCGCTGGTCTTCACCGCGACGGAGGTGATGCCCGCGCCATGATGGTTGTGGATGAACCAGGCGAAGGTCTTGCCCTTGTCGATGAAGAAGACGGGCATGCCGTGCGACACCTTCTCCACACCATGCGGCTGCGCGAGGCAGAGGGCGCGGATTCGGGTGAGGTCGGCGGCGGGGTCGGGGCTCACAAGGTCCTCACAAGCTCCGCCAGGGCATGCGGATAGAGGCGATGTTCCTCCACCAGCACGCGCGCTGCAAGAGTGTCTGGCGTGTCGCCGGGCAGGATCGGCACCTCGGCCCGGGCCAGGACCGGCCCGTCGTCCAGTTCGGCGGTAACGAGATGGACTGAGCAGCCGTGCTTGCTGTCGCCGGCGGCGATTGCGCGCGCGTGCGTGTCCATCCCCTTGTAGAGCGGCAACAGCGACGGATGGATATTGATCATTCGACCCGCCCAGCCTTCCACAAAGCCCGGCGAGAGCAGGCGCATATAGCCGGCGAGCGCCACCGCCTCGATGCGGTGGGCGCGCAGCTCGGTATCGACGATCGCGTCGAACTCGGCTCGCTTCAGGCCCTTGTGACCCTTGGCGAACGTGGCGATCCCCGCCGCGCGCGCGAAATCGAGACCCGGCGCGTCCTCAACGTTCGAGACGACCAGCGCGATTGCATAGGGGCAGTCATTGGCCGCCTGCGCTTCGATCAGCGCCTTGAGGTTGGACCCGCGCCCAGAAATGAGAACGCCGACGCGCGTCTTCTCAGCCATTGTGCGTGGCAGACCAGGCTTCGCGCTTTGCCCAGGTCTCATCCGAGCCCGAGACGGTGCAGCCCTTGCTGCCGGCCTCGATGCGACCGATGCGATGGACGGTTTCGCCTGCCGCTTCCAGCGCCGTCGTCACAGCGTCGGTATCTGCCGCCGCGACGACGACCGCCATGCCGATGCCGCAGTTAAAGGTGCGCGCCATCTCCTCGGGCTCGATCCGGCCCTGCGCCTGCAGGAAGGCCATCAGAGGGCTCTGCGGCCACGCATCGGCGTCGACATGGGCGTGAAGCCCCTCGGGCAGGACGCGTGGGATATTCTCGAGTAGGCCGCCGCCAGTGATGTGGGCAAGCGCGTGGATCTGGCCGGCCCGGATCACGGGAAGCAGCGATTTCACATAGATGCGCGTCGGCGCCATCAGCGCGTCGATTAGGAGGTGTTCGATATCGAACGGGGCGGGGCGCTCGAGCTTCCAGGCCTTGTCGGCCGCGAGGCGGCGGACCAGCGAATAGCCATTGGAATGCACGCCGGTAGAGGCCAAGCCGAGGATCAGGTCTCCGGCCGCGACCTTGTCGCCGGTCAGCTGTTCGCCACGCTCGACAGCGCCGACGCAGAAGCCCGCGAGGTCATAGTCGCCATCGGCGTACATGCCGGGCATCTCGGCCGTCTCGCCGCCAATCAGGGCGCAACCCGCCTGGCGACATCCATCCGCGATTGATGCGACGACTCGCTCGGCAACGTCGCCCACGAGCTTCCCGGTCGCGAAGTAATCGAGGAAGAAGAGCGGTTCGGCACCCTGCACAACGAGGTCGTTGGCGCACATCGCGACAAGATCGATTCCGACGCCGTCATGCCGCCCGCTGTCGATCGCCAGCTTGAGCTTGGTGCCGACACCATCATTCGCCGCGACCAGCAGCGGATCGTTGAACCCCGCCGCCTTGGGATCGAAGAAGCCGCCGAACCCGCCCAGCTCGGCATCTGCACCGGGGCGGCGGGTGGATTTCGCCAGTGGTCCGATCGCCTTCACGAGCGCATTGCCGGCGGCGATGGAAACGCCAGCCTTGGCGTAGGTATAGCTCTCAGTCTGTTCGGGGCTGTCGGTCATGGGCGTGCGGTAGCGACATCGTGCTTGGATTTCCACGCCCAACTCGCCAGAAGGGCGGCGTGACGTCGCTTGCCCTCCCTTCGCTCCGCCGCCGCTGGCCGGTGTTACTCGCCGCCGCGGCTCTCGCAACTGGGGGCGGCTGGTACGCGATCGCCCAGCTTGCGCCCGGCGATCGCGGCGTGCCGCCGATCGACAGCTCCTCTAACTACGAGGTGGCAGGCATACAGGTCGACGTCGCCGGCCGCACGGCGGATGAGGCCCGCACCGCGGCATGGCGGCAGGCGCAACGCAAGGGCTGGAAGATGCTGTGGGCGCGGATACACGGCGCGAGCCCGGACGGAGCTCCGGGGCTTCCCGACTCGACGCTCGATTCGATCGTCGCCGGCATAGAGGTTGAGAGCGAGCAGATAGGACCGCACCGCTACATCGCGACGCTGGGCCTGCTGTTCGACCGCGCCCGAACGGGCGAGATGGTCGGCGGCGCCGCCGCCACGCCCCGATCCGCGCCGATGCTCGTGATCCCAATCCAATATAATGGCGGCGGCGAGCAGACATTCGAGGCCCGTACTGCCTGGCAAAAGGCCTGGGCCCGCTTCCGCGCGGGGGCGAGCTCGGTGGATTATGTACGCCCAGTCGGCACCGGGCCCGATCCGCTACTCCTCAATCTCGGCCAGAGCCGGCGGCCTGGACGCGTCTGGTGGCGCATGCTGCTCGACCAATATGGCGCGTCGGACGTTGTCGTCCCCGAAGTCTATCTGGAACGCCGCTATCCTGGTGGCCCGATCGTTGCCCGCTTTGTAGCGCGGCATGGCCCGGACGGGGCGATTCTCGGCAGCTTTGGGCTTGTGACCGGCAGCACAGACGGACTGGATAGGATGCTCGATGAAGGCGTGCGGCGAATCGACGCGCTCTACGTCGACGCGCTTGGCCGGGGTGAGCTGAAGCCCGACCCGTCGTTGGCCATTGAGGAGCCGGAACAGCCCGCGCCGGATCTGATCTCAAACGACGAGGGCGATCAGATTGGCGCGCTCGTCGACAATATCAGCGCCACGAACCTGACGTTGCAACTCGAAACCCTCGACGCGGGTACTCTCGATCAGGCCCAGGCGGCGTTGCGGGCGGTGCCGGGCGTGCAGCAGGCCACCGTCGCGAGTCTAGCGCTGGGCGGCACATCGCTTCTGTCACTTAGCTATGACGGCAATCTCCCCGCGCTAAAAGCGGGGCTGGCGGCGCGTGGCTGGCGGCTCGAGGGCGAGGGGAGCACGTTGCATCTCCGCCGCGCCGCACCTGCGGCCGCGGCGCCCGCGTCACCCCCGCCAACGGGCCAGCCCAAGCCGTGAGCCAGATCGCGCTCCCGCTGGACTGGCCGGAGGATGAGCGCGACGACGAGTTCATTCTCTCGGACGCCAACGCTGCGGTTGCCCGTCATCTGGAGCATTGGGCGCTCTGGCCGGTGCCGGTGACGATCCTCACCGGCCCACGCAAGTCGGGGCGGAGCCTCGTCGGGCGGCTGTTCGCGCGGAAGACGGGGGGGCGGCTGCTCGACGACGCTTGGCGTGCGGACGAGGAGACGCTGTTCCACGCCTGGAACGCTGCGATGTCGACGCATCGCCCGCTGCTCATTATCGCCGATGTCGCCCCGCCAGAGTGGCCGATCGCGCTGCCCGATCTCGCCTCGCGTCTCATCGCGACGCCGCGTGTTGCGATCCTGCCACCCGATGACGCGCTGCTCCGCTCACTGCTGGAACGTGGCCTTGCGCGCCGTGGTTTGGCGCCGCCCCCGCAACTCGTGCCGTGGCTCGCGTCCCGGATCGAGCGGAGCTATGTCGGCATCATCGCCGCCATCGACGCGTTGGACCGCGCCTCTCTGTCGCGCCAGCACCGGCTGACCGTTCCGCTCGCTCGCGACGCGTTGGTGCAGGCTGGGGTCATCGACGCTTCATAAAGCTTGGGTTAGTCTCCGCGGGATGAGTGACAGGATCGACCAGCCCGCAGCCCACACCCTCGACCAGCCGGCGGCACTCGCCCCGGTCACGACCGCCGGCATCGCCGAGGCGGCAGAGCGCGTACAAAGCGCGCAAGGTGAGGAGCCGATCGCCGATCCTGTCGCGCCTCGCGAGCGTTACTTCAATCGCGAAGTGTCCTGGCTCGCCTTCAACGAGCGCGTGCTGGACGAGGCCTGCAATCGGGCCCACCCATTACTGGAGCGGCTGCGCTTCCTGTCGATTTCCGGCAACAACCTCGACGAGTTTTTCATGGTCCGCGTGGCGGGCCTGCGCGGACAGCAGCTCAACAATGTGGAGCAACTCTCCGCCGATGGACTGACGCCCGCCCAGCAACTCGCAGCGCTGGGTGAGAGCGCAGATGCGCTGATGCGCCGCCAGCAGGTCGTCTGGCAGACGCTGCGGGGCGAATTGGCCGAGCAGGATTTCCACGTTCTCTCGAACGAGGGGGTCGATGCCGAATCCTCGCTCTGGCTCGAGGCGCATTTCCGCGATCAGGTATTGCCGGTACTGACGCCACAGGCGCTCGATCCGGCGCACCCTTTCCCGTTCATTCCGAACAAGGGTTTCAGTCTAATTTTCGATTTGAAACGGCTGTCCGACCGTGAGCCGATTCGCGAACTGCTGATGATCCCAACGACGCTGCCACGCTTCGTGCGGCTGCCGGGCGAGACAGCGCGCTATATCGCGATCGAGACGCTGATCCGTCGCTTCACCGCGCTGCTGTTTCCCGGCTACGAAGTGCAGGGTGATGGCGCCTTCCGTATCATCCGTGATAGCGACATCGAAATCGAGGAAGAGGCGGAAGATCTGGTCCGCTACTTTCATTCAGCGATCAAGCGCCGCCGGCGTGGGCGCGTGATCCGGCTGAGGATGCAGGCCGCGATGCCCGTAGAGCTCGAACAACTCGTTTGCGAAGCGGTCGGGCAGGGAGCGCTCGTTTCGGAAGCCTCGGGTTTCCTCGGTATCGCAGATCTCGAGATGCTCACCGACGAGAACCGTCCGGACCTCAAATGGCCGCCCTTCACGCCGCGCTTTCCCGAGCGAATCCGCGAGCATGGCGGCGATTGCTTCGCCGCGATCCGAGACAAGGACATCGTCGTCCACCACCCTTATGAGAGCTTCGAGGTGGTGATCGCCTTCCTCCGGCAGGCGGCGCTGGATCCCGACGTGGTGGCGATCAAGCAGACGCTCTATCGGGCTGGCAAGCAGTCCGCGATCATCCGCGCGCTGATCGACGCGGCCGAAGCCGGCAAGTCGGTGACAGCCGTGGTCGAACTCAAGGCGCGGTTCGACGAGGAACAGAACATCCTCTGGGCCAACCAGCTCGAGCGCGCCGGCGTGCAGGTGGTCTATGGCTTCATCGACTGGAAGACCCACGCCAAGATTTCGATGGTGGTCCGCCGCGAGAATGGGGTGTTCCGCACCTACTGCCATTTCGGCACGGGCAATTATCATCCGGTGACCGCGCGCATTTATACGGACCTGAGTTTCTTCACTGCCGACGCGCGGGTGGCGCGCGATGCGGGACAGGTGTTCAACTACATCACCGGCTATGTCGAGCCGCACGATCTGGAGCTCGTCACCATCTCGCCACATGGCCTGCGCGAGCGGCTCGCCGATCTAATCGATGCCGAGATAGACCATGTCCGTGCCGGGCGTCCCGGCTCGATCTGGGCCAAGATGAACTCCCTGGTTGATCCAGCGATCATTGAGAAGCTCTATCGGGCGAGCGCGGCGGGGGTCCAGATCGATCTCATCGTCCGTGGCATCTGCTGTCTGCGGCCCGGAGTGCCGGGACTATCAGAGAATATCCGTGTGAAATCGGTGGTCGGCCGCTTCCTTGAGCACAGCCGCATCATGTGCTTCGGCAATGGCGACGCGCTGCCCAATCCCAATGCGCTGGTGTTCATCTCGTCGGCCGACTGGATGCCCCGCAACTTTGATCGCCGGGTCGAATATATGCTGCCCGTCGAGAACCCTACAGTCCAAGCTCAGGTGCTCGATCAGGTGATGGTCGCGAACCTCATCGATACCGAACAAAGCTGGATTCTAAAGTCCGACGGTAGTTATGAGAGAGTCTCCAATCCAGCAGGCAAGCCATTTAATCTTCACCGTTATTTTATGACGAATCCATCCCTGTCTGGTCGGGGAGCGGCGCTGCGCAAATCGGAAGGTGTACCCCGGCTCAAGCTCCGGCGTGGCGGAACATGAACGGCGAACTGGGCCCAACCCCGGTTCGACCGCTCTTTGCGGCGCCAAGGTTTCCCGCTACCCCCGGCGCCGACATGAAGCCGGGATTTCTCTTCCGCAACGCGCCCATCAAGGGACAGGACAACGCCGGCGGGCGCGTCGGCATCATCGACATAGGGTCCAACTCGATTCGCCTCGTCGTCTATGACGGGCCCATTCGAATTCCCTCCATCCTGTTCAACGAGAAAGTGATGGCCGGGCTCGGCAAGGGCATGGCCGCCACTAAGATGCTCGATCCGGCGGCGATGGACCGCGCGCTGGTCGCGCTCGAGCGTTTCCGCCTCGTCGCCGAGAAGATCGGCGTAGCGAGCTTGCACACGGTCGCGACCGCGGCGGTGCGTGACGCCCGCAACGGTGCCGAATTCCTCGCTCGCACTGCCGCCATAGGCCTCGACGTTTCCGTGCTGTCAGGTGGAGAGGAGGCGGAGATGGCGGGCGAGGGGGTGCTTGCCGCTTTTCCGGATGCGGACGGCATCGTTGGCGATCTGGGCGGAGGCAGCCTGGAGCTGGCCCGCGTCTCGGGCGGGAAGGTGCATGCGCGCGCCTCATTTTCGCTGGGCGTGCTGCGGGTGGCGGAGATCCGCTCCCGCGGTCCGCGCGCGCTGCGGAACCAGGTGGAGCAGCTCTTGCGCGAAGGGGGCTGGAAAGGGCGTGGAAAAGGCCTCCCCTTCTACCTTGTCGGCGGTTCATGGCGCGCGCTGGCGCGACTGGTGATGCACATGACCGGCTATCCGCTGCCGATCGTCCATGGTTACACCATGCCTGTCGATGTCGCGCAGCGCGTGGTCCGGGCATTGGCCCACCTCGACAAGGCGCGCCTGCGCGAGATACCGCAGCTGTCGAGCTCGCGCGCAGCGGCTCTTCCCGACGCGGCGGCGCTGCTGACACTGGTCTCGCGCGAACTGGGCTCGGCGAGCATGGTGACGTCCGCCTACGGGCTGCGCGAAGGTGTGCTTCACCGTAATCTGCCGGAAGATGTGCGGAACATGGATCCGCTAATCTGCGCCACGCGTGAGGAAGGCCGACGGCTCGGTCGTTTCCCGGAACACGGCGATCTGCTTGATCGGTGGATTGCTCCGTTGTTTGCCGAGGAAAGCGCGGCCGACGCACGACTGCGGCTGGCGAGCTGCCTGCTCGCGGACGTGGGCTGGCGCGCGCATCCCGAATTCCGGGCTGAGCGCGGCGTCGAGACGGCGCTGCACGGCAATTGGGTCGGCATCGACGCGCGAGGCCGCGCGATGATGGCGCAGGCGATGTACAGCAGCTTCGGCGCGGTCGGAGAGCCCGAGATCGTGACTATGCTCTCCTCCGCGGAGGACCGGCAGAGGGCGTTACGCTGGGGGCTGGCGATGCGGCTCGGCCAGCGCCTGTCGGGTGGCGTTGCAGCCCCGCTTAAGACGAGCGCGTTGACGCTGGGACGAGATACGGTGACGCTGCGCCTCGCGGCGGGCGACAGCCCGCTCTATGGCGAGGCAGTGGAGCGGCGGCACCGCAATCTGGCCGCCGCCTTCGGCCTCAAGGCGGAGGTGGTGGAGGGCTAGCCTGTCGCGTTCAGGCCGGGGTGGGTCAGCCGCAGCTTGCGCGGGCGATGAGGCGGTGCTCGTCAACGACGATGGTCAGGCGGTCCGCGCGGAAATCCATTGTCATAGCCTCGCCCGGACGCAGCACGCGGACGCTGCGCGCGCCCGACGCGCGACGCGCCCCCTCGATCGCGCCGGCGTCGCCCGGCCGGCCAATGAAGCCCTTCAGCGGTTCATTCCGGCATTCGCGGGGTGCGTCATGCTCGCCCCGCATCTCGACCGGCGTGCAGCCGGTCAACAGCAGGGCCGCGGCGAGAAAGCCGCATTCAGCCCGCATCGTCCATCCTCGTCATCTTGAGCTTGCCGTTCTTTACCGCAAAGCCCATCCGACCCTCGACTAGGTCGACGGCGTCGCGGCCGAATTGCTCGAAGCGCCACCCATCGAGGATGGCGAGCCCCTCGCGCCGGCCCGCTGCCAGCAGTTCGAGCTCGTCCGACCGCGCAATCAGACGCGGTGCCACGTCGGTCTCCTTAGCGCGGATCTTGAGCAGCAGCTTGAGCAGGTCTGCGACCAATGCGCCATCCTTGCCGAGGCCGGGCTTGCGATCGTCGCGCGCGGGCATCTCGTCATCAGACATGGGCGTCGCGGCTTCGAGCGCGCCCATCAGGCGGCTGCCAATATCGTTGCCCGCCCAGCTCGCCGAAAGCCCGCGCACGCGCGCGAGGTCTTTCTGCTCGCGCGGCGGGTGGCTGGCGATGTCTGCCAGCGTCTCATCCTTCATGATACGGCCGCGCGGCAGGTCCTTGCTCTGCGCCTCGCGCTCGCGCCACGCGGCGAGCGCCTTGAGGCGGCCGAGCACCTCGGGCTTGCGGCTGGGAATCTTGACGCGCTGCCAAGCGGTGTCGGGATTGTTGACGTAGCTAGAGGGATCTCCGAGCCGCTCCATCTCCTGATCCAGCCAGTCGCCGCGGCCGGTGCGACGGAGCTTTTCCAGCAGGCGCGGGAAGATCTGGACGAGATAGGTGACATCGCCGATCGCATAGTCGATCTGCCGCTTGTCGAGCGGGCGGCGGGCCCAATCGGTGAAGCGCGCGCCCTTGTCCAGCTTCACGCCCGTCCAGCTCTCGACAAGGTTCGAGTAGCCGACCTGTTCCCCCATGCCGAGTGCCATGGCGGCGATCTGGGTGTCGAATAACGGATGCGGCGTCTTGCCAGTGAGATTGTGGACGATTTCCAGATCCTGCCCACCTGCGTGGAAAATCTTCAGCACGTCCTCGTTGTCGACCATCAGGTCGAGCAGCGGCGTCATGTCGAGGCCGGGTGCCTTGGGATCGATCGCGGCCGCCTCGCGGGAATCGGCGATCTGGATCAGGCAGAGTTCGGGCCAGTAGCTGTTCTCGCGCATGAACTCCGTGTCGACGGCGACATAAGGGCTCTTAGCGAGGCGGGCACAGAGATCGGCAAGCGTCTGGCTGTCGGTGATAAGCGGATGAATGACCATAACGCTTCCATAAACAGAGCGTCGCGCCTTGACAAAGAGGGCACGGACACGGAAGCGCTCGCCCCCATCCTTTTCTTGCCCAGTACGGACAGCACCACCATGCACGCCTATCGCACCCACACCTGCGCCCAGCTCCGCGCGAGCGACGTCGGGCAGACCGTCCGGCTCTCCGGCTGGGTGCACCGCAAGCGCGACCATGGCGGCGTGCTCTTCGTCGACCTGCGCGACCATTACGGCCTTGTACAAATCGTAGCGGACTCGGATAGCGAGGCGCTGAAGACGTTGGAAGGCATCCGCGCCGAGAGCGTCGTCACCATCGACGGCGTGGTCGAGGCTCGCTCGGCCGAAGCCACGAACCCGAACCTCGCCACCGGCGAGATCGAGGTACGCGCGAAGAGTGTGGTGGTTCAGTCCGCCGCCGCCGAACTGCCGATGCCGGTGGCGGGCGAGGCTGAGTATCCTGAGGATATCCGTCTGCGCTACCGCTATCTCGACCTGCGTCGCGAACGGCTCCACAAGAACATCGTGCTGCGCTCGAACGTCATCTCGTCGGTGCGCCGCCGCATGATCGAGCAAGGCTTCACCGAGTTTCAGACGCCGATCCTCACTGCCTCGTCACCCGAAGGCGCGCGCGACTATCTGGTTCCCAGCCGCGTGCACCCCGGCAAGTTCTACGCGCTGCCGCAGGCGCCGCAGATGTTCAAGCAGCTGCTGATGGTGGCGGGTTTCGACCGCTATTTCCAGATCGCGCCCTGCTTCCGCGACGAGGACGCCCGTGCCGATCGTTCGCCGGGCGAGTTCTACCAGCTCGATTTCGAGATGAGCTACGTCACTCAAGACGACGTGTTCGCCGCGATCGAGCCGGTCCTGCATGGCATTTTCGAGGAGTTCGCGGATTTCGACGGCAAGGGCCGCACCGTATCACCGCTGCCCTTCCGCCGTATTCCTTACCGCGAATCGATGCTGAAGTATGGCAACGACAAGCCGGACCTGCGCAACCCGATCCTGATCTCGGACGTGTCGGACTACTTCAAGGGCTCGGGCTTCGGTCGCTTCGCCTCGATCGTCGAGAGCGGCGATGTGGTGCGTGCCATCCCCGCGCCAAACACCGCCGACAAGAGCCGCAAGTTCTTCGATGACATGAATGCCTGGGCACAGTCCGAGGGCTTTGCCGGCCTCGGCTATGCCACGCGCAAGGGCGGAGAGTGGGGTGGCCCCATCGCCAAGAACCATGGCGAGGAGGGCATGAATGCGATGGCGGACGCGCTCGGCCTTGGGCCGGATGATGGCCTGTTCTTCGCCGCCGGCAAGGAAGTGCAGGCCGCCAAGCTCGCCGGTCTCGCCCGCACCCGCGTCGGCGAGCAGCTAGACCTCATCGATCGCAAGCGTTTCGAGTTTTGCTGGATCGTTGATTTTCCGATGTTCGAATATCACGAGGAGGAGAAGAAGATCGACTTCTCCCACAACCCCTTCTCGATGCCGCAGGGTGGTCTGGAAGCGTTGGCGGAGAAGGACCCGCTCGACATCCTCGCCTACCAATACGACATCGTCTGCAATGGCGTGGAGCTGTCGTCGGGCGCGATCCGTAATCATCGCCCGGACATCATGTACAAGGCGTTCGAGATCGCCGGCTACACGCAGGAAGAGGTCGACACGGAATTCGCGGGCATGATCAATGCCTTCAAGTTCGGTGCGCCGCCGCACGGCGGTTCGGCGCCTGGCATCGACCGCATCGTCATGCTGCTCGCCGATGAACCAAATATTCGCGAAGTCATTGTATTCCCGATGACGCAGAAGGCGGAGGATCTGATGATGGGTGCACCGGCACAGGTTCGGCCGCAGCAGCTGCGCGAACTCCACATCCGCGTGGTTGAGCCCACCAAGTCATGATCGGCTGAGCTGTACCGTGGTGGGACGCCTCCAACGCTACCCACTCTCGCGTACCGGGCGGCGGTCGCCTAGCCCGCATGGCATGGCGATCGCCCTGTCGGATTTTGAAAGCGGCCCCAGGTGCGAGGGCGACTATGCGCAAGCGCTCGCAGATGCGCAGTCGCGGCTTGCCAAGATCCAGGTCGCGCACATCGTCCACAAGCGGCGCGCGATCATCATGTTCGAGGGCTGGGACGCGGCCGGCAAGGGCGGCACGATTCAGCGGCTGACCGCCGAATGGGATCCACGCTATTTCGAAGTATGGCCCATCGGTGTGCCGACGCCCGAGGAGAAGGCTCGCCATTTCCTCTGGCGCTTCTGGTCCAAGCTGCCGGCCGAGGGTGACATCAGCGTGTTCGACAGGAGCTGGTACGGTCGCGTGCTGGTCGAGCGTGTCGAGGGCTTCGCCACCGAGAAGGAGTGGCGTCGCGCCTATGACGAGATCAACGAGTTCGAGGCGCAGCAGAAGGACAGCGGCACGACGATCGTTAAGGTCTTCCTCCACATAAGCCAGGACGAGCAGGATAAGCGCCTCAAGGCGCGGCTCGAGCATCCGTGGAAGCGCTGGAAGATAACTCCCGACGACTTTCGGAACCGCACCCGTCGCGACGACTATCTGGCGGCGATGGACGACATGTTCCGCCTCACCGATACCCGCTGGGCACCGTGGAAGGTGATCGACGGCACGCACAAGAAATATGCCCGCCTCAAGGCGCTTGAGCATATCGCCGACGTGCTGGAAAAGGCTGTGCCGATGAAGCCGCCTGTGGTCGATTCCGACATCGCCCGGCTGGCGCAGGAGCATTTCGGGGTCGATTTGGGCGGGAAATAACCCGCTCCTCGCGCCCGAGCCCTCAGGCCTCCGGGTAGCGGATTTCCGTCACCTCATATTCCTTCTCGCCGCCGGGCAGCAACACGCGCCGTAGATCGCCCGGCGCGGCTCCGCGCAGCGCGCGAGCGAGCGGCGAGTTCCAGCTAATGTGTCCAACCGATGCGTCCGCCTCGTCGACACCGACTATCGTGACGGTCCGTTCCTCGTCGTCCTCATCCGCGACGGTCACGGTTGCTCCAAAAAAGACGCGGCTTCGATCGGGCTGCTTGGACGGATCGACTACCTGCGCCTTGGCCATCTTTTTCGAGAGTCGGTCAAGCGTGCGGTCGATCTCGCGCAGTCGTTTGCGGCCGTAGATGTAATCGCCGTTCTCGGACCGGTCGCCATTGCCGGCGGCCCAGCTGATCGTTTCGACCAGCGCGGGGCGTTCCGTCTCGAACAGTCGCTGATATTCAGCGCGCAGCCGAGCGAAACCTTCAGGGGTGATGTAATTTGGTTGGTCCATCGCGTGTCAGCCCGGCGTCTGCTTGCTGAGATAGTAGGAGAGGCGGTTGAGGTTGGATTGGCCGGCGCGGCTCGGGTTAATGGTGTCGTAGACGACCACATTCTCCAGCACATTCTGCACATAGCCGCGCGTCTCAGAGAATGGGATTGCCTCGATCCAGGTGACGGGGTCGACGCCCCCCGACCGCGGATCGCCATAGCTGTCGATCCAGCGGCGAACATTGGTCGGCCCGGCATTGTATGCGGCGAGAGCCAGTACGTAATTGCCGCCGAACATGTCCATGATCCGACCAAAATAGGCGGTCCCAAGCTGCATGTTATATCCGGGATCGGAGGTCAGCCGCATATAGTCGTAGGTCAGGCCGAGCTTGTCAGATTGCTCGCGCGCCGTTGTCGGCATGAGCTGCATCATACCGCGCGCGCCGGTGCGCGAGACGGCCTCTCGGTCAAACTGGCTCTCCTGCCGCATAATCCCGTGGATGAAGGAGAAGCTGTTGGCGATCTCGGGCGGCACGGGCAGTACGGGGAAGCCCGAGCGCACATAGTCGCTGGCGCTTTCCGGGCGAGCGGCGCGCTCTGCCATCACGCCGAGGTCGAGCCGGCCGAGCTCGCGCGCGAGATTGGCGATCAACAGATGGTCGGCGTCGCTAAGTTGGCTCTCGGCCGCGATCACACGGAGGAACTGGCTTTGGTCCTGCCAGTCGCCGAGCTGGCCGAGCAGACGCGCGGCGCGCACCACCTCGCGCGCTTCGAAGGCGTCGCGATCGGCCTGCGAAACCATGATTCCGCTGCTGTCGGCGGGCGCCGGCACCGGCCGACCGAGCCGTTCCAGCGCGAGCTGACCGTAGAACTGGTCGGGGAAGGCTGCAGCGTTTGCGAAATAGCCCTGCGCGCCAGTGGCATCGCCTGCCGACAGCGCCGCGCGGCCGGCCCAATAATAGCCCTTAGCGCGCGAATTGGGGCTTTGCGAGGCGTCGGCATAGGCGCGAAACATCGCGATCGCGTCCGCCGGGCGCCCGAGATGCTGGAGGGCGGTCGTCCCCGCCAGCCAGGCGAGGCTGGTGAACTGGTCACGCGCGGCGAAGGGGAGCGCGCGGATGCTGGTCCCCGGGGGATAAATGTCGGTGAGCTGACTCGAAATCCCATAGACGAGCGTCCACTGCTGATCTGCCGCTGCCGATCGCGCGACCGAGAGCAGCGTCTCCATGTATCGTGGCCCGTTGAAGGCGGGCGTGGAGAGTCGGTGGGGCTGGGAGAGCTCGAAGCGGGCGACCGGCTCCTGCCCGGTCTGCCGCAGCCAGTTCGTACGATCGATTAGATAGCCTGCGTCGTTGTTTGCCGCCGTGCCGAGTGGGGCCGCCAGCGTCGCCGCGTCGGGGGATTTGAGCTGGTAGGCGAGACGTGCGGCGTAGATGGCGTGCCGATCCGGACTGGTAAGCGGGAGCTGGCGTTGGGCGGCGACAAAGGCTCGATTCCACAGCAGCGCTTCCATCCGCTGGTCCTGCTCCGTCTGCGTGAGCGCGCCGGAGAAGGTGGTGGTAATCCGGGCTTCGTCGGAGGTGTTGATAGCGCCCGACGTCCAGGCTGCGCGCGCTGCCGCCTGCGCCTCTGTCGCGCGCCCTCTGGCGTAGAGCGCCTCGGCGAATCGCAACTGCCCGGGGCCGGTCTGCGGCGGATAGCGGGTAAAGAAGGCGATGACCGACTCAGGCGAGGTGACGTCCGGCAGGATCGCGTTCTCCGCCGTGCGGCGCATTTGCGCTTCGCCCGGCCAGCCCGGATGAGCGAGCAGGAAGTTCGCATATTCTTGGAACAGCAGCCCGTTGCTCTGACGCAGCCGTCGCCAGCTGACCAGCGCCTCAGCGACCGGATCGCTCTGCATGCCGACGCTCGCGGCCGGCGGCGGAGCGTAATTGTAGCCGGTTGCGGCGGGAGCCTGATTGGCCGGTGCGCTCGCTGAAAGACCCAGCTGCGTTCGATACCAGGCGACCTGCTGCGGGGTTAGGCTGGTAGCAGCGGCGGTTGCGGCGAGGAGGACTGTCGGGACGCTGAGCATGACTCTGCGATGGAGCATGCTGGACAGGATGCCAACCCGCTCCCTATCAGGCCCTGAATGTTCAAAGCCCCACCGCATGGGTTGGATTATGCCGCGCCGCGGCGTCGGCGTGAAGGAGAGTAAGATGTTCTCGGGTTCGATTCCCGCGCTGGTGACACCTTTTCGCGACGGTCGTTTGGACGAGTCTGCCTTCCGGTCGTTCGTCGACTGGCAGATCGCGGAGGGGTCGAGCGCGCTCGTGCCGTGCGGGACAACGGGCGAGTCGGCGACCATGTCGATCGCCGAGCATGACCGCGTAGTCGCTGTGTGCGTGGAGCAAGCGGCGGGCCGCGCGCCAGTGATCGCCGGCTGCGGATCGAACGACACGCTCGTTGCGCTCGATCATATGCGCTCGGCCAAGGCCGCGGGGGCGGATGCCGCACTGGTGGTGCTGCCCTATTACAACCGGCCCAACCAGGACGGCATCTATGCCCACTTCGCTTATTTGGCGGAGCGCTGCGACCTGCCGATCCTCGTCTACAACGTTCCCGGCCGCACGGTGACGGACATCAGCACCGCCACGCTGGGCCGGCTGGCGGAGATCCCCAGCATCATCGGTATCAAGGATGCGTCGGGCAATCTCGCGCGCGTGACGGCCCAGCGGCTCGCCTGCGGGGAGAGTTTCTGTCAGCTCTCCGGCAATGACGACATGACGCTGGGATTCATGGCGATGGGCGGCATGGGCTGCATCTCGGTCACCGCAAATGTCGCGCCGCGTCTCTGCGCTGAGTTTCAGGCGGCGTGCCTCGCCGGCGATTGGGCGGGGGCGCTCGCGCTTCAGGATCGGCTCTATCCGCTCCATGCGGCGTTGTTCAGCGATGCATCGCCCGGACCTGCCAAATATGCGCTCTCGAAGCTGCGCCCGTCCTTCCCGGGCGAGCTGCGGTTGCCCATGACGCCCGCCAGTGAAGCCAGCCGTCATGCGGTGGATGAGGCGCTGAAGGCGGCGGGGCTGATCTGATGGCCCGGCCTCGCCCCGTCGAATTCGACAAAAAGAAGATCGTCGCCGAGAACCGGCGCGCGCGGTACGAATATTTCCTCGAGCAATTCTTCGAGGCGGGCATCGCGCTCACTGGCACCGAGGTGAAGTCGCTCCGCTTCGGCGAGGGGTCTATCGCGGAAAGTTATGCGGAACTGAAGGACGATCAGGTCAATCTGATCAACGCCAATATTCCGGAATTCAGCCACGGCAACCGCTATAACCACGAGCCCAAGCGGCCCCGGAAGCTGTTGCTCCATGCCCGTGAGATCGACAAGCTGAGGAACGGCGTCTCCCGTGAGGGGATGACGCTGATCCCACTCGCCATCTACTTCAACGAGAGGGGGCGGGCGAAGGTCGAGCTTGCGCTCGCCAAGGGCAAGAAACTTCACGACAAACGCGAGACCGCGAAGGAACGCGACTGGAAGCGCGAACAGGGCCGGCTGCTGCGCGATCGGGGCTGATTTTTACCGATTAGGTCGTGCCCTTGCACCGGCCGGTTGAGGTGCTATGCATCCCTCATACACCATAAAAGTGAGGATGCCTGAATGCGCTTGTCGATGATCGCCTTGCTGGCGTCGACCATGCTCTGCGGAGCCGCGGCGGCGGCTGAGCCTGCTGCTTTTCTGAATCCTGTCACGACCGGCTCTGCACCGGCCATGGCTGGCAAGCCCACCTACGGTGCCTTCGGCTTCGATACCGCGGGTATGGACAAGTCGGTGAAGCCGGGCGACGACTTCTACAGCTACGCCAGCGGCAACTGGCAAAAAGCGACCGAGATCCCCGCGGATCGCGCCAGCTATGGCATGTTCCACAAGCTGCAGGATCTGTCGCTCGAGCGTACCCGTGGTATCCTCGAAGGGGCCGAGAAGCAGCCCGGCAGCAAGATCGGCATGTTCTACGCAAGCTTCATGGACGAGGCCGCAGCGAACGCGAAGGGCGCGATCCCGGTCAAGCCATGGCTCGCCGAGATCAAGGCCGCCAAGGACAAGGCCGCGCTCGGTGCAGAGATGGCCCGGCTCGCTCGCATCGGCGTCACTACGCCGTTTGGTACCTTCGTTGGCCAGGATGACAAGCTGCCGGACAGCTATATCGCTCAGTTCGGACAGGACGGCCTCGGCCTGCCCGACCGCGATTATTATCTGAGCTCCACGCCGGAGCTCGCCAGGAACCGTTCGGCCTATGTCGCCTACATGACCAAGTTGCTCACGCTCGCCGGCGAGCCCAATGCGGCCCAGCGAGCGCAGGCGATCATGACGTTCGAGACCGAGATCGCGAAGGTTCATTGGACGCCAGACGAATCGCGTGAGGCCGACAAGGTCTATAACAAGTGGTCTCGTGCCGACTTCGACGTCAAGGCGCCGGGCTATCCTTGGGCGACCTTCCTGTCGGGCCTCGGCTATGATGGCCAAAAGGCTTTCCTCGTTGCGCAACCGAGCGCGTTCGCGGGTGAGGCGAAGCTATTCGCAGCTACCCCGATCGCAGTTCTGCAGGACTATCTGACTGTGCGCGTGCTCGATGATTATGCGCGCTACCTGTCGAAGGATTTCGTCGACACCGGCTTCGCGTTCCACGGCACCGAACTTTCGGGCACGCCGCAGAACCAGCCGCGTTGGAAGCGGGGCGTGAACCTCGTCTCCCAGGACATGGGCGAAGCCGTCGGCCAGGTCTATGTCGCCCGATATTTCCCACCTGAGGCAAAGGCAGCGGCGGACGCGTTGGTCCACAACATCATCGCGGCAATGGGCACTCGGCTCAAGAACCTCACCTGGATGGACCCGGCAACCAAGGAGAAGGCGCTCCAGAAGCTCGCCGCCTTCACGCCAAAGATCGGTTACCCGGACAAGTGGCGAGATTATTCCTCGCTGGAGATCAAACGGGACGACCTCGTCGGAAACGTCGCGCGCGCCAACGCCTTCGAATATCAGCGTGGCCTCAACAAGCTCGGCAAGCCGATCGATCGCGGCGAGTGGCTGATGACGCCGATGGAGATTAACGCTTACGCCAATCCGGTAATGAATGAGATCGTCTTCCCGGCGGCGATCCTTCAGCCGCCCTTCTTCGATCCGAAGGCGGATCCGGCGGTGAACTATGGCGGAATCGGCGTGGTGATCGGCCACGAACTCAGCCACCATTTCGACGATCAGGGCCGCAAGTACGACGCGCACGGCGCGCTCACCGACTGGTGGACGCCGCAGGACGTCACGCGGTTCACTGGGATGACCGACAAGCTTGTGGCGCAGTACAACGCGTATGAGCCACTGCCCGGCCTGCACGTCAACGGCAAGCTCACGCTGGGTGAGAACATGGCGGATCTCGCCGGCCTATCGGTCAGCCATGATGCCTATGAACTGTCGCTCGGTGGCAAGCCGGCGCCGGTGATCGACGGCTTCACCGGGGATCAGCGCTTCTACCTTGGTTACGCCCAGGTATGGCGCACCAAGTATCGCGATCCGATCTTGCGCCAGCAGATCCTCACCAACCCGCACTCGCCGGGCCAGCAGCGCGCCGACGAGGTGCGCAACAAGGACCTCTGGTACAAGGCGTTCGATGTGATTCCGGGCGAGAAGCTCTATCTCGCGCCGACCGATCGCGTACAGGTCTGGTAAGGGTGGATTGACGGAAGGAGGCTCGGCGGCGGAAAGAGGGCCATGCGTTCGCTTGCCCACCGCGCCGAGCCTCTTCCGCTACGTGCGGCCGCGCCAGCTCGTCCCGGGCTTTCCGCGGATCGTCTGATCGCAGGCGGTGTTGCCGGGTTGGGCGTCGCCTCCGCGGTGATGCTGGCCCGGGCGGCCGGCGACTGGCGAGTGGGCATTGGTTTCCTCGTCGGCTTCGCGGCGATTGCGGCGGTGACGGTGCTGTCGGCGCGCTGGCGCGGCGGTATGGGCGAGGAAGGGACGGCGCCGCTCCCCGACCGGGCGCTGCTGCGCACCGCTCTCGATGCCACGCTGGAGCCGGCTGCGATCACGGACCGCGCCGGCCGTCTGGTGGCCGCCAATGCCGCCTATGTCGATCGGTTCGGGCCTTCCGCCATCCCGCCGGCGCTGCCCGGGCTCGATCTTTATGTCGAGGCCATCGCCGCTGCCGGGCGGACCGCCTGGCGCGAGGGCGAAGCGGACACTCAACTCGGCGCGACGCGCGTCCACCTGCGTGTCGCGCGGGCGGGAGTGGGTGAGGATCATTTGCTCTGGCGCATTGGCGACGGCCGTGGCGAGGGGCGGGCGGACGCGCTCCGCCTGATCGGTGGCAGTTTCGGCGAGCGCCTCGGTCGTGCCGGACTGATGGCGGCGTTGATCGACGAGCGGGGCCGCATTCTCGTCACCAACAAGGTTTTCGCATTCCGTGCGACCGGCAGCCAGGTGGTGAGTTGCGCGGGTCGCGATTTCGCCGCCTGCCTGGTGCAGGATGCGGAAGGCGCGCTGCGTTTCGCCCGCGACGATGAGACAGCCGACCCGCTGCGGTTGCTCCACATTCCGCTCGACGATGGGGAGCTGGCGGCCGGCGCCGCCGCGATGCTGCTTTTCGACGAGCCGGTGGCACCCGACGACTCGAGCACTGCGACGCGCCCGGCGGATCTCTACGGGCTGCTCGGCATGCTTCCGCTGGGCATCGCGCTGATCGATCGCGACGGCCGCTTCCTCTTCCAGAACGAAGCCTTTCTAGGCGCGGCCGGCGTGGCCGAAGCGGAACGCGCGATTTATCCGAGTGACCTCGTTGTTAAGGAGGACAAGTCGGCGGTATCCGACGCGGTGCGCCGCTTCGCCACTTCGAAACCGTCGTCGGGGCCGGGCAGCCACGGCCCGCTCCTGTCGGGCGACGTCGCGGTGCGGTTGCGTAACCGGCCCGAGGAGCCGGTCTCGCTCACCGTGGCTTCTGCACGCGGACTGGGCGAGGCGGCTGTGCTGCTCAGCCTCAAGGACAGCGCCGAGGAAGGGCGACTGCAGCGACAGGTCGCGCAGGCCACGAAGATGCAGGCGGTGGGCCAGCTCGCCGGCGGCGTAGCGCACGACTTCAACAACATCCTTACCGCCGTGCTGGGACATTGCGACCTGATCCTGATGCGCCACACGCCCGGCGACAGCGATTATGATGACATCCAGCAGATCCGCCACAACGCCAATCGCGCGGCGGGGTTGACGCGCCAGCTTCTTGCCTTCTCGCGCCAGCAGACGCTGCGTCCGCAGGTGCTCCAGCTTCCGGACGTGGTGTCGGAGGTGTCGAACCTGCTACGCCGTCTGCTGGGCGACAGCCTGCAGCTCGTCATCAATCACGGGCGCGCGTTGGGACCGGTGCGCGCCGATCCAGGGCAGCTTGAACAGGTCATCGTCAACCTCGCAGTCAATGCTCGCGACGCGATGCCGCATGGCGGAACGCTCACCATCCGCACCTACGCCGTCACTGCTGCCGAGGTACGGCGGCTCGGCGCCGACATCCTGCCGATCGGCGACTATACCGCGATTAGCGTTTCCGACTCTGGCAGCGGCATCTCACCCGACGTGCTGCCCAAGATCTTCGAACCCTTCTTCACCACCAAGGACGTGGGCAAGGGCACCGGGCTCGGCCTCTCGACGGTCTATGGCATCGTCAAGCAGTCGGGCGGCTTCATCTTTGCCGATTCCGAGCTGGGCGTGGGCACCAGCTTCGTGATCTACCTGCCTGTTTTCCATGGGGAAACGACCGAGGCGCAACCTGCCGCGCCCAGGCAGGTGCCGCAGGAGCTCTGGGGCACCGGATCGATCCTCGTCGTCGAGGACGAGGATATGGTGCGTTCGGTCGCCGAGCGGGCGCTGACACGGCAGGGCTATCAAGTCCGCACTGCCGCCAACGGAGAGGAGGCGCTGGAGATCCTCGGGCAGGTCGCCGCCGACGACGAGGAGGGTGGCTTTGACCTACTCATCTCCGATGTGATGATGCCGACGATGGATGGCCCGACGATGGTCGGCCATGCCCGCAAACGCTTTCCCGATCTGCCGATCCTGTTCATGTCGGGCTATGCCGAGGAGCAGCTGCGACGGTCGATCGATCTCGACAATGTGTCATTTCTCGCCAAGCCCTTTTCGGTACAGCAGCTGGCCGAGGCGGCGCGCGATGCGCTAGCCCGCCATGCTCGTACCGAAGGAGGACGTACGAGATAGTTCTTGTCCTGCAACGGTTTCGCCGGTTACCTCAGTGCATGACAGGCAGCCGCTCGATCCTGATCGTCGAGGACGAATCGCTTATTGCGATGATGCTCGAGGATTTCCTAGACAGCCTCGGACACGCGGTTGCGGGCACCGAGTACAGTGTCTCCGGCGCGCTCGCGCAGGCCGAGGCGGGCGGTTTCGATGCCGCCATTCTCGACGTTCATCTGCAAGGCGAGTCCTGCTGGCCCGTGGCCGATGCGCTGGCGGATCGAGGCATCCCCTTCCTGCTGGCAACGGGCGGCCATACCGAGCCGCCGCCGCCACGCCACGCGGCCGCGCCGGTGCTGGCCAAGCCCTTCACATTGGCCGGGGTCGAGCAGGCGCTCCAATTCATCGCCTAACAAATGTTCCACTCTTGTTCCTGTGGAACGAAGGTGGTACGCCGCCCTTCGTCGATGCCGCGCATTGAAGCTCGCGCCGGCTCGCTCTAACGAGGGGATATAGGCATATGGCCGCATCACTCAAAGTCATCGGGGCAAACGCGGATATGATCGACAAGCTGGCGATCTCGGACAGGCAGAAGGCGCTCGACGCCGCTCTGGCGCAAATCGATCGCGCATTCGGCAAGGGCTCGGCGATGCGCTTGGGCTCGAAGGAAACCATGCAGGTTGAGGCGATTTCGACCGGCTCGCTCGGTCTCGATATCGCGCTCGGTGTCGGCGGCCTGCCGCGTGGCCGGGTGATCGAGGTCTATGGACCTGAAAGTTCGGGCAAGACAACCCTCGCGCTCCACGTCATCGCCGAGGCGCAGAAGAATGGCGGAACCGCGGCCTTCGTCGATGCTGAGCATGCACTCGACCCGGTCTATGCCAAGAAGCTTGGCGTCAACATCGACGAGCTGATCGTCTCGCAACCTGATACCGGCGAGCAGGCGCTGGAAATCACCGACACGTTGGTCCGCTCGAACGCGATCGACGTGCTGGTGGTCGACTCTGTTGCCGCGCTCGTGCCGAGGGCCGAGATCGAGGGTGAGATGGGCGACAGCCATGTCGGCCTCCAGGCCCGCCTCATGTCGCAATCGCTGCGCAAGCTGACCGGTTCGATCAGCCGCTCGCGCTGCATGGTGATCTTCATCAACCAGCTACGCATGAAGATTGGCGTGATGTACGGCAACCCGGAGACGACGACAGGCGGCAACGCGCTCAAGTTCTACGCCTCGGTGCGCCTCGATATCCGCCGTACCGGCCAGATCAAGGATCGCGACGATATCGTCGGCAATTCGACCCGGGTGAAGGTGGTGAAGAACAAGGTCGCGCCGCCGTTCAAGCAGGTCGAATTCGACATCATGTATGGTGAGGGCATCTCCAAGATTGGCGAGCTGCTTGATATCGGCGTCAAGGCTGGGCTGGTCGAGAAGTCGGGTGCCTGGTTCTCTTATGATTCGATCCGAATCGGTCAGGGTCGCGAGAACGCCAAGACCTATCTCAAGGAAAACCCCGAGTTGGCGGCACGGCTCGAAAAAGCAATCCGCTCCAAGACAGACGACGTTGCAGAAACGATGATGACGGGTCCCGAGGAGGGCGACGACCTCTGATGAATATCTGCCGCACGCTCATCGGTCCGGGCGTGCGGCCGGTCACGTTGTCGGGGTGCTTTTTCCCACCCATGCGCGAACTTCACTAAGTTACGGCCGGGCGGCCATTCCCGGCGCCGCCTCCAACGCCGCCGAACGGCCGGGAAGGGGGCTCTCGATGATCGTTGTCCATCATCTCGAGAATAGTCGGTCGCAGCGCATCCTATGGCTGCTGGAGGAACTGGCGCTGACCTATGAGGTGAAGCGCTACGAGCGCGATCCGAAGACCATGCTCGCCCCGCCCGAACTGCGACGTGTCCATCCGCTTGGCAAGTCTCCGATCGTCGAGGTGGATGGCCAGATTCTGATCGAGACCGGCGCGATCGTCGAATATCTCGTGGCGCGCGAGGGCGGGCGTCTTGGACCGGCGACGGAGCCCGCGGAAGGCCAGCGGTGGCGCCAGTTCGTGCACTATGCCGAGGGTTCGATGATGCCCCCACTGTTCGGCCTGCTCATCGCGCGTCGCCTCGGCCTGTTCGGCCGCCCTGCACGAAAGCCACTGCTGAGGATGTTCGGTGCTCATCTGGCATGGCTCGAGTCGGAGATCACGGCGCGTGACTGGTTCGCGGGAGCCGATTTCACGGCAGCCGACGTCATGATGAGCTTCCCCCTCGAGGTCGCTGCCGAACGGGCGGGGCTGGATTACCGCTATCCTCGGCTTAGGGCGTGGCTTGAACGAATCCAGGCCCGACCGGCATACCGCGCCGGGCTCGAACGTGGAGGACCCTACGCCTATGCGTGACTTGCTTCCTCGTCGCATGGTGCTGGGCGGGATGTTGGCTAGCGGATGCGCGCTGGCACTCTCATCGATAGCTGCACGGGCAGAGGATGTCCTGCCGCCTCTTCCCGGAAACGCCCCTCCCATATCTCGGCAAGAGCGCGAAGCACGAATCGAACGTGTGCGGCGTCTGATGCGGGCGCAAGGCATTGCCGCGCTGCTGGTTGAGCCCGGTGCCTCGCTGATCTACTTCACTGGCGTAGAGTGGCATCGGAGCGAACGCCTGACCGCGGCCGTTATTCCGGTCGACGGCGAGATAGCCATCGTCACCCCTTTCTTCGAGGCACCCTCGGTTCGCGAAACGCTGGCCGTGCCCGCCGATGTTCGGGTGTGGGAGGAGGACGAGGACCCGCTCGCCCTCGTCGCGGCCGTGCTGAAGGATCGCAAGCTCGCCACCGGGTCGATCGCGATCGAGGAGACGGTACGCTACTTTGCCGTGGACGGGCTGATGAAGGCATTGCCGCATGCCAGTATCGTCTCCGGCGCGTCGGCGGTGCGTGGCTGCCGCATGATCAAGTCCGTTGCCGAGATCGCCTTGATGCAGCGTGCGACCGACATCACCATCGCAGCTTATCGCTTCGTGATCCCGCGTGTCCGGCCCGGCATGACGCCCAAGCAGGTGGGGATCATGATGGATGATGCCACGATCGCATTGGGCGGCGTGCCTGAATTCTCGCTCGTCCTGATGGGTGAAGCGGCAGCTTATCCGCACGGCTCCCACCAACCGCAGGTTGCGCGGGAAGGCGGCGTCGTGCTGATGGACTGTGGCTGTACGGTCCAGGGCTATCAGTCCGACATCTCGCGGACCTTCGTGCTTGGTCGACCCACCGACCGCCAGCGACAAGTGTGGGATCAGGTGCATCGTGGGCAGCAGGTGGCGCTGGCGGCTGCCCAGCTCGGGGCGCCGGCGGGGGCCGTCGATGATGCCGTCCGTCGCTATTATGAAAGTCTGGGTTACGGGCCCGGCTATAAGCTCCCCGGCCTTTCACATCGCACCGGCCATGGCATCGGCCTTGACGGTCACGAACCCGTCAACCTTGTTCATGGCGAGACCACGCGCCTTACCTCGGGCATGTGCTTCTCTGACGAGCCGGGTCTCTACATACCGGGTGAATTCGGCATCCGGCTCGAGGATTGCTTCCACATGACCGAGGATGGGCCGCGCTGGTTTTCGACGCCGCCCGCCTCCATCGATGCTCCGGTATGATCGTCGCGTCTGTTCGCTTGTGCGGTCGCACCGCCTCGCCTAAATCGCGCGCATGACTTCGACGAACGACATCCGCCGCTCCTTTCTCGACTATTTCGGCCGCGAGGGACATCAGATCGTACCTTCGGCGCCGCTGGTGCCGCACAACGATCCGACGCTGATGTTCGTCAATGCGGGCATGGTTCCGTTCAAAAATGTCTTCACCGGACTTGAGACGCGTCCCTATTCGACCGCGACCTCCTCGCAGAAATGCGTGCGCGCCGGCGGCAAGCACAACGACCTCGACAATGTCGGCTATACCGCGCGCCACCACACCTTCTTCGAAATGCTCGGCAACTTCTCGTTCGGCGACTATTTCAAGGAGCAGGCGATCCATCACGCTTGGAGCCTCGTCCACAAGGAGTGGGGGCTCGACAGGGATCGCCTGACCGTCACGGTCTATCACACCGATGACGAGGCCTTCGATCTCTGGAAGAAGATTGCCGGTCTGCCCGAGAGCCGCATTATCCGGATCCCGACGAGCGATAATTTCTGGGCGATGGGCGACACTGGCCCCTGTGGGCCGTGTTCCGAGATTTTCTGGGATCATGGCGACCATATCCTTGGTGGCCCTCCGGGCTCGCCGGATGAAGACGGGGATCGCTTCGTCGAGATCTGGAACCTGGTGTTCATGCAGTATGAGCAGGTAGATGCCGACACCCGGCTTAACCTGCCGCGCCCGTCAATCGACACCGGTATGGGGCTGGAGCGCATCGCCGCCGTACTCCAGGGCGTCCACAACAATTACGACACCGATATCTTCAAGGCGCTCATCGCGGCCTCTGGTGAGTTTACCCGGAGCGATACCTCGGGCCCGATGCAGGCTTCGCATCGTGTGATCGCCGATCATCTGCGTGCGTCCGGTTTCCTCGTGGCCGACGGCGTGCTGCCCGCCAACGAAGGCCGTGGTTACGTACTGCGCCGGATCATGCGCCGCGCGATGCGCCACGCGCATCTTCTCGGTGCGTCCGAACCGCTGATGCATCGCCTCGTGCCGTCGCTGGTCGCGGAGATGGGTGCGGCCTATCCCGAGTTGGTCCGCGCCCAACCGCTGATCGAGGAGACGCTAAAGCTGGAGGAAACGCGGTTCCGTCAAACGCTCGACAAGGGGCTCAAGCTGCTGGACGAAGCCACCACCGGAATGGGTGAAGGGGCGACGCTGGCCGGAGAAGTCGCGTTCAAGCTCTACGACACTTACGGCTTCCCCTACGACCTCACCGAGGATGCGCTGCGCGGGCAGGGCATGCTCGTTGATCGGGCCGGTTTCGATGCTGCGATGGCCGAGCAAAAGGCGGCGGCGCGCGCGGCCTGGAAGGGCTCGGGCGAGAAGGCATCCGACGAAGTATGGTTCGACATCGCCGAGGAGCTCGGCGGCACTGAATTCACCGGCTATGCCGCGACCGACGGCGAAGGACGTGTCGTCGCGCTCATCCGCGACGGTGAGCGGGTAAAGGCTGCGCAGACTGGTGACGAGGTATTCATCCTCACCAACCAGACCCCGTTTTACGCGGAGAGCGGCGGTCAGGTCGGCGACGTCGGCGTGATCACCGGCGATGCGGGCTTCGAGGCGGATGTCGAGGACACGATTAAACCGCTCGGCCGTCTCCACGCTCATCGCGCAGTGATTGAGGGCGGAGAGGTAAAGGTAGGCGATGCGGTCGTGCTCAAGGTCGATGTCGAGCACCGAAACGAGGTGCGTGCCAATCACTCGGCGACCCATCTGCTGCATGCGTCGCTGCGCAGTCATCTTGGCAAGCATGTCTCCCAGAAGGGCAGCTTGGTTGCCGCGGATCGGTTCCGCTTCGATTTCTCGCACCCGAAGGCGCTGACCGCCGCCGAGATCAGCGCAATTGAGACCGAGGTGAACCGCTTGATCCGCGAGAATGCCCAGGTCGGGACGCGTCTGATGACGCCGGAGGACGCGATCGCCGCCGGTGCGATGGCGCTATTCGGCGAGAAATATGGTGACGAGGTGCGCGTACTCTCGATGGGACGCGTGGGCGAGGGCGCTTATTCGGTCGAGCTGTGCGGAGGCACTCATGTGTCGGCGACGGGGGACATCGCGCTGTTCAAGATCGTTTCCGAGAGCGCCGTTTCTTCGGGGGTGCGCCGTATCGAGGCGCTGACGGGCGAGGCTGCGCGCCAGTGGCTTACTGGCCGCGAGGACCGGCTGAAGGAGGCCGCGGCGACACTCAAGGCCGCGCCAGAGGATGTCCCGGGTCGTATCGCGAGCCTCATCGAGGATCGGCGCCGACTGGAGCGAGAGCTGGCCGACGCCAAGAAGGCGCTGGCGCTCGGCGGGGGTGGTTCGGCGAACGAGAACCAGGCGATCGAGCAAGTCGGCGGCCATGGCTTTATCGGGCAGGTGATCGAGGGGCTCGATCCCAAGGGGCTGCGCGGGCTTGTCGACGAAGCCAAAAAGAAGCTCGGCTCGGGCGTTGCCGTGCTGGTCGCGGTGAACGAAGGGCGCGGTTCAGTTGCGGTGGGTGTCACCGACGATCTCGTCGGGCGTCGCAGCGCGGTCGACCTCGTCAAGGCTGCGGTTGCTGCGCTGGGTGGTCAGGGCGGCGGCGGTCGGCCGGATATGGCGCAGGGCGGTGGTCCCGAAGGCGCCAAGGCGACGGACGCAGTGGCCGCTGTCCGGAGCGCCCTGAACGAGGTGGTTGAAACAGTCTGAGCTCCGGCGGCAGCGGTCGGCGTAGATCTCGGAATGCTGAAAATACGGCTGTCCGAGTGGCTTAGGCGCGATCCCTCAGACGTCGACCTCGCTCCTTCGGGGCCTCGCTCAGGCCACCCATCTCCTTGATCTCGGCGCGTTGCTCGGCGCGCTTCTCGTGGATCGAGGCGATCACGGGACCGACGGGGACGCCGATCTCCGTCAGGACTGCTTCGGAGAGCTGGAACGAAGATTCGAGCTGTTCGGGCACGGCATCGGTCGCGCCCGCCCTATAGAGTTGTGCCGCATGGCGGGCATCGCGGGCACGGACGATGATCGGCAGTTCGGGGTGCGCTCCACGAATCCGACGCGTGAGTCGGAGCTGTTGTACCGGATCGTCCATGGTAAGCACTACGGCAGCCGCATTGCGCAGGCCAAGGCGGTCGAGCATCTCGGGCCTGCTGGCATCGCCGAACAGCACCGAAAAGCCATCGCGCCTCGCCTTCGACACTGCGTCGACATCGGCATCGACGGCCCTGTAGGGACGGCCGTGGGCGGCCAGCATGGAAGCGACCAATCTGCCGACCCGACCGAAACCGATCACCAACACACTGGGCGTGTCGTGAAGTTCAGGCTCACTATCCGCGACGCGGGCCTGGCGCCGCTCGACTCGTCGCGAAACGTCGCGACCGAGGCGGGGCAGCAATGGCGTGATGGTTAGGCCGATCGCGGTGACGGTCTGCCAGAAGGCGGCCGTCGCCGGCAGTATGAGGCCGGCAGCCTGCGCGCTGCCGAGCACGATCAGCGTGGTCTCGGAAGGCGAAGCCATGAGTAGTCCCGTCTCTGCCGAGACACCGGACCTCGCACCGGACAGGCGCAGCAACCCTGCCGTTACCAGCGCCTTGGCGAGAACGACGCCTCCGACGGCCAGCACCAGGGGCGCCCATTGTTCGCCGAGCGTGGCGAGGTCGATGCTCGTGCCGACGGTGATCAGAAAGACGCCGAGGGCGAGCCCGCGGAAAGGAGCGGTGATTACCTCGACCTCGGTGTGGTACTCGGTTTCCGCGATCAGCAAGCCGGCGAGCAGCGCACCGACAATTGGTGAGAGGCCCGCAGTGCTGGTTGCGATCGAAGCCAGGATCACGACGAGCAGGCTTATCGCCAGAAACAGTTCCGGGCTCTTTGTTCGCGCCGCCTGCGCGAAGAGGGGCGGCAGAGCGTAACGGCCGACCGCCAACAGAATCGCGATAGCGACGGTGGCGGAAAGGAGGGTCGCGCCCAAGCCGCTCCATCCCCCACCAGCATTCGGACCAAGCGCCGAGAGCGCAAATATGATCGGCACCAGCGCGAGGTCCTCGAACAGCAGCATGGCGAAGGCCGCGCCGCCGACGGCTCCGCTGGTGCCGGTCATCGGGAGCACGAGCGCGGTGGACGAGAGGGCGAGCGCAAGCCCGAGCCCAAAGCTGGCTGCAGGGGACTCGCCAAATAGCGTCAGCGTTCCCGCGATCACAGTGGCGGAGAGCAGGAGTTCCGCTGCGCCGACGCCGAACACCTGCGTCCGCATCGACCATAGCCGCCGGAACGAGAGCTCCAGCCCAATGGCGAAGAGCAGCAGCACGATTCCGAACTCGGCAAAAGGCTCGATCGCGTGCGGATCGGTGATGGTGAAGTGATAAAGCCAGGGCCATCGCGGCTGGAGCGAACCGAGACCATGCGGGCCGATGGCGAGGCCGACGAGAATGAAGCCGATCACCGGGTTCACGCGGAAGCGCGCAAAGGTGGGGATGACGACGCCGGCCGCCCCCAGGATCACGAGCGCGTCGGAAAAGCCGGTCGATTGGGTCGGGAAGGCCATGCACCGCTTATGACAAGGGCGCGGGCAAGCTGGCTAGCCCACCCGCGCCCTTATCGCGAATCAATCCGAAAGGATCAGGCCCAGGTGGCCATTGCTTTCTCGAGATTGGTGACGATGGCGTCGAAAAACTGCTCGGTCGTCATCCAGTTCTGATCGGGGCCGACGAGGATCGCGAGATCCTTAGTCATCTGGCCGCCCTGGACGGTGTCGATGCAGACCTTCTCGAGCGTCTCGGCGAAGCGGACGACATCCGGGGTGTCATCGAACTTGCCGCGGAACTTGAGGCCGCCCGTCCACGCGAAGATCGACGCGATCGGGTTGGTCGATGTCTGCTTGCCCTGCTCGTGCATGCGATAGTGGCGTGTGACGGTGCCATGCGCCGCCTCGGCCTCAATCGTCTTGCCATCCGGCGTCATCAGAACTGAAGTCATGAGGCCCAGCGAGCCGAAGCCCTGTGCCACCTGATCCGACTGCACGTCGCCGTCGTAATTCTTGCAGGCCCAGACGAACTTGCCGCTCCACTTGAGCGCGGAGGCGACCATGTCATCGATCAGGCGGTGCTCGTAGACGATGCCGGCCGCGTTGTACTTGTCCTTGAACTCGGCCGCGAACACTTCGGCAAAGATATCCTTGAAGCGGCCGTCATAGGCCTTGAGGATGGTGTTCTTGGTGGAGAGGTAGAGCGGCCACTTGCGTTCCAGCGCATAGTTCATGCTGGCGCGGGCGAAATCGCGAATCGACTCGTCGAGGTTATACATGCCCATCGCCACACCGGCGGCGGGGTAGTTGAACACCTCTTCTTCGATCGTCTGGCCGTCTTCGCCGGTCCACACCATCTTGAGCTTGCCGGGCCCCGGCACTTTGAAGTCGGTCGCACGATACTGGTCGCCGAAGGCATGACGGCCAACAACGATCGGATCGGTCCAGCCCGGCACTAGGCGTGGCACGTTGCGCATCACGATGGGCTCGCGGAAGACGACGCCGCCCAAGATGTTGCGGATCGTGCCGTTGGGCGACTTCCACATCTTCTTGAGCCCGAATTCCTCGACGCGCGCCTCATCGGGCGTGATCGTGGCGCACTTCACACCGACACCGTACTTCTTGATCGCGTTTGCGCTGTCGATCGTGATCTGGTCGTTGGTCTCGTCGCGCTTCTGCACGCTGAGATCGTAATATTCGAGGTCGATGTCGAGATACGGCTTGATCAGCCGCTCGCGGATCCATTCCCAGATGATCCTCGTCATCTCGTCGCCGTCGATTTCGACGAGGGGCGTCTTCACCTTGATCTTTGCCATGGGAGCTCCACAGATGGGCCGGCGGCGAGCCGGCGAGGGGGTGGCTGCCGCTTAGGCCCACGCGCGCTACGGATCAACCGTGACACAGCATGGGCAAGGCCTTAGGAAGGCGCGATGACATCCCTTGAAAAGTCCGACATCGGCACTAGCACCGTGCGCTGGCGTTTTCCCGCCGTCCATCCCGAAGGCTACAAGTTCGCGGCGATTGCTGCGGCGATTACGCTCGCCTTGTTCCTGTTCCTGCCCCAGGGCTTTGGTTGGCTGGGCGTGGGGATCACCATATGGGTGCTGGCTTTTTTCCGCGACCCGGTGCGAACCACGCCGAAGAACGCCGCCATGATCGTGGCGCCGGCGGATGGTCTCGTCACGATGATCGCCACTATGCCGCCGCCGCGGGAACTGATCGGCGACGGGGCGCTGTCTCCCGATCCGGTAACCCGCGTGTCGATCTTCATGTCGGTGTTCGACGTGCATATCAATCGCTCGCCGATTGGCGGAACGATCAGCCGCGTGGTCTACATCTCGGGGAAGTTCCTCAATGCGGACCTAGACAAGGCCAGCGAAGAGAACGAGCGCCAACACATTCTGGTCGAGGGCCGGGACGGGTTGAAGATCGGATTCACCCAGATCGCGGGTCTTGTCGCGCGGCGCATCGTGCCCTTTGTGAAGCCGGGTGATATCATCGCGGGCGGACAGCGCGTCGGACTGATCCGCTTCGGTAGCCGCGTCGACGTCTATCTGCCGGCGGGCACCAGTTCCCAAGTGCTGCTCGGACAGCGAACGATCGCAGGTGAGACCGTACTCGCCGTCGCCGGCCGCGACGAGCGGATCGACGGCATCGCCCAGTGAGCGACCGGCCAGTCGCGCTTGGATCCCGCGGAAAGCCCAAGTCATGCCGCCGCTGAACGCTCGTCTTCGTGATCGTCCCCGCCGGGGAATTCCCTTGCGCGCCGTTCCACCCAATGCAGTGACGGCGCTAGCGCTTTGCTTTGGCCTTTCGGCGGTTCGTTTTGCCATTGCCGGCCAATGGGAGTTGTCCGTCGGCGCGGTGATTGTGGCGGGCGTACTTGACGGGCTCGACGGACGGATTGCGCGCCTGCTGAAGGGCGAGAGCCGTTTCGGAGCCGAACTTGATTCGCTGTCTGATGTGATCGCTTTCGGTGTGTCGCCCGCGGTCGTGATCTACTTGTGGTCGCTCCAATATATGCCGCAGTTCGGCTGGACGATCGCGCTGGCTCACGCGGTCTGCTGCGCATTGCGTCTGGCGCGCTTCAACGCGCAGATCGACGCGATGGAGCAGCCGCGGAAGGCGGCCGGTTTCTTCACCGGCATTCCTGCTCCGGCGGGTGCAGGCCTTGCCTTCGTACCGCTCTATCTTTGGCTCGCTACCGGTTTGACGATCTTCCGTTCCGCTTATGTCGTGGCGCCATGGACGGCCCTGATCGCAGTACTCATGGCGTCCAGCGTTGCGACCTATAGTTGGAGTTCGTTGCGCTTGCGCCGCGGAATCCGCTTTGGTGCACTTGCCGTGATTGCGCTGACGGGCGGTGCGCTAGTGAGCGCGCCGTGGCCGACATTGTCGATCATCGCGCTCGGCTATCTTGTCGCGATCCCGTTCAGCGTTCGAGCTTACGCCCGGATCAGGCGACAGCGCGCCGCCGAGGCGCGCCCATCGGCGTCGCCTGCCAGCGCCCCGCTGGCCTGATCCTCGCCGGGCGCGCGGCCATCGACGAGGGGGCGGTCTCTACAAGCCCGAGTGCGCGCAGGATCTTTGAACGCTCTTCAGCGAGCGTCCGTAAAATGAAAAGCGATGTGCCCAGCGTGATCGATGAGAAGGCGAGTGACGCAATGATATGGACCATGACCTGACCTCTCCCTTTGCGCCGTCCCCCCGGCGCGCAACGGTTTGTTCATGACATGTTCCTTGTGTTCCTAATTTGTTCCAGTGTCAATAAGCGGTCTCGGATGAAATTCGGCCTGCTCGACGCTGGAAGAGAGTCATCTCAGCGCTATATTGATTTCACGCGGGAGGCCCGCTAAAGGCGCCCGCATTCCACATGTCAGGCGCACATACCGGTGCCGACCACCATCTTTGAGATGGCTCGGTTCCTGCCTGGCAGAGGTTCAACCGGAAGGAGACTATCCCATGGCGGCACCGTCCGTCTCGATGCATCAGTTGCTCGATGTTGGCGCACACTTCGGCCACCAGACTCATCGCTGGAACCCGAAGATGAAGCCCTACATCTTTGGCGACCGCAACGGCGTCCACATTATAGACCTGTCGCAGACCGTGCCGCTCTTCGCGCGCGCTCTCGACTTCATCTCGCAGACTGTCGCGCATGGCGGCAAGGTTCTGTTCGTCGGCACTAAGCGCCAGGCGCAGGATCCGATCGCCGAGGCTGCGCGCGCTTCCGGCCAGCACTTCGTCAACCACCGCTGGCTGGGCGGCATGCTCACCAACTGGAAGACCATCTCGGGCTCGATCAAGCGTTACAAGGCGCTCGAGGAGCAGCTGGCTGGTGACACCCAGGGGCTTACGAAGAAGGAAGTCCTTCAGCTTACCCGTGAGCGCGACAAGTTCGAGCTCTCGCTCGGCGGCATTCGCGACATGGGCGGCATCCCGGATGTGATGTTCGTGATCGACGCCAACAAGGAAGAGCTGGCGATCAAGGAAGCCAATACCCTTGGTATTCCGGTCGTGGCGATCCTCGACTCGAACGTCTCGCCCGACGGCATCGCGTTCCCGATTCCGGCGAACGACGACGCGAGCCGTGCTATCCGTCTCTATTGTGAGCTAATCGCTGAGGCGGCGACCCGTGGCAACCAGGGTGCGCAGGCTTCGCGCGGTGCCGATTTCGGCGCAATGGACGAGCCGCCGGCTGAGGCCGCGCTCGCCTGAACCTTTGTCACGCGATCGTAAGATCGGGTCCCTAGCGGCGGGGTAATCCCGCTTTCCGTCACCCCGGCTTCGGCCGGGGTGACGATGCACATCTGAAAGGATTTACGACATGGCGGAGATCACCGCTGCCACCGTCAAGGAACTGCGCGAGCGCTCGGGCGCCGGCATGATGGACTGCAAGAAGGCGCT
>FTCZ01006862.1_pt1 | contig 51121 bp, 50 predicted proteins | sample 1658871 | NCBI WGS metagenome assembly FTCZ01 (sample SAMEA3914864, study PRJEB12502) | metagenome | biome: forest; material: soil | place: USA | collected 2012-03-12 | depth 0.3 m | reverse complement strand
CAAGGCCGATATCGAATTCCCCAACGACCTGCTCCAGGAACTCGATCGCATGGAATTCCATGTCTACGAGACCAAGGAGACGGTGCGCGCGACCGAGCGCCCGATCGTCGTCATCACCTCGAACAACGAGAAGGAATTGCCCGACGCGTTCCTGCGCCGCTGCTTCTTCCATTATATCAAATTCCCCGATCGCGAGACGATGCAGGCGATCATCGACGTCCATTTCCCCGGCATCCAGAAGATCCTGGTGTCGAAGGCGATGGACATTTTCTACGACGTCCGCGAGGTGCCGGGGCTCAAGAAGAAGCCGTCGACCAGCGAATTGCTCGACTGGCTCAAGCTGCTGCTCCACGAGGACATGCCGCTCGACGTGCTGCAGAATCGCGACCCGACCAAGGCGATCCCGCCGCTGCACGGCGCGCTGCTCAAGAACGAGCAGGACGTGATGCTGTTCGAACGCCTCGCCTTCATGGCCAAGCGCCAGCAGGGCGGCGCCCCGCGCTGAACGGCAGGAGGTGAAATTCCTCGACAGATTGTTCGGTCGCGCGCCCAAGCCCCAGGCGCGGCCGCAGGATGTCTTCGCTGCCGAGCTGATCGCCGTGCTGCGCGACAGCGGCCTCACGCTGCCGATCGAGTATGACGCCGAGAATTTCGAGCTGATCCACGCCCAGGCCGACGGCCAGCCGGGCTGCGCACGTTCCTGCACAATGTCTTCGCCGAATATACTCGCGCGGCGCCCGAGGGGCGCGCGACGGTGCTGCGGCAATTCGCCGCCTTCATCGCCGACAGCCAGCTGCCGGCCGCGCAGGGCGACGCCGCGCTCGATGCCTTGATGCCGGTGCTCCGCGCGCGGGCCGACATGATCGCCAATGGCCGGGCGCTCGACCAATGGCATTACAACCGCGCCTCGCGGCCGTTCTGCGACACGATGCTGCTGTTGCTGGCGATCGATTCACCGCACGCCATCCGCATCCTGACCGACGAGCAGCTCGCCGAGCTCAACATCTCGTTCGACGATGCGCTGGCGGTGGCGATCACGCATCTCAACGAATATGGCGAACATAATTTCGGCCAGCTCGGCGACGGCACCTTCGTGTCGAATTGCGGCGACACCTACGACGCCTCGCGGCTGCTGGTGCCCGGCCTGATCGAGGAACTGCCGGTCAAGGGCAATCCGGTGGCGCTGGTCGAGGCGCGATCGGCGCTGCTCGTCACCGGCAGCGACGATGTCGAAGGGCTCGAGATGATCGCGCGCTATGCGATCGAGGATTTCCCCAACAATGAGCGCGCCATCTCGATGACCCCGATCGAGCTGGTCGACGGCGTTTGGCGCGTCTTCGCGGTCCGCGACGATCATCCGCAGGCATTGCGCAACCTGGTCCAGTATCAGCGGACCTGGGGCTATGATGTCACCCGGGAGCATCTCCAGAAGGAGCTGGGCGACGACGTGTTCGTCGCCAGCGCGATGATGGTCGAGCAGAACGATACCGGGCGGCTGGCGACGATCGCGAGCTGGGCAGCCGGGGTCGTCACCGCCTGCCCGGTGGTCGACGCCGTCCGCATCCAGGCCGAGGGCGATTTCCCCGAGATCACGCGCAGCTTCGCCGATGTGATGACGGTGTGCGGCCCCTTCCCGATCATCGAGGCGATGCCCTATCCGCCGCGCTACCTGATGCCCGGCACGATGGAAGCCGCCCGCCGCCGCGAGCTGACCGACGGCTTCGCCGATTACGACCTCTTTCCGGAGACTGGGCAATGATCGATTCCGGGACCAATGCCGGCTGCCGCTGCGGTCAGGTCCGCATCGCGATCAACGGCGATCCGGTTCGCGTGCGCACCTGCTGGTGCCGCGAATGCCAATATTGGGGATCGGGCAACGGCACGACCAATGCCGCCTATCGCACCGCCGACCTCGCGATCAGTGGCGAGGTGACGTGGTTCGAGAGCGTCGCCGACAGCGGCAACCCGATGGTCCGCGGCTTCTGCCCCACGTGCGGGACGCCGATCTTTACCGGCAACGGCCCGGATGCGCCCTATCTCGCGCTCCGCGTCGGGGTGCTGGACGATCCGAGCAGCGTGACGCCGACCGAGACGATCTGGGTGGCATCGGCGCCGAGCTGGGCGTGCATCGATCCGGACCTGCCGAGGACCGATCGCCAGCCGCCGCCGATCGGGTGAAGCGCGAAGAGCGAAGGCGCGAAAACGGGGCCTCAATTACCCACGTCATCCCGGCCTTGTGCCGGGATGACGAATTGGAGGGGTAGCCCCGCTTTCGTTCGTCACCCCCTACCGCTCCATCGCCTTCAGCCCCTCGACGAGCGTCTTGTAGCTCGACTGGCCCGAATCGACCTCGGCATAGCCCAGCCGCTTGAGCGTCTGCTCGTCCCAACTGCCCGGCGCGAGGCCGTGGCAGGCGGACATGTACTCGTTGGCGGCGGCGACCTGGAATCCCGGGGTGACGTAAAGCTGGAGCGTATCGAGCAGATACTCGCCATCGAGCGCCGACAGCATCGCCGGATGAGTCAGCGAGCAGCGGATGTAGCTGGTCCGGTCCTGCCACGCGACCTTGATGCCGGGCGACCATTTCTCCGGAACCTCGCCATCGCCGGTCGCCGAATTGCCGCCGCGGCTGACGAGCTTGATCCGCACGCCGTCGCCGATCCGGTCGACGACCGTCGCCGATCGTTGCTGCGACCAGTAACATTCGCCCATATGGCATTGCATCAGCTGGATATCGCCCGGCCCCCGATCGATCGAGAACGCCTTGGGCACGGTCACGGCGGCGGCCCTGGTCGGGCTGGCCGCGGGGGTCGGGATCGGTGCCGGCGCTTCCGCGTTGCCGCCCGGTTCGGCCGGCTGATTGCAAGCGGCGAGGCAAATTGCCACAGCTAGCGCCACGCATGCCCGCATCATTTTCTCCTTCACCGTTCGCGCAACCGATATCGTGAGCGACCCTGCCCGACAAAGCGAGGCGCCACAACGCGGCGCGACACGCTTCGCCCGCGTCCGCGCGCGGCTCGAGGCGGTGCAGCCGACCAAGGGCTGGCGGTCATGGGTCTACGAATTCCTGCTGTTCGGGTTCAAACAGGGCTGGGCCTGCCTGTTCGGCGCGCTGATGCTGGCGCTGCTGCTCGGCACGCATTTCTTCTATCCCGACCATGCCCCGCTCGCGCGCAACGACTTCCTCACGATCATGGCGGTGCTGATCCAGATCGGCATGCTCGCGTTCCGGCTGGAGAATTGGGAGGAGGCCAGGGTCATCCTCGCCTTCCACGTCACCGGCACGATCATGGAGCAGTTCAAGACCCAGGCCGGGTCGTGGAATTATGCCGATGGCGGGGTGCTGCATATCGGGCTGGTCCCGCTCTATTCGGGGTTCATGTACGCCGCGGTCGGCAGCTATATCGCGCGGGTCTGGCGGATTTTCCGTTTCCGCTTCGAGCCCTATCCGCCGCGCTGGGCAACGATCGCGCTGGCGGCGGCGATCTACGTCAATTTCTTCGCGCATCACTGGCTGCCCGATATCAGGCTCGGGCTGTTCGCGGCGACCGGTCTGCTGTTCTGGCGGACGCGGGTCTATTTCACGCCGTTCCGCAAGGAACGCTGGATGCCGCTGCTGCTCGGCTGGTTCCTGGTCGCCGCCTTCATCTGGTTCGCCGAGAATATCGGCACCTTCGCGCATGCCTGGTCCTATCCCAACCAGCACAATGGCTGGCAGCTCGTCAGCCCGGCCAAGCTCGGCGCCTGGTACCTGCTGATGATCATCTCGTTCGTGATGGTCTCGCTGCTCCACGGAGTCGGCGGCGCAACGAAAACAGGGTCACCGGCGGATTAACCCCGTCCGCCAACCATCCGGTCAGCCAACCCTCCCTATGGCGGACGGGCATGAGGAGATACCCCCCCCATCTCCGCGTGCTGGCGGTCGCTTTTGCCTCCTTGGTATTGGCGGCCGCCCCAGCGCGCGCCAGGACTCTGCTCGACTATGTCGGGCAGTGCGTGCCGTTCGCACGAGCGGCATCGGGCATCCAGATCTATGGCGACGCCTGGACCTGGTGGAGCCAGGCCGAGGGCAAGTATCGCCGCGGCCAGGTTCCGCGCGCTGGAGCGGTCGCCGTGTTCCGCAAGACCGCACGCCTGCCGCTCGGCCATGTCGCGGTGATCAGCCGCGTGATCGACAATCGCGTGGTGATGGTCACCCACGCCAATTGGTCGGTGCAGAATGGCGAGCGCGGCCATACCGAACAGGACGTGACGCTGACCGATGTCAGCCCCGACAACGACTGGAGCGAAGTGCGCGTCTGGTATCTCGGCGCCAACGGGCTCGGCTCGACCACTTTCCCGCTCTACGGCTTCGTCTATCCCACCGCGCTCGGCGGGCAGAAGGCCAGGGCCGCGCCCGAGCTGACCGGCCGCAACCCCGACGTGGTCGGCGCACTGATCGACGTCTATTCGCGCTGAGCCTCTTCCCCGCCGGGAGGCGGGCGTGAGGAGGCAAGCGGCTCTCGATCCAGGCAGTTACTCGGCACAGGGCCGGGATGACGTTACGGGCCGCAAGCGCCGGCGTCCTCGCCCCAACCAACCCATCTCGACACCGCCCCATACCAACGGCATGGTGACGCGATGTTCTTCAACTTCCTCGACGAGCTGCGCGCCGCCGGCATTCCGGCGAGCCTCAAGGAACATCTCATCCTGCTCGAGGCGCTCGACAAGGACGTGATCAGCCGCACGCCCGAGCAATTCTATTATCTCAGCCGCGCGGTCTACGTGAAGGACGAAGGGCTGCTCGACCGTTTCGACCAGGTCTTTGCCAAGGTCTTCAAGGGGATCGAGACCAGCTACGGCATGCAGCCCGCCGAGATTCCGGCCGACTGGCTGAAAGCGATCGCGGAGAAATATCTCACGCCCGAGGAAATGGAGAAGATCAAGTCGCTCGGCTCCTGGGACGAGATCATGGAAACGCTCAAGAAGCGCCTGGAAGAACAGGAAAAACGCCACCAGGGCGGCAACAAATGGGTAGGCACCGGCGGCACCAGTCCCTATGGCAATTCGGGCTATAATCCCGAAGGCGTGCGGATCGGCGGCGAGAGCAGGCACGGCCGCGCGCTGAAAGTCTGGGACCAGCGCGACTTCAAGAACCTCGACAACACGCGCGAGCTCGGCACCCGCAACATCAAGATCGCGTTGCGCCGCCTGCGCCGCTTCGCGCGCGAGGGATCGGCCGACGAGCTCGACCTCGACGCGACGATCGAGGGCACCGCGCGCCAGGGCTGGCTCGACATCCACATGCGGCCCGAGCGGCACAATGCGGTCAAACTGCTGCTGTTCCTCGATGTCGGCGGATCGATGGATCCCTGGGTCAAGCTTTGCGAGGAATTGTTCTCGGCGGCGACGTCCGAGTTCAAGAACATGGAATTCTTCTACTTCCACAATTGCCCGTACGAAGGCGTGTGGAAGGACAATCGCCGCCGCTTCACCGAGCGCACGCCGACCTGGGACGTGCTCCACAAATTCGGCCACGACTACAAGCTCGTGATCGTCGGCGACGGATCGATGAGCCCCTATGAGATCACCCATCCCGGCGGATCGGTCGAGCATTTCAACGAGGAATCGGGCGCGGTCTGGGTCCACCGGCTGACGACCACCTATCCCGCCGCGATCTGGCTCAACCCGATCAAGGAAGAGCAATGGGGCTATTCGCAGTCGATCAAGATCATCCGCGAGCTGATGAACGACCGCATGTATCCGCTGACGCTGGCCGGGCTCGATGACGCGATGCGCGAGCTGACCCGCAAGAGGTGAGGATCAGGCGCTGAGCAGCGCGAGCTTGGCTTCGAACTTGGCGGCGAGATCGAGACGGCGCGCGCGCGCTTCGTCGGTGACCGCATTCTTCGCGGCGATCTTTTCCTGCGCAACGCGGCGCGCGTAATAACGAATATCTGATTCCATGGTGCGACCCCGAGCCCCGCGATTCGGTTATCCACAGATCATGTCATGCGTATGACTCGATGCATCCCTTTTGGGATCAATCGGCAGCGACTCGCGATAAAATGCGGATTGATGGCGATTTTCGCCTATTTTTCCGTCCGTAACGACCGAACCGGGCAGGAGTCGCCGCACGCCCCGCCGCTCAATATAGCAGGTGCGGCCGCCGTGCCTCGTCCCATGCCGCTTCGTCGGGCACGGTGACCGCGTCGAGATCGCCCGGCAGCGATGCCGCGTCGTCGACCCAGTCGCGCAATCCCGGACCGCCGTTGATCACGTCGATCGCCAGCTTGTCGAAGACATATTCGTACGGGAAATCGCGCCACAGATCGTAATCGCCGTACAGCGTGCGGATCGCCTTGAAGCCCAGGGCCTGCAGCCGCCACGGACGGAAGGCGTCATGGTCATAGGCCGGCCCTTCGGCATGGATGAACACGCCGCTGCACAATTGCCCGACATGCTTGTGAAAGGTCGGCTGGAACCAGATATCGCGCAGCGTGCAGCCGCCCAGCCATTGCGGCGCGATCCGGCGCATCTCGGCGATGACGGCCCTGGCATCCATATCGGGCGCGCCGAACAATTCGAGCGGCCGCGTCGTGCCGCGGCCTTCGCTGAGCAAGCTGCCTTCGAGCATCACCGTGCCGGCATAGCTGCGCGCCATGTTGACGTTGGCGGCATTGGGGCTGGGATTGATCCATGGCCGTTCGGGCGGCCAGCCGAAGCCGGGCGCGGCATCGGGCCGCCAGCCCTCCATCGCGATCACCCGATAGTCCAGGTCGAGCTTGAAATGGTCGATGAACCAATGCCCCATCTCGCCCAGCGTCATGCCGTGGCGCATCGGCATCGGCCCGGCGCCGACAAAGCTTTCCCAGCCCGGCTGCAGCGTCAGCCCCTCGACCGGACGCCCGGCCGGATTGGGGCGATCGAGCACCCAGACCGACTTGCCGTGCTGCGCCGCCGCCTTGAGCACGTACAGCAGCGTGGTGACGAAGGTGTAGATGCGGCAACCGACATCCTGCAGGTCGATCAGGATCGTGTCGAACGTGCCCATCGACTGGCCGGTCGGCCGCCGCACCTCGCCGTACAGGCTGAACACCGGCATGCCATAGGTCGGGTCGGTATAATCGGGCGACTCCATCATATTGTCCTGGAGGTCGCCGCGCACACCGTGCTGCGGCCCGAACACCGCCGAGACGTTGAGCCCGGTCGCGACCAGCGCATCGAGCGAATGCGTCAGGTCGGTGGTGACCGAGGCGGGGTGCGCGAGCAAGGCGACGCGCTTGCCTTCGAGCGGTTTCCTGAGCTCTGGCTCGGCGAGGAGCCGGTCGATGCCGAATTTCATGCCGCCGCTGGTGCCGGGAGGTGCGCGACAAAGCAATCCGCGTTGTGGAAATCGGGCACCTCGACGGCGTGCGCGAGCGCCCAGAACGACTTGGTGCCGTCCGTCTCCTCCACGACCATGGTCAGGTTCATGCGGACGTTGCTCGTCCCCACCGCCGATATGTCGAGCTCGGCCGCGAGCCCGAAACGGCCCGGCGCGTCGGGCGCGATCTCGATCCCGGGATCGAACGCAAGGTCGACGTCGCGCATCGCCGTGCGATAGCCATGGAAGCCATAGGCGGCCCATCGCGACGACGGCGACAGGTTGAACTCGATATAGTCCGGACCCTCGCCCGGCATCAGGAAGACCTCGCCGCAGGTCGTCTTCCACAGTTCGTCGGCGCGCGCCGGCGGCAACTCCGGCGGCAGCGCCAGCGAGCCGTCATGCGACACGTCGAACTCCACGCGATAAGCGGCCGGCCGGCCCTCGGCCGGCGATATGTCGACCGACACGCTGCTGACCCCGCGCGCCGGGGCGTCCGGATGCGGGAGGAGCGAAAACTGAGCCAAGATCGATCCTCCGGAAATCGGTTTACGACAACGCGGCGAGCAACGCGCCCATCACGCAATAGATGACCAGCCAATAGCCCGCATCGATCAGGAAAAGCTTCAGGCTCATCCGCGAGAACAGGTAGTTCACCCCGATCGAGGTGGCGATGAAGGCGAGCGCGATCCCGCCCGAAATCATCACGCTCAACCCCATCGGCGGATGCCCATAGGTCCCGAACACATGGTCGAGCACGAACGACGCGACCAGGTTGAGCACGAAGGTGGCGCCGAAGATCAGCGGCATGTTCATGCCCTGCTTGGCCGCTTCGGGCGTGATCCCGCGCTCCGCCATCCAGGCCTTGCCGAACAGCGGCCCGTACCACAGCCCGCCGACGACGAACCCTGCAACCGCGGCGACGATCACCGCCAGCCAGTGAATTGGCGTTCCCATTGTTCCCCTCCCGACATCGTTTCGGATGCGCGCAGGATAATCGGGCCTGACATTGGTTCAAGCTTTCCTGCCGCGCCCCCGCTGGCTAGCGTTCGCGGGACAGCAGGGGGAGGTCATCATGGCGCGTATCATCGGGGTCGAGGGGCTGACGATCGACGAGCTCAACGCCGAACTGGCGCAGGGCGCGCGGTTCGTGATCTATCAATATTGCATCTCGGTCATCGTAATGTCGTTCCGCCAGGGATCGGATGTGCATTTCATCCGCGCGAACGAGAATGCGGTGACGCGCGGGCTGGGCTTCGTCGCGCTCACGGTATTGCTCGGCTGGTGGGGAATTCCCTGGGGCCCGATCTTCACGATCCAGTCGCTCGCGACCAATCTCGGCGGGGGCAAGGACGTGACCGACGCGGTGCTCGCGTCGATGAACGGCGGGTAGGCCCTTCCCCTCGTCACCCCGGACTTGATCCGGGGTCCCGCTTACTTGCGGCTCGCGGCGAAAGAAGAAGAAGCGGGACCCCGGCTCAAGGCCGGGGTGACGGTATTTCGATCCTCCCCCGTCAGGAGGGATTGGCCCGCCCTCGGCGCCCGTCCAGCCCGGACTGGTAAAATCGCCGGCGAGACGCTATGTGCGCCGCCTTCCAATGGCTACCACACTCCCCTCCCCGCCCCGCGTGGGCATGGTTTCGCTCGGCTGTCCCAAGAACCTGGTCGACAGCGAACGCATCCTGACCAAGCTCCGCTCCGACGGCTACCAGATGTCGCCCGACTATGCCGGCGCCGACGTCGTCTTGGTCAATACCTGCGGCTTCCTCGATTCCGCCAAGGAGGAAAGCCTCGAGGCGATCGGTGAGGCGATCGCCGAGAATGGCCGCGTCATCGTCACCGGCTGTATGGGCAAGGAAGCCGAGGTGATCCGCACCCGCTTTCCCGACGTGCTCGCGATCACCGGCGCGCATGAGTACGAACAGGTCGTCGGCGCGGTGCACGAAGCGGCGCCGATGCCGCCCAACGCGTTTCTCAACCTGGTGCCGGAAGGCGGGCTCAAGCTGACGCCGCGCCATTACAGCTATCTGAAGATCTCCGAGGGCTGCAACCATCGCTGCGCCTTCTGCATCATCCCGAGTCTGCGCGGCGACCTGGTGTCGCGCCGCCCCGACGCGATCCTGCGCGAGGCCGAGAAACTGGTCGAGGCGGGGACGAAGGAACTGCTCGTCATCAGCCAGGACACCTCGGCCTATGGCGTCGACATCAAGCATTTCCCGCGCATGTGGCATGGCCAGGAAGTCCGCGCGCACATGACCGACCTCGCGCGCGAGCTCGGCAAGATCGCCCCCTGGGTGCGGCTGCACTATGTCTACCCTTATCCGCATGTCGACCAGGTCATCCCGCTGATGGCCGAGGGGCTGGTCCTCCCCTATCTCGACATCCCGTTCCAGCATGCCAGCCGCAACGTGCTCAAGCTGATGCGCCGCCCGGCCAACGAGGCAAAGGTGCTCGAGCGGATCCGGAACTGGCGCGAGATCGTCCCCGACATCACGATCCGCTCGACCTTCGTGGTCGGCTTCCCCGGCGAGACCGAGGAGGATTTCGAGTATCTGCTCGACTGGCTCGACGAGGCGCAGCTCGACCGCGTCGGCGCGTTCCGCTTCGAACCCGTCGAGGGTGCGGCGGCCAACGACCTGCCCAATCCGGTGCCCGAGGCGGTCAAGGAAGAGCGCTACGCCCGGATCATGGAAAAGACCGCGGCGATCAGCGCGGCCAAGCTCCAGGCCAAGGTCGGCCGCACGCTGCCGGTGATCATCGATGCCGTGGACGAGGATGGCGGCGCCACCGGGCGCAGCCAGGCCGACGCGCCCGAGATCGACGGCGAGGTGTTCCTGCGCGATGCCGGGCATCTGGCGATCGGCGACATCACCCCGGTGCTGATCGAGGATGCCGACGAGCACGATTTGTACGGCGTGCCTGCCTGATCTGTCCCATAGCTGGACGACAGGATTGCCCTTGGCGCGCGGTGCTGCCTAAGCTTGGCGTCATGAAGGCGTTGATGACGATCATCGGACCGCTGGCGGCATTGCTCGCGCCGGTCGCGCACGCGCAGCTGGTCGAGCCGTTGCCGTTCCAGAAGATCGTCACCCCGGTCGATCCGCTGCAGATGGGCACCGACGATTTCACCCGCCTCGCCAGCCCGGCGATCTGGGACGGCTTGGGGGTCAGCCGGATCGAGTTTCGCGACGAGCGCGCGTTCTGGCGCGTCTATCGCGTGGTCAACCTGCGCCGGACCGCGGGCCCGCTGTGGTTCGTGCCGCACGATAACGAGAATGCGGCGTTCCAGGCGGCGGTCTCGGCAGTGCGCTCGTACGGCGGCGTCGCGATCCTGGTCGAGGAAGCGCGCTCGCTGGCCGGGCCCGACAGCCGGCTCAATGCCGATGTCGCTTATGGCCGGTCGATCGATCCCAATCGCAATTTCCGCGACGACACCCCCAATTACGCCGCCGCCCTGCTCGCCGATCTCGGTGCGCCGCCGCGGCTGATGGTCGCGCTCCATACCAACGAGCCGGGCTATGACGCGGCGAGCTCGACCTGCACCCCGCCCGATGCCGGCTATACCGGCAAGGGCGAGATATCGGTGTTGCTGTGCAGCGACCTCTATTCGCCGCGCCCGTCGATGCGCGCAGCCTGGCCGTATGACGATACCGACAGCGTCGCGATCGTCTCGTATCGCGATGGCGGTCGCCCGAGCGACGGCTATTGCGCGCGCCAGCTGTCGGCGGCCGACATGAACATCATGTTCGAGCATGTCGTGACCAGCGACGGCTCCCTGTCCAACTACGCCCTGTTCCGCGGTCTGCCCTATGTGAACCTGGAGACGCAGGATCGCGGCACCGATCCGATCGGCCTCGCCAATGCCCGTACGCGATTGCTGGCGATGATCGACACGGTGATGGCGCGTTGCGCTCCGCTCGACGGGCTGGCGCTGCGCCCGCCGGTCTATCGCGCGCCGCCGCCCGCGACGCCGGTCAAGCGGCGGAAGCGCCGCTGAGCCAGTCGCGCAGCATCGCTGCCTCGGGCGAGGCGAGCGCGCTGCCGATCCCGCACAGATAGAGTACATTCACCGCGCGGCCTGCGCTGGCCGGCTCCAGTCCCATCGCCAGACAGGCATCGAGCGGCGCGATCGTCGCTCCGCGCCCGGCGCGCACGCTGGCAAGAGCCTCCTCGAGTTCGGTACAATGGTCGTGACGGATCAGCGAGGCCGGCTGGCGCCCGAACACGCGGTCGAACCAATGGCCGAACACATAATCATATTCGTCATAGGTGATGAAGCGCAGCCGCTCGATCGCCTCGAGCCGGTCGAGCGCGCCCGACGCACCGACCAGCACCGCTTCCTCGCGGGCGAGCTCGACCGAGGCGACCGGCACCGCGGTCACGTTGCGATAGGTGATGGCGAGGTCGATCTCGCCCGCGAGCAAGGCCGCGACCAAATCGTCGTGCGATCCGGTGCGGAACAGGATCGGCCGCGCCTCGGCCAGTTTGCCGAACAGGACCGGCGCGAGGCGATAGCGCCCGAACCCCGTGACCGCGCCGATCCGGAGCGGCGTCACGAAGCCTTCGTCGCGATTGAGATAGACGCGCACCCGGTCGATCTCGTCGAGCGCGCGGCCGATCGTCTCGAACAGGACACGACCTTGCGGGGTCAGCCGCAGCGCGCGGCCCGACCGCTCCATCAACGTCACCCCGACATCGCGCTCGAAGCGGCGGAGATCGGCATGGATCGCCGGCGCCGACTTGCCGATCGCCCGCGCCGCCGCCGCGATCCCGCCGGCGCGCGCGACCGCATGGAACACCGCCGCGCGGCGGAGATCGGCGCCTTCGAACATTCCGATTGACCTAATGATTGCCGTCGATCTTCCGAATTACGGAAAATTGCTCGCGAGTCTATCGTCGTCACCAAGGAGACGATCGATGCCCCCTCGCCTGCTTGCCGCCCTGGTCCTGCTTGCCACGCCCGTTGCTGCAGCCGCGCAATCGGGCGGTACCGCGCATCTCTACGCCTATACCGTCAAGGATCGCGCCGCGTTCGAAGCGGGCTATCGGCGGCACCTGCTGTGGCATGCGGGCAAGCAGGACAAGCTCGCCTGGTTTGCCTGGTACGTGACCGCGGGCGCGCGCAAGGGCGCGTTCGTCGACGGCACCTTCGGCACCACGCCCGAAGGACTCGCCGGCCGCCCCGACCCCGATGGCGACGGCGCGGATTTCCGCGCCAATGTCTCGCCCTTCGTCACCGCGCTGGGCGACGAGGGCTGGGAATTGGTCCGCACCGCGAGCCAGGCGACATTGCTCGAGGATCGCCGCCCGGGCGCGTTGCTCCACGTCTATCTGCTCCATCCCACCGGGCGCGACAGTTTCGAGGCCGCCGTCCGCACCTGGAAAGCGCCAGGCGTGAGCCTGTACAAATCGTCCGGCGATGGCCCGGTCCGCTATCTGCTGATGATGCCGGCCCAGGCGGACACCGCGCCGCCGCCGGTCCTGCCACTGCGCGCCGACATCCTGCGCGCCGAAACCTGGGCCTACGCCCCGCGCCTGGCACTGATGCCGGGCGAGACATTGTCGCCCTGATTGCGCCGCCCGCCCTAGGCAGGCCCTCGCCTCCAAGCCGTCACCCCGGCCTTGAGCCGGGGTCCCGCTTCTCGGGCGTCCCAGGAAGAAGCGGGACCCCGGGTCAAGCCCGGGGTGACGACAAGATATTGTGCCGTCTTCGTTCATCACGCGCGATGATGATCTGCCCCGATTGCGCCGCCCACGCGGCTGCGTATAGCTTGGCGGCTCCACCTCCCGGGAGCGATCCGCCTTATGCGCCTTCTGCCGCTTGCCCTGCTGCTCGTCGCCGCACCTGCCGCCGCGCAGGAAATGACTCCCGCCGAGACCGCCAAGGTCGATGCCATCGTCACCGACTCGCTGGCCAGGACCGGTGTTCCCTCCGCCTCGGTCGCGATCGTGCGCGGCGGCAAGATCGTCTTCACCAGGGCCTATGGCAAACAGTCGGAGACGATGAAGGTCGCCAGCCCCGACGTGCCGTACCAGATCGCCTCGATCTCCAAGCAATTCACCGCCGCGGCGCTGCTGATGCTCGAGGACGAAGGCAAGCTCAGCCTCGACGATACCGTCGCCAAATGGATCCCCGGTATCACCGACGGCGACAAGATCACGATCCGCCAGTTGCTCAGCCACACCTCGGGGCTGCAGGATTACTGGCCGCAGGATTATATGTTCGCGGCGATGGAAAAGCCGGTCGCGCCGCAGGGCATCGTCGATCGCTGGGCGAAGAAGCCGCTCGACTTCGTGCCGGGCAGCCAGTGGCAATATTCGAACACCGGCTATGTCGTCGCCGGATTGATCGCCGAAAAGGCCGCGGGCAAGCCGCTGCTGACCTATCTCCAGGAGAAGATCTTCAAGCCGCTCGGCATGAAGGCGATCGACCAGGACAAGGCGGTCGGCAAGAATTATCCACAGGGTTATCACCGGCTGGCGCTGGGTCCCGTCCGCGTCGCGCAGCCGCCGGCTTATGGCTGGCTGTTCGCGGCCGGCGAGCTGTCGATGTCGGCCGGGGACCTCGCCAAATGGGACATTGCGCGGATGAACCGCACCCTGCTCCCCGCCGACGACTGGCAGGCGCAGGAAACGCCCTATGTGATGACCAATGGCAAGAGCACCAATTACGGGCTCGGCGTGACCATCGGCACCGACAAGGGCCGCAAGTTCATCGAACATAGCGGCGAAGCGGTCGGCTTCCTGTCGGAGAATATCGTGTTCCCCGACGCCAAGGCCGCGGTGGTGGTGTTCGTCAATTCGGACTTTTCCGACGCCTTCACCAGCATCGCCGGGCAAGTCGCCGACCTGATCGTGCCGCCCGCCGCGGCGACGCCGCCCGCGGCCGATCCCGAAGTCGCGATCACCGCCAGGGCGCGCGCCATCTATGACGGCCTGCGTGCCGGCAATCTCGATCGTGCGGCGATGACCGACAATGCCAATTACTATTTCAACGCGACCGCGATCGGCGATTATCGCGACAGCCTGGGCAAGCTCGGCGATCCCAGCGATTTCCGGTTGCAGCGCCAGTCGCGGCTGCGCGGCGGGTTCGTCAATCGCAACTACCGCGTGACCTATGCCGATGGCCGCAAGCTCAACGTCATCACTTATGCCGAACCCGGCGACAATGGCCGCTACGAGCAGTTCATCGTGATGCCCGCGGAATGACCGACTTCGCCACCCTGCTCCAGCCCGATCGCGGCCAGCCCGCCCGCGACATCGAGGTGATCCATCCCGACCAGTTCGCCGACTGGCTTGGCCGCCAGCCCGCCCGCGTGCGCGCCGCGCTGGCCGCGCATCGCATCACCGGCAAGGCGGGCAACAAGGCGATCCTGCCCGGGGACGGCGCCGACGACTGGTCGGTGCTGCATGTCTGCGACGATCCCGCCGCTTCGCCCTGGCGGATCGCGGGACAACCCGATTTTCTGCCCGAAGGGACCTATCGGCTGAAGGACGCCGAGCTTGGCACCGCGGGGCTCGGCTGGCTGCTCGCGCAGCATCGGTTCGAGCGTTACACCAAGTCGGACAAGGAAGGCGCGCGCGTCCTGCTGACCAGCGACCCCGCGGCGATCGACGAGACCGTCCGTCTCGCCGAAGCGACTGCGTTGGTCCGCGACCTCGTCAATCTCGGCTCGTCGGACATGGGCCCGGCCGAGCTCGAGGACGAAGCGGGCAAGCTCGCCAAGAAGTTCGACGTGACGCTGACCGTGACCCGCGGCGACGCGCTCACCACCGGCTATCCGATGATCGACGCGGTCGGCCGTGCCGCCGCCAAGCATCGCGCGCCGCGGCTGATCGAGCTCGAATGGGGCAATCCCAGGCATCCGCGCATCGCCGTCCTCGGCAAGGGCGTGTGCTTCGATTCGGGCGGGCTCGACATCAAGCCGGCGAGCGGCATGCGGCTGATGAAGAAGGACATGGGCGGCGCCGCGCACGCACTGGCCCTGGCTGGCCTGATCATGGGCGCGCGGCTGCCGGTCCGGCTCCATCTGCTGATCCCGGCGGTCGAGAATGCGATCTCGGCCGACGCCTTCCGCCCCGGCGACGTGCTCAAGTCGCGCAAGGGCCTGACCGTCGAGAATACCAATACCGATGCCGAGGGACGCCTGGTGCTCGGCGACGCCTTGACCAAGGCGGCCGAGGGAGCAGATGGGGTCAGGCCCGAACTGGTGATCGACTATGCCACACTGACCGGCGCGGCGCGGGTCGCGCTCGGGCCCGATCTGCCCGCCACGTTCGTCAATGACGAGGCACTGGCGAGCGAGCTGCTCGAGGTGGCGAGCGCGGTGTTCGATCCCTTGTGGCGCCTGCCCTTGTGGGACGGCTATGACGAGTATCTCAAGTCGGACATTGCCGACCTGATCAACGCGCCCGACAATGGCTATGCCGGCGCGGTCACCGCGGCCCTGTTCCTGCGCCGCTTCGCGCCGGAGGGCGTGCCCTGGGCGCATCTCGACACTTTCGCCTGGCGCCCCAATGCCAAGGCCGCGCGGCCCAAGGGCGGCGAGGCTTATGGCCTGCGCGCCGCCTGGGCGTTGCTGAAGGGACGGTACGCGGGCTGATCAACAATCCCCGTCACCCCGGACTTGATCCGGGGTCCCGCTTCTTCGACGACGGATGAAAGCGGGACCCCGGCTCAAGGCCGGGGTGACGAGGAAGTTGGACTTGTGCGTTCCCTGGTCCCGACCTTCCGCCGGGGAAGGGATGAAGTCAGGCGGGAGTCTGCCCGCCCCCACGCACCATCCCCAGGATGTCATCCAGCGGATTGCCGTCGTGATTGGCATCGAGCATCGAGGCCAGCCCGCCGAGATTGCCGAGAATCCCGCCCGAGGCCGCCGGAGCCGCTGCCGGCGCCTGCGGTGCCGCCGCCGCGCTGCCGCTGCCCGCGATCATCGAGGTGAGCACGCTGGCCGCGATCCCGCCCATGATGCCGCCGCCCATCCGCTTCGAAACCTGCTGCGCGACCAGGCCGGCGACGATCGGCAGCATCGCCTTCAGGATGGTGTCGCTGATCCCGGTCTGCGCCGAGGCGGCAGTGGCGACCGAGCGGCTGACATCCTTCGACCCGAAAATCTGGCCGAGCACGGCATTGCCGGCATCGGTGTCGGTCGCGGGCGACGCGGTATTGGTCGCGATATTGGCGATCTCGCCGAGCAGGCCGCCCTGCTCCGCGCTCTTGAGCCCGCCGAGCACCGCGGGCAGCAACGCGCCGACTGCCTGGTTGGCCTGGTCGGGCGTCAGCCCGAATTGCTGCGCGAGCGCGCCGACATCGACTTGCGGCGCACCGCCGCCGCCTTCGGTGCCGCCGCCAACGGCCCCGGCCGCCTCCTGCAAGAGCTGTCCGAGAATATCCATGACTGCGACTCCCTGTGTGAGGGTGACAGATTTGTTCGGATTACGACGTTATTGCAACCGCGTTCGGTCGGCCTGAGTCGATAGTTCGTCGTTGCGCTTCACCGTACCGCGTCGATCAGCACGAAGGCAATGCGCGCGATCCGATCCGACCGATTTTCCCAGCCATGCGCGGTGCCGCGCTGGATCAGGATGTCGCCCGCACGCAGCAAGGTCTCGTCGCGATCCATCACCGCGACGATCTCTCCTTCCAGCACGATCGCATAGTCGATCGTGTCGGTGGTGTGCATGCTCGCCGAGCGCGCGCTGCCTTCATGGTGATCGGCATCGGGATAGAGCGCGGCGAACACCGCCTTGACCATCGCCGCACGCTCCTCGGGCGTCGCATCGCCGATCGGCGGGAAGTCGATCACGCGCAGTACCGTGCCCTGTTTCGGCGGCAGCACGCCGCGATGCCCGGCGATGTCGTCGGGCGCCGCCACCGCGCCGGGTGCGGCGTGCGTGCGCCACATATTGGTGCTGCGATAGGTCGATCCGGGCAGCACGAACTCGGCCGGGCTCGGCCCGTCTTCGGCAATGTACGATTGCCCCTCGGCATCGATCGCGGTCAGCACCCGGCGCGGCGTGGGCAAACCCTCGGTCATTCGGACAATTCCTCGGCCGCGGCGATGATCGGCACGAACTTGGCCGCGGTCAGGCTCGCGCCGCCGACCAGCCCGCCATCGACATCGGGCAAGGCCAGTATCTCGTGCGCATTGGCGCCGGTCAGCGACCCGCCATAGACGATCCGCATGTCGAGCGCGGTATCGCCGACCATCTGGCGCAATTTGGCGCGCGCGATGGCATGCATCGCGGCGATATCCTCCATCGTCGGCGTATAGCCGGTGCCGATCGCCCAGCGCGGCTCGTAGGCGAGCGTCAGCCAGTCGGCATGCGCATCGTCGGGCAAGGACTTTTCGATCTGTGCCTGGACCACGCGCTCGGCGCGCCCGGCATCGCGTTCGGCCTGGGTCTCGCCGACGCACAGGATCACGTGCAGGCCATGGCGATGCGCCGCGGCCGATTTCATATAGGCGTCGTGGCTGGTCTCATGCTGGTCGCCGCGGCGCTCGCTGTGCCCGACGATGGTGAAGCTCGCGCCGGCTTCCTTGACCATCGGCGCCGAGACGCAGCCGGTATGCGCGCCGCTATCGGCCTCGTGGACGTCCTCGGCGCCGATCGCCAGGCCGGGCTGCCGGGCATGGGCCGGCCCGATCAGGGTCGCCGGCACCGCCACCGCCACCTCGACACGCGGCGATGCCGCCGCCGCCGCGGCAATCCCGTCGAGCTCGGCGAGCGCCGCGAGACTGCCGTTCATTTTCCAATTGCCCGCGATCAGCTTGCGGCGTGTCATGTTTCCTCCCGGTTTTTCTTTTCCCGATAGCGCACCGCGGCAATCAGGCAAGCGCGCCGCTTGATGCCGCGCAAAGCTGCCCCTAAAGCGTCCGCTTCTCTTTCAGCCCAACCGAACGGGTCTCATGCTCAGTTTCATTCGCCGTCTCATCAACTCGCGCGGTGGTGTCATCATCACGATGCTGCTCCTCGCGCTGATCGGCCTGCTCTTCGCGCTCGGCGACATTCCCGGTTTCGGCGCGCGCAATGCGGCCACGGCGGGCGACGACGCCGCGACGGTCGGCGGCACGCACATCAAGGAAGCCGAGGTCAAGAATCTGATCGAGGGCCGGGTCGACATGTTCCGCCGCCAGCAGCCCGAGCTGACGATGGCGCAGTTCATGGCCCAGGGCGGGTTCGACGGCCTGTTCGACAGCCGCCTGACCGGCGAGGCGATGGAGCAGTTCGGCCAGGGCCAGGGCATGCGCGTCGGCAAGCCGCTGATCGACAATATCATCTCGAACATCGGCGGGATGCGCGGGCTCGACGGCAAGGTCGACAAGAATCAGTACAACCAGCTGCTCGGCCTGCTGCGCCTCAATGACGACCAGTTCCATGCCCAGATCGGGCAGGAGATCATCACCACCCTGCTGCTCAACGCGACGGGCACCACCCCGGTCGCGAAGGTCAAGGGGCCGGTCAATCTCGCCACGCCTTATGCGACGATGCTGCTCGAAAAGCGCACCGGCACGGTCGCGTTCGTCGACGTCCACAAGATGCCGGCCGGTGCCCCGGTCACCGACCCCGAGGCACAGGCCTATTACAAGGCCAATATCGTCCGCTACACGATCCCCGAGCGCCGCTCGGCACGTTATGCGCTGATGACCGTCGACGCGCTCAAGAAGCGTGCGACGCCGACCGACGACGAGATCGCCAAGGCCTATGAGGCGCAGAAGGCGACGCGCTTCGCTGCACGCGAGAAGCGCTCGATGAAGCAGGTCGTCCTGCTCGACCAGAAGACGGCGAACGATCTCGCCGCCAAGGTCCGTGGCGGTACCGCGATCGACGTCGCGGCCAAGGCGGCCGGCCTCGAGGCGGCGACGCTCGCCGATCTCGACAAGACGGCCTATGCCGGCCAGGGCAGCGCGGCGCTCGCCGACCAGGTGTTCGGCGCGGCCAGCGGCGCGGTGATCGGTCCGGTCAAGACCCCGCTCGGCTGGGTCGTCGTCCATCTCGACAAGATCACCCAGGATGCCGGCAAGACGCTCGACCAGGCCAAGCCCGACCTGCTCAAGGAAATGAGCGACCAGAAGCTCGTCGCCGTGGCGCAGGATCTGCGCGACGAGATCGACGACGCCTTCGCCAAGCACCAGACGCTCGACCAGGTCGCGGCCAAATACGGCCTGACGGTGCAGAGCGTGACGCCGGTGACCGCCAATGGCCAGGATCCGACCTCGCCGACGCCGATCAAGATCGACGAGAACCAGACCGGCATCTATCGCCTGGCCTGGAACAGCACGCCCGACGACGACCCCCAGATGGTCGCCTATGGCAAGGACGGCAGCTTCGCGATCGCCAAGCTCGACAAGGTGATCCCTGCAGCAGCCCGTCCCTTTGCCGAGGTCGCCGACCAGGTGAAGAAGGACATCGTGCTCGACCGCCAGCTCAAGGCGGCGCGCGCCATGGCCAATGCCATCACCGCCAAGGTCAACAAGGGCATGCCGCTGGCGCAGGCGATGAAGGAAACCGGCATCGCGCTCGACGGGACCAAGACCTTCTCGGGCAATCGCGCGCAACTGGTCGATCCGTCCAAGCCGCCGCAGTCGCAGGACGTGCTGCTGTTCAACACGCCGAAGGGTCAGGCCAAGACGCTGCAGGCGCCGAACAAGGGCGGCTGGTTCGTGATCGTCACCGACACGATCGAGCGCGGCGACGTCGCCAAGTCGCCGCAGACGATCGAGGATCTGCGCGCCGGCCTCGCCGCCTCGCGCGCGGCGGAGCTGCGCCAGCAGTTCATCCGCTCGGTCCGCAACCTGGTCGGCGTGAAGCGCAACGAGCCGGCGATCGCCGCCTTGCGTCGCAGCCTGCTCGGCCAGGGCGGCGACGACCAGCAGCAATAGGACGATGGTCGAGGGCGCCGACGCCGCGCGCAGCGCGCTTGCCGCTGGGCGCCCTGCCCTGGTGTGGCGGCGGCAAGTGGCCGACACCGAGACGCCGGTCGCCGCCGCGCTCAAGCTGATCGAGCCGGGTCGCGGCGATTTCCTGCTCGAATCGGTCGCGGGCGGCGCGGTGCGCGGCCGGCACAGCCTGCTCGGGCTGGCGCCCGACCTGGTGTTCCGCGCCGAGGGCGCGCGCGCCGCGATCAATCGCCATTGGCTGACCGACCGCGCCGCGTTCGAGCCGTGTGCGGCGCCGACGCTCGATGCGCTGCGCGATCTCGTCGTGTCGTGCCGGATGGACGACGTGCCGGCGGAGCTGCCGCGCGCGCTCGCCTGCCTGGTCGGCTATTTCGGCTATGAGACGGTCGGGCTGGTCGAGACGCTGCCGCGTCCCGCCGATCCCGGGCTCGGCCTGCCCGACATGATCTTCGTGCGGCCGACGCTGGTGCTGATCTTCGACCGGCTCGCCGACCAATTGTTCCTGGTCGCGCCGATCTGGCCCGGCGACCTGGCACCCGACCAGGCGATCGCGCTCGCCGAGGAGCGGATCGACGGCGTCGCCGCGCGCCTGGCCAATGCCGCGACCCTGCCGGCACCGCGCAGCGACCTGCCCGAGCCGGCCTTCGCGCCGGTCCTGCCCGAGGGCCGCTACCGCGAGATGGTGTTGAAGGCGAAGGACTATATCTCGGCCGGCGACATCTTCCAGGTGGTGCTGGCGCAGCGCTTCACCGCGCCGTTCGCGCTGCCGCCGTTCGAGCTCTATCGCGCGCTCAGGCGGATCAATCCCTCGCCATTCCTCTATTTCCTCGACCTGCCCGATTTCGCGCTGTCGGGATCGAGCCCCGAAATCCTGGTTCGCGTCCGCGACGGCGAAGTGACGATCCGCCCGATCGCCGGCACGCGTCCGCGGGGCAAGAGTGCCACCGAGGACGAAGAGAACCGCGCGTCGTTGCTCGCCGATCCCAAGGAGCGCGCCGAGCATCTGATGCTGCTCGATCTCGGCCGCAACGATGCCGGCCGCGTCGCGGCACCGGGTACGGTCAAGGTCACCGACAGCTACACGATCGAGATGTACAGCCACGTCATGCACATCGTGTCGAACGTCGTCGCGGCGCTCGATCCGAAGAAGGACGCGCTCGATGCCTTGTTCGCGGGCTTCCCCGCCGGCACCGTGTCGGGCGCGCCCAAAGTCCGCGCCTGCGAGATCATCGCCGAGCTCGAGCCCGAGGCGCGCGGCGCCTATGCCGGCGGCGTCGGCTATTTCTCCCCCGACGGATCGATGGATTCGTGCATCGTGCTGCGGACCGCGGTGGTGAAGGACGGCGTCATGCACGTCCAGGCCGGCGCCGGCATCGTCGCCGACAGCGACCCCGCCTACGAACAGCGCGAATGCGAGGCCAAGGCCGGCGCCCTGCTCGCCGCCGCACGCGAAGCCGTCGCGCGGGCGGGAGATGCGCGGTTCGGGCAATAGCCCGGTCCCCCCTCCCTTCAAGGGAGGGGAGTTCAACCTGACTTACTGGTCGGACTGCCCATTGGCCTTGGCGCGGCGCGCTGCCGCCCAGGCGCGCGCGGCGGCCTGCGAGCAGCCCGTCTGGCCGCCCGATCCGACCGGCGAGCAGGTATTGGGCAGGCCGGCTGCCTCGCGCGCGGTCTGCTCGTCGGCGGCAAGGCGATTGGTCCAGGCCTGGCGCGCCGGCGGGATCGGCCCGGCGCCGCGCAGATCCTTGGGAATGCGATACGGATCCTCGATCTTCGAGCAGACGACGACTTCGTCGGCGGTCGATTCGGGGCATTTCTGGTCGGGTGTGGTCAGGACCACCGAGCGCACGCGCTTGGGCGGCTGGCCGGTCTCGGCCTGCTTGTCCTGCGCAATCGCGCCCGCGGGGATGGCGAGCAGGACCAGGGCGGCAAACGCAGTACGGATCATCGGTGCGACCTTTCGTTGAACCTTATCAACGCCCCCGAGATAGAGACGATCCCGTATCATTCCAGCCTTGACCGGGCCGAAACGCGGCGAAACGAGGGCGTGCGATCGTTTCGCGACCGGGCTAACGCCGAATCATGCGCCTGGCGAGCCTCATATCGATGATCCTTCTCGCAGGGTGCGCCGCGCCGGCGCCGCACAGCACGGCGCAGGCGGCCTGCCATGACGAGATATTCGAAGGCGAGGCCTTCACCCTGTGCGCGGCGATTCCGGGGCAGCATGCGATCCTGCTGGTCGATCGCGACCGCAACGGCACGCCGATCCGCGATTTCGCGCCGCTCGCGCCGCAGGCGGACAAGGTCGCCTTTGCGATGAATGCGGGGATGTTCGACCAAAGCGGATTGCCGATCGGCCTTTATGTCGAGCGCGGCAAGACGCTGAAGCCGCTCAACCGTGCCGACGGCCCGGGCAATTTCCATATGAAGCCCAATGGCGTGTTCTATGGCGATGCGGGCGGCTGGCATGTCGCGACCAGTGATGCCTATGCCGCCGCGGCGCCGCGCGCCTGGTTCGCCACGCAATCGGGGCCAATGCTGGTGATCGACGGCACGCTCAATCCCAAATTCGATGCCAATGGCGCCTCGCGCTACCGCCGCAATGGCGTCGGGATCGCCGCCGACGGCACCGCCTGGTTCGCGATCAGCGCGCGTCCTGTCTCGTTCGGCCGCTTCGCGCGATTGTTCCGCGACCGCCTGAAAACGCCCGATGCGCTGTTCCTCGACGGCTATGTCTCGCGCCTGTGGGACCCGGTCGCCGGACGAATGGACAAGGGGCCGAAGATTGGACCGATTGTCGTCGTGCTCCAGACGCGCTAGCGGACGCGCGCCATGATCCTCGTCATCGACAATTACGACAGCTTCACCTGGAACCTCGTCCATTACCTGATGGAGCTGGGCCAGGAAGTCTCGGTCGTGCGCAACGACGCGCTCACCGCTCGCGACGCGATGGCGAGCAATGCCGAAGCCTTCCTGATCTCGCCGGGGCCATGCACGCCCAACGAGGCAGGGGTCAGCCTCGACCTCGTCGCCGCGGCGGCCGAGGCCGGGCGGCCATTGCTCGGCGTGTGCCTGGGCCACCAGGCGATCGGCCAGCATTTCGGCGGGCATGTCGTGCGCGGCGGGCTGATGCACGGCAAGACCTCGGCGATCACGCATGACGGTACCGGCCTGTTCGCCGGCGTCCCCTCGCCGTTCCAGGCGACGCGCTATCACTCGCTGGTGGTCGAGGACATTCCGGCCGAGCTGATCGTCAACGCGCATGCCGATGACGGCTTCGTGATGGGCTTCCGCCATGCCGAGCTGCCGATCCACGGGGTGCAGTTCCACCCGGAAAGCATCGCGACCGAGCATGGGCACCAGTTGCTGGCGAATTTCCTGGAGATTGCCGGGTTGCAGGCGAAAGCGCTCGCGTGAGCGCGAAACATCTTTCTCCCCTCCCGCTTGCGGAAGGGGCCGGGGGAGGGCCTGTCATCCAGGCCGCCTTCGAGACACGCCCTCCCCTAGCCCCTCCCGCAAGCGGGAGGGGAATATGACGACTTTCGTCCCGCTTCCCGACCCGTCTTCCCCACTCTCGCGCGAATCCGCCGCGCAGGCGTTCGCCGACATCCTCGATGCGAAGACCAGCGAAGAAGCGATCGCCGATTTCCTGATCGCGCTGACCGATCGCGGCGAGACCAGCATCGAGATCGCCGAGGCGGCGCGCGCGCTGCGCGACCGGCTGATCCCGATCGATGCCCCGGCCAATGCGATCGATGTCTGCGGTACCGGCGGCGACGGGCACCACACGCTCAACGTCTCGACCGCGGTCAGCCTGGTCGTGGCCGCTGCCGGCGTGCCGGTCGCCAAGCACGGCAATCGCGCCGCCTCGTCCAAGGCCGGTGCCGCCGATACGCTCGAAGCACTCGGCCTCGACATGGAGCGCGCCGGGGCGCTGGCCCAGGCAACGCTCAACGACCTGGGTATCTGCTTCCTGTTCGCCGCCAACCACCATCCGGCGATGAAGCGCATCACCCCGATCCGCCGCCGCATCGGCAAGCGCACGATCTTCAACCTGATGGGCCCGCTCGCCAATCCCGCGCACGTCACGCGCCAGCTGATCGGCATCGCCCGGCCCGACTACACCAATACTTATGCCGAAGCGCTCGGCCAGCTCGGTACCGAGGCGGCCCTGGTCGTGTCGGGCGAGGAAGGGCTCGACGAAGTGTCGGGCGCCGGCCCCACCGTGGCGATCAGCGTCGGCCAGCTCAGCCTGCCCGATCGCATCGCGCCCGAGGATGCCGGCCTGCCGCGCCACCCGATCGCCGCGATCCATGGCGGCGACCCCGAATATAATGCCGCCGCGCTCCGCCGCCTGCTGCTCGGCGAGCATGGCGCCTATCGCGACGCGGTGCTGATCAACGCCGCCGCCGCCCTGGTCGTCGCGGGCGCTGCCGCCGACCTGCGCGAAGGGGCAGAAGAAGCCGCCGAGACGATCGACAAGGGCCTCGCCAATGCCCTGCTCGACTGCTGGATCGCCTATACATGAGCAATATCCTCGACCGTATCCTCGAAACCAAGCGCGCCGAAGTCGCCGCCAAGAAGGCGACCATGTCGCTCGCCAGCCTCGAGGCGATGATCACCCGCCGCGATTCGCCGCGCGGGTTCAAGGCAGCGCTCGACAAGAAAGCGAAGACCGGTCCCGCGCTCATCGCCGAGATCAAGAAAGCGAGCCCGTCCAAGGGCGTGATCCGCGAGGATTTCGACCCCGCGGGCCACGCGCTCGCCTATCTCAAGGGTGGTGCCGCCTGTCTCTCGGTGCTGACCGACGAGCAATATTTCCAGGGCGACGACGCCTATCTCTCTTTGGTCCACGACACCGTGCCGCTGCCGGTGATCCGCAAGGACTTCATGATCGACCCGTGGCAGGCGCATGAAAGCCGCGCGCTTGGCGCCGACGCGATCCTGATCATCGTCGCCGCATTGGACGACCAGCGCATGGCCGAGATCGAGGCCGCGGCGATCGATTGCCGGCTCGACGTGCTGGTCGAGGTCCACGACCAGAAGGAACTCGACCGCGCGCTCAGGCTCAAGTCGCGGTTGATCGGGGTCAACAATCGCGACCTGCGCGATTTCACGGTCAGCTTCGACCGCACCTACGAACTGGTCGGCAAGGCGCCCAAGAATTGCACCTTCGTCGCCGAAAGCGGGCTGCAGACGCGCGCCGACCTCGACGCGATGCGCGAGCATGGGGTGAACTGCTTCCTGGTCGGCGAAAGCCTGATGCGGGCGGCGGACGTGGCGGCGGCGACCCGCGAGTTGCTCGGCCGCTAATCTCCCCTCCCGCTTGCGGGAGGGGTCGGGGGAGGGCATGTCTCAATCATGTCCGACACCGACAGCCCCTCCCCTAACCCCTCCCGTAAACGGGAGGGGAACCTGACCCATATCGACGACCAGGGCGCGGCGCGAATGGTCGACGTCTCGGCCAAGCCCGATACGCATCGCCAGGCCATCGCCACGGGTCGCATCACGATGTCGGCAGCGGCCGCCACCGCGATCCGCGATGGCGCCGTTCCAAAGGGCGACGTCCTCGCCGCCGCGCGCATCGCCGGGATCATGGCGGCCAAGCGCACCGGCGAGCTGATCCCGCTCTGCCATCCCTTGCCGATCACCAGCGCCACAATCGACCTGGCCGTCGACGACACCGGCGTCACCGCCACCGCGACGATCGCGACGACCGGCAAGACCGGGGTCGAAATGGAAGCGATGACCGCGGTGACGGTCGCGCTGTTGACGGTCTACGACATGGCCAAGGCGATCGACAAGGCGATGGTCGTCGGCGAGGTGCGCCTGCTGTCCAAGACCGGCGGCAAATCGGGCGACTGGCACGCGCCTGATCGAGCAGGCTAGTCGAGCGGCATGGTCATGCCGATCCAGGCGACATAGCCGACCAATATGACGAAGATCAGCCCGCAGCAGCCGCCCTTGACGTCGCGCGGCACGTCCTGCGCGTCCGCGGCCCGCGCGCCGAAGAACTCGACGCCTACCGCAAAGACGATCAGCCCGCACAGCAGCAGCGCCGCGCCCCAGAAGATCCGCCACAACCAGCCGCCGATCCAGTTCCACAAGGCTGCATGCGCATCGAGCCACGCCGAGACCTCGGACGGCGAGAAGCCGAACAGCCAGGCGACCGCGAAGACAATGAAGAACAGGAAGAACAGGAACGTCCACAAGGTCGCGGCGCCGCTGAACCATTGCCCAGACCCCGCGAACGGCCAGGCGATCCGCGCCAGCCGCCAGAGTCCCCGGAAAAAGCCCGTGATGAAACCCATCGCCCTATCCGCCCCTCAAACTGTCCGCCCCTCAATAGGTCAACACCACCCCGCCCCAGGCGAACCACCCGATGCCGAGCAACACGAGGATGCCCAGGCTGCGACTGACGATCTTGCGCCTGGGCGCTTCCTCGACGCCCGCCTTCTTCCTGCGCGGTTTCGGCTCGTCCTCATCCTCCGCCTGGCGCGGGTCGATCATCTCGAGGCCGAGCGTGTAGATCGCCAGCCCGCACATCAGCACGACCAGCCCGCAGAAAATCCGCCACACCACGTCGCCGATCAGCTCGAACCAGCCGCTGTGCGCATTCAGCCAGCGATCGACCGCCTCGAGATCGAATCCCAGTACAACGAGCACGATCGCGACGACCAGGAAGACCAGCCACAGGAAGGTGTAGAGCACCGCCGCCCCGCTGCCGACGCGCAGCCCGATATCGCTGCCCATCGTGCCGAGCCGCGACATCCGCCACAGAAACCCGAAGAACCCCGCGATGAAGCGCATGGCCTGCCCCCTGCCGCAATTCGCCCGTTGCCATAGCATGATTGCCGCGCGGCTGGCGAAACGCCGGGCCGCTGTGGCATGGAGCATTGATGGCTGCCCTTTTTCCCGTTGCCGATGCGCAAGCCCGCCTGCTCGCTTTGGCGCCGCGCGTCGCGGCCGAACGCTTGCCGCTGGCGCAAGCGGCCGGGCGCTGGACGGCGGAACCGATCATCGCCCGCCGCGCGCAGCCGGGCGCGGACCTGTCGTCGATGGACGGCTATGCGATCCGCTTCGCCGACTTGCCGGGCCCGTGGCGTGTGATCGGCGAGAGCGCGGCGGGGCGGCCGTTCGCCGGACCGGTCGGTCGCGGTGAGGCGGCGCGGATCTTCACCGGCGCGGCGATGCCCGACGGCGCCGATACGGTGATGGTGCAGGAAGAGGCGGCGCGGGACGGTGACCTGCTCAGCCTTGCCGGCGAAGGACCGCCGCGCCTCGGCATGAGCGTGCGGCGCCGCGGGCTCGATTTCGACAGGGGCGCGGTGCTGATCCCGGCCGGCGCGCGGCTGACGCCGGCGGCGATCGCGCTGGCGGCAACCGGCGGATATGGCGACCTGCCGGTCGGCCGCCGGCTGCGCGTCACGATCGTCGCGACCGGGGACGAGCTCGTCCCCGCCGGCGCGCCGAGCGCCGACCCGCTCGCATTGCCCGAAGGCAATAGCGCGATGCTGGCGGCCATGCTCGCCGACCTGCCCGTCGACGTGACGCTGGCGGGTATCGTCCGTGACGACCTGGACACGCTCGCCAACGTCCTTGCCGGAGCTCAGGCCGACATCGTCGTCACGACCGGCGGCGCCTCGGTCGGCGATCACGATGTCGTCCGTCCCGCCATCGAGGCTGCCGGCGGGACGATCGATTTCTGGCGGATCGCGATCCGCCCCGGCAAACCGATGCTCGCGGGCGTTCTGGGCAACGGCGTGGTGCTCGGCCTGCCGGGCAATCCCGTTTCCGCCTTCGTCACCGCGACCCTGTTCCTGCGTCCGCTGATCGCCGCCATGGCCGGCGCGGCCGATCCGCTGCCTCGCCTGTTGCGGGCAACCCTGGCCCATGCCCTTCCGGCCAACGACCATCGCCAGGATTATCTGCGCGCGACGATCGTCGACGGCCGCGTGTCGGTCGCCGCCGTCCAGGATTCGTCGATGCTCGCCACATTGGCCCGCGCGACCTGTCTCGTCGTCCGTCCGCCGCTCGCACCGGCAGCGTCTGCGGGAGAAATGGTAGACATCCTGCCCATCGCTTGACTTGGGCCGAAACGTTCCATAAAAGTTCCATGTCTGTTCTAGACGGAGGAACGTCGATGCTCACGAAGAAGCAGCACGAGCTGATCTGCTTCATCAATGATCGCCTCAACGAAACCGGCGTCTCGCCGTCGTTCGAGGAGATGAAGGAGGCGCTCGACCTCAAGTCGAAATCGGGCGTGCATCGCCTGATCTCGGCGCTCGAGGAACGGCAGTTCCTGCGCCGCCTGCCCAATCGCGCGCGGGCGCTCGAAGTGCTCAAGATGCCCGAGCGCGCCGACGCCAGGCGCGCGCCTGCAACGGCCGCGACGCCCAGGCCGAACAATTACCGTCCGATGCCCGAACCGGCCAACGACGTGATCGAGATCCCCTTGCACGGCCGGATCGCCGCGGGTGTCCCGATCGAGGCGTTCGAGGGCTCGTCGATGCTCCCCGTCCCCGCTGCCCTGCTCGGCAGCGGTGAGCATTATGCGCTCGAAGTGGCGGGCGACTCGATGGTCGATGCGGGCATTCTCGACGGCGATTATGCGCTGATCCGTCGCACCGAGACCGCGCGTGACGGAGAGATCGTCGTGGCGCTGATCGAGGATAGCGAGGCGACGCTCAAATATTTCCGCCGCGAAGGCGCTATGGTCCGGCTCGACCCGGCCAATCGCGCCTATGATCCGCAGCGTTACGATCCGCGCCAGGTGCGGATCCAGGGCCGTCTCGCGGGGCTGCTGCGCCGCTACGATTGATCCACGGATGGCGATCGCCCGGGCGGCGGACGGCAATGATCCGTCCGCTCGCCAGGCTGATCGCCAGTCCGCCGGTTCGTCGCAGGACTCCCGGATCGATCCTGAGCCATGACGGGCGGCACGCCGATGGCAGGCGCCGGTCGCTGACCACGATATCCGCCGCGCCGCATGCAGCGACGAGTTGCTCGCCCGGCACCTGGTAGAGGCTCCGGGTTGCCAGCACGCGGAAAGTGCGTCCGCCCGACTTGACCAGCGCCAGGCAGGCATCGGGCGTGCATTTGGCAAAGGGCTGTTCCGACAGCAGCAACGCCTCGCCATCGACCCCGGCATTTTCCGCCATCGTATCGCGGGCATAATCACCCGCCTTGTCGCGCAGCATCGCGACGCCGCCCTCGGGCGTCCGCACCGCGAGGTGCTGGCCATCGCCCGAGACGAGCAGATCGGGCGCCGGCGTCGCCAGCGCCCAGGCCGCGCCGGCCGCCAGCGGCACGATGCCGGCGAGCCGCACGCGCGTCCGCCACAGGATCAGCCAGAGCAGGCCGGCGACCAGCAGCCCGAACGCGCCCGCCGGCATCCCCGGTAGCATCGCGACCGACCCCGGCGTCTTCGCGGCGAGATGCGCGATCCACAGCAGGAGGTCGAGCGCCCGCGCCGTCACCCACCAGAAGGGCGCGCCCAGCCCGATCGCATCGGCCGCCAACGCGACCGCCTCGGCCGGCATGATGACGAAGGTGGTGAGCGGGATCGCGACGATATTGGCGAGCGCGCCGTACAGCCCGGCCTTGTGGAAATGGTAGAGCGCGATCGGGGCGAGCGCGGCCTCGATCACCAGGCCGGTCAGCAGCAGCGACGTGATCTCACGACTGACGCGGCGCCACCAGGGCTCGTCGCGCTTCTCGAACCAGCCTTTCACCCGCGGATGTTCGTGGAGCGCGACGATGACCGCGACCGCGGCGAAACTGAGCTGGAAGCTGGGTCCGACCAGCGCCTCGGGCCACAGCAGCAGCACGACGAATGCCCCGGCCGCGACCAGCCGCAGGGTGATCGCCTCGCGCCCCATCGCCAGCGCCGCGAGCACCAGCAGCGCCGCGATGCACGATCGCGCCGTCGGCACTTGCCCGCCGGTCAGCAAGGTATAGCCGATCGCGGCCAAAGCTCCCGCCCCCGCCGCGACCACGGGAATCCGCGTCCGCAGTGCCAGCCACGGCCACAAGGCGAGCAGCCGCGTGATCGCCCAGATCGTCGCCGCCACCACCGCGGTGATGTGCAGCCCGCTGACCGACAACAGGTGAGCGAGGCCCGAGCGACGCATCGCATCCGAATCTTCCTCGGAAATCGCGCCTTCGTCTCCCGCGGCGAGCGCCGAGGCGATACCGCCCGCGCTGCCCTCGATCCTGCTCTGGATATGCGCCGCCAGTGCCGCCCGCAGGCCGTTGGAAGGCGCACCCGGGGTCAGCACCTTGACCGGCGCGCTGCCCTTGCCGGTGGCGCCGAGCCCCTGGAACCAGGCTACCTGGCGGAAATCATAGGCGCCTGGCACGGTCGCCTCATTGGGTGGCATCAGGCGGGCCTGGAGCTTGATGACGGCGCCGGGGCCGAGGCCGGAAGGAGCGTCGAGCTGGGCGAGGTTGACGCGTATCCGCGGGGGCAGAACGGGCGGCGGTCGCGGTGGAGATACTCCCTCCCCGCAATCCCCTCCCCGGCGAAGGCCCGCCCCCGGTGGCGAGGGAGATGAGGGGTAATCCGGCCTTCTACCGTTGTCGCAGCCGGGCCCCGGCCTTCGCCGGGAAGGGGTGGCGGGATCGGCATCGGGGATCACCGCGATCGGCGCCAACCTCAACCGCACGATCTCGCGCGCCGGCAGCAACTCGACGCTCTCGACCCGCGCCGTAAAGGTCACGATCGCCGGCCGCGCCAGTACCGGCGCCGCGACACTCTCCGCCCGCCACCAGGCCAGCCCCACGCCCAGCGCCATTACCGTCGCCCCGATTGCTACCGCACGGCTTGCCCGCCCATGGCGTCCGACCGCCACGGCCGCCAGCGCGACGCCGCCCAGCGCGACCATCACCGCCACCCATGCCGCCGGCTGGTCGAGCACGAACCACGCGGCGATCCCCGCGCCCAGTGCCACCGGCAGCCAGAGCGGGAGTTGATCCCTCTCCGCCTCCAACCCATCTTCCAGCGCATGGCGAGCCCGCATCATCCCGGCGCCGAGCGTTTGAAGCGGCCCGAGGCGCGTGCTAGGGCCCGCGGCGGCGATCGTCGCCATCAGTCATCCAGCCTGGGAGCATGCGCGGTTGAGCGCCACTTCTGACTCCGGGTCGCCCGCCACCGGCGCGCCCGCCACACAAGTCGTAACCCGGTTCGCGCCTTCGCCGACCGGCTTCCTCCATATCGGCGGCGCGCGCACCGCGTTGTTCAACCTGCTCTATGCGCGGCGCCATGGGGGCAAGTTCCTCCTGCGCATCGAGGATACCGACCGCGCCCGCTCCACACAGCCTGCGATCGAGGCCATATTGGACGGGATGCGCTGGCTCGACCTCGAATGGGACGGCCCGGAAACCTATCAATTCGCGCGCGCCGATCGTCATGCCGAGGTGGCGATGGAAATGGTCGCGAAGGGCGCCGCCTATCGCTGCTACATGACGCAGGACGAGCTCGCCCAGATGCGCGCCGAGGCCGAGGCGGCGAAGAAGCCGCTGCGCATCCGCTCGCCCTGGCGCGACCGCACGCCCAACGATCCGTCGGCGCCGCACGTCATCCGCCTCAAGGCGCCGACCGAGGGTGCGACGACGATCCACGACCGCGTCCAGGGCGAAGTCACCGTCCAGAATGCCGAGATCGACGACCTCGTCCTGCTGCGTTCGGACGGCACGCCGACCTATATGCTCGCAGTGGTGGTCGACGATCACGACATGGGCGTGACGCACGTCATCCGCGGCGACGATCACCTCAACAACGCCTTCCGCCAGCTGCCGATCTATCGCGCGATGGGCTGGGACGAGCCGACCTACGCCCATATCCCGCTGATCTTCAACGCCGACGGCACCAAGATGTCGAAGCGCAAGAACGCCGTCGCGGTCGACGTCTATCGCGACGAGCTCGGCATGCTGCCCGAAGCGGTCGCGAACTACCTGCTCCGGCTCGGCTGGGGGCATGGCGACGACGAGATCATCAGCCGCGAGCAGGCGATCGAATGGTTCGATCTCGATGGCGTCGGACGATCACCAAGCCGGTTCGATTTGAAGAAGCTCGAGAACCTGAACGGTCATTATATCCGCGAAGCCGACGACGCGCGACTGACCGTCCTGGTGGCCAACCGCATCCCGCTGGAACTGACCCCGCCACAGCAGGAACTGTTGCAGCGCACCATGCCGTTCCTCAAGCCCCGCGCCGCGAATCTCAACGAACTTGCGGAGGGCAGCGCGTTCCTTTTCCACGCCAGGCCGTTGCCGATGGACGCAGATGCAGCAATGTTGTTGCAGGGTGACGCACCCACGCTGCTGGCACGCGTTCACGCGGCTCTTGACGCCGCCAATGGCTGGGATACGGAGACGCTCGAAAACGCGGTCCGGCAGGTCGCCGAGGATTCCGGGGTGAAGCTTGGTCAGGTCGCGCAGCCGCTCCGCGCGGCGCTGACCGGCAAGCGCACCTCCCCCGGTATTTTCGACGTGCTTGCGGTCCTCGGCCGCGATGAAAGCCTGGGTCGCATCGCCGACGCGATGCGCGCCTGATTCGAAGGGAAGTTACGATGACCGAGCCCACGACCATGAAGTTCGGGAACCACGATTACGCCGTGATGGCCGGATCGGTCGGGCCCGAGGTCATCGATATCCGCAAGCTCTACGCGGATACCGGCATGTTCACCTACGATCCGGGCTTCACCTCGACCGCGAGCTGCGAATCGGCGCTGACCTATATCGATGGCGACGAGGGGGTGCTGCTCCATCGCGGCTATCCGATCGGCCAGCTCGCCGAACAGTCGAGCTTCATGGAAGTCTGCTACCTCCTGCTGAACGGCGAACTGCCGAACCAGGACGAGCTCAACGGCTTCACCCGCACGATCACGCGCCACACCATGGTCCACGAGCAGCTCGCGACCTTCTATCGCGGGTTCCGCCGTGACGCGCACCCGATGGCGATCATGTGCGGCGTGGTCGGTGCCCTGTCGGCCTTCTACCCCGATTCGACCGACATCAACGATCCGCAGCAGCGGCTGATCTCGGCGCACCGCCTGATCGCCAAGATGCCGACGATCGCGGCGATGGCGTACAAATACAGCATCGGCCAGCCGTTCATGCACCCGCGCAACGACCTGAGCTATACCGGCAACTTCCTGCGCATGACCTTCGGCGTCCCGGCCGAGGAATATGAGGTCAATCCCGTCATCGAGCGCGCGATGGATCGCATCTTCATCCTCCACGCCGACCATGAGCAGAACGCGTCGACCTCGACCGTCCGTCTCGCCGGCTCGTCGGGCGCCAATCCGTTCGCCTGCATGGCGGCGGGCATCGCCTGTCTGTGGGGCCCGGCGCATGGCGGCGCCAACGAGGCCGCACTCAACATGCTCCGCGAGATCGGCACGCCCGACAAGATTCCGCACTATATCGAGCGCGCCAAGGACAAGAACGACCCGTTCCGGCTGATGGGATTCGGCCACCGCGTCTACAAGAATTACGATCCGCGCGCGACGGTGATGCAGCGGACCGTGCGCGAGGTGTTCGACGCGCTGAAGGTCAACGATCCGGTGTTCGAGGTCGCGCTGCAGCTCGAGCACATGGCGCTCAACGACCCGTATTTCATCGAGAAGAAGCTGTTCCCGAATGTCGATTTCTATTCGGGCGTGATCCTGTCGGCGATCGGCTTCCCGACGACGATGTTCACCGCGCTCTTCGCGCTCGCCCGCACCGTGGGCTGGGTCGCGCAGTGGAACGAGATGATCAGCGACCCCGCGCAGAAGATCGGCCGCCCGCGCCAGCTCTACACGGGCCCGACGCAGCGCGATTATGTCGAGCTGGGCAAGCGCTGATGAAGACCCTGGTCCTGATCGCGGGCATCGTCCTGTTCGCGTTCGGGACGCTGTTCTTCCTGCAGGGCGCCGGCATCGTCCATTGGCCGGCGGAGAGCTTCATGCTCGATATCCGCATCTGGATGCTGTGGGGCGGGCTGATCGCGGCGGCGGGTGCAGCGCTGATCTGGTGGTCGCGGCGCTGAACCATCGGTTTCGCTTCTCTTCACCGTCACCCCGGCCTTGAGCCGGGGTCCCGCTTCTTCTCATGGCGCCGCGAAAGCTGGACCCCGGATTGAATCCGGGGTGACGAAGACGGCTTTGGCTAGCCTGGCGGGATAACCCTCAAATCTCAGCGCGCGCGATAGGTCAGGTTCCGGAACGTCGCCTTGCCGCCGCCCGAGGCGAAGACCGCCGGGCGCAGGCTGAGGAAGCCGTCTGCCATATTGTGGTTGTAGCCGGCAATCTCGAACGAGATCGTCCGCCGCCAGGGCTTGCTGCCCGAGCGTACGAAGAACGACGCGACATTCTCGTCATTGACCACGCGCAGCGAGAAGCGGCGTCCCTCGCCCGGACCGGGCGGCGGATAACCCTGCTCGCGTCCGCCTTTGTACGCGGCGAGCCGATCGGCATCGGCGCCCAGCCCGCAGAACAGTTTCTCGTTGTAGAACAACAGCAAGCCGGCCTGCCCGGCGCCATCCAGCTCGACATCGACCGCCACTTCGTACGAGCGATCGCCGGCAATGAACGCGAGCGGCGCACTGTCCGCGGGGCCTTTCCCCTGCCCTGTCAGGGTCAACGCACCATCGCCAAAGCGCGCACGATCGAGATATCCGGGCTTCGGCGCAAAGAAGGCCAGCCGGCTGCCCAGCGAGGCTGCGTCGAGCGGCCCCGACAAGGCGGCCCCGCTGCCGATATCCGCGCCGCCCCGCGGCTTGGCCAATGCGCGCGACAGGTCGCCGCCCATTGCCACCGGCCAGCCATCGGCGTTCCAGCGGAACGGCTCGAGCAGCATCTGGCGGCCAAGCGTGCGGAAGCCGTTCTCGTACGCGTGATAGACCATCCACCAGTCGCCATTGGGCCCCTCAACCGGCGTGGCGTGGCCGCGCGACCACCAGGGCTCGCGGATGCTCTTCGTGTGCACGATCGGGTTGTGCGGGCAATTCTCCCACGGGCCGTGGATCGATTTCGATCGCGCGACCACCACCATGTGGCTGGTCGGCGGACCCGCGGTGCCGCCCTCGCCCGAAAACATGTAGAAATAACCGCCGCGCCGCAGAATCTTGGGACCTTCGAGCGCGAACGCCTCGATCGCCCAGTCGTCGGGGATCGGCCAGCCCTGATAGACCTGCTCGACCGGCCCGTCGCGGCTGAGGCCGTCGTCGCTGATCCGGACGCGATGCCCGGCGCTGAGGAACAGATAGCGCTTGCCGTCCTCGCCGACCGCGTGACCGGGGTCGATATGCCCGTCTATCCCCATGTCGATTGGCTCGCTCCACGGGCCCGCCATGCTGTCGGCATGGATGACATAGGTCCTGGTCGGCAGCCCCGTGCCCGGTGTCGGGAAAGCCGGATTGAATACCGGCAGATAGATGAAATAGCGCCCGTCATGCCTGGCGATGTCCATCGCCCAGATCGACCCGATCGGCGTCCTGAGCGCGGGGCCGATCGGCACCCAGTTCACCAGGTCGCGCGAATGCCAGATCACCGCGCCGGGATAATAGTCGAACGACGAGAAAGTCGCGTAATAATCCGCGCCGTCCTTGAGGATGTTGGGATCGGGCCGGTCGCCCGACAGGATCGGATTGCGGAAGGTGCCGTTGCCGAGATCGGCGCGGCGCGATCCGTCGCGCCCCGGGCGCCAGGGCGGCGTTGCCACGGCAGGCGCCGCGGTTGCGGCGGCCATGGGCAATGCCCCGCTCATTCCCGCCAGCCCAAGCATCAGCGCATCCCGTCGCGACTGCATCGCTTTCTCTCCCGAACCGCGCCTTTGTCCAATTGGTAGCGCTACATTCTGGAGGTTGTGCCGGTCCGGCCGGGTATTTTCAACTCCGGATTTCGCAGGATTCTAGGCGCTGCGTCCGGGCAGGCTGAGCATGAAGCGCGCGCCTTGCCCCGGCGCCGAATCGACCGTCAGGTCGCCGCCCATCGCCCGGGCCAGGCGGCGGGCGATGTAGAGGCCGAGGCCGCTGCCGCCCGGTTCGGTCGGATCGACGCGCTCGAATTTCTCGAAGATGCGCGCCTGGTCCTCCTCGGCGATGCCCTTGCCCTGGTCGGCGACGATGATCACCGCGGTGCCGCGGTCGCGATGCGTGCGCACCCAGACCATCCCGCCATCGGGCGAATAGCGCACCGCATTGCCGATCAGATTGACCAGGATCTGCAGCACGCGGCGGAATTCGCCGGTCGCCGGCGCCGAATCGACGTCATGCGGCGCATCGATCCTGACGCCGCGCTCGCCCGCACGCACGCCGAGCAGCCCCGCCGCGCGGCGGCCGACATCGGCAAGGTCGATCGGCTCCCCGGCGGGCGCGAAATCGCTCCGCTCGACCGCCTGCAGATCGACCAGGTCGTCGACCAGGCCGAGCAGATGGCGTCCGGCGCTGGAAATGTCGGCGGCGTAATCGGCATAATCCTGGCGGATCGGCCCGTCGGTCTGGGCATGGATGCTGTCGGCATTGGCGATGATCCGCCCGAGCGGCGCACGCAGGGCGCGGTCGAGCCGCGTGCTGAATTCGTCCGGTGCCGCATCGCCGGATTCGGCAGCGGCGGCCTCGCTCGCGCCGGCCTTGGGCGCAGCGCGCACGGCACCGACATAGCCCGCGAACAAGCCTTCGGTATCGAGCCGCGGATGCGCCGACAGGGTCACCGCCTGCCCCGTCGCGCGAACCCTGGCCGGCTGCGCCTCGAACGGCTGGTGGACGGTGAGCACGCCGAGCATCGGCATCGCGCCCTCGGCATCCATTTCGAGCACGAACAGTCCGGCCAGCGGCCGCCCCAGCGCGCTTGCGGGGTCGACGCCGAAGGTTGCCGCCTCGGCCGCGACGGCAGTCAGCCGCAAGGTCGCATCGGTTTCCCACGACCAGTCGGCGTCGCGCAGCAGCAGGTCGCGGTCGCGCCGGGCCTGATCGGCCGGCGGCGTCCAGGGCGCGCGCAGCCTCCAGCCGCTGAGCTGGAGATGGACGCCATCCTCGGCCGGCTCGGCACGGACCCACAATTCGATCTCGTCGGGACCGTCGGCGGCGAGCACATGGCGCGACACGGTGATGCCGAGCCGCTGCGCCAGCCGCGCGAGCACCGCGACCTGCGGCACCGCGAAGGCCTCGCCGATCGACCCGCCGGCACGCTCGTTGAGTTCCGCCAGCCGCGGCCCCGCCTCGACCAGCCGGCCATCGCGGTCGACCCGGCCAAAAACGGGAGGCAATCCGGGATCGACCGCGGTCACTTGTTCTTCTCCAACTGGGCCATCGCCGCGCGGAAATCGGGATGAAGCTTGAGCGGCGCAAGCGCGGCGCGCGCCCGGTCAGGCGTCACTGCGACGATCCCGTCGAGCTGATCGGCGAATGCCTCGACATCGCGGCGCGGATCCGCCTCGCACAGGCTCAACCCGACACGCGCGACGGTCGCGCGATCGAGCCCGGCGGCGCGCAGCGCCAGCCACAATTGATCGCTGCCTTCTACCGCGATCTCGCGCATCGTCGCGAAATCGAATCCCAGCGCATGCGCCAGCAAGGCGACGAACAAAGCGACGCGACGATCGCCCAGCGCATGCGTCAGCAGCGCCGCGAGCTCGGCCGGCTGTGCATCGATCGCGCTCGCCAGCCGCATCGCCGCGCTCTCGACGCGGTCGCTCTCGTCATGATTGCCCAATGCCCGCAATGCCGCCTCGGCAAGGGCGCGATCGGCGGCGGATGTGCCAAGCTGCTCACGGATCGCGGCTGCGACCCACCAGACCAGGCGATGATGCAATTCGGCAGGCAGCTCGGTCTGGTTCAGCCGGCTGGTGTCGGCCAGGCCGCGCCGCCGGCTCTCCGCCGTCATCAATGCTAGTGCCGCCTTGGCGACCGCATTGTCAGCGCTGGCCGACAGCCGCGCGAGCAGGCTCGATGCGCCGGCTTCCTCGGCGGGCGTGGGAGGGAGCAGGTCGGCAAGCAGGTCCTGCCGCGTCCGCCCGATCAGGTCGCGCATCAGGTCGCCGTCGCGCAGCAACCCGGCGCCAACCAGCCGGTCGAGCACCGGTGCGCCGTCGCTCACGCGCTCGGCCAAGGTCGCATCGCTGCCGAACAGACCGCGCGCGGTCTGGCGCCGCAGGTCGTTTTCGGCCGCCGCAACCACCGCTGCCAGCGTCGCCGCCAGTGTCGCGCGCGTCCGGTCGTCGAGCCGGGCATCGTCGGGAAGGAAGAAATCGTCGATCGCCTGGCCCAGCCGGCGATCGGCACGACCCGACGCTGCCGCCGCGCGCGCGAGCAGCTGACTGGCGCTCACGCGGGCGCCGTCGTCCATGTCGCCTGGGTCGTCCGACATTGCTCCGGTGTACGATGGTGTCGTTAAGGCGAGGTTAGCCAGACGCGCGACGTCTGCCCAGTATCTACCCCGCGATCCTGGTCCGAAGTCCTTCGATCGCGAAAGCCAGCGTCCCCGCCGCATAGGCCCCGGCCGCGGCAAGCCCCCACACGGGATATCCGAGGATAGCCGCGGGCAGCAGGAGCAACGGATAGGCCGCCGGTACCGCCCACCACAGGCGCCGCGTCGTCGCGCTTGCGGCGCGCTCGGCCAGCGCCCCGGCGATCACCGTGCCCAGCGCAAGCAGGGGCGGCGTGGCGCTCGCGGCAAGGAAGCCGACCTGCTGACCGAGCAGCAGGGTTGCCAGTGCCACGCTGGCGGGGCCAGTCCAGCGCAGGATCGTGCCGAGCAGCCGCTCGTCGCGCAGCCAGGCGAGGATGTCGGCAAGCGAAAGGCAGGCCAGGCCAAGGACCAGCGCCGCCAACCCCGATGCCGGCCAGCCGAAGCTGATCGCGACAAGCGAGACCAGGCTCAGCACGCCGCCCAGCCCGGTCAGCGCCACTGCCGGCACGCCGCGCGCCACGAGCGGCGGCAAGGCCAGCCTGGCGAGCGGGGCGACCAGGAAGCGATCGACCCAATTGGTTCGTGCGCCAAGCGCCGCGACCAGGGCCGCGCGGCCCTTGGTCGCCAACACGCGCGAATCGCGCTGGATACCGTGCCCCTCGCGCAATGCGACTTCGGGCAGCGGCAATTGCTCGGCGCCGCCTTGTGCAGTCACGCGGAGCAAGGACGAGGCGAAATCGTAATCGGCGGGCAGTTTCGCGACCTCGGCAATGCGCTGCGGGTCGAGCGTCGCGACTCCTGCCCAGACCGCATTCGGGCCGATCCGCTCCAGCCCCTCGCCATTCTGTGCCACCAGCAAGGTATCGTGGTCGCGGTCACGCATCGTCTCGACCATTGCGCTGGTCGTGACCAGGCCGTCGGCCAGCCACAGCACGCGTGCGAGCGGATGGAGCTTGGCGAGCGCCTCGGCCGGGCTGCGCACCGCGTCGACCGAAACGCCGCGCCGCGCCAGCCGGTTGATCGCGCCGAGCAATTCGGGCGTCAGCCGCGACACGACGACGACGAGCTGCGACGCGCCGGCCGCGATCAGCAGCCGCGCCTGGAACTCGATCAGCGTGACGCCACCGATCGGCAGCGTCGCCGCAACCGTGTCGTGGCGATCGGACGCATCCGCTGTCGCAAACAATAGCCCCGCAAGCATCGAAGGGCTGTTAGGGCTTCATCGCCCCGATGCAAAGCCTTGGCTTAGAGGCGTGCCACGGCTCGGCGCAGCTTGCGCACGGCATCGGCATTGCCCGGGGTGCACGACGCTTCGGCCGCCAGGCTCATCAGCCGGACCGCACCGAAACTGGCCGCGAGACCCTTGAGACGAGCCGCTGCGCGCTCCCATTCGGCCGCGTCAGCTGCCGATTCCAGCGCCCCGATGGCCTTCTCCGCGCTGTCGATAAAAGCGACGCGCAGCTCGGCGATCAGCGCCGGCTCGTCGCCGACCGCAGCCGCCAAAGTCGCGTCAATTGCTCCGGGATCATAGGCCATGGCGGCACCCTAACGCCATGCGTTTAACGGAACGTTGCGCAATCGCTTTGAAAAGCAGGATTTCATGGTAAACATACGCCATGAACGGGGGTTCAACGATCGTCGATTTGCGCATGAGCGACGTCACCTATGAGGCGGCGGAGGCCGAGGACACGTCCATGCCAATAGCCGATTTCGACGAGTATGAGGCACCGCGCGGGCCGTGGGGCGCGATCTGGGCCGGGGTTGCGATCGTCGCCGCGCTCGGCTGGATCGGCTTCATGATCTGGTATGCGGGGCCGTCGTTGCTGCCGCGCCCCGAGCCGATGGCGCTGGCGCAATTCGCTGCCGCGCTCGCCGCCCCGCCCGCCTGGATCGGCGTGTTGTGGCTGATCGCGCGCCGGTCGAGCAAGGCCGAGGCGCAGCGTTTCGCCAAGACGGCAGGCGCGATGCGCCACGAGGCGACGCACCTCCAGGAAGTGATCGAGGCGATGGCCCACACGATCGAGGCCAACCGCCTCGCGCTGGGCGACCAGGTGACATCGATGATGGCGGCGGCCAGCGGCATGGCCGAACAGATCGCCACCGCCGAGCAACAGGCGGCGCGGCTCGACGGCGCCGCGCGCGTGGCCGAAGAGAAATTGAGCGTGCTGCTCGCGACCTTGCCCAAGGCGCATGAGGAGACCGAGGCGCTCGCCGCCAAGGTCGAGGCGACCGGCCTGACCGCGAGCGAACGCGCCGCCGCGCTCGATGCCGCGGTGGTCGCCCTGTCCGAGCGTGCGAAGGATGCCGACGCGCTGACCAGTGGCGCGGCCGAGCGGCTCGCCGCGCATATCGCGCGGATGGAAGCGACCAGCGAGACCGCCGGCGCGCGGCTCGAAAGCGTCACCGGCCAGATGTCCGAAGCGGTCGACGGCCTGCTTGACCGCACCGCCAGTGCAGTGGACGAAGCGCGCAAGGGCATCGCCGCGCAAGGCGACGCGATGCTCGCCATGCTGTCGACCAACCAGGCGACGCTCGACCGCACCGGCACCGACAGCGCGATGGCGCTCGCCGAACGGATCGGGCGGATCGAGTCAGTCGCCATCCATATCTCCGACACGTTGGGCGAGAGCCAGAAACAGGCCGACGCACTGGCCCGGTCGATCGACGATTCGAGCGGGGCGGCGCAGCGTTTCGCGGGCGAATCCGCACCGCAACTGCTCGAGACGCTGCTGCGTATCCGCGACACCGCCAATGCCGCCGCCGAACATGCCCGCGAGGCGATGGCCCGGATCGCGCCCGACGCCGCCGACGCGCTCGAAGCCGCCGCTGCGCAGGGTATGGAAAAGAGCCTCGCCGCGATCGCCGCCGCGGCTCAGAGCGCGACCGCCTCCGCCACCGAGGCATCGGACAAGCTCAACGCCCAGATGCTCGCGATCGCCGAGGCGTCGGGCCAGATCGAGGCGCGGATCGCCGAGACCGACGAATCGAACGGCTTTGCGCGGCGCGTGTCGCTGCTGATCGAATCGCTCAACTCGTCGGCGATCGATCTCGGCAAGATCTACGCGGCCGAGGTGCCCGATTCGTCCTGGGCGGCCTATCTCAAGGGCGATCGCGGGGCGTTCACGCGCCGCGCGGTCAAATTGCTCGATGCCGGCGACATTCGCGCGATCCACCAGGCCTATGAGAATGACGACGCGGTGCGCGCGCAGGTCAACCGCTACATCCACGATTTCGAGGCGATGCTGCGCGGCGTGCTGGCGCAGCGCGACAGCGGGCCGATCGGCGTGACCCTGCTGTCGTCGGACATGGGCAAGCTCTACGTCGCGCTGGCCCAGGCGATCGAGCGGCTACGGACCTAACGATCGAAGAAATTGAGCATCTGCGGCGTTACCCAGCCGTAGACATAATTGGCCACGAACAATCCCCACAAGATCGTCGCGACGATCGTCACGCGGATCGCAATGCGCCCGGCGCGGAATTCGTGCGGCGCGCTTTCGGCCTGGCCGGGGACGAGTTCGCCCCCCGCCTCGGGCGTCGTCCGCACCCCGAACGGCAGGACGAGGAACACCGAGAAGGCCCAGAACAGGAAATAGATCGCGAGCAAAGACGTCCAGCGCATGCCCGCTTCCCTAGGCCTCGACGATCAGCACGTCGACCACCGGTTTCTTGCCGGTCCAGCGCGTCGCCACGCGACGCACGCCGAGGCGCAGGCTCTCGCGCAGATCCTCCAGGTCGCCGCGATGCTTCTTCACGACATCGACCGCGGCATCGGTCGCCTCGTCGAGGAACGCCTCGCGATCTTCCTCGACCGGCACGCCCTGCAGGCGGATCTGCGGCGTGCCGACCAGGCGGTAATTGCCATTGATCGCCACTGCGACCGACATCTGGCCATAGCTCGCGACCCGGCGCCGCTCGTTCATCGTCGCGCCGTCCGCGGGCAGGATTACATCGCCGTCGAGCATCAGCCGCCCGACCGGGGCATGGCCCAGTTTCTCGGGCTTGCCGGGCGCCAGGCGAACGATGTCGCCATCGGTCTGAACCAGCGCCTGGGGAATGCGCTTGGCCAGGCCGAACCGCGCCTGCTCCATCATGTGCCGCATCTCGCCATGGACCGGCACGAGCAATTGCGGGCGGATCCAGCCGTACATCTTCTCGAGTTCGGGACGCCCCGGATGGCCCGAGACATGGACATGCTCCTGCCGCTCGGTGACCATTTCCACGCCCGCCGCGGCAAGCTGGTTCTGGATGCGGCCGATCGCCAGCTCGTTGCCCGGAATCTGCTTCGACGAGAAGACGACGGTGTCGCCCGCCTCGAGCTTGATCGGGTGCGTGCCGTCGGCGATCCGGCCGAGCGCGGCGCGCGGCTCGCCCTGGCCGCCGGTCGCGACGATCAATGTATCGCGTCCGGGCAGCGCCATCGCCGCCTCGGGCGAGATCGGATCGGGGAACGACTTGAGATAGCCGTTCGCCCGCGACACGGTCAGGATGCGGTCGAGCGAGCGGCCGGTGACGCAGATCTTGCGCCTCGTCGCCTTGGCCACTTCGCCCAGCGTCTGCAGCCGTGCGGCGTTCGACGCGAACGTGGTGACGACCACCCTGCCCTTCGCCTTCTTCACGGCCTCGATCAGCCCGTCGCGCACGCTCGCCTCGGTGCCCGATTCGTTGGGATTGAACACGTTGGTCGAATCGCAGACGAGCGCCAGAATGCCTTCGTCGCCGACCGCGGTCAGCTGCTCGGGGGTCGACGGCGTGCCGAGCACCGCGCCGCCGCCATCGAGCTTCCAGTCGCCGGTGTGGAAGATGCGGCCATAAGGTGTTTCGATCAGCAGCCCGCTCGCTTCGGGGATCGAATGCGCGAGCGGCACGAAGCGCAGCTTGAACGGGCCGAGCTCGACCACCGTGTTCGGCTCGACAATATTGAGCTCGACGCGGTCCTGGACGCCTTCTTCCTCGAGCTTGCCGGCGATCAGCCCCGCGGTGAACTTGCTGGCATAAAGCGGCGCGCCGAGATCGTCGGCGAGATACGGCAAGGCGCCGATATGATCCTCATGCCCATGGGTCAGCGCAACGCCGATCAGATTGTCGCGCTGCTCCTCGATGAACTGCAGGTCGGGCAGGATGATCTCGACCCCGGGATAGGCCGGATCGGCGAAGGTCACGCCCATGTCGACCATCAGCCATTTGCCCTGACAGCCGTAGAGATTGACGTTCATGCCGATCTCGCCCGACCCGCCGAGCGCGACGAAAAGCAGTTCCTTGCCTGGTGTCACTTCAATTCCTGTTTCAACGGGCGCGGCCGATCCGACGATGCGCCCTAAATCCCAATTCGTCATGCCGGCCTTGTGCCGGCATCCGCCGTGCCGCATGCACGGTCATCACTTGTTGCGCGGCAGACCCCGGCACAAGGCCGGCGTGACGCGGTAATTGGGTCGGCGTCGAAATAATCCGCGTCGCCCCTCGATTACCCAGCCTGCGCCCGCTCCCACATCATCGCGAGTCCCTGGATCGTCAGGTCGGACTCGATCACGTCGAACACCGGCGTATTCTTCTCGAACAGCACCGCCAGTCCGCCGGTCGCGATCACTTTCGCCGGGCGGCCGATCTCCGCCTTCATCCGCGCGACGAGCCCTTCGATCATCGCGATATAGCCCCAATAGATGCCGATATTCATCTGGCTGACCGTGTCGCGGCCGATCACGGTCGGATCGGCCGGCGCCTCGATCGCGATGCGCGGCAGCTTGGCCGCGGCGCTGACCAGGGCATCGAGCGACAAATTGATGCCCGGGGCGATGATCCCGCCCTTGTACGCGCCGCGATAATCGATCCAGTCGAACGTGCTGGCGGTGCCGAAGTCGATCACGATCAGGTCGCCTTCGTGCAGCGCATGCGCGGCGATCGCATTGACCGCGCGGTCGGCGCCGAGGCTCTGCGGCTCCTGCACGTCGATCGCCATGCCCCATTCGACCGGCTTCTGCCCGGCGATCAGCGCGTCGGTCTTGAAATACTTTTCCGCGAGCCATTGCAGGTTGTGCGTCGCGCGCGGCACCACGGTCGCGATGATCACGCCGGTCACCTGGTTACGGTCATAGCCTTCGAGGCTGAGCAACTGGCTCAGCCACACGGCATATTCGTCGGCCGTGCGGCGCGGGTCGGTGGCGATGCGCCAGCGTCCCTTGACCTCACGCCCGTCGAGCAGCGCGAAGACCACATTGGTGTTGCCGGCATCGATCGCGAGCAGCATGGATTCAGGCTCCCATCGAAAGAGTCACAGCAGGAACACGTCGCCGGCGTGAATGACACGCCGCGTGCCATCCGCCAAGCGCAGGATGAGCGCACCTTCGCCGTCGAGCCCGTCGAACAGCCCGTCGATCGACGATCCGTCGGGCAATCGTGCGGTCAGCGGGCTGCCCGGGCGATGGGCGTGCTCGACCCAGCGACGGCGGACAATATCGATCCCCTCGCCTCGCCAGCGTTCGATCCAGCGCGCGAACGCCTCGGCCAGGGTCTCGACGAAATCCTCGGGCGCAACCGCGATATTGTAGCGCGACAGGCTCGTCGCAACGCGATCGGTATCGACTGGGTGGTGCGCCAGGTTGACGCCGATCCCGATGACGACGGCGTCGCCCGCGCGCTCGAGCAGGATGCCCGACAGCTTGGCGCCATCGATCAACAGGTCGTTGGGCCATTTGAGCAGCGCCATGCCGGGGGCATAGGCCGACACGGTCTCTTCCAGCGCGACCGCCGCGACCAAGGCCAGCGTGGCGGCGGGCGGATCGGTCGGGCGGATCCGGACGAGCGTGCTCGCATAGAGATTGCCTTCGGGCGAGGACCAGGCTCGCCCTTGCCGTCCGCGTCCGCCGGTCTGGCGCCCGGCGCGCAACCAGACCCCTTCCTCGAGCCCGGTTGCGGCCAGTGCGATCATGTCTGCATTGGTCGATCCGGTTTCGGCGACCGTGCGGATGCGCCCGATACTGTCGCTGGTCAGAACAGCGCCTTCGCGGCCGCGGCGGACCAGATGCCGAGCGGCTTCAGCGCGAACCAGCCGACCGGCGAGATGAACACCGCCAGCACGGTCATCACCGCATATTCGACCAGGCGATCACCGCCGCGCTCGAACGCCGGCGCGGGCGCATCGAAATACATCACCTTGATCAACCGCAGATAATAGAAGGCACCAATCACCGAGCCGACGAAGCCAGCCACGGCGAACGGGAAAAGGCCCGCCGTCACCGCTGCGTTGAACACCGCCAGCTTGGCGAAGAAGCCGAGCAAGGGCGGGATGCCGGCGAGCGAGAACATGAAGATGATCATCGCCGCCGCCAGGCCCGGCTGGGTTTCGGACAGGCCCGCCAGGCTGTCGATCGTCTCGACCGGCTCGCCATTGGTATCGCGCATCTGCAGCACGACGAGGAACGCGCCCAGCGTCATCGCGATGTAGATGGTAAGATAAAGCAGGACCGACGCCACGCCAGCAGGCGTGCCCGCCGCGACGCCGACCAGCATGAAGCCGACATTGCTGATCGACGAATAAGCGAGCAGCCTTTTGACGTTGTTCTGGTTGATCGCCGCGACCGACCCGAAGATGATCGAGGCGAGGCTGGCGAAGATCACGATCTGGCGCCAGTCGGCGACCGCCGGGCCCATCGCCTCGATCGCGACGCGGACGGCGAGCGCCACCGCCGCGACCTTGGGCGCCGAGGCGAAGAACGCGGTCACCGGGGTCGGCGCGCCTTCATAGACGTCCGGCGTCCACATGTGGAACGGCACTGCCGACATCTTGAACGCCAGGCCGGCGAACACGAACACCAGGCCAAAGGTCAGCCCGGTCGACTTGCCGAGCGAATAGGCCTTGGCGACATCGGTGAACAATGTCGTGCCCGAGAAGCCGTACACCAGGCTGATGCCGTAGAGCAGGATGCCCGAGGCGAGAGCGCCCAGCACGAAATATTTGAGGCCCGCTTCGGCCGAGCGCTGGTCGCGGCGCATGAACGACGCCAGCACATAGGAGGCCAGGCTGTTGAGCTCGAGCCCGACATAGAGCGTCAGCAGGTCGCCCGCCGACACCATCATCCCCATGCCCGCCGTCGCAAGCAGGATCAGCACGGGATATTCGGGATGCAGGCTGTCGCCGTCGCCGCGCGCGAAGAAACGCGGCGCGATCAGGATCGAGATCGCCGCGGCGAAATAGATCAGCCCCTTGGTAAAGGCGGCAAAGGCATCTGCACGATAGAGGCCGTCGAACACCACGCCCGCATACGAGGCCGGTCCGGCGAGCGAGATGCCCGCGCCGACCAGGGCCGCGACCGCAGTCCAGCTGACCACGCGCGTCGATCCCTGCCCGCCCCAGGCGGAGACCAGCATCAGCGCCAGCGCACTGACCGACAGGACCAGCTCGGGGAGCGTTGCTTGAAGCGATGCCGACCAAACCATTACGCGTGGCCCTCCCCGGCCTTGACCTGAGGAACCTTGCCCGGCGTCGGCTTGGCATCGCCCGCGGGCTTGGCGCGATCGATCCGCTCGAGCAGGATCTTCACGTCGCCGCGCATCGGCGCGAGGAAGCTCTCGGGATAGACGCCCATCCACAACACCGCTGCCGCGATCGGCACCAGCAGCGCCAGCTCGCGCGGGGACAGGTCGGTCATCGCCCGGACGTCATCGAACTTGATCTCACCGAACACGACGCGGCGATAGAGGTACAGCATGTACGCCGCGCCCAGGATGATGCCGGTGGTGCAGAGCAAGGTGATGGTCGTCGACACCTTGTAGGTGCCGGCAAGGCTCAGGAACTCGCCGACGAAGTTGCTGGTGCCCGGCAGGCCGACCGAGGCCATGGTGAACAGCATGAACAGGACAGCGTAGCGCGGCATGTTGATCGCGAGGCCGCCATAACGCGCGATCTCGCGGGTATGCAGCCGGTCGTAGATCACGCCGACGCACAGGAACAACGCCCCCGACACCAGGCCGTGGCCCAGCATCACCATCATCCCGCCTTCGATACCCTGCTGGTTGAAGGCGAACAGGCCGATCGTCACGATCGCCATGTGCGCGACCGACGAATAGGCGATCAGCTTCTTCATGTCGGACTGCACCAGCGCGACGAGCGAGGTGTAGATCACCGCCACCGCCGAAAGGCCGAACACCAGCCAGACCAGGCTCGCCGAAGCTTCGGGGAACATCGGCACCGAGAAGCGCAGGAAGCCGTAACCGCCGAGCTTCAGCAGCACGCCTGCCAGGATGACCGACCCCGCGGTCGGCGCCTGGACGTGCGCGTCGGGAAGCCAGGTGTGGACCGGCCACATCGGCATCTTGACCGCGAACGAGGCGAAGAAGGCGAGCCACAGCCAGGTCTGCGCCCAGACCGGGAAATTGTGATTGAGCAAGGTCGGGATGTACGTCGTCCCGGCCTCGTTCACCATCCACAGCATCGCCACCAGCATCAGCAGCGAGCCAAGCAAGGTGTAGAGGAAGAATTTGTAGGCCGCGTAAATGCGGTTCGCACCGCCCCAGATGCCGATGATCAGGAACATCGGGATCAGGCCGCCTTCGAAGAAGATGTAGAACAGGAACAAATCCTGCGCGGCGAAGGTGCCGATCATCAGCAATTCGGTCAGCAGCATCGCGGCCATATATTCGGGCACGCGCTTCTGGATCGCTTCCCAGCTGGCGCCGATGCAGATCGGCATCAGGAACACCGACAGCTCGATCAGCAGCAGGGCGAAACCGTCGATGCCGAGCGACCAGCCGAAATTGCCGAACAGGGGCATGTTCTCGACGAACTGCCATTGCGGGCCGCCGATCTGGAACTGGCTCCACAGCACCACGCCAAGCGCGAGATCGAGCAGGGTCGCGATCAGTGCCACCCAGCGCGCATTGTTCGCGCCCAGGAACAGGCACGCCACCGCGCCAATCGCGGGGATGGCGAGCATCAGCGAGAGGATACCGCTCATCGCGTGATCGCCCAGGTAACGGCGGCGGTCAGGCCGATCAGCATGACGAAGGCATAGGTGTAGACATATCCGGTTTGCAGGCGGCCCGCGACGCGGCTGCCGAACGCCACCACCCAGGCCGATCCGTTCGGCCCGAAGCGGTCGATCGTGCCCTCGTCACCTGCCTTCCAGAACAGGCGGCCGAGCGCGAAGGCGGGGCGGACGAAGAGCAGGTCGTAGAGCTCGTCGAAATACCATTTGTTGTAGACGAACCGGTACAGCAGGCGGAACGTCTCGGTGAACCGCGCCGGGATGTCGGGCCGCCACATATAGGCCATCCACGCACCGACCAGGCCGGTCAGCATCACGAACGACGCCGACAGCTTCACCCAGACCGGCACTTCGTGCGCGGCGTGATAGAGATGCTCGTTGAACGCGATCGACCCGCGCCAGAAATGCTCGCCGGCCTCGGGCTCGATGAACGAGCCATGGAAGGCAAAGCCGGCAACGACCGCGCCGGTCGCGAGCAGGATCAGCGGCACCAGCATGTTGAGCGGACTCTCATGCGGGTGATAGCCGCCGGTGCCGGTGGGCATATGCGCGGCATCCGGTCCATGACCGTCGTCATGCGCGGTATCGCTCTGCGTCTCGTCCTCGTGATCGTGGTGGAGCGCGTGCTGGATATGCTCCGACTGCGCCCAGCGCGGCTTGCCCCAGAAGGTCAGGAACATCAGCCGCCACGAATAGAAGCTGGTCAGCAGCGCGGCGAGCACGCCGACATAATAGGCACCGGTACCGCGGCCCGAGGCATAAGCCAGTTCGAGGATGCCGTCCTTCGAATGGAAGCCGGCGAAACCGATCGCGAGCGGATTGCCGAACACCGCGGGGATGCCGACGCCGGTGATCGCCAGCGTGCCGAGCAGCATCACCCAGAAAGTGACCGGAATCTGCTTCCGCAAGCCCCCGTAGAACCGCATGTCCTGCTCGTGGTGCATCGCATGGATCACCGAGCCGGCGCCGAGGAACAGCAACGCCTTGAAGAAAGCGTGCGTGAAGAGGTGGAACATCGCCGCGCCATAGGCGCCGCTGCCCGCGGCAAAGAACATGTAGCCGAGCTGCGAACAGGTCGAATAGGCGATCACGCGCTTGATGTCGTTCTGGCAGGTGCCGATCGTCGCGGCGAAGATGCAGGTCGCAGCGCCGATGAACACGACGAAATTGAGCGCGTCGGGGCTGGTCTCGAACATCGGCGACAGGCGGCAGACCATGAACACGCCGGCGGTGACCATCGTCGCGGCATGGATCAGCGCCGACACCGGGGTCGGGCCTTCCATCGCGTCGGGCAACCAAGTGTGCAGGCCGAGCTGCGCCGACTTGCCCATCGCGCCGACGAACAGGCACAGGCAGAGCACCGTCATGGTGTCGAAGCGATAGCCGAGGAAGCCGATCGTCGACCCGGCCATTTCGGGCGCGCGCGCCAGGATCTCGGGGATCGAGACGGTGCCGAACACCAGGAAAGTGCCGAAAATGCCGAGCATGAAGCCGAGGTCGCCGACGCGGTTGACGACGAACGCCTTGATCGCGGCGGCATTGGCCGAGGGTTTCTTGAACCAGAAGCCGATCAGCAGGTAGCTGGCGAGACCGACGCCTTCCCAGCCGAAGAACATCTGGACCAGGTTGTTCGCGGTCACCAGCATCAGCATCGCGAAGGTGAACAGCGACAGATACGCGAAGAAGCGCGGCTGGTCGGGGTCCTCGTCCATATACCCCCAGGAATAGAGGTGGACGAGCGCCGAGACGCTGGTGATTACCACCAGCATCACCGACGTGAGGCTGTCGGCACGGAGCGCCCAGGAGACGTCGAGGTCGCCCGACTTCATCCAGGTGAAGACCTGCGCGACCGGATAGGCTTCGCCGCCGGTGAGGTAATGGATGAAGATCGGCCAGGACAGGGCGCACGAGATGAACAACGCGCCGGTGGTCACGACCTTGGCGGGCACATTGCCGATCGCGCGGTTGCCGAGGCCCGCGATGATCGCTGCCAGCAGCGGCAGGAAGACGATGAGCTGGATCTGGATCACCGGCTCACCCCTTCATCCGGCTGGGATCGTCGACACTGATCGTGCCACGCCCGCGGAAATAGATGACGAGGATGGCGAGCCCGATCGCGGCTTCGCCGGCCGCGACGGTCAGCACGAACATCGCGAACACCTGGCCGACCAGATCGTGCAGATATGCCGAGAAAGCGACGAAGTTCAGGTTCACCGCGAGCAGGATCAGCTCGATCGCCATCAGCATCAGGATGAGATTCTTGCGATTGGCGATCAGGCCGAGCACGCCCATCCCGAACAGGATGGCCGCCACGACCAGATAATGCGTCAGGCCGATCACAGCTCCACCCCCTGGCCGACTGGCGGCTGCATGTTACGCGTTGCATCCTGCGGCCGGCGCGCGACCTGGCGGCTGACGCGCTGGCCCTTGACCCCGCCGCGCGCGCGATGGGTCAGCACGATCGCGCCGATCATCGCGACGAGCAGGACGAGCCCGGCGCCT
>FTCZ01000960.1_pt1 | contig 51829 bp, 47 predicted proteins | sample 1658871 | NCBI WGS metagenome assembly FTCZ01 (sample SAMEA3914864, study PRJEB12502) | metagenome | biome: forest; material: soil | place: USA | collected 2012-03-12 | depth 0.3 m | reverse complement strand
TGAACCTGGGCTACGAGCCGCTGGCCAACCCCAAGGTGCGCCAGGCGATGAAGATGCTGGTGGACTACGACGGCATGGTGAAGAGCTTCCTGGCCGGCCGCTTCTTCGTCCAGCAGAGCTTCCTGCCGATTGGCTACTTCGGCGCCATCGCCTACACGCCCTACAAGCTCGACGTGGCGAAGGCCAAGGCGCTGCTTACCGAAGCGGGCTTCCCGGACGGCTTCGCGGTGAAGATGGCCGCGCCGAACGTCTCGCCCTGGACCGAGATCTCGCAATCGGTGCAGCAGACCATGGGACAGGCCGGCATCAAGGTGTCGATCGAGCCGATGGAGCTGAAGGCGGTGATCGGTCAGTACCGCGCCCGCTCCCACCAGATCGCCATGCTCTCCTGGGGTCCGGACTATTTCGACCCGCATACCAACGCCGACAGCTTCGTGCACAACGACGACAACTCCGACAACCCGAAGATCAAGCCGATCGCCTGGCGCAACAGGTGGTTCATCCCCGACATCACCAAGGACATGCTGGCTGCGGCTCGAGAACTCGACACGGCCAAGCGCGGCGAGCAATACGCCGTGCTGCAGAAGAAGGTGACGGACGAGGGCCCGTACATCTTCATGTTCCAGAACAACATCCAGGTGGCGCGGCGCGCGACGACGACCGGGTACACGCCCGGCCTCTCCGGCGACCTGAGCTACTTCCGCAAAATCCGGAAGTCCTGACGCATTGAGTGTCAGGAGCTTAGCCAATCGGTCGGTGAACGCCCTCGTTTCCGTGGGCCTCACCTTCCTCGGGCTCACCTGCGTCACCTTCTTCATCGGCCGGGTGATCCCGATCGATCCGGTGCTGGCGATCGTCGGCGACAAGGCCTCGGCCGAGACCTACGCGCGGGTGCGGACCGAGATCGGGCTCGACCTGCCCTTGCCGGTGCAATACTGGCGCTATCTGTTGAAGGTGCTGCACGGCGATTTCGGCAACTCCGTCATCACCTCGCATCCCGTGCTGCAGGACCTGCTGCAGGTCTTCCCCGCCACGCTGGAACTCGCGGTGCCGGCCCTGTTCATCGGCGTGGTTTTTGGCATCCCGATGGGCGTGGTGGCCGCGACCCATCGCGGCCGCTGGCAGGACCAGGCGATCCGCCTGCTGTCCCTGCTCGGCTATTCCATGCCGGTGTTCTGGCTGGGCCTGGTCGGGCTGTTGCTGTTCTACGCCGTGCTCGGCTGGGTCGGCGGGCCGGGCCGGCTGGATGTCGCCTTCGACGACATCGTGAGTCCGGTCACCGGCCTGATCACCGTCGACAGCCTGCTGGCCGGTGAATACGAGGTGTTCTGGAATGCGCTCTCGCATCTGCTGCTGCCCGCTTCCATCCTCGGCTATCTGTCGCTCGCCTATATCGCGCGCATGACGCGCAGCTTCATGCTGGCCCAGTTGCGGCAGGAATATGTGCTGGCGACCCTGGCCAAGGGCCTCTCGCCCTGGCGCGTCGTCTGGGTGCATGCGCTAGGCAATGTCTGGGTGCAGCTCGTCACCGTCATCGCGCTCACTTTCGGCAACCTGCTCGAGGGCGCCGTCCTGACCGAGACGGTGTTCGCCTGGCCGGGCCTCGGCCTCTATGTGAAGAACTCCCTGTTCAACGCCGATCTCAACGCTGTGCTGGGCGGGACGGTGCTCGTCGGCGTGGTCTTCATCACGCTGAACATGCTCTCCGACCTGATCTATCCGCTGGTCGATCCGCGCGCGAGGGACCAATGAGCACGACGCGCGCCTGGCTGCTGAGCTCCGCACCCGACAGCCGGATGCAGGCACGCTTCGGCCGCTGGTTCCGCGCCTGGCTCGGCTTCCGCCGCAACAGGCTCGCGATGACGGGACTCGGCATCGTGCTGCTGCTGGTGCTGGTGGCGATCTTCGCGCCGCTGATCGCCGACCGTCAGGCCACCACCTTGCAGGACCTGGGCAACCGATTGCAGCCGGCGAGCTGGCATCATCTGTTCGGGACCGACGAGCTGGGGCGGGACATCTTTGCCCGCGTGGTCTTCGGCTCGCGCATCACGCTCACCATCGTGGCCATGGTTGCGGTGATCGTGGTGCCCGTCGGGCTCGCCATCGGCCTGCCCGCCGGATATTTCGGCGGCGTGGTCGACAAGGTGCTGATGCGCATCACCGACATCTTTCTCGCCTTCCCGCGCCTGGTGCTGGCGCTGGCCTTTGCCGCGGCCCTCGGTCCGGGGATCGAGAACGCCGTGATCGCCATCGCGCTGACCGCGTGGCCACCCTATGCGCGCCTCGCCCGCGCCGAGACGTTGACCAGCCGGCGGGCCGAATTCATCCAGGCCGCGGAGCTGCAGGGCGCCTCGGCGCTGCGCATCATCGCGACCCAGATCGTGCCGCTCTGCCTGCCCAGCGTGATCATTCGCCTGACCCTGGACATGGCGGGCATCATCCTCACCGCCGCGGGGCTAGGCTTTCTCGGACTGGGTGCGCAGCCGCCGGCGCCCGAATGGGGCGCGATGGTCTCCTCCGGCCGCCAGGTGCTGCTCGACCAATGGTGGGTCGCGACCATTCCGGGCCTCGCAATCTTCATCGTCAGCCTGGGCTTCAACCTGCTGGGCGACGGCTTGCGCGACGCGGGCGACGCACGATCATGACGGATAGGGCATGAGCGATCCGCTGCTCACCGTGCGCAACCTCAGCGTCACCTACCCCGGCGACGACGGCGACGTTCGCGCCGTGCGCAACGTGAGCTTCACCCTGGGCCGCGAGCGCCTGGGCATCGTGGGCGAAAGCGGCTCCGGCAAATCGACGACCGGGCGCGCCATCATGGGCCTGGTCGGCCATCCGGGCCGCATCGCGGCGGACGAGTTGCGGCTGGGCGACACGGACTTGGCGCACCTGTCCGAACGCGGCTTCCGAAAACTGCGCGGCAAGCGCATCGCCATGGTGCTGCAAGACCCGAAATACTCGCTCGATCCGGTGATGTCGGTCGGCCAGCAGATCGCCGAGACGCACCGCAGCCATTTGCGCAGCAGCAAGCGCGACGCCAAACGTGCGGCGCTGGAGATGCTGGAGGCCGTACATATCCGCGATCCCGAGCGGGTCTACACGATGTATCCGCACCAGGTGTCCGGCGGCATGGGCCAGCGCGTGATGATCGCCATGATGCTGATCGCGGGTCCTGACATCCTGATCGCCGACGAACCCACATCGGCGCTGGACGTCACTGTGCAAACCCAGGTGCTGGCCATCATGGACGAGCTGGTGCGCAGCCGCGGCATGGGCCTGCTCCTGATCAGCCACAACCTGCACCTCGTCTCCTCGTTCTGCGACCGCGTGCTGGTGATGTACGCCGGCCAGGTGCTGGAGACCTGCGCGGCCGGGAAGCTGTCGGAGGCGACCCATCCCTATACGCGCGGCCTGCTGGCCGCCCTTCCCCAGCTCGGTCATCGCCGCGCGGAGCTGCCCCAATTGCAGCGCGATCCGGCCTGGATGGCCGATACAACATGATCACGCTCGACGATGTCACCATTGCCTACGGCACTGGCCCGCGCGCCGTGGTGGCGGTCCATCAGTTCACGCTTGCCGTTCCCGAAGGCGAGGCCGTCGGCCTGGTAGGCGAGTCCGGCTCGGGCAAATCCACCGTGCTGCGCGCCGTCGCCGGGCTGATTCCGTATGCGACGGGCGAGATTACACTGGCCGGCCAACGGGTGGAGCGCCGTCGCACGACGGTTCAGCGCAAGATGAGCCAGATGGTGTTCCAGGACCCTTACGGGTCGCTCCATCCAAACCAGACGGTGGACCAGATCCTAGCCCTGCCGGTCGCCATCCACCGGCTGGACCGCGGCGAGGCGCGCATCATGCAGGCGCTTGCTGAAGTGGGTCTTGGCCGCGAGCATCGCTACCGGTACCCGCATCAGCTGTCCGGCGGCCAGCGCCAGCGCGTTGCCATCGCCCGCGCCCTGATCCTCGAGCCGCGCATCCTGCTGCTGGACGAACCCACCAGCGCCCTCGACGTCTCGGTGCAGGCGGAAATCCTCAACCTGCTCGGCCGCCTGCGCCGCGACCACGGGCTCACCCTGCTGATGGTCAGCCACGATCTCGCGGTCATCGCCCATCTTTGCGAACGTATCGGTGTGATGAGCAGCGGCCACCTGGTGGAAATCACCACTGCGACGGCGATGGCGAACAACCAGGTGACGCACGACTACACGCGCGAGCTTCTGCGATCCAACGCCGGCTTCGACCGAAGCAGCATCCTCCCGTTAAAATAACGGGAAAACGACAAAGCGGGTGGGTAGCGCACTAGCGCTAATTGCGCTAATTCCCCGCCCCGCATCTGCCGGACCTCGGGTCCGGATCCCCGATGAGCGGGCAAACATTGGGACTCGGCGCGGAGATTCAAGGATGGGACAGAAAAACTCTAGGCCGCTTCCTCCAACGTCGAGCACGCGCCGCTGACGCGGGTCTGGCGCATGTAGCGGCGGAAACGGTCGGCATCGTAGCCGGCCCCCGCATGGAGAAGGCAGCGATTGTCCCAGAGGACCACGTCGCCCGGTTGCCAGGCGTGACCGTAGATGTGTTCAGGCCGGATCGCTTCTTCGGTCAGTTCGTCGATCAGGGCACGGCCGGCAGCCGGGCTCATACCCTCGATCTCCCGGACATGGGAGCCGAGGAACAGGTTCTTCGCACCCGTCGCCGGGTTGGTCCGGACGAGCCGCTGGCGCACCGGCGGCAGCGAAGCCGCCAGCTCGGGCGACACGGCGTCGGGCGCGACCTTCGAGCGCGAATAGACGTAGTCGTGGATCGCGATCAGGGGATCGAGCTCGGCCTTGCGCGCGGGCGAGAGGCGATCGTAGGCGGCGCGCAGGGAGACGAACATCGTGATGCCGCCCTCGGCCGGCGTTTCGTAGGCGCACATGATCGAGAGGAACGCCGGTACCGGTTTGAACGAGGCATCCGAGTGCCACATGTTGTTGCCGGTCAGGAAGATGGTCTTCTTGTGCGAGCTGCCCAGCACCGTGCCGTCCTTCTGGACGTTGCCGATGGTGCCGAAATACTCGGTCTTGCCGACACTGGTGTGACTCGGCTCCGGCTTGCCCAATTGGCGCGTGAGGGCGAGCTGGCGGTCGTCATCCATCGACTGGCCGGGGAAGCAGACGAACGAATACCGATCGATCGCCGCGTTGATCTCCCGAATCAGGTCGGGTGTGAGTGACTTGCTGACATCGACGCCGCGGACGCTGGCGCCGAACTCCGGATGCAGCTTTTCGTATCGTAGTTGGTCCATGGCGAGGCCTCACTTCGGAAGGTGCGATTTGAGGAACGTACGTACGCGGTTGATCGTGCGGGCCTTCAATTCCGGCGGATCGCGCCACGGGAAGACCGTGATCTCGGCATTGGGCGCGAGCGACGCAACGTCGATCGATGTCGGCAGCGGATGCGACGAAGTATCGTCCGGCAGGACCAGCATCGGCGTCGGGCAGGCGGCGATGAAGTCGCGTGGCACGCTGTAGAGGAAATCCGGCTGCACGCGATAGAGGCTATGGAAGTATTTCTCGATCGTTTCCATCGACACGTCGGGGCGTTTTGCGCGGAAGCCCGCGAGCCAATTGTCCGTGCTGTGGCGCACCATGACATCAGGGTCTTCAGGCCGGTGGCCCACGGTCTGGCAGAACACCGCGGCCATGACACGTTTGGGCGCGCGCTGCAGCAGCTTGCCGGCAAAGCAGCCGCCGATGCAGTAGCCCATGTAGAAGAACCGATCGATCCCGAGATGGTCCATCAGGCCAAGCTGGTCGTCGGCGAATGCGTCCCACGCGTTCTCGACCGGCACCGGGCCGGTGGACTCGCCGCCATTGGCGTTGCGCTGGTCCATGGTGATGCAGCGGAAGTCGCCCTTGAACTCTTCCATCGCATTGATGACGGCGGTCTGCCAATTGCTGATCCTCGAGTTCAACCCACCGCCAGGGGTGACGAGCAACGGGAAGCCGGAGCCGACCTCCTCGTAGCGAATGCGGACGTCACCTCTTTGATATATCGGCATCGAAATTCCCTCAAACAACCGCGTGCACTCTACTCCAGTCCCGTGTTGAATTCGATCCATGAAGAACGATAGCGTTGCGATCGGCATCATCGGCGCCGGTATCATGGGCGAGCGGCTGCTCAACGCGATCCTCCAGCAGGATCCCGCCTTGGTGTCGGCATGCGGCATATGGGATCCGGCGCCAGCCGCGATGCGGCGCATGGAAAAGACCTTTCCCCGGGTTCCGCGGCTGGCCGATGCGGCGGCCGTCATCGCGGCGAGCGACTGCACCTACATCGCCTCGCCTCCCGCCTCGCATCTCCAGCACGCCCGCGCAGCGTTGGCGGCCGGCAAGAGCGTGTTCAGCGAGAAGCCGCTGGCGGTCGACGTCGCCGACGCGCGTGCGTTCGTGGCGGAGGCCGGCAATCGCGGCGCGGTCAACTTTCCCTTCGCCTCCTCTCCTGCCGTGTCGACGATCCGGAGCTGGATCGACAGCGGCGCGATCGGCACGCCCCGGCGCATCGCGATCGAGGTCGGTTTCGCCAAGTGGCCGCGCCCCTGGCAGGCCGATGCTGCGGGCTGGCTGGACAAACCGGCGCAGGGCGGCTTCACGCGCGAGGTCGTCTCGCACTTCCTCTTTCTGTCGCGGCGGCTCGTCGGGCCCCTGCATGACCTGAGTGGCAAGGCGTCCTTCCCAGACGCGGACCGGTCCGAGCGGCGCATCACCGCGACACTGCAAGCGGGCAAACTGCCGGTCACGCTCGCAGGAGCAGTCGGCGAGACGGCGAAGGACGACCACAACATCTGGATGCTGGAAGGCGACAAGGGCGCGGTGCGGCTTTGCGACTGGTCGATCGCGCAACGCCGCATGGCGGACGGCTCATGGCAACAGGCGCCGGATGCCCTGCCGCAGGAACAAGCGCGGCCGCTGGCCCTGCGACGGCAGCTGGAAGGCGTGGCGAAACTCGCGCGCGGCGAGCCGCATCATCTCGCGACGCTGACAGATGCGCTCAATGTGCAGGAGATCGTCGAAGGCATTCTCGCCAAGCCCCTGTCGATGAAATAATTTTACGAACTGCGCCGAAAGGCAGCGCATTGCTCGAGCACCCAGGACTTCCTTTGCTCGAAGACCGCGGGACGCTTGAGTTCCGGGCGCTGGTGAAACCAGCCGATGCTGGCCATCCACCGGATCAAACGGAACATCGGGATCATCGTCTCTGCGGTGCCGGGTAGCGACCGGACGGCGCGATAGCCTCGCAGGAAGGCGCGCTCGATGGCGGCCGCGTTCGGCTTGCTCTGCCAGTAGGTGAGCACGACGGCGATGTCGTAGAGGTGCCAGCCGAAACCTGCGTCGTCGAAGTCGATGACCGTCAGCCGGTCGCCGTCGACCAGGATGTTGCCGGGATGCATGTCGGCATGGATCAGGCTGTAGCCCGACGGATCCCTAGCCAGGCGCGCAAGCCATAGCCGCATCCGCGCCCGGGCATCGAGCAGGAGGTCGCGCTCGGCGGCCGAGAGCGAGCGGTGCTCCCAGAACGGCCCCCAATGCGGCGCGTCGCCCATCAACCCGTCGGCATCGAGATGGTGGCGCGCGAAGTGCGGCGGCGGCCGCCAGACGCTGGCCTGGTTGTGCATCGCGGCGGTGATGGCGCCGAGCTGGGCGAAGTAATCCTCGACCACGCGGTCGTCGCTCGTTTCGGCCAGCACCTCGGAGAGCAGGCGGCCTTCGGTCCAACGCGCCATGCCGGCGAAGCGCCTCTCGCCGGTGGCCGCGATCGTCACCGGCACGTACTCGCGGCCGTCGCGCGCGGCGAGCGGCTTGGGCACCTCGATGCTGGCCGCGGCCAGGGCGCGGATCCAGGCGCGCTCGGAGTCGAGTTCCTCCAGCGTGTGATAGCCCGGCCGATGCAGGCGCAGAACCCAACTGCCGCCGTCGCGCCGGTCGGCGACCTTAAAGGTCACGTTCTCGGAAAGGGAGACGAGCGCGGGATCGGTGGCATCGATCGGGAAGGACGCAAGTGCCGCGCGGGCGGCCGGTGCGAAGATCCGGTCGACCGCCTCGTTATCCATCGAGCTCGGCCATGGTCGCATCGAAGGCGACGAGGAATTCGTCGGCTTGCTTCTGCGCATAGACCAGCGGCGGGCGGATTTTAACGACGTTGCGGAACGCACCGGCATTGCTCGTCAGAAAGCCCTTGTCCTTGAGACGATTGATGACGTCGATCGCCTTGTCGGCATCGGGCGTGCGGGCGGCATCGGCCTTGGCGATCTCGACCCCGATGAAGAGCCCCTGGCCACGCACGTCGGCGATCGAGGCGAAGCGTCCCTTGCGCTGGGCGAGTGCGGCCTTGAGCGCCGCACCCACGGTGGCGACGTTCTCGCGAAGGCCGTCCCGCTCGATGACGTCGATCACGGCCATGCCGACCGCCGCCTGCAACGGGCTCGAGGCGAAGGTATTGAAGTAGCGTGTGGCCGTGCGAAAGCCCTCGACCAGTTTGCGGCTCGCCGCGGTCGCCGCCAGCGGCAGGCCGTTGCCCATCGGCTTTCCGGTCACGACGATGTCCGGCGTGAAACCCGTAACGTCGTAGCCCCACCAGCGGCCGGTGCGGCAGTAGCCGGCCTGGACTTCGTCCGAGATCACCAGGCCGCCGGCGGCGCGCACGATCTCCGCAGCGCGCGTCATGAACCCTTGCGGCACGTCGGGCAGGCCCTCGTTGGCGAAGATCGAGCACACGATCAGCCCCGCGAAGCCCACGCCGTCTTCCTCGAGGCTGCGGATCGCCCCGCGCAGACGGTCGAGATAGGCCTCAGCAAGCTCGGCTTCGCTGGCACCGGGCACCAGCGGACGCAGCTTTTCGGGAAAGGGAATGGCGCGCACGTCGCCCTTGGCATTGTTGGTGTCGCCGATGCGCGTCAGCTTGCCGATGGCGGCGCTGTTGCCGTGGTAGGTCGCGTTGGTGCAGACGATGCCGCTCTTGCCGGTTGCCAGCCGCGCCATGCGCAGCGCCACCTCGTTGGCCTCCGTCCCGGAGCAGCTGAAGACGACGCTTTCGATCTGCGGTCCATGGAGGCCCGCCAGGCGCTCGGCGAAGGCCACGATTCCCTCATGCAGGTAGCGGCTGTGGACGTTGAGCATGCCCTGCTGGCGCGCCATCGCCTCCACGACGGTGGGATTGGCGTGACCGACGCAGGGAACGTTGTTGTACATGTCGACGTAGCGGCGGCCGTCGGCATCGAACAGATACACGCCCTCGCCCCGCACGATGTGGAGCGGCGCGTTGTAGAACAGAGGGGCGCCGGCCCCCAAGGCCGCATCGCGGCGGGCGGCGAGTGTCACGGAACTCATGGGCGGCCTTTCGTCAGGGGCGAAATCGCATTATCGGGCATTGCCCTGCGATCGAGCAAGCCCAAGGAGCCTTGACGCGCAGCAGCCCGAGCACCTTAACTCTCGTGGACGAAATAAAAGAAGAAACAGGGAGCGATCATGAAGGGCATGAAATTGTCGCGGCGCACCGCCGTCGCATCGGCGATGGCGGGCTTGGCGAGCACGGCGCTTCCGGCGCGCGCGCAGGACTTTCCGACCAAGCCGATCACGATCGTGAGCCCTTTCGGTCCCGGCACGACCAACGACATCATCGCCCGTCAGCTCGGACAGGACATGATGGGCACGCTGGGCCAGAGCGTCATTGTCGACGATCGCGCCGGCGCCACGGGCAATATCGCCACCAGCCTCGTCGCCAAGTCCAAGCCCGACGGCTACACGCTGCTGCTTCCCTCGCTGAGCGGCATCCTCAACCAGGTCACGGGCAACGCGAACGCCGACCTGATCGGGGACTTCGCGCCGGTCTCCTTCTGCGGCAAGGGGCTCTATTCGATGTTCGTGCCGAACGAGCTGCCGGTAAAGAGCGTGGCGGACCTCGTCGAGCTCGCGCGCCAGCAGCCGGGCAAGCTCAACTACGCGGGCTATGTCGGCGGCGTGCCGCAGTTCATGGGCGAGATGCTCAATCGCTCGGCCAAGATCAACACGATGATGGTGGCCTACAAGAGCACGCCCGACGCGTTGACCGACCTGATGGCCAACCGCATCCAGATCTGGTTCACCCCCGTCGCCTCAGGCATCCCGGTCCAGAACGCCAAGCAGGCCCGCATGATTGCCGTCACCGGCGAAACCCGGACGTCGATGTATCCTGACATCCCGACCTTCAAGGAGGCGGGCTATCCCGATCTCACCATCGAGGTCGCCTACTACGTGCTGGCGCCGAAGGGCACGTCCAAGCCGATCATCGACAAGCTCTATCGCGCCGTCGACGCGGCGCTGCAGAAGCCCAAGATCAAGGAGGCCCTGCTCGCCCAGGGCGTCGAGGAAAAGCGCGGCGGCCCCGACGAGTTGGCCGCCTATCTCGCGGGCGAGTTCAAGCGCTGGGGCGAGATCGTCAAGCTCTCAGCACCCGCTGCCGCCGCAAAATAACCGGGCATCGTCGAAGCGCGGGGCGGACGCGTCTATGGCCCATCGGGCAATTGGCCGGCTACTTCAGAAATGCGCGGCGGGTCTGCCCCCGTGCGTCCGCATGTAAGTGCCGCGCAAGCCGCGGCGAAGGTCAGCGCGCGGTTGAGTTCGGGAGCACCCAGGGCATCGAGCGGTTCGATCCCGATCCGACCCATCGCCCGCAGGGCAAACAGGAGCCCCGCCTGGAAGCTGTCGCCGGCCCCGATCGTGTCGACGACGTCGACCCGCGGCGCCTTGACTTTGACCGCTCCCGCGCGCCGATGCCAGGCTTGGGCGCCGCCGCTGCCCTGCGTGACGATAAACAGTCGGGTGCCCGCCGCCAGCAGGTCCTTCGCCTTGCCGGCGTAGTCGCTCCCGCCATAGAGGAAGGCAAAGTCGCCATCCGACAGGCGCACGATGTCGGCGCGCTCGGCGAATTCATCCATGCGCCGGACATAGTCGGCCTTGTCGTGGATGAGGCCGGGCCGGCAATTCGGATCGAACGAAATGGTGGCCGACCCGCGCGCTTCCTCGACCATCGCCAGGGCTTCAGCCGAGCCGCGGGGATCGACAAGGGTCGTCGATCCGAAATGGATCGCGTCGACTGCAGTGAACGGAATGGAGCCCTTGCGGTAATTCCAATGCCCGGAGGCCGTCCCTTCGTCGTAGAAGGCGTAGCGTGCCTCACCGTCGACCGTGCGCGCGAAGGCAAGCGTCGTCGGCCTGACGCTGCGTGTGGCGTAGCCTAGTTCCACCTGCGACGCCTCCGCGTGCTCGGCAATCATCCGGCCAAACAGATCGGTCGAAATACCGCCGACGAAGCCGGTGGGCGCGCCCAGCCGCGCCATGCCGATCGCGATGTTGAGGCAGGAGCCCCCGACCATGGGCAGGAGGGCGTCGCGCCCATCGGCGGACTTCACGGGCAGGAAATCGATCAGCGCGTCGCCGCAGCTCAGCAGCATCGAGCCCCTTCCACTTTGGCTGCGGCACGCTGGCAGGTGTCGAGCGCCTGCATGACGTGCCTGCTTTCCTGGTCGAACTTCCGCATCAGCGCATAGACATGGCGTTTGGCGGAATGAAAGTCGGTCATGTCGGAGGCTGACGGAAGCGTCAAACGTCCCAGTCGCGACATCGCCTTCATCGCCCCGTGCAGGGACGGGAAGGTTCCGCCCGCAACCGCACCCAACATGGCAGCCCCCAGCAGCACGGGCTCCGACGTCGAGGGCAGGGCGACGGGGACCCCCGTCGTATCGGCCATGATCTGGCACACCAGGGGACTGTGGCTTGCCCCGCCGCTGATCATCATCATTCGGCAGGGGATGCCATGACCGCGCATCACGTCGACGACCTCGGCCAGCCCGTAGGCAAGCCCGCAGAGTCCGGACACGAACACGCGCTCCAGACTCTCGAGATCGCAGTCCAGATCGAGGCCGGCAACGACAGCCCGCGCATGCGGATCGGCGTACGGCGAGCGGTTCCCGAGAAAATCGGGCAGCACATGGATGTCCCTCGCAAGCAATGCGGCTTCGCCGACACCGTGACAGCGCGCGATCACGCGGCGCTCCAGGAGGTCGAGCGGCGCCAGGCCGGCCTGTTTGGCGGCAGCCACCACCTCGGGATAGGCCGGGTGCGAGCGCACGAGATGGTCGATCCCCGCTCCGGCCGCCGATTGGCCGCCCTCGTTCAGCCACAGGCCGGGCACCATCCCCGAGTAATAGGGGCCCCAGACGCCGGGCACGAAGCGCGGCGTCTCGGTCGTCGCCATGATGCAAGCCGACGTCCCCATGATGTAGGCAAGGCGATCGAGCATGCTGGCGGGTACATCGTCGGCATCCCTCCCGGCACCCTGGGCGCCGATCGTGGCGATTCCGCCCGCGTGGGCATCGATCAGGGAGGCTCCGACGGGCGTGCCGGGCAGAAGGCCGAGTTCGGCTGCCGCCTGCGGCGTCAGACCGTTGCCGAGAGCGGTGCCGGGTTCGACGATTTCCCGGCCGATCTTCTTGCAATCGTCATCGAGCAGGTCGCCAAGCCCGATCCGCTCGAAGAAGCTCCGACTCCAGCGCCGCTCGTGCGCAAGATAGGTCCACTTGCAGGTAAGCGTGCACATCGAGCGCGTCAGGCTTGCCGTCGCCCGGTACGAGAGGTAGTCGGCCAGGTCGAGGAAGTGGCCGGCCTCGCGCCAGGTCGCGGGGAGATGCTGCTTCAGCCACAACAGCTTCGGCGTCTGCATCTCGGGCGAAATGACGCCGCCGACGTGGCGCAGCACGTCGTCGCCGGTTTCGCTGATGCGATCGGCCTCGGCAATCGCCCGATGATCCATCCAGACGATGACGTTGCGTTGCGGATCGCCCGAGGTGCTGACGGTCAGCGGTTTTCTCGCGCTGTCGAGCACGACCAGTGAACAAGTCGCATCGAAACCCACACCCTTCACGAAAGCAGGCGGCAACCCCGCTTGCTTCAGGACGTCGCGGACTGCGCCGACGCAGGCATCCCAAATATCGGTGGAGGATTGTTCGACGATGTCGCCGGTCTCGTGCCAGACGGCGATCGGCCGGCGCGCCGTCGCGAGCAGCGTGCCCGTGGCGTCGAACAGGCCAGCGCGGGCGCTGGTGGTGCCGACATCGACGCCGATGAAAGCCTGCTGCATAGGGCTGTCCGCCTCGCCTCGGAATTGCTCACCAGCATGTGTAGCCGCCATCGGCGAGGACGATGCTGCCGGTCATCAGGCTCGCGGCGTCCGAGGCCAGGAACAGGACGACCGACGCGATCTCCTCAACTTTGCCGAGGCGACCCATCGGGGTTCCGCCGATCCAGGCATCATACATGGCTGGCTTGGACTTGACGAATTCGTTCAACGGCGTGGCGATGTAGGTCGGCGCCACGGCATTGACGCGAACGCCTCTGGCGCCCCACTCGGCGGCCAGCGACTTCGTCAGATGATGCACTGCGGCCTTGGAGGCGTTGTAGTAGCACTGCTCCTGGGGCTTGTTGACGATGAAGCCCGACATCGAGCCGATGTTCACGATGGCGCCGGACTTCGCTGCGAGCATATGGCGTCCGAAGGCCCGGCAGCACCAGAAGGTGCCGTTGAGGTTGACGTCGATGACGTTGAGCCAATGCTCGTCGGTGACCTTCTCGGCCGGCGTCTCGCTGCGCGCAATACCGGCATTGTTGACGAGAATGTCGATCCTTCCGTGGCGCGCCACCAGCTCATCGGCGACCTCGGTCACCCGGGCGGAATCGGTCACATCCATCGTAACGAGTTCTGCATCGGCTTTCCTGGCGCGCAGGAGGGCCCGGCCCTCCTCGGCGATCGCCGCATCGCGGTCGGCGATGATGACCTTGGCGCCGGCGTCGGCCAGCGCTTCGGCGCAGGCAAGGCCGATGCCCTGGCCGCCGCCGGTCACGAGGGCGATACGATCGGTAAGTTTGAACATGTCGAGATACATGACTCGTCCCATTACTCCGGTTAAGCCTGGTTAAGCTTGGTTAAGCCTGCTTCACGATCTCATCGCCTTTCCGTCACGATCGAAGCGATGGATGCGGGCGGGATCGGGCAGGAGCCGAACCTCATCGCCGGTGGTGAGGCCAAGTTCGCCGATGGAGCGTGCGGTAAGATTGCCCACGCCGGGCACTTCGACATGGAGGAACGTGTCGCTGCCGAGATGCTCGGCAACGGCCACCCTTCCCTGCCAGCCTTCGCCGTCGCGGCTCGACTTCAAATGCTCGGGGCGGATCCCGATCGTCTCGGCGCCGTAGCGCCGCGCCGCCTCCTGCCCGATGAGATTCATGCGCGGCGAGCCGATGAAGCCCGCGACGAAGAGATTGGCCGGCCGATCGTAGAGCTCGAGCGGCGAGCCGAATTGCTCGATGCGCCCTGCGTTGAGCACCACGATCCGGTCGGCCATCGTCATCGCCTCGACCTGATCGTGGGTGACATAGATCGCCGTCGTTGCGAGCTGCCGCTGCAGTGTCGTGATTTCCAACCGCATCTGCACCCGCAGCGCCGCGTCGAGATTCGACAACGGCTCGTCGAACAGGAAGGCCTTCGGCTCGCGAACGATCGCCCGCCCGATCGCGACGCGCTGGCGCTGGCCGCCGGAAAGCTCGCGCGGCCTGCGTTCGAGATAGGGCGTCAGGTTGAGGGTGGCGGCGGCCGCGTCGACCTTGCGCCTGATCTCGGCCCGCGGCAGGCCGGCCATCTTCAGCCCGAAGCCGATGTTTCCCCTGACGGTCATGTGCGGGTAGAGCGCGTAGGACTGGAACACCATCGACAGGCCGCGCTTGGCCGCCGGCACGCCGACGACGTTCGCGCCATCAATCAGGATGCTGCCGCCGCTCACGTCCTCGAGCCCGGCGATCAGGCGCAGGAGGGTGGTCTTGCCGCAGCCGGAAGGACCCACGAAGACGACGAAGGAGCCGTCCTCGATCTCGAGGTCGGCGCCATGGATGACGGAGAGAGATCCGAAAGACTTGCGGACACCTTCGAGTGTGATGCGGCCCATGGTTGTTCCTACTTGACGGCGCCGAAGGTGAGCCCGCGGACGAGCTGCCGCTGGCTGAACCAGCCGAGCACGAGGATGGGCGCGATGGCGAGCGTCGACGCAGCGGAGAGCTTCGCCCAGAAAAGGCCCTCCGGACTCGAGTACGATGCGATGAATACGGTGAGGGGCGCCGCCTCGGAGCTCGAGAGGTTCAATGTCCAGAACGCCTCGTTCCAGGCCAGGATCACGTTGAGCAGAAGCGTCGAGGCGATGCCCGGCACGGCCATCGGCGTGAGCACGTAGACGAGCTCGCGACCGATGGTTGCCCCATCCATGCGCGCCGCCTCCAGGATGTCCTTGGGGATTTCCTTGAAGTACGTGTAGAGCATCCAGACCACGATCGGCAGGTTGCCGAGGCACAATACGAGGACCAGGCCGCCGCGCGTATCGAGCAGGCCGAAAGTCCGGTAGAGGAGGTATATCGGCACGAGCACGCCGACCGGCGGCATCATCTTCGTCGACAGCATCCAGAGCAGCGTGCCGCGCGTGCGCTCCGAGGGCGCAAATGCCATCGCCCAGGAGGCAGGGATGGCAATCACCATGGCAATCAGCGTCGAGCCGCCGGCGATCACGACCGAGTTGAAGGCGTGCTGGACGTAGTCGCTACGGCCCTGGACGGTCGCGTAGTTCTCGAGCGTCCAGTGGAAGAACAGCAACGACGGCGGGATCGCAAACGCCTCGAGCTCGGTCTTGAAGCTCGCCAGTATCATCCAGAAGATCGGGAAGAAGATCACTGCGCCGACGCCCCAGGCCGCGACCGTCACCACCATCACCCGTCCAGCGGAGACCCGTCGTGCCATCGCCTCAGGCCTCCAGGTTGCGTCCGACGATTCGGACGAGGAAGAAGGCCAATATGTTGGCGATCACCACCGCGACCATGCCACCGGCCGAAGCGGTGCCGACGTCGTACTGGATCAGCGCCTGGGAGTAGATCAGGAAGGCGATGTTGGTGGTCGCAAGCCCCGGGCCGCCGCCGGTGGTGACGAATATTTCGGCGAACACGGTGAGAAGGAAGATCGTCTCGATCAGGATGACCACCGTGATCGGGCGCGCGAGGTGAGGAAGCGTGACGTAGAAGAAGGAGGAGAACGCCCCGGCGCCATCCATCTCCGCGGCCTCCCTTTGCTCCTCGTCGAGAGACTGGAGGGCTGTCAGCAGGATGAGCGCCGCGAACGGCAGCCATTGCCACGATACGATCAGGATAATCGCGAACAGCGGCATTTCGGCAAACCAGTCGATGGGCGTCAATCCGAGCGACGTCGCGACATACGCGAGCAGCCCCGACACCGGGTGCATCAGCAGATTCTTCCAGACCAGCGCGCTGACCGTGGGCATGACGAAGAACGGCGCGATGACCATCAGCCGCACGATGCTGCGTCCGATCACCGCCTGGTCGAGCAGCAGGGCCACCAGGGTGCCCACGACGATCGTGATCGCCAGCACCGATCCCACGAGCACGAGCGTATTGTGCAGCGACGCGAGGAACGCGGGGTCGGTCAGGAAGTAGGCGTAGTTCTCCAGCCCGACGAACGACTCCATGCCCGGATTGAGCAGGTTATAGCGCAGGGTCGAGAAATAGATCGTCATCGCCAACGGGACGATCATCCAGACGAACAGCAGCGCGACGGCCGGCGAAATCAGCAGCCGGCCGACGCTCCGTGTTTCCTGGGTCACTTGATGTAACCCGCCCGCTTCATCTCGCGCTCGGTCGACGATTGAGCGGCGGCCAGCGCTGCGTCGACGGTCGTCGAGCCGGCGAGGGCCGCCGAGAACTGCTGGCCCGCCGCCGTGCCGATGCCCTGGAATTCCGGGATGGCGGCGTATTGCACGCCGACATAGGGCACCGGCTTGACCGTCGGATGGTTCGGGTCGGCCGAGTCGATCGACGCCAGCGTGAGTTTCGCGAAGGGCGCGGCCTTCTGATACTCCGGGTTCTGGTACAGCGACGTGCGCGTGCCCGGAGGAACATTGGCCCAGCCCTCCTTGGAGGCGACGAGCTGGGCGTATTCCTTGCTCGTGGCCCAGGCGATGAACTTCTCGGCGGCATCGACCTTCTTCGAGCCGGCCGGAATGGCGAGGCTCCAGGCCCACAGCCAGTTGGCGTTCTTGCCGAGACCGTTGTTCGGTGCCAGCGCGAAGCCGACCTTGTCGGCGACCTTGGAGTCCTTGGGGTTGGTGACGAAGGACGCGGCAACGGTGGCGTCGATCCACATGGCGCACTTGCCGGCGTTGAACAGGGCAAGGTTCTCGTTGAAGCCGTTGGAGCTGGCGCCCGGTGGGCCGGCTTCCTTCATCAGGTCGACATAGGTGACCAGCGTCTTCTTCCATTCCGGACTGTTGAACTGGGGCTGCCACTTCTCGTCGAACCAGCGCGCGCCGAACGAGTTGGACATGGCAGTGAGGAAAGCCATGTTCTCGCCCCAGCCCGCCTTGCCGCGCAGGCACACGCCATAGACCCCGGCGGATTTGTCGGTGAGCTTCTTGGCGGCGCCGATGACGAAGTCCCAGGTCGGGGATTCCGGCATCGTGAGCCCGGCTTTCTGGAACAGGTCCGTGCGGTACATCACCATCGAGCTCTCGCCGTAGAAGGGCGAGGCGTAGAGCGTGCCTCCGACGGAGACGGCATCGCGTATCTTGGGAAGAAGATCGGCCACGTCATAGTCGGGCCCGAGCTTGTCGAGGGCCACGAGCCACTTCTGCTTGGCCCAGATCGGAACCTCATAGGTGCCGATCGTCAGTATGTCGAACTGGCCGCCCTTGGTGGCGATGTCGGTGGTGACGCGCTGGCGCAGCACGTTCTCCTCCAGCGTGACCCACTTGACGCTGATGTCGGGATTTTTCGCCGTGAAGGTGCTCGTGAGCCCTTGCATGCGAATCATGTCGCCGTTGTTGACCGTGGCGATGGTCAGCGCGGTCTGGGCGAAACAGGGGATGGCGAGGAAAAGGGATATCGCGCCTGCAAAGGCGCTGAGGCGGTTCTTCACAGTACTCCTCCCAGGAGTTGCGTGAGCATATGCTCACGCTTTGATCATATGCTCACGCCGCCGGCAGGCCATTGTCAAGCGTGATCCGGGTGGCCGCCCGTTTCAGCGCGCCAGAAGGGCCGTGGCGGTCGCTTCGTCGGTGATCAGGCCATTGATCAACCGTCCCTTGAGCGCGGCATGGATGGCCGGCACTTTTCCCGGCCCGACGGCTGCGGCGACCGTGGGAATGGTGACCGGAAGGGGGTGAGGCACGCTCGTGAGGCGCCGGTTGGTGCCGCCCTTGATGAAGCGGCCGGCTCCGTCGTAAGCCCATCCCGCGAGCTCGCCGACGGCACCCAGTCGCATGAGTTCGAGGAGCTCTTCGCGACCGATGAAGCCATCGACATGGAACTGGGCGTTCTTGTCCATCTGCCCGACGCCCACGAGGCGCAGATCCGCTCGGGTCGCGATCGCGCGGACTTTCGTCACCGGACTCATCTTGAGCATCTGGTTGCGTTCGGCTTCCGACGACAGCAGGACGGGGAGCGGCATTGGATAGTGGCGCGCCTTGGTGAGTTCGGCGAGCCGTCCGACCGTGTCGAAAAAGGTCGCCGAGCCATCCGTCGAGATATTGCCCACGAGCGACACCAGCCGGTGATCGGGACAGTCCATATGGGGCATCAGCTCGACGGCGGCGCGCATTGCCCGGCCGGTGCCGATCGCGACGATCTTGGGCTTCTCGCTGCGCAACGTCGTTTCGAGGAGAGTGGCGGCGCGCTCGGCGATGCCGGCGACCGAAGTCGGCGAGGCCGGATCGGTCGGCACGATTTCGCAGGTGCGCAGTTCGAAGCGATCCACCAGCCGTGTGGCAAGATCCATGCAGGCGGCAATCGGGTGCTCGAGACGAAAGGTGATCAGTCGTTCGGAAAGGCACAGTGAAACCAGGCGCTGCACGGTCGCGCGCGAGACTTTCAGCCTTCTCGCGATCTCGTCCTGGGTGTGGCCGCCGATGTAATAGAGCCAACCGGCTCGCGCCGCATCGTCCAGTCGCGATCTTTCACTACTCGATAGCGCCATCGCTCAATCCTGCTCCAAGCCGATCACGTTCGATCATTCGATCAAATACTCAATCGATGCGCACCAGCATAGGCAGCTCCCGCCCGTTGCGTCGAACTAGTGCTTGCTGCCGACGTCCCCCGAAGACCGTCATGCCCCGCCGGAACTTATCTTAAGGTAGTGGAGGCAGCAGTGTCGTCCTTGTTCCGGAGCCCAAGAAGCCTTGACGCACCATATGTCGCTCAGATGCCGAGACTATAGAAACGCGATGCGGTGGCGTGAAACAGATCGGCCTTCTCGGCCGCACTCGCGCCCTGGGCCAACCGCTTGCAAGCGTTCCAGAACACGCCATAGCCGTAGGAACCCTTGTCCACGGGAAAGTTGCTTTCGAACATCGCGCGGCTCGGACCGAAGGCCGAGATGCAGGTCTCCACGTAGGGCCGCCACGCCGTCGCGAGCTGTTCCGAACTCGGCGGCAACTCGCCCTCGTGCACGTCGAAGCCGAACATCTTCATGCCGAGGCCGCCCAGCTTCACATGCACGTTTGAACATGCCGCAAGCTCACGAATGTGCGCGCTCCAATCGGCGAAGACGGCGTCGCGCTTGCCCTTGAAGCGGCCGAGCCCGATCGGACCGCCGACATGGTTGAGGACGATCTTCGTGTCCGGGAAAGCGCGCGCCAGGTCGACCAGGTCACCGAGCTGGGGGTGATAGATCCAGGCGTCGAAACTGAGACCGAGCGGTGCCAGCTGGGCGAAGCCCTCGCGCACCCGCTTGTCGAGCAGCAAGCCTTCCGGCCGCACGGCCGTGGCGCCCCACTGGATCTGATCGGGATCGGTGGACGCGATGAAGCGGATGCCGCGGAAACGGCCGCCGCCCGACACGATCATCGCCTCCAGGATTTTGGCCACGGGCGCGCCTAGGGAGAGATCGGCGTGGCCGACGATGCCAGCACAGACGCGGGGCTTGCCGTAGGTGCCGCTGGCGCTCATCGCGGCGACGCCATTGGCGAACTCGATCTCGCCGACCGGACGCATCTCCTCCGGGCCGTCAGCACGATACATCGACAGCCATTCGAGATACACGGTCGCGACGACATTGTGTCCGCTGGCGATGTCAGCCAGGAGATCCGGCAGCAGATATCGCCCGCTCTCCGGCCGATCGATCAGGTGATGGTGCGGATCGACGATCGGCAGATCCGGCTCAAGCACGGCCTCGCGGCGCTTGTCGAGCCACTCGGGCCGTACGGCCAGATGCGAACTGATCGCCGTCGCCGATGTCGTGGATTTCATTGTTTCCTCCGTTGGCTGCCATTGCGAGCCGCCCTGCCGGCGGCGTCAAGAGCGTGCCGCACCGCGAGGCCGCGCCGGAGTTTCGAACGAATCCTCGTTGAGACGCTACGTAGCGTAGGCTTAATCTCGGGAAAATCAGAAACAATAGGAGGAATATCTTGGCGCAACTTCCGTACGACGAGACCGACGGCTTCAAGAAGGGCCGCGACGTGTGGTTCGAGATGCGTGGCGCGAAAGTGGCGCAGGCCGCGGTCGACCAGGCCGCCCAGAACGACATGACGCGCGACCTGCGGCAGTTCCTGTTCGAGCATTGCTTCGCCGCGACATGGGCCCGGCCGGGACTGGAGCGCATGACGCGCAGCATCATCACCATCTCCGTGCTGCAGGCGCTGGGCCGCACCGAGGAGCTGAAGTCGCACATCCGTATGGGCATGAACAACGGCCTGACGCGCGACCAGCTGAAGGAGATCTTCCTGCATGTCGGCGTCTATGCCGGCGTGCCCACGGCCGTGGCCGCGGTGCGCGCGGCGATGGAAGAGTTCGACGCGCAGGAAAAAGCAAACAAGGCGAAGGGGTAACGTCATGAAGATCGGATTCATTGGCCTCGGCACCATGGGTGCCTTCATGGCCGCCAGCCTCCAGAAGTCGCAATACAAGCTCGTGGTGACCGACATCCGTCGCGACGCCGCCAAGCCGCATCTCGAGAGGGGCGCTGAGTGGGCCGACACGCCCAAGGCCGTCGCCGAGCAGTGCGATATCGTCTTCACCAGCCTGCCCGGGCCGCCGGAAGTGGAAAAGGTAGTGTTCGGCGCCGACGGACTCCTGGCGGGCGCGCACGCCGACATGGCCTATTTCGACCTCTCGACCAACAGCCGGGCGTTGGTGCAGAAGATCAACGCCGCGCTCGCCGAGAAAGGCGCGTTTGGATTCGACGCACCGGTCTCCGGTGGTCCGAAGGGTGCGGAAACCGGCAAGCTCGCCATCTGGGTCGGCGGCGACAAGGCGCAGTACGACAAGCACAAGAAGGTGCTCGACGCCATCGGCGACCAGGCCGCCTATATCGGCCCGATCGGCAGCGCGAGCGTCGCCAAGGTGGTGCACAACATGGCGGGCTACGCCATCCAGACCGCGCTGGCCGAGGTCTTCACCCTGGGCACCAAGGCCGGCATGGATCCGGCTGAGCTATGGAAGGCCGTTCGCCAGGGCGCGCAAGGCCGCCGCCGGACGTTCGACGGCCTCGCCCGGCAGTTCCTGGTCGACAAGTACAGCCCGCCCGACTTCGCGCTCAAGCTGGCGCACAAGGACGTTTCGCTCGCCGTCGGTCTGGGCCGGGAAGTGGGCGTGCCGATGCGGCTCTGCAATCTCGTGCTGGAAGAGATGAACGAGGCGCGCAATCGCGGCTGGGACGACCTCGACAGCCGCTCGCCGATGAAGTTGCAGGTCGAACGTTCGGGCGTCACCATCAAGTGTGACCCCGCGGCGCTCGACGCGATCCTGGCCGCCGACACGGCCAAGTAGATGACGAAGCGCCGCGTCGTACTGCTCGGCGGCCTCGCCACGCCGGCCCTGTTGCGGCCGGCGTGGGCGCAGCGCTTTCCCGAGCGCACCATCCGTCTGGTCGTGTTCTTCCCGCCTGCGGGCGCGGCGGACCTCGTGGCCCGTCTCATCGGCGAGCGCATGTCGGCCCAGCTCGGGCAAACGGTGGTCGTCGACAACCGGCCAGGCGCCGGAGGCAACATCGCCGCGGAGGTCGTCGCGCGGTCCGCGCCCGACGGCTACACGCTCTTTCTCGGCGGCGCGACCATCTTCTGCGCCAACAAGTTCCTCTACAGCAGCCTTCCGTTCGATCCGATCAAGGACTTCACGCATCTCAGCCGGGTGTCGATCGGCACGACCGTGCTCGTCGTCAACGCCAAGGAACCCTGGCGCAACTTCGCGGAGTTCGTCGCCGATGCGAAAGCCAAGCCAGGGAAATTCGTCATGGCCTCGTCCGGCCAGGGCACGATCAGCCATCTCAGCCTCGCCAAGCTCATGCAGGCGGCCAAGATCGAGATCACCCATGTGCCTTATCGAGGGCTGGCACCGGCGTTGAACGATCTCCTGGCGGGCTCGGTGAACATGGTGTTCGACGGCATCCCCGCGCTGATCCCGCCGGTGCGCGAAGGCCGGCTGCGCGCGCTCGCCGTCGGCAGCGCCAAGCGGGTGGACTATGTGCCGGGGCTGGAATACGTGCCGGCCATGGACGAGTTGCTGCCAGGTTCGGGCATGGACATGGAATTCTGGTACTCGGTCGACGGTCCCGCCGGCCTGCCGCCCGACGTCACGGCGCGATTGCAGGCGGCGGTCGTGCACGCCGCCCGACAGCCCGACTATCGCGAACGCCTGCAACCGCTCGGCTTCATGCCGATCACGGATGCGTCGCCAGCCGCCCTCACCACCTTCATCGAGGCGCAGACGCCGGTCTGGCAGGAACTCGTCCGCGTCTCCGGCGCGCGGATGGAATAAACCTTGCCATGAAGACCGAAGAGCAAGCCCCGGCCGCCACATCGCGCGGCCGGCCGCGCAGCGCGACGGCACGGAAGAAGATTCTGGCCGCGACCGCAGCGCTGCTTTCCAAGGGTGGCTTCCAGGCCGTCACGATGGAGGCGGTGGCGGCGCGGGCCGGAGTCGCCAAGACCACTCTTTATCGCTGGTGGCCCAACCGGGCAGCGGTCGCCCTGGACTGTGTCTCGGCGCGCATGACGCCGATCGTCGACGAAGCCCGCACCGGCAACTACCGACGGCGCTTCCAGCGCCAGCTCAAGGCGACGATCCGCCTGCTCGATGGCAAAGAGGGTCAATCGATCCTGGCGTTGATCGGTGCCAAGCAGACCGATCCACCGTTGGGACGCGCCTACTCCCAGCAGATCGCCCGACCGCGGCGCGCCCACACGCGACGGATGGCGCAGCAAGCGATCGCGGCCGGAGAGCTCGGACCACGCACGGACCCGGACCTCTTCCTGGATGCGATCTATGGGCCTCTTTATTACCGCAAGGTGGTTTCGGGAGAGCCGGTCACCGAAGACTTCATCGACCAGATCGTCGATGCCGCCTTCAGGGCGTTCGCGGATCGCAAACGATAGGGGAAGTCTGTCATGAGCGGAAAAGCCTACGAGGTCTATGCCATCAAGTACGCGACGCGCGACGGTACGCGCAGCGGCAACTTCATCGGCGGCGATCCGCACGATGCGCCGATGCCGATGGACTACTTCGTCTGGCTGATCCGCAACTCGGAGCGGACCTTCGTCGTCGATACGGGCTTCAGCGAAGCCATGGCGCGGCAGCGCAAGCGTACCTTCCTCCGGACTCCAAGCGAGGGATTGGCCCTGCTCGGCGTCCAGGCCGCGACCGTGAAGGACGTCATTATCACCCACATGCACTACGACCATGTCGGCACGTTCTTCGATTTCCCCGCCGCGCAGTTCCATCTCCAGGACGCGGAGATGAGCTTCGCGACCGGCCGGTACATGCGCCACAGCCGCTTCAACCACGGCTACGAAGTCGACGACGTGGTGGGCATGGTGAAGCTGGTCTTCGGCAATCGCGTTCACTTCCACAACGGCTCGGCCGAACTGGCGCCGGGCATCAGCGTGCATCACATCGGCGGACATACGGCCGGGCTGCAGTGCGTGCGGGTGGCGACGGAACGCGGCTGGGTCGTGCTGGCGTCCGACACCAGCCACTATTACGAACATATGGAAACCGGAAAGGTCTTCCCCACCACATTTCATGTCGGCGACACGGTGGAAGGCTACGACAAGCTGCGCGCGCTCGCCGAGTCTCCAAAGCACGTGATTCCGGGCCACGATCCACTGGTCATGGAACGCTATCCGGCGCCGTCGAAGCAACTCGAGGGCATCGTCGTGAGGCTCGACGTGCCGCCCGTCTGACGTGCTAGCCTGCCGCCAAGAAGAGTTCCGGGAGAAACAATGTCAAAGTTCGTAACGCGCCGCCATGCGCTGGCCCTCGGCCTGGCCGCGCCGCTGATCTCCAACCGCGCGACCGCCCAGGCGGCCTGGCCATCACGGCCCGTGCGCTTCATCGTGCCCTTCCCGCCCGGACAGGCGGCGGACATTTTCGCGCGCATCCTGGCCGAGCGGCTGACGGAGCAGTGGAAGCAGCAGGTCATCGTGGAGAACAAGGGCGGCGGCGGCGGCATTCCCGGTACCGAGACGGGCAAGGCCGCCACGCCCGACGGTTACACCTTCCTCGTCGCCACCAGCGGCACCTTCGGCGTCAATCCCAGCCTCTATCCGGACCTGCCCTACAAGCCGCTGGTCGACTTCAAGCCCGTCACCAACATGCTGCGCGCGCCGCTGGTGATCGTAGCGCATCCGTCCTTTCCGGCGAACACGGTGGCCGAACTGGTCGCGCTCGCGAAGAAGGACCCGGGCAAGATCTCCTATGCGTCGGCCGGCCCGGGCACCGCGCAGCATCTCAGCATGGAGCTGTTCAAGCTCCAGGCGAAGATCGACATCGAGCACATCCCCTACAAGGGCTCGGGCCCGGCGATGGCCGACCTGTTGGGTGGGCACGTCAAGCTGATGATGGACAGCACTGCCTCGGCGATGGGCGCAGTCCGCGACGGCCGCATCAAGCCGCTCGGCCTCACCACCGCCCAGCGCATGCCGGCGCCGTTCGACAAGGTGCCGCCGATCGCCGACACTGTGCCGGGCTATGAATCGGCAGGCTGGTCCGGGCTGGTGGCGCCCGCGAAGGTGCCGGACGAGATCGTCGCCCGGGTGAATGCCGACCTCGTGGCGCTGATGCGCGACCCGGCCGTGCTGCGCCAGTACGAGGAGCGTGCGACGCTTCCCGCGCCCACGACGCCCGCTGAGTTCGCCGCTTTCATCACCAATGACATGGCTACGTGGGCCGAAGTGGTGGCGGCCACGGGAATCAAGCCGGGCAACTAGTCCGCGCCACGCGGAAAGAGGCCTAAATTCCGCGTTCGGCGGACGCGAATCCACTCCCCCGGACGGGCCTTTGGAGGCATATTCCGGCCCACGCCAGAACTCGCCTCAACTGCCCCAAAAGGTCGGACAGAAAATGAAATCGAGCACCGTCATCATCGACCGCCACCCCGGCCGTTCCACCCAGACCATCGGCGTGGCGCGCGCGCTCGGCACCGACCCCGACCTCATTCACGAACCTTCCGTCGGCGTCGTCGGCACCAAGGGCGACAGCCAGTGCTACCTCGGCGTCATGTCGAAGGTCGAGGCGATCCATGCCGAGCTCAAGAGCCACATCGGCAAGGGAGCGAACCAGCTCAAATTGCGGCTGGTCCAGCCCGAGTACACGATCGCGACGTCCGACGGCATCCGCAACGGCACACGCGAGATGCGCTACTCGCTGATTGGCCGCGAGGTGACGAACGACGCGCTGTGCGAGCATCTGAGCGCCACGGGCCTGGCCGGCACGATCGCCGTGGTCGCCTGCGACAAGCCGCCGGTCGGCACGCTGGCCGCGCTGCTCGAGCACAACGAGCCCGCGATCATCATGTCGGACGGCCCGATCCATCCCGGCAAGGACCCGAAGACCGGGGAGGCGCTCGATATCGTCAGCGCCTACCAGGTCGCCGGCAATCCGGATGCCGAGTTCCGCCACCACATCGCCTGCCACGCCTGCCCCGGCATCGGCAGCTGCGGCGGCATGTTCACCTACAACACCATGCAGACCTTCATCGGCGTGGTCGGCATGCAGCCGCTGCACATGGTGGCGCCACCGTCCGACGACCCGCGTCGCGTAAAAGACTTTCCCAAGGAGCTGGTCGCGCTCCTTTCCAACCTGATCGCCAAGGGCATCCGGCCGCGTGACATCGTCAGCCGCGATTCGCTGCGCAACGCCGTGATCGTGTCGATGGCCATCGGCGGCTCGACCAACGTCGTGCTGCACGCGCCCGAGATCGCGCGCGCCGCGGGCTTCGCCGATTTCTGGAAGGAAATCATCACGCCGGAGGAATTCAACTACCTCTCGCAGCATGTCGTGCCGGTGCTCACCGACGCACGTCCCTATGGCAAGTACTCGATGGTCGACATCGACAACGTTGGCGGCGTGCAGGTGATCGTGCGCGAGCTGCTTGACGCGGGCCTGCTGAACGGCGACGTGCTCACCTGCACCGGCGAGACGCTGAAGGCGCAGCTCGAGCGCCTCGGCGCCAAGCGCGCCGACGGCAAGGTCGTCTATCCTGTCGAGAAGCCCTACAAGCCGACCGGCGGCCTGCGCATGCTGGGCGGCAACCTCTCCCCCGATTTCTCCGCGATCCTGAAGCTCGCCGGCGTCGAGGGCGGGCTGGAGAACAACCTGTTCCGCGGCCGCGCCCGCGTGTTCGAGGGCGAGCAGGCGCTGCTCGACGCGCTCGACACTGCGCCGCAGAGCTTCGAGAACAACGACATCGTCATCGTGCGCTACGAGGGGCCGAGCGGCGCGCCCGGCATGCCGGAGATGCTCGATCCGACCTCGCGCATCACCACGCTCTGCCGGGAGCGCAACATCGTCATCGCGCTGATGACCGATGCGCGCTTCTCGGGCGGCTCGGTCGGACTTGTCATCGGCCATGTCGGTCCGGAAGCGGCACTGGGCGGGCCCATCGCCCTGATCGAGAACGGCGACGAGATCGTGGCCGACCTCAACAAGGACGAGCTCAACTGCACCGCACTGCTGGACTCGGCGACCTACAAGAAGCGCAAGGCTGCGTGGGACAAGGTCGTTGCCGGCAACGGCGGCATCCATCCCAACTGCGGCATTGCCGACACCCGCCTGCTTCACCGCGCGCGGCGCAGCGCCGTGCCGGCCACGCGCGGCGGCGGGCTGCACCCGGACCGCGAGGTCTGGGTGCGCGACCCGCGCAAGGCCGAGCGCTCCGGCTTCGTGCTGCGCAACAAGCATCGTCCCCAGGCGAACAAGTCCTTTTGACGAGGTCCCATTCTGCGAGGCCCCATGTCCGACCACGACCATGACCACGAGCACGGATCGGAACTCTCCGAAACGCAGCTTCGCGTGCGCGCGCTCGAGACCATCCTGACCGAGAAGGGTTACGTCGATCCGGCGGCCCTCGACGCCATCGTCGAGGCCTACGAGACCAAGATCGGCCCGCGCAACGGCGCCCGCGTCGTGGCCAAGGCCTGGGTCGATCCCGCCTTCAAGAAGGCGCTCCTGGACGATGCCTCGAAGGCGATCGCCACGCTGGGCCACGTGAGCCGCGTCGGCGATCACCTGATCGCCGTCGAGAACACGCCGCAGCGCCACAACATGGTCGTCTGCACCCTGTGCTCCTGCTACCCGTGGGAAATGCTGGGCCTGCCGCCCATTTGGTACAAGGCGGCCCCCTACCGCTCCCGCGCCGTGAAGGATCCACGCGGCGTGCTGGCGGACTTCAAGGTCGCCCTGCCGAAAGAAACCGAGATCCGCATATGGGACTCCACGGCCGAGACGCGCTTCCTCGTCCTGCCGATGCGGCCCGCCGGGACCGACGGCTGGTCCGAAGAGCAGCTGGCCGAGATCGTCACGCGCGACAGCATGATCGGCACTGGATTGCCGAAGGTGCCGTCATGAACGGCGTCCACGACATGGGCGGCATGGACGGCTTCGGCAAGGTCGAGGTCGAGGACAACGAGCCGACGTTCCACCACCGCTGGGAAGGCCGCGTGATGGCCATGGTGCGCGCCATGGGCGCCAACGGCGGCGTCAACATCGACATGCAGCGCTTCTCGCGCGAATCGATCCCGCCCGCGACCTATCTGTCGAGCTCGTACTACAAGAAGTGGTTCCTCGGCCTCGAGCGCACGTTGCTCGGCAACAAAATGGTCGGCGCCGACGAAATGGCGGCCGGGCATTCGCTGCGCGCCGGCGCGCCGCTGCCGCGTGGAAAATTCTCCGTGAAGGATGTCGTGCGCATCCTGACGCGCGGCTCCTTCCAGCGCGATCTCTCGACCAAGCCGCGATTCGCGCCGGGCGACAAGGTCCGTGCCAAGAACATCAATCCGGTCACCCATACGCGCCTGCCGCGCTACGTGCGCGGCCATGTCGGCACCATCGAGCGCATCCAGGGCAGCCATGTGTTCCCGGATTCCTTCGCCCACGGGCACGGCGAGAATCCGCAATGGCTCTACACGGTGACGTTCTCCGGACGCGAGCTGTGGGGCAACGACGGCGACCCGACCCTGGTCGTCTCCGTCGAAGCCTTCGAGCCCTATCTCGATCCGGCATGAGCGCCAAGCCAGCCATTGCGACAACGCCCGGGATGCCGCAGGACGACGACGGTCCGGTGTTTCGCGAGCCGTGGGAAGCGCAAGCCTTCGCGATGGCGCTCGCGCTCCATGAGAGCGGCCTGTTCACCTGGCCGGAATGGGCCGACACGCTGGCCCAGGAAATCAAGCGCGCGCAGGCCGCCGGCGACCCCGACACCGGCGAAACCTACTACCGCCATTGGCTCAATGCGCTGGAGCGGCTGGTCAACGAAAAGGGTGTCGCCGACGCAAATGCGCTCGGCCGCTATTTCCACGCCTGGGAGCACGCCGCCGCCCGGACACCGCATGGCCAGGCGATCGAGCTCGAGGCCGACGACTTCGATTGAGCGATTTCACGCACGCGGTTTCGATGGACTGCGGTTACTTGTCTCGTGGGAAGCGTCGACCGTGCCAATCGCGGACCCGGCCCACGAACGGCAGCAGTGCGCTCAAGGCCACGCCAGCCACGATGCCCTCGGTCAGGTCGCGGAACACAGTCAGCAGCAAGGTCGCCATCAGCACCACGGCGAGCCCGACCGAGGTCCGCAGCAGCACGGCGAACTCATGCTTCTCGACCATGTTCCAGGCGACCAGCATCAGGACGCCGGCGAGTGCAGCCATGGGAATGAACGAGCAAAGCGGCGCCGCGACCAGCATCAAAAGCAGAAGGGCGGCGGAATGGATCATGCCTGCCATCGGGCTGCGCGCACCGGCGCGGATGTTCGTGGCGGTGCGCGCGATGGTTCCTGTCACGCAAATCCCGCCGAACAGCGCCGAACCGATGTTGCCGATACCTTGGGCGACCAGCTCGCAATTGGGACGATGCCGCCGGCGCGTCATGCCGTCGGCCACGACCGCCGAGAGAAGCGACTCGATGGCGCCCAGCAAGGTAAAGGCCAGCGCGTCGGGCAGGACGGCCTGGATCTTGGCGAAGCTCATCTCGGGCAAGGCGGGCAGCGGCGGGGGCGAGGGCAACTGACCGAAGCGGCTGCCGATCGTCTCGACCGGCAGGCCGAGGGCCCAGGCCGCGAACGCGACGACCACGATCGCGACCAGCATTCCGGGCCATCTCGGGCAGTACCTCCGCACACCGACGATGATGCCGACCGTCACTAGACAGATGCAGATCGCGGCGGGGCTAGTCGTCGCGATCGCCCTGGCCAGCGCCGCGACCTTGGGAACGATCTCGCCGGGCTCTGGGCCCGCGAGATGAAGGCCGAGCGAATCCTTGATCTGGCTGACGAAAATGATGACGGCGATGCCTGCGGTGAATCCCACCGTGACGGCGAGCGGAATCAGCCTGATGAGGCTGCCAAGACGCAGCAGACCGGCAACCAGCAGGAAGCAGCCCGACAATGCCGTCGCGAGAATGACACCGTCGATGCCGTGGCGCGCGACTGCGGAGGCGACAAGCACGATGAAGGCGCCGGCCGGCCCACCGATCTGGAAACGACTGCCGCCGAAGGCCGAAATGAAAAAGCCGCCGACGATGGCGGCGAACAACCCGCGCTCCGGCGTAGTGCCCGAGGCCACGGCGATCGCCATCGACAACGGCAGGGCGACGACGGCGACCGTCAGGCCGGCAACGATATCGGCCCGCAGATCGGACAAACGATAGCCTTCCGAGAATACGGTGAGGAGTTTGGGCGTATACGGCTGGTCGAGAGGGGCGAGAGAAAGGTTAATGGCCGAACCGCTGTTCTGCGGGCGACGCGCAAATCCCGCAGTCGATATCGTATCGCGCCTGCGGTTCGACGCAAGACGACTGCGCATGGTCGATGCTGCCGTGAATTCGCGGCGCGGCATCCCTGCAAAATCCGAATCGCGATGCCGGGAACATCCCGATATCATCAATCGACCGGGACGGGAACTATTGGGGCAGAACTTGCGGATCTTGCGTGGATGCTGCCGTCCCCCGCAGGGGCGGGACGAGGCTAAGGGGAGTGACGCGCTTTGAGTAAGAAGATTTCTCTCGCCATGCTGATTGGCTCTGCCGCCGGCGGCCATCCCGCCGCCTGGCTGCATCCCAAGGCAAACGCCAAGGGGTCGACCGACATCGCCTACTACCGCTCGCTCGCCCAGACCGCCGAGCGCGGCCTGTTCGACCTCTTCTTCATCGCCGACACGCCGGCGGCGCGAACCGACAATCTCCATGCCTGGAGCCGGTTTCCGATGTTCATGAACATGCTGGAGCCGGTCACCCTGCTCACCGGCCTGGCGGGTGCCACCACGCGCATCGGACTGGGCGCCACGGTCTCGACCAGCTTCTCCGAACCCTACAACGTGGCGCGCCAGTTCGCGTCGCTCGACCACATCTCCGCCGGGCGCGCCGCCTGGAACGTCGTCACCTCGGCCAACGACTATGCCGCGCGCAATTTCGGCCATGCCAAGCTGCCGCCGCATGCGGAGCGCTACGAGAAGGCCAGCGAGTTCGTCGACGTGGTGAACAAGCTTTGGGACACATGGGACGACGACGCCTTCGTGCGCGACCGCGATCGCGGCCTCTACTTCGAGCCCAAGGGCCAGCATCCCGTCCATCACGAGGGCAAGTTCTTCAAGGTCGACGGCGCACTCAACATCGCCCGCTCGCCGCAGGGCAAGCCGGTGATCATCCAGGCCGGCGCCTCCGACACCGGCCTCGACCTGGCGGCGCGCACGGCGGAGATCGTGTTCGCCAGCGCGTCGAACCCGCAGGACGCCAAGCGTGGCTACGACGAGCTGAAGGGACGCATGGCCAAGTACGACCGCCATCCGGACGAGCTCAAGATCCTGGCCGGCATCCCCGTCGTGATCGGCAGCAGCCAGCAGGAGGCCGAGGACAAGTACCAGGCGCTGCAGGAGATGATCCATCCCGACGTTGGCCGCTTCCGCCTCGGCACCGACCTCGAGGCCGACCTGTCGGACCTGCCGCTCGACGAGCCGATCCCGAAGGACCGGCTGCCCAAGAGCGCCAACATGCACAAGGCGTTCTTCGACGGCATCATGAAGATCATCAACGAAGAGAACCCGACCCTGCGCCAGCTCTACCTGCGCTACGAGCGCGGCCGCAAGACGATCAAGGGCACGCCCAAGCACATCGCCGACATCATGGAAGAGTGGTTTGCCGCGGGCGCGGCCGACGGCTTCATGATGCAATTCTCGACCCTGCCCGACTCGCTCGAGGATTTCGTGAACCACGTCGTCCCCGAGCTGCAGCGGCGCGGCCTGTTCCGCACGCAGTACGAGGGCACCACGCTGCGCGAGCATCTTGGACTGAAGCGGCCCGCCAACGCCCGCGCCGCCGCCTAGCCTGTTGCCGTGATGATCCTGACCGTTTCACCGGCTGGTGGCGCACCTGCCGCGCCCTCGCTCCCATGGTTCCGTACGCTCGTGCGCACCGCGGAGCGCGGCGGGCTCGACGCCATCCTGTTCGACGGGCAGTGGGGTCTGTCCAGCGCCTTCAACCTCGATTCGATCCCGCTGATCGTGGCGCTGGCCGAATGCAGCACGCGGATCGGCCTCGCGGGCGCGATCGAGATCGACCATGCCGAACCGTTCAACATCGCGCGCTCCTTTGCCGCCGCCGACCGCCTGACCGCGGGGCGCAGCGCGCTCATCGCCGCGACAGGCGCCGTTCGCCCCGGCGACTTCGGCCACGCACCGGCGCGCACTGCCGCCGAGCGCACCGCACGCGCGGTCGAGTGCATCGCCGTGGTGCGCAAGCTGTGGGACAGCTGGGAAGACGAAGCCATCCTGCTCGACAAGCCCAACGGGCGTTTCTCCAATCCCGACCGCGTGCACCCGATCAATCATGCGGGAGCTTTCTTCTCCGTGCGCGGGCCCTTGAACGCCCCTCGGCCGCTGCAGGGCAACCCGCCCGTGATCCAGCGCGACGCCAGTCCCGAAGGCCTCGCGCTCGCGCGACAGACCGCGGACGTGTTCATCGCATCGGACGCCTCTACCCTGCCGGCGATCCGGCAAGCGCTGGGCGACCGCCCGCGCCTGCTCGCGCGCATGTCGTTCGGCGGCAAGCCCGAGACATTCGCGGCGCAACTCGCTGAGTTATTGCCGCTGTGCGACGGCTTCGACGTCGTGCCGACCCTGTTGCCTCGGGACCTCGACAAATTCGTCGACGAAGTCGTGCCACTGCTGCGGGCCCGTGGCCTGCGTCCCGCCAGCTACGAAGGCAAGACCTTGCGCGAGCATCTGGGCCTCGCCCGTCCGCGGAGCCAGTTCGCCGCATGAGCAGACAGCTTCACCTCGGCGTCTTCATCTATCCGGGCGGCCACCATATCGCGGCCTGGCGCCATCCCGACATGCGCGCCGAGCGCATCACCGAGCTCGCCTACTATCTCGAGAACGGACGCATCGCCGAGCGCGGCAAGTTCGATCTGTTCTTCGTGGGCGATGCGCTGAACGCGCGCGAGCGCGAGGGCCGCGTCGTGGGCGAGATCGCGATCAACAATCTCGATCCCGTCTCGATCGTCTCGGCGGTGGCCTCGGTCACCGAGCGCATCGGCCTCGTGGCCACGCTGTCGACGACCTACAACGAGCCTGCCATGATCGCGGCCAAGTTCGCGACGCTCGACCATCTGAGCGGCGGCCGCTCGGGCTGGAACGTGGTGACGACGCTCGACGAGAAGGCCGCGCTAAACTTCAGCCGCAGCGAGGCGATGGAAAAGTCGCTGCGCTACCAGCGTGCCCAGTCCTTCGTCGATGCCTGTCGCGCGCTGTGGGACAGCTGGGAGGACGGCGCGACCGCCGCCCAGCCCGGGCGCATCAAGGCACCGATGTATCGCAGCCAGTACTTCTCGGTCGACGGGCCGCTCGGCATGCCGCGCCCGCCGCAGGGCTGGCCGGTGCTGGTCCAGGCGGGCGGCAGCGAGCCCGGCCGCGACTTCGCGGCCTCGATCGGCGAGGCGATCTTCACCGCGCAGGGTGCACTTCCAGGTGCGCAGGCGTTCCGCGCCGACATCCATCGCCGCATGGCCAAGCTCGGCCGCTCGCCCGACAGCATCAAGATCATGCCCGGCCTCTCGCCGGTTCTGGGCGACACCGAGGAACATGCGCTGCGCCGCGAAGCGGAGTTTGCGGAGCTGGCACATCCCTCGGTCGGCGTCTGGATGCTGACGGAGATGACCAGGTTCCGGCTCTACGACCATCCGCTCGACTCGCTGCTGCCGACCAAGGACATCCGCGCCTTCAATCCGGCGCTGGGCGAGAATGCCGTCAGCCTGATGAACCGGGCGGAGGCGTCGCCGATGACCATCCGCGATGCCGCCCGCATCATGGTGCGCAGCCGCGTGCATCAGTCCTTTGTCGGCACGCCCGAGCAACTGGCCGATCACATGATCCAGTGGTTGAACGAGGGCGGCAGCGACGGCTTCAACATCCTGCCGCCGGTGTTCCCGAACGACCTGGCGTTGTTCGTCGACCATGTCGTCCCGGTGCTGCAGAAGCGCGGCGTGTTCCGCCGCGACTACACCGGCCCGACCCTGCGCGACCATCTTGGCGCAGCACGACCGCCCGGCCGGAAGGGCTAGGCGTTCCCCGCCGCCACGAACAGCGCGTCGACGACGCGCACGTCGCCCGAGCCCTTGCGGATCAGCACGGGATTGAGATCGCATTCGGGCACGAGATCGGCGAAGTCGGCGGCGAGCTCGGACAGGTTCGACACCAGCTTCGACAAAGGCGCCATGTCGGTACGCGGGATCAGGTTGCGGTAGCCATCGAGCGTCTTGCCGAGCCGGGTCGAGGCCAGCATGCCGCCCGCTTCCGCTGCGGTCACCGGACTGAGGCTCAGCGCCTTGTCGGCCTCGAGCTCGACCAGCACACCACCGGAGCCGACGATGGTCAGCGCGCCATAGGGCGGTGCGGCCTGGTAGCCCACCATCGCTTGCACGCAGTCCAAAAGCTCTTCCTGCATCTCGTAGCCGTCGACGGTAGCGCCGGGCACCTTGCTGCGCACGTTCTTCTCGATCAGCGCGACCGCCGCCCGCAGGCTGGCCACATCCTTGATGCCGAGCTGGACGGCGCCCACGTCGGAGCGGTGCGGCACCTGCGCGGACATCACCTTCACCACCATCGGGAAGCCGATGCCGGCGGCCAGGGTCTCCGCCTCCTCCGCCGACCGCGCGACCGCGGATTTCACGACGGGAATGCCGTAGTTTGCGAGCAGCCGGCTCACGATTGCAGACGGCAGCGAGCCCTTGAGTCGGGCAACCTCTTCGCGCAACGCCGCGCGCTCGCTCGAGGGCTTGCGATCGGCGAGACGGCGCGTGTCGCTCTTGCGCGCCGACCAGTCGAGCATGCTCTTCACCGCGACCAGCCCCGGCCACAGGCCGCGCAGCGGCGGCGTGCCCGTGTCGTCGAGACAGGCGACCAGCTTCTCGCTCATGATCTCGGCGGTGGGCGAGATGACGACGATCGGCTTGTCGACCGCGCGGCTGAGCTCGGCCACGGTCGTGAGATGGTTGGTGTAGTTGCGGTGGCTGCTGGCGGGCAGTGAGGCCTGCATGTCCTGCAGCACGACGCCGAGGCCCGTTTCTTCCGCCGTCATCACCGCCGTCATGCCGGCCAGCGCCGCGCCGGCCTGCCGGCCGACGCTCTGGCCGATATCGACCGGATTCTGGCCCGGCGTGCCCGGCAAGGCCGATCGCAGCGCGGCGCCCGTCGCCTCGGAGAATTCGGCGAGCGGCAGCCCGATCTCCTCGCAGAGGTCGCAGGCGAGCGCGGTCTCACCGCCCGAGATGCCCATCAGCGCGACGCGGCCGGGCGCCGGACGCTTGCGCGTGACGGCAAAGGCCTCGAGCGTCGCGATCAGCTCCTCGTAGTCGGCGACGACCGGAATGCCGTAGCGCGCGACGAAGCCCTTGAAGGCATCGTCGTTGCGGATCAGCGCGCCGGTATGCGCCTGGGTCGCGCGCGCGCCGGTGGCGGACCGGCCGACCTTGAGCACGACCATCGACTTGCCGGCGGCATGGACCTTATCCACCGCGTCGGCGAAGCGATCGGCGTCCGGGATCGATTCCAGGACGAGGCCGATCACTTGCGTATCATCGTCGGTGGCGAACCAGCGCAGGTAGTCCGCGCCGGTCACCCGGTACTCGCTGCCGATGGTGACGATCTTCGAGAAGCCGCAGGTGCTCGAATTGATCACCGAGATGCCGGCCGAGCCGGACTGCGCGATCAGGGCGACCGGGCCCTTGCGGACACGCGAGGTGATGCCGCCGGTGTAGATCGGCGTCGAGTCGGAAAGGTTGATCAGGCCCATGCAGTTGGGCCCATGCATGAGGATGCTGGCGCTCTTCACGAGTTGCCGCAGTTCGGCATCCTGTGCGTCGGAAAAGCCCGCCGTGTTGACGATCGCCGTCTTCACGCCACGCTTCTCGAGCCGGCGCACGACATCGGAAACGCCCGCCGCCGGCACCGAAGCCAGCGCCACGTCGACGCCGTCGGGCAAGGCCTCGATCGAGGAGACAGCCGGCAATCCGGCGATTTCCTTCGCCTCGCCATGCACCGGTATGACTTTCCCCGCGAACCGGTAGTTCGCGAGGTTGTCGAGGGCCACGTTGCCCAGAGTCACACGGTTGGGCGATGCGCCGATGACCGCGATGGTGCGCGGCCGGATCAGCGCGTTCATGAGAGTATCCATTACGCGTACGCCCGCCTCTCGTTACTTGACCCAGACGCTGGCCATGCTGGGGTTGCCGTTGAAGGCCAGATCCATCTCCTCGTCGATGCCGCCGAAGCGGCTCGAGATCGCGAAGAACTTCTTGGCGTTGGTCAGCGTGAGATGCGGCATGTCGCGCGCGACGATCTCCTCGTACTTCTTATACCACTCCTTGCGCTCCGCCGTGGGGACGGACCCCGCCTTGGCCGCGACCTCGTCGAGTTCCTTGTTGCAGTAGCCGGTCGGGTTGACGAACGGCACTGTGCTGGCGTTGCACAGGAACGAGCGGTCGACACCGAATACGGGGTCGGTTCGCGCTGTCAGTGACGACATCGAGACGTCGTAGTTGTGGTTCTTGAACACCTTGTCGCTCCAGAGCTGGCCCTCGAGCAGGCCGAGCCTCACGTCGATACCGACCGCGCGCCAGTTCGCCGAGATGATCTGCGCGGCGGGCTCGGCATAGAAGGCGTCGGCGTTGGTGGCACTGGTGAAGTCGAGAGTGAAGCGCTTGCCGTCCTTCAGCGGATAGCCCGCCTCATCCAGCATCTTGCCGGCCTTCGCCGGGTCGTAGGCGAACTGCTTGTTGTAGTCCACCGAGGTATCGGTGAGCTGGGTGAACTGCTCGGGGATGGCGTTCATCGCGGGGAAGGCCAGGCCTTGGTAGACGTCCTTGGAGATGCGTTCGCGGTCGATCGCGACGAGCAGCGCCTGGCGCACCAGCGGCTTGTTGAAGATGTCGCGCGTGATGTTGACGTCGAGCGACAGGCGCTCGGCGGCGTTCACCTTGACTTCGCGCACTTCGAAGGCGTTCTTGAGCTTGGCCTGCTCGATCGTCCGGCCGATCTGCGGCAGCGCCGGGCGCAGCACGTCGACCTCGCCGCGATAGAGCGCATTCTGCTGCTGCTGCACGTTGGGAATGAACACGGCGACGACCGAGTCGAGATAGGGCTTGGGCTGGTCCCAGTAATACGGGTTGCGCTCGAAGGTGATGCCGCGGCCTTCCTCCCACTTCACGAACTTGAACGGTCCGAGGCCGACCGGCGCGCGGTTGGCGTCGTTGGTCGGAATGTCGGTGCCGTCGTAGATGTGCTTGGGCATGATGGGGAAGATTTCCTTGTCGAATGCTTCCAGCGCCGAGGATTGCGGCTCCTTCAAGTGGACGACGAAGGTGTTGGCGTCGGGCGTCTCGGCGCGGTCGATGTTGGGCAGCACCTTCACCAGATAGGTGTTGAACTTGGCGAAGGCGTTCAGGGTGAACGCCACGTCTTCCGACGAGAACGCATGGCCGTCCGACCATTTCAGGTTCGGGCGCAGGTGGAAGGTGTAGACCTTGCCGTCCGGCGAAATGTCCCAGGAGCTGGCGATCTGGGGCTTCTTGCCGCCGGTCTTGTCGTACTTGTAGAGACCGTCGGCCCACAGGTCGGCGATGATCAGCGGCGTCACCGCCGACGTCAGCTGCGTGTTGAGCGTCGCGCCCGCGACGCTGACGCCGATCACCGCGGTGCCGCCGCGCTTGGGCGTCGCCTGGGCATGGGCCATACCTGCACCGCCGACGACAAGGGCTGCAAGACACGCAAATGCCGCGAGTGGCCTGGAAATCATGTTCATTGCGGAGCTCCCTGTAAATCCGGTCTGGAGTGTGGCGTGGAAGTGGCGGCGGCGTCCATGGCCTGGCGCCGCGCGCGTGCGATGTGCGGATCGGCGACCAGCTTGGCCGCCAGCAGGGAGCGCGTGTAGTCGTTCGCCGGATTGCCCAGCACCTGCCGCGTCGGCCCGGCCTCGACGATCTTGCCGAGATACATGACGATCACCCGGTCGGATATCGCATCGACGACGTTGAGATCGTGGCTGATCAGCACCAGCCCGAGGTTGCGGCTGGTCTTGAGACTGATCAGCAGGTCGAGGACCTGGGCCTGGACCGACATGTCGAGGCTCGACAGCGGCTCGTCGGCGACGATCAGCTTGGGCCGCACCGCCATCGCCCGCGCGATCGCGATGCGCTGCTGCTGGCCGCCGGACAGCTGGTGCGGATAGCGGTCGTGGAACTGGGCCGGGTCGAGGCCGACGGCGCCCAGCAGTTCCGATATCGCCGCGTCGAGCGTGGCGCGCGTCGCAAGCTTGTGGCGCAGCAGGACGTTGGCCAGCGTGGTGTGCACCTTCATCCGCGGATTGAGCGACGATGCCGGGTCCTGGAAGATCGGCTGCACGGTCTTGCGGAACGTCGCCCAGTCGGACGACGTGAAGCCTGCGATGGACCGGCCGTAGTAGGCCACTTCGCCCGACGAGGGCTTGCTGAGGCCGAGCAGCATGCGCGCCAGCGTGCTCTTGCCCGAGCCCGATTCGCCCACGATCGCAAGCGTCTCGCCTTCGTTGACGTCGAGATCGACGGTGTCGACCGCGCGCTTGGCGTTCCCGGAGCCGCCGAACCAGCCGCGCGCGCCGAAGCTCTTCACGACCGACCGCACGGTCAGAATCGGAGTGAGGATCGGGGCGTTCATGGCGTTCCGAGCGCTTTCGTCTGGTGCAGGCGCCGCGCGGCCGCCAGAAGACTGGCGGTGTAGGCGTTCTTCGGCGCGTCGAACAGGGAGAACACGTCGGCCGATTCGACGATCCTTCCGCCATGCATGACGTAGACCTGGTCGCACAGCTCCGCGACCATGCCGAGGTCGTGGGTGATGATCAGCATCGCCAGATGCCGCTCCTTGTTGATGCGGCGGAGCGTCTGGATCACCTGGTACTGGACCGTGGCATCGAGCGCCGTGGTCGGCTCGTCGGCGACCAGCATCTGCGGATCGGGCGCCAGCGCCATGGCGATCATCACCCTCTGACGCATGCCGCCCGACAACTCGTGCGGATAGAGCCTGAGGATGCGCGCGGTGTCGTTGAGCCCGACCTGGCTCAAAAGCTCTTCCGACTTCTGCTGGACGGCGCGGCGATCGGGAAGGTGCCTCAACGCCTCCGCCATCTGCCGGTCGATCCGCAGGGTCGGATTGAGATAGGACAGCGGATCCTGGAAGACCATCGAGAAACCGCGATGGCGGCGCAGCGCGCGCAGCGCGTCGGGCGCCATCGCCAGCACGTCCTCGCCGCCGAACTTCACCGAGCCCGACAGCTCCGCGAGCTCCACGTTGGGCAGCAGCCGCGTCATCGCGCGTCCGAGCGTGCTCTTACCCGAACCCGACTCGCCCACGATGCCGACGCACTGGCCTGGATGGACGTCGAGGTCGACGCCGTCGACCGCCTTCACAACGCGGCCATGGACGCGCAGATGCACCTTCACGTCGCGGGCGCTGAGCAAGGGCGATCCGGAGGGCGACAGGCTCATGCCACCTCCCTCAGCTCTGCAGCTTCGGCGCCCTGGCCGAAGCGCGCGGATTGAACATTTCGCTGAGACCGTCGGCGAACAGGTTGAAGCCCAGCACGGCGACGCAGATCGCCATGCCCGGGAACACGCTCATCCACCAGGCGAGCTCGAGGAACTCCTGGCCGCGGTTCAGCATCTCGCCCCAGCTCGGGACGGTGGGATCGGACAGGCCGAGGAACCCCAGGCCCGCCTCGATCAGGATCGCGGTGCTGGCATCGAGCGAGACCTGGACGATGACCGTCGGCAGCGCGTTGGGCAGGATCTCGCGGAAGATGATGTGCGCGGTCGACAAGCCCGCCGCGCGTGCTGCCAGGATGAACTCGCGCTCCGACAGCGTGATGAACTGGCCGTAGACGATGCGCGCCTCGATCGGCCAGATCGCCAGCGCGACCGCAGCGACCTGCAGCCAGAAGTTGGCGCCGAGCAGGGACACGCTGAACAGCACGATGATGATCGCCGGCAAGGTATGGAACAGGTCGGTGATGCGCAGCAGCACGATGGCGACGGCGCCGCGGAAGTATCCGGCCAGCGCGCCGATCGTGCCGCCGATCAGGAACGCCATGGCGGCGGCGCAAAAGCCGATCGTGAGGGACGAGCGGCCGGCATAAAGCATCACCGAGCGGATATCCCGGCCGAGGCTGTCGGTGCCCAGCAGATGATCCATCGACGGCGGCTGCATCGAGGGCGAGCCGAGGTCCATCGGACCGGTCGTGGCGAACAGCGGCGCGAAGATCGACAACAGCGAGATCACCACGAGGATGATCGCCCCGATGCCGCCGAAGCGCGTGCGGAACAGGCGGCGCAACAGATCGAGCGGCACGGACACGCGCGATCGGCTCAACGATTGGGGTACGGACAGCGCACGAGGCTCGACGGACATCGGGCGGACTAGCTCTTCGCCGACGAGACGCGGATGCGGGGATCGAGCCAGGCGTAGAGAAGATCGACCACGATGTTCATCACGACCACCGAGGTGGCGATCAGGATGACAACGCCCACGATCACCTGCGTGTCGCGGGCACGCACCGACTCGACCATCAGCGAGCCGACGCCCGGATACGAGAAGACCGTCTCGAGCAGGACCGCGCCGCCCATGGCGGTGCCGAACGAATAGCCCATCACCGTGATGACCGGCAGGATCGAATTGCGAATGACATGCCCCGTGATGATCTCGCGCCGCGACAGGCCTTTCTGGCGCGCCGTGACGATGTATCCCTGCTCGAGCGTCTCCGACACGCTGGCACGCATGAACCGTGCCACGCGGGTAGCTTCGAGAATCGTATAGGTCGCGACCGGCAAGGCGAGATACATCGCCCGCTCCAGCACCCAGTCGAAGCCGGTGGCGCGCGAGATCATCGGCCCCATGCCCTGCGTCGGCAGCCAGCCGAGCTGGATCGCGAAAAACATCACGAGCAGCTGGCCCACCCAGAAGGTTGGCATCGCGTAGCCGACCAGCACGAGGGCCGACCATGCCTGATCGACGCTGCGATGCGGCGTCACCGCCGAATGAATGCCGATCGCGATGCCGATCAGGATACCGAAGCTGTATCCCACGCCGGCGAGCAGCAGGGTGCGCGGGAACCGCTCCGCGAGAATGTCGAACACCGGACGGCGGTAGTTCATCGAGAAGCCGAGATCGCCGTGCAGGATGCTCCCGAGATAATGCAGGAGGCGGTGCAGGAACGGCTGATTGAGCTGGAAACGATCCTCGAGCGCCGCGCGCAGTGCCGGTGGCACCGGCATGTCGCCGACCATGGCCTGGATGGGATCGCCGGGAATGAGCTGGAGCAGGCAATAGATCAACACGACAACGCCGATCAAAAGCAGCACGGCCTGCGCCACATGTCCCACGGTATGCCGCAGCATCACCACCCCTTCGACAGCCCCATGGTGCAATGCATCATAGGGCCGATGGCGCGTCAATTACCGATGCGTCGCGGTTCGCTTGGCAATTCGTTTGTATACTGATTAATTTTCATCCGTTGGATATGATGAACCAGCGACACACCGAATTTTGCGGGAGACGAAGCGTGGTACGGAAAGTAATCGATCTCGAATGCCTGTTGCCCCCGGACGAAAAGGGAGTGCCCCGGCAGTATCACGAGCAGGCCTCGCACCGGATCGGCTACGGCGATCCCGAGTTGCTGCCGGAGCGTCCGGGCTACGGCTTCGCCAACTACAAGAACATCTTCCGCAAGCGCGTCGCAGGCGCGCTGGGGGAAGGAACCTCCGAGACCGACAAGAAACCCAAAGGCCAGTCGATCAAGCAGTTCGTCGAGGAGCTCGACCGCGAGGGCGCCGAGGTCTCGGTGCTGGGGCGTGTCGACAACAACGTTCTTGCCGACGTCGTGGCCGAGTTCCCCAACCGCTTCTTCGCGCTGGCCTCGATCAGCCCGTTCGACGGCATGCGCGGCGTGCGCGAGTTTGAGCGCCTGATCAAGGAGCGCAAGCTGAACGGCCTGCGCGTGGCGGCCCTCTACAACAATCTTGCGGCGAGCGACCGGCGCTACTATCCGCTCTACGCCAAGTGCGTCGAGCTCGACGTGCCGGTGCGCATCTATTCGACGATGAACTATGCCAATGATCGTCCCTATGACCTGGGCCACCCGCGCCATCTCGACCAGATCGCAATGGATTTCCCCGAGCTGCGCATTGACGCCGCGCTGAGCGGCTGGCCGTGGGTGCAGGACCTGGTCGGGCTGATGCGCCGCCATCCCAACCTCTATTGCGACACTTCGGCCCATCATCCGGCGTACTTCGGCCAGCCAGGCGCGGGGTGGGAGATGTTCATGCAGTTCGGCAACACGCTGCTGCAGGACAAGATCATGGTCGGGTTCTCGAAGGACTCCTTCAACCTCACCCTCCCGCAGGCCGTGGCGATCTACGAGAAGCTGCCGCTCAAGGAGAAGGTGATCGAGAAGTGGCTCTACGGGAATGCCAAGGAATTCCTGCGCTGCTGATCGGATCCTGATGGGCCGCGTTGTCGTCATCGGGAACGCGGGCCTCGATCTGCGACTGGAAGTGCCGCGCCTGCCGCAGGCCGGCGAAACGCTGATCGGGAGCTCGGCCGCGCGCGCTCCCGGCGGCAAGGGGTTGAACCAGGCCGTCGTGGCCGCGCGGTGCGGTGTCTCGACGGTCTTCTGCGCGCCTCTCGGCAACGACGAGGCCGAGGCGAACGAAGTCGAGCGGCATCTCTCGCCCGAAGGCTTTGCCAGGCTCACGCTGCCGCGCCTGCCCTATGCTACCGACTTCTCCCTGCTGATGGTGCTGCCCAACGGCGAGAACAGCATCGTCAGCACCAGCGCCTGCTCTCTGGCGCTGACGACGGCGCAGGCTCAGCCGGCCCTGCGGAACATGGGCGAAGGCGACGTTCTGTTGATGCAGGGCAATCTCTCGCTCGACACGACGGCGTCCCTGCTCACTGCCGCGCGCCAAAGAAAGGTGACGACGATCTTCAATCCGGCGCCCTTCTGGCCCGGCGCCGAGAGACTGACCGGACTGTGCAGCCTCGTGATCGCCAACCAGATCGAAGCGAAGGCCCTCGGCGCCTCGATCGACGACGCGGACGCCGCGATCGTCACCCTGGGCGCCGGCGGCTGCCTGCTGGTCGAGCCCGGGCAGCGGCGCTCCTTCCCGGCCGAGACCGTCACCGCCATCGACACGACCGGCTGCGGCGACACCTTCTGCGGCGTGATGGCCGCCGCGCTCGCCAGGGGCTTCACGACCGACAAGGCGATCGGCGCGGCCCAGAAAGCCGCCGCCCTGACCGCGACCCGCCCCGGCGCCTTCGCCGCCCTGCCGTCACGCGACGAATTGGTGGGCGCAATATTTGCTTGACTTTTATTGCGATATATGCAATACAAGGAACCAGCATCCCTTCCGGCCTGGCTCGCGTTCCGAGCCCCTGGATCGGCTCGCGAGCCGCTCGCGAGTCCTCGCGAGGAATCGCCTGAAACGCTGGCGGGCTTGATCTAAAGGCCAATCCTCGCGAGCGGGAAAAATTTGAAGGGGACCCGGAACTATAAGCGCGGGGGCCTTGGGAGACGCCAGACGGTGGGCTGGATCGAGCAGGGTGCGGAAGCAAGTCTTCCCTCCCCCGTCTCGGGGAGGAAAGACACAGGGAGGCCGGTTTCCCTTTTTCCTCCGTATTTAAAAGCGTTACCCGGCGGTAACCACCTAGCGCGGCAGGACGAAGCGCACGCCGGCGCGGGCGAGGCCGCCGCCGAGGCCGACCGCCGAACCGTCGGCCCGCCAGCAGGCGGCGCCGGTCATGCTGCCGTCGGCGTGGAACTGGATGGCGTTCATGCCGCCCGCGACTGTCGGCATGCGCTGCAGCGTGTGGCCGCGCGCCTCGAGCCCCTGGCGGATGGTCTCGGGAATGCCGTGCTCGACCTCGAGCACCGGACCTTCGGTCCAGAGGCGCGGCGCCTCGACCGCCTCCTGCAGGCTCATGCCGTGGTCGATCAGGTTGACCAGCGCCTGGAGGACGGAGGGAAAGATCTTGCGGCCGCCGGGGAGGCCCAGCGCATATTCGATCCGCCCGTCGCGCAGCGCCATGAACGGCGACATCGACGTCGTGACCCGCTTGCCCGGCGCGATCGACAAGGCATTGCCCGGTCGTGGATCGAAGGTGCCCATGTAATCGTTCGGCACCATACCGGTGCCCGGCACGATGAAGCGCGCACCGAACAGGCTGTTGATCGTCTGCGTCGTGCAGACGACGTTGCCCATGCCGTCGGCGACGGTGAGATGGGTGGTGTCGGCGCCCTCCTTGCCCACGATGCCGCTGGTCCAGCGCCTGGCCTTGGCCATGTCGATGCCGGCGCGGCGTTCGTCGGCGTAGGCCTTGGAGGTGATGCGCTCGACCGGGACCTTCACGAAGGCCGGATCGCCACTCGCCGCGGCGCGGTCGGCGAAGGCGATCTTCAGTACCTCGGCCAGCAGGTGCAGCATGTCGACCGTGCCATAGCCCATCTTCGCGACGTCGTAGCCCTCGAGGATGTTCAGCATCTGCGTGATGTGCACGCCCGAGGCAGCGGGCGGCGGCGGGCCGATGAGTTCCCAACCGCGATACTGCCCGCGGATCGGCACGCGCTCGGCCACGCGATATTCGGTGAGGTCCTTAGCGGAGACGAAGCCGCCGTTCTTCTCCATGCATTCGGCCAGCCGGTCGCCCAGCGGACCGCCGTGCAGCGCGCCTTCGCCCTGCTGGGCGATCAGTTCGAGGGACTGGGCGTAGTCGGCCTGCACGAGACGCTCGCCCGCTTTCAGCGGCGTGCCGTTCGGCAACAGGCGGGCGGCGGCGAGCTTGTCCTTCGCCAGATCGGGCGCGGCGCTCTCGATGCAATCGGACAGGTAGGGCGTGACCACGAAGCCGCGCGCGGCGTGGCGGATTGCGGGCTGCATCACGTCGGCCAGCGACATCGTGCCGTAGGTGCGCAAGGCATGGCACCAGGCCAGCAGCGAGCCGGGCGCGGCGACGGCCTTCGGACCGACCTCGTTCTCGCGGCCCTCGACCGCGAAGTTCTCCGGCGCAGCGCCGGCGATCGGGCGATACATGTCGGGCCGGCCGGCCAGCGGTGCCGAGCTCATGCCATCGACGATGCGATGGCTGCCGTCGCTGAGGCGGATGTGGCAGGTCGTGCCGCCGATCAGTCCCACCATCATCGGCTCGACGACGGTGAGCGCGAATTGCATGGCCACGGCTGCGTCGACCGCGTTGCCGCCGCCGGCCAGCATCTCGATGCCCGCCGCCGAGGCCAGCGGATGGTTGGACGACGCCATGCCGCGGCTGCCGTGCGCCGGCTGCTTTTCACAGGCGAACGTCGTGCCCGCGCGTTCCCGCCAATTGGACTTGGTCATGTATATCCTTTGATTTCTCGGTGGCGCACCGCAGATCGTTTATCCGGCGCCCGGTGCGCTGTCGGGATCGACCGCGCGAACGACGTAGTTCTCCGCGGTCGGCTCATAGAGCTCCCACAGGAAACGCAGCTCGACCAGCGGCCGGGAATGGAGATCGACCCGCAGATCGACGAAGGGGAAGCTCTCCTTGTCGACGACGAGAAGCGCGGCCGACTTCACCTGCTTCCACTCGCTACCGGCGGCGTAGCCCGCCTCGATGCCACGCATCAGCCGTTCGGCCAGCGGCTGATCCTCGCATCCCTCAAAGGCCGCGACCATGGCGTCGACGACTTTCGTATTGCGAATGATGTTGCCGATCGCCACGCAGTCGCGGCCAACCTTTCCGTTCTTGGTCGAGAGGATCTTGGCGCCATGGAAGAAGGCGGCCTTGCCGTCGGCGGCCATCACTGCGAGCTGGCGCCAGCCGATGCCGGGCTCGTTCTTGCCCAGGTCGGCCACGATCGCGTCGGGCGCCTCGCCTTTCTTGAGACGCCCGAGGATCTTTGGGCCAAGCCGCGGATCGGTGCGATGCTGGGTCAGCACAGCGCCGACGCCGGGTTCCGCCCAGACGCAGCGGCTGCCCACAGACATCGACGACGTGGTGACCACCGCGCCCAACATGCCAGTTCTGGAACACCGCCCTGCGATCGAGAATGTCATTCGCTTCCCCCTTGCCTTGCCTATACTCGCATGCCGTTCCGGGCATGAATATTGCTGTCACGAGTGGATATCGCCATGCGCAAGATGCACCTCGCTGCCTACCTGAAAACCGGCCCGACCGCGAGCTATGCCAGTGCTTGGCGACACCCGTCCGCTCCGCTGCACGATATCTGGGAGCCCGAGCGCTACGAGCATCTGGCCCGCTGTCTCGAGGAAGCGCGCTTCGATGCCGGGTTCTTCGCTGATGGCCTGGGCCTGCCGGACATCTATCGCAACACCTATGCCGACTATATCGGCCGCGGCGGACAGGCGAGCCTACTCGACCCGATGACCGTGCTGCCGCTGATGGCGCGGGTCACCAAGCATCTCGGCCTCGGCAACACGATCTCGACCACGTTCCATCAGCCCTACCACATCGCGCGCAGCCTGGGGTCGCTCGACCTCTTGAGCAAGGGACGCGCGGCGTGGAACGTCGTCACCTCCGCCACCGACTACGAGGCACGCAACTGCGGCATGGATGGCGTGCCGCCCAAGGAGGACCGCTACGCCCGCGCCGACGACGTGCTCGAGGCCTGCTACGCGCTGTGGGATTGCTGGGACGAAGACGCGCTGGTGCTCAACCGCGAGAGCGGCGTGTTCGCCGATGCGAACAAGATCCGCTACGCCGACCATGTCGGACCGTACGTGCGCACGCGCGGGCCGATGTCGATCCCACGCAGCCCACAGGGCCGCCCGATGATCCTGCAGGCCGGCTCCTCGCCGCGCGGCCGCGAGTGCGCGGCGCGCTGGGCCGACATGATCTTCTGCACGACCGCGACCAAAGCCGACGGCATCGCCTTCCGCGAAGACATGCACAAGCGGCTACGCGCCATTGGCCGCGATCCGACCGAGTGCGCGGTGATGCCGACACTCTCCGTCGTCATCGGCGAGACCGAGTCGATCGCCAAGGAGAAGGCGGAGTTCCTCGACAGCCTGATCGATCCCGAGCTGGTGATGGCGTCGGGATCGCAGCTGCTGGGCGTCGATCTCAGCACCGTCGAGACCGCCGAGGAGGCCGAACGCGCCGCGGGCAACCAGGGCATCCAGGGCTCGCGCGACCGCATGATCCAGGTGGCACGGGCGCAGGGCATCAGCTTCGCCCAAGCCGTGCGCAAGCCGCGCGGCCTGCTGGCCGGCACGCCGCAGATGATCGCCGACGTGATGGAGGACTGGTTCATCTCGGGCGCCTGCGACGGCTTCGTCCTGCCGCCCACCGTATTCCCGATGACCTACGAGGAATTCGCCCGCATGGTGACACCCGAGTTGCAGCGCCGCGGGCTGTTGCGCCGCGAATATGCCGGCAAGACCTTGCGCGAGAACCTGGCCAATCCCGGCTGACAGAAAGGCACGTCATGAAAATTTCCCGCCGGACCTTGATCGGCTCCTCGATCGCCGCGACGACTGCCGCCGCCATCCAGCCCGCGCGCGCCGCGGGCAACGTGATGCGCATCGCCATAGGGTCGTCGCTCAACAGCCTCGACCCGATGATGACGACGATCGGCGACGAGTACATCTACGACAACCTGGCCTTCAACGGCCTGACGCGCATGCGCGAGGACCTCGTCGTCGAGCCCGACCTCGCCGAAAGCTGGAGCTTCAGCGACGACATCAAGACCTGGACCTTCAAGCTCAGGAAGGGCGTGAAGTTCCACGACGGCTCGGAAATGGTGGCCGACGACGTCGTGGCTTTCTTCAAGCGCCTGCTCGATCCAGCCAACACCGCGCCGGCGCGCAGCCAGTTCGACATGGTCGAGGGCGTGTCCTCGACGGATGCCTCGACCGTCGTCTTCACGCTCAACATTCCCTATGGCGGTTTCGCCGATATCCTGACCGACCGCCAGGTCAAGATCACGCCGCGCGGCGCGGCCGCCACGATGTCGACCAAGCCGATCGGTACCGGCCCGTTCAAGTTCGTGAGCTACACCGCGGGCGACCGGCTCGTGCTGGCCAGGCACACCGAGTATTTCGAGCCCGGCATGCCGAAGCTCGAGGGCGTAGAGCTGCGCATCATCCCCGAAATGAGCGTGAAGATCGCGGCTCTCCAGGCGGGCGACATCGACGTGGTGTGGGACCTGCCGCTCGACCAGGTGAAGACCTTGTCGTCGCGCGCCGACCTCAGGATCGACAGCGTGCCCACGGCCTCGTGGGATGGCGCGGTGATGAACAACCTGATCCCGCCCTTCAACGATCCGCGCGTGCGCCGGGCCTTCCATCTCGCCGTCGACAAGAAGGACGTGGTCGAGCTCACACTGTTCGGCCAAGGGGTCGAGACGATCAGCCCGATCCCGCCCAGCCATGCCTTCTATGCCAAGGATGTGGTCGTGCCGAAGGTCGATCCGGTGGCCGCCAAGAAGCTGCTGGCCGAAGCGGGCTATCCCAACGGGATCAAGATCCCGATCGTCGTGCCGATCGGCCGGCCGGTGCGCGAGCGTCTCGGCGTCACCTTGCAGCAGCTCGCCAAGGCCGGCGGCTTCGACATCCAGGTACAACGCATGGCTTACGCCGCGTTCAGCGCCGAGGTGACGGGCAAGGCCGCCTTCTATGTCGACGGCTACTTCGCGCGTCCCACCGTGGACACCAGCACCTTCCCGTTCCTGCGCACGAAGGCCAGCTGGAACGAGCGGCTATGGCACTACAGCGACGCCGCCGTGGACAAGGCGCTCGACGCCGCCCGCATGAGCGGCGATGCCGCCGTCCAGAAGAAGAACTACATCGACATGCAGGCCGCGATGGTCGCGAACCCGCCGTCGTTCATCGCCTACGCCGTCAACTTCGCCTGCGCCTATCGGAAGTCGGTCGGCGGCGTGAAGACCCATCCGATGCGGTGGTTCGACCTGCGCACCGCCACGCTCGGCTGATACGTGCCGATCGCGACATTCCTGCTGCAGCGGCTCGCCGGCCTCGTCGGCGTGCTGCTTGGCATGTCGCTGCTGATCTTCGGCATCATCCATATCCTGCCGGGCAACGTGGCCTATGCGATCCTAGGTGAGTTCGCGACACCCGCGGCGATCGCCCAGCTCGAGGCCAGGCTCGGCTTGAACGATCCCCTGCCGCTTCAATACTGGCGCTGGTTGAGCGACATGCTGCACGGCGACTTCGGCCAGTCGATCGTGATGAACCGTCCGGCGGCAGCCCTGATCGGCGAGGCGCTGGGTCGCTCGGCCCTGCTGGCGGGCTTTTCGTTCTTTTTGGTCGCCATCGGCGGGATCGCGCTTGGCCTCCATGCCGCGACCCATCGGGGCCGCCCTTCCGACAAGATCCTCGGCCTGGCGCAGTTCGCGCTGCTTGCGATCCCCGAGTTCTTTTGGGCGATCGTCGTCGTCCTGCTTTTCGCCTCCATGCTCAACCTGCTGCCGGCCACCGGCTATGCCCCGATGAGCGAAGGCCTCGGCAGTTGGGCCGCGCATCTCGTACTGCCCGTGGTCGTCCTGTCGGTCGGCCTGGTGGCGCACGTCTCGCGGCTGACACGCTCCTCGATGATCGAGGTGCTCGACAGCCGCTATGTGCTGGCGGCCCGCGCTCGCGGCTTCGCCGAGCGCCGCGTGTTGTGGCGGTACGCGCTGCCCAACGCGCTGATGCCGGCCATCACCGTGCTCGCCATCGACGCCGGTCTACTGATCGGCGGCATCGTCGTGGTCGAGACGGTGTTCGCCTTTCCGGGCCTCGGCCGCTTGCTTGTGTTCGCGATCGAGCGTCACGACCTGCCGCTGCTCCAGGTCGGCATGATGGTGGTCACCGCGATCTACGCGATCGCGAACTTCGTGGCAGAGGTTCTCTATGCGGTGCTTAATCCGCGCATCCGCGTGACGGGACCCGCGGCATGACCGTGCTGTCCCTGCCGCGCTTGCGGCTGCCCTCGACGCTTCTCCTGGGTGGCACCTTGCTCGCTTTCATCGTCGCGGCGGCGATCGTCGGCATCTGGGTCACGCCCTACGATCCGACGCTCTTTGCCGTGCGCATCCGGCTGCAGCCGCCTAGCCTCGCCCATCCGTTCGGCACCGACGAGTTCGGACGCGACGTGCTGTCCCGCATCCTGGCCGGAGCGCATCTGTCTTTAGCGACCGGCTTCGGCGCCATGGTTATCAGCCTGGTCGTCGGTGTACCGCTCGGCCTGATCGCCGCCTTCCACAAGGGCGCGGTGCAGGAGGTGATCATGCGCAGCGTCGACCTGCTGATCGCGCTGCCGCCGGTGCTGCTGGGCCTGCTGGTGCTCGCCGTGACGCCACCGGGCCTGTTCAAGACGATCGCCGCCGTCGGCCTGGTCTACGTGCCGATCCTGGTGCGCCTCACCCGCGCCGTGGCGCTCGGCCTGCTCGAGGAGGACTTCGTGCAGGCCGCCCGCGCACGCGGCGAAGGCGCGCTGCCGATCCTGTGGCACGAGATCCTGCCCAACACCTGGCCGCCCATCATCGTCGAGTGCGGGTTGCGCGTGACCTTCGCCATCCTGCTGGGCTCCGCCCTTTCGTTCCTGGGTCTTGGCCCGCAACCGCCCGCCAGCGAGTGGGGGCTGATGATCGCGGAGGGCCGCGACTTCCTCACCCAGGCACCGTGGGTCTGTCTCGCGCCCGGCCTCTGCCTCTGCGTCCTGCTCGTTTCGGTCAACCTCGTGGGCGAGGGCCTGCGCGAACGGCTGGATCCCCATCTCAGCGGTCGCGGACATGCGTGACGCTCCCGCCATCGGCGCGGCGGCGTTGCAGGTCGACGCCCTGTCGGTCGCCTATGCCTCGCGCACGGGTTGGCTGCAGGCACTGGACAACGTGTCGCTCGCCATTCCTCCCGGCGGCGTGCTGGGTCTCGTGGGCGAATCGGGCTCAGGGAAATCTACCGTCGTCCTGGCGCTGCTTGGCCTGCTCGGTCCCTCCGCAAAGGTCGAGGCGCAGCGCCTCGCCTTCGACGGGCACGATCTGTTGCGCGATGCCGCCGCCATACGCGGCCGCCGCATCGGCATGGTGTTCCAGGACGCGGCAGCCTCGCTGAACCCGGCGCTGACGATCGGCACGCAAGTGACCGAGCCGATGCGCGTGCACCTGGGCGCCGAGAAGCGCGCGGCGTGGGAGCGCGGCACGGAACTGTTGGCGGAGATGGGCATTCCGCGCCCCGCGCAGGTCATGCGCAGCTATCCGCACCAGCTGTCCGGCGGCATGAAGCAGCGCGTGGGCATCGCCACGGCGCTGGCGAGCGAGCCCGACCTGTTGCTGCTCGACGAGCCCACGACCGCGCTCGACGTCACCATCGAGGCGCAGATCCTGTCGCTGCTCGACGAGCTTCGCAAACGCCGCGGCCTTTCCATGCTGCTGGTCAGCCACAACCTCGGCATCGTCGACCGGCTGTGCGACAGCGTCTCGGTGCTCTACGCCGGACGTCTGGCAGAGTCGGGCGCGACGGCGGAAGTCCTGCATCGCCCGCGCCATCCCTATACCAAGGGTCTGCTGGCGGCACTTCCCCGGCCGGATCGCCCGCATGCCGGCCGCCTTGCGCCCATTCCCGGTGGCCTGCCGGACCTGCGCGCGCCCGATCCCGGCTGCAACTTCCGCCCGCGCTGCGCCTTTGCAGCCGTGGGATGCGAACTGCCGCAGGCCTTGCATGGCAG
>FTCZ01001983.1_pt1 | contig 52765 bp, 43 predicted proteins | sample 1658871 | NCBI WGS metagenome assembly FTCZ01 (sample SAMEA3914864, study PRJEB12502) | metagenome | biome: forest; material: soil | place: USA | collected 2012-03-12 | depth 0.3 m | reverse complement strand
GGAGACGTGGCCGAGAGGCTGAAGGCACTCGTTTGCTAAATGAGCATACCCCTAAAAGGGTATCATGGGTTCGAATCCCATCGTCTCCGCCACTTAAAAGGCCGGGCCTCCTTTCGGAGGTCCGGCCTTTTAAGTTTCGGGCCGATGAGGCTTCGCACCCATCGGGTTCGAAACGCGTGATTTGCTTCGCAAATCGCGAATTTGGCGGAGTGAGGCTTGCCGAACGACGTCAATCCCATCGTCTCCGCCACCTTATCTCGCAATACATTGTGAGATAAGGATAAGAAGAGCCCTCCGATTCAGCGGATGGCCACCAGTGGTACACCAACTTGGTACACTGGGGCCCCTTCTTGTGCCGGATATCCGTCAATCACCTCGATCGTCGCGGAAACACCTTCTATTTCAGAGCAAGAATTCCGAAGGAGCTTCGGAATGACTTTTTGGGAATAGCTGAGGTGAAGGTCTCCTTGCGGACAGGAGAATTTCAAAATGCTAAGCGACTATGCCGAAGCCTTAGCAATGCCTTTGAAGCCTTGTCCATGCGAATTGGGCACATGAAGTTTTTGAACGTTTCCGAAGTGCACGGTTTTATCGGCACGTACATCCTGCACAGCCTAAATAAAGCCCTTGAGCTTTCTCATGATATTCTCCGAGACCCGCACATCGACCTTGAAAGCGAAATTGAAGGTCTCAGAGCAGCTGAAATTGCGACCCATAAGAGGCTGGTAACACGAGCCTACGATGGCCGGGATCGGGGGAACGCCAACAGGCTTCTGGTAACGTTGAAGTCGTCTGATTCGGAAATTAACGCTGACGCTCGCGAGATAGCTTGTGACGGCGTAGTCAGGGCTAGTGCGTCGTCATATAGGCAATTGATACTGATCGATGATAACGGCCACACAAGCCAAGTATGGACCTATTCGCCGCTGATTTCTGGAATATAGTGCAAGTAATTGCACGCCACGCGACCGTTCCCGGCAATTCCACCCATGCGCGGCAAACAATCCCATAACGGGCATTTCGGCGTTTGGGCCGCTTATAAACGTGCAACCTAATCAGTCAAATCGAGGGAACGTTTTCAAATAGCCCTGCGGCGCGGAGCCTTGGTCACGCCGCAGGTTATCGTTATTTCGCCGAAACAGCGGTGACCTCTGCATCCGATCCTTTGACCGTGACATCGAAGCTCACCTTCTCACCGATTTTCAGGCCATCGAGTACCGACGCTGGATTCGCCTTGAACGCCATAGTCATGGCCGGCCAGCTGATCTCGGGGATTGCGTCATGCTTGATTGTGACAGTGCCGGCCGCTTTGTCGATAGCGGTGATTTCACCGACGCTCCTACCGGTCTTGGCCATCGTATCCATGGCCATCCCAGACATGTCACTCATGCTGGACGTGTCGGGCATTGAGGCCGGGCTTTCAGCCATAGCGCTGGACGACTCCTCTGTGGCCGGCTTCGGGCTACAGGCGGCCAGGGTCGCCAGGGCCGCGATGGTGATAAAACTCAGAACAAACTTGGCTCTCATGGGTATCTCCTATGTTTGAGAGGGGATCAGGACGTGAAAGTACGCTCGCGCCGCATCAACAGGTATGCGGCGGGAACAACGAGCATGGACAGAAGTGGGGCAGTCAGCATGCCGCCAATCATCGGTGCGGCAATGCGGCTCATGACTTCCGACCCGGCGCCGTGGCCGATCAGGATGGGGAACAGCCCGGCCAGGATGACGGCGACGGTCATGGCCTTCGGACGAACACGCAGCAGCGCGCCTTCGCGGAGAGCGGCATCGACCTCTTCGTTGGAGGGGGCTGGCCCGCGCTCCTCCAAGGCTCCCTTCAGGTAGATCAGCATAACCACCCCGAACTCGGCGGAAACCCCTGCCAGGGCGATGAAGCCGACGCCGGTCGCAACGGACTGATGGAACCCTAGAAGATACAGGATCCAGATACCGCCGGTCAGGGCGAACGGTAGGGTTAGCATGATCAAGGCCGCTTCGTCGAACCGCCTGAAGGTCAGGTAGAGGAGCAAAAAAATGATTGCGAGGGTGGCCGGCACGACCAGCTTTAGCCGTTCGACGGCCCGCTGAAGGTACTCGAACTGGCCTGAATAGGCGATGGAAACGCCCGGCGCGAGCTTTACGCGCTTCGCGACAGCTACCTGCAAGTCCATGACGACCGAGGCCAGGTCGCGGCCGCGGACATCGACATAGACCCAGGTCGAAGGCTGACCGTTCTCGGTCTTCAGCATCGGCGGACCGTCGGCTATCTGGACCGTCGCAACGGTGGACAGTGTGATCTGCTGGCCCATGGGTGTGAGAATCGGTAGATTGCGAAAACCTTCCAAGCTGTCGCGATCCTCACGCGGATAGCGGACATTGATCGGGTAGCGCGCCAGCCCCTCGACCGTTTCGCCAACGTTCTCGCCGCCGACGGCGCCGGATATGATGGCCTGCACATCGGCGACATTCAGGCCGTAACGCGCGGCGGCGGCCCGGTCGATATCGACATCGATATACCGCCCGCCGGTCAGCCGCTCGGCAAGGGCCGAACTGACGCCGGGTACGGTTTTGGCGACGGTCTCGACGTCGTGGGCGATACGGTCGAGATCGGCAAGATTGCTGCCCGACACCTTTACTCCGATCGGGCTCTTGATGCCGGTCGCTAGCATGTCGATGCGGTTGCGGATCGGCGGCACCCAGACATTCGCCAGCCCAGGCACCTTGACGGTCCGGTCAAGTTCCTCAACGAGCTTCTCGGGCGTCATACCGGGCCGCCATTGATTCCTTGGCTTGAACTGGATCGTCGTCTCGAACATTTCCATCGGCGCCGGGTCAGTTGCCGTTTCGGCGCGGCCGGCCTTGCCGAAGACCGTCTTGACCTCGGGCACGGTCTTGATAAGGCGGTCGGTCTGCTGCAGCAGACTCGACGCTTTGTCCACCGACAGGCCCGGTAGGGCCGACGGCATGTAGAGCAGATCGCCCTCGTCGAGTTGCGGCATGAACTCGCCGCCCAGCCGGGACAGTGGCCAAGCGGTGGTGGCGAACAAGAGCGCCGCGATGAGAAGCGTCAGGCGCGGAGCCCGCATGACGAAGGCCAAGCCCGGTCGATAGAGCGCCGTCAGGAAGCGATTGAACGGATTGGCCTGCTCATCAGGGATGCGGCCACGGATGAGATAGCCCATCACCACCGGTACCAGGGTCACCGACAGGATGGCAGCACCCGCCATGGCATACGTCTTGGTGAAGGCCAGCGGCGAGAACAGCCGTCCTTCCTGGCCCTGGAGAGTAAATACCGGAATGAACGAGAAGGTGATGATCAGGAGGCTCAGGAACAGGGCTGGACCGACCTCGACGGCGGCCTGGCCTATGACGGTCCAGCGGGCGTCATCGAGTAGCTTCTCGCCCGGATGTTGATGCTCCCAGCGCTCGATCTTCTTGTGGGCATTCTCGATCATGACGACGGCGGCGTCGACCATCGCGCCGACGGCGATGGCGATACCGCCGAGCGACATGATGTTGGCGTTGACGCCCTGGCTGTGCATGACGATGAACGCCAGCAGCACCCCGAGCGGCAAGGTGAGGATGGCGACCAGGGCTGACCGCACGTGCCCCAGGAACAGGGCGCAGACGAGCGCCACCACGACGAACTCCTCGATCAGCTTTTCGCGCAGGTTGTCGATCGAACGGTCGATCAGCTGAGACCGGTCATAGGTCGTGACGACTTCAACGCCGGCGGGCAGGCTCTTTTTCAGTTCCTCAAGCTTGACCTTAACTGCAGCAATTGTCTCGTGTGCGCTCTTGCCGGACCGCAGGATGACCACGCCGCCCGCGACTTCGCCCTGGCCGTTCAGTTCGGCGACGCCGCGGCGCATTTCGGGGCCGATTTGCACCGTAGCGACCTGGCCCAGGGTGACGGGAACGCCGCCGGCAGTGGTCCGCAGCGGGATGGCCCGAAAGTCGTCGAGCGCCTTCAGATAGCCCGAGGCGCGGACCATGTATTCGGCCTCGGCCAGTTCCAGAACCGATCCGCCGGTTTCCCCGTTGGCGGACTGGATGGCCGCGACGACTTGTTGATGTGTGACGCCGTAAGCGGCCAATTTCACCGGGTCGAGGACGACCTGGTACTGTTTGACCATGCCGCCGATACTGGCGACCTCCGCGACACCGGGCAGGCTCTTCAGTTCGTATCGCAGGAACCAGTCCTGGAGCGATCGCAGCTGAGACAGGTCGTGCTGCCCGGTCTTGTCGACCAGTGCGTATTCGTAGACCCAGCCGACGCCTGTAGCATCCGGACCCAACGACGGCTGGGCGCCTGCCGGTAATCGGCCCTGGACCTGGTTGAGATATTCGAGGACACGCGACCGTGCCCAATAGAGATCGGTGCGGTCGTCGAACAGTACATAGACGAAGCTGTCGCCGAAGAAGCTGTAACCGCGCACGGTCTTGGCGCCCGGCACCGACAGCATGGTGGTGGCGAGCGGATAGGTGACCTGGTTCTCGACGATCTGCGGTGCCTGGCCGGCGTAGGGCGTTCGGATGATGACCTGGACGTCCGATAGGTCGGGCAGTGCATCGACGGCCGTTTGCCGGACGGCGAAAACACCTACGGCAATGACCATCAGCGCGCCGATGATGACGAAGAAGCGGTTCTTGATCGACCAGCGGATGACGGCGGCAATCATTGGTGAGCTGCCGTGGTTTGCTGGCTATCGCGCGCCAGTTTCTCGATCACCGGACCTGATGCTTGTTGCTGGAAGCCGAAGACGACATGATCGCCGACCTTGAAGCCGTTGCCCAGGCTGGCCGAGCTGAGCGTGAAGGTCATCGTCATAGAGGGCCAACCCATTTGCGGTACCGGTTGGTGGCTGAGCGTGATGCTGTCGCCCTTCATCGCCTCGATGACGCCGCGCGTTTCCAGAAGCGCTGCCGGCGATGACGCCGGCGCCGATGATCCGGACACGGGCCGTGCGGACAGGCCCGCCAGGCTGGCTTCCGAATCGATCAGGAACTGGCCGGAAGCCACGACCTTGTCGCCCTCGGCAAGTCCGGCAAGGATTTCCGTTCGGCCGGCACTTTCCCGGCCGGTCTGGACTTCGGCCGGCGTGAAACTGCCCTTGCCATCGGCCAGCATGACCAGGGTGCGCTTGCCGGTACGGATCAGGGCTTCGGTCGGTACGGACAGCGCCGTTTCTGTGTTGCCAAGCAGGTGGACGGTGGCGAACATGCCGGGGCGAAGCCGTCCGCCTCTGTTGCCCAATTCGATGCGGACGCTGAGGGTCCGGCTTTCCACCTGGGCCGACGGAAGGATGGCGGAGACACGGCCGGAAACCGGCTCGCCCGGGAAGGCTGCCAGGTCCGCCTTGACCTGTTGGCCGACCTTGACCTGATCGGCCAGGGATTCCGGTACCGCGGCGGTCAGCCAGACGCTCGACAGGCTGGTCACTTGGGCAAGCGATTGACCCATGGCGACGGTCATGCCCTGACGCACATCGAGCGACTGTATGGCGCCGCCGACTGGCGTCGAGACGGTAACGACCGTCTTCGCCTGACCGGACTTCGCCACATGGTCGATCAGGTCCTGGGGCATGCCGAGCAGGAGGAGGCGCTGGCGCGCGGCGGCTTCAAGAGACGCATCGCCCGATCTGCGGACGGCGAGGTATTCGGCCTGCGCGCCACCCCAGCTGGGCATCAGGATATCGGCGATCGGCGCGCCAGCCGGAACGACATCGCCAGGGGCGTGGGCATAGACGCGCTGGACGAAGCCATTGGCTCGGGCCTGGACAATCGCGACATCGCGCTGGTTGAAGTCGAGCGAGCCTGCGACGTCAAAGCTTTGGGAGAAGTCACCTTGCGTCACATAGACCAGACGGACGCCGAGGTTCTGCAGCCGGCCGGGATCGATCTTAATCATGGACGCGTTGTCACCACCTTCGCCTTCGTAGCGCGGCACAAGCTGCATATCCATGAATGGCGACTCGCCGGGCTTGTCGAAGTGCTGCGACGGCACCATCGGGTCGTACCAGTAAAGGACCTTGCCTTTGCCGGCCGGAGATGAGGTAGCAGGCGCATCTTTTGGCCCGGTGAGGCGTGCAATTCCGAAGCCAGCGCCACCGGCGACGAGTGCGAGAACGGCTGCGGATGCGATCAACTGGCCTCGCGACACTTGAAGAGAGGCGGTCATTGCGTGACGTTCCCATATGTGAGGTTGATGCGGATGCCGTCACGCACGACATCGGCCTGTCGCGACAGGAGATCGATATCAGCCTCGGCGAGATTGAGTTGCGCCTTGAGGACATCGGTCAGCGAGGCGTTGCCGGCCGCGTAGCTGCTCTCCTCCAGGTCGAAGGTCTTTTCGGCCAATGGAACAAGCGTTAATTCAGCGCGATTCATTCGATCGTGATGCATGTCATGATCGGCGAGGTCGGCGTCGAGCTGGGCCACGACCTGGCGACGAATTGCGTCGGCCTGTAGACGTGCCGCCGTTGCCGCTTCCGATTTCGAGTCGATGGTCGGGTCCTGCCGCGATTTGGAGAACAGAGGCAAGGAGATCGTCACGCCGCCGGACACCATATCACCCCAACGTGGATCGCGATGCTGGTATGCGACATCCCATCCCCAATCGGGACGTTTGTCGGCTCGCGCCACGGCTACGTCCGCGTCGGCGGAGTGGGTCATCGCCGCGGCCGCGGCCAGTTGCGGATTATGATCGAGGTTGGCGCGCAACGCGCCCGGGTTGACGATCCAGTCGGGAGGCTCACCCGATACATCGGCGGTTTCGTTGCCGGTCCAGTGGACCAACTCGGCACGGGCGCGCGCCACGTCGGCGGCCAGGTCGGCGCGACGGTCATCGACCATGGCCATCAGTTGCTCGCCTTCGAGCGCCTGCGCCGGCCGCAGCGTCCCGGAAGCAAGCTGGGACGCAGCGCTTGACCGGATGGTGTTTATCACCGTTGCAGACCCATCCAGCGCGGCCAGCTTCTTTTCGGCAAAATAGAGGTCCACCCAGGCCAGCGCCGTATTTAGCCGGACATCGCGGGCGTCAATATTCTGGTTGGCCGATGCCACGTCGGTATTGGCGGCAGCCTTAAGCCGCGCGCTTCGCCGCTTGTCGCCATTGGGCACCTCCTGCATCAAGGCGATCGAGCCCATCGTCATACTCTCTTGGGTGAAGGATCCGGCCACCGGTCCCGAGACAGGAAAATTGTCGAAGCCGACACGCAGTTTCGGATCGGGCAGGCGCCCGGCCGCACGCGCTGCCGACTGTGTGGATTTCACCTCGGCGGATCGCGCCTTAAGGCTGGGCGCCGTCGCCAGCGCCTGCTTGACCGCGGCATCGAAGCTCAACGGTTCGGCCATCGCAATCGGCGCGGCCAGCGCAGCGGCCAACGCCACGCACAGTGGGAATTTCATTGAATTTACCTGAAGGAAACGGGGGCTGCGCGCGATGCGCGTCAGCGAATGCGCTCAGGAAGCCAGGAGTGCAGACGCAATCCGGCTATCGCAGCGCGGCGTTTCATCGGCGGAAAGCCGGCTCAGGCATGAAGTCGTGGAGGCGGATCGGTGTAGCGGAGAATGTTTACCGACGCTGAAACACTTGGCGCCGCAAAAAGCAAAGGTGTCGTCACCAAAAGCGGAGCCTGGTAGGTCACGTAGGTATCGGTCGCAATCGTCACGCCGCACATGGCGGCGCAGTTGCTGGCGCAGGACTTGGACTTTTCTGTTTTGACGGCTTTGTCGCAGCAGTCAATCTTCCCAGCCATCGCGTCCGACATTTTGGCGACTGCCGCTTCCATGGCGCCGCAATCCAGTTGCGCCGCTTGGGCGCTGACCGGAGCTGCCACAAGGCCAAAGACCGCAAAAATGAACAGCGCCAATCGTAGCATGCGCAAAAAATGAAGTGTGCGAAGGAGGATGTCAAGGCGGCCGGATGCTACGTCGAACTTGCCACTGCAGAATTTGAACACTTGGAAGGCAGGGCAGGTCGCGGCTCTGCAGTCGAGAGTTCGTTCAAAACCATCGATGAGCGGCCCAGGTGCTGTGTCTATGGGTGCCGATAGCTGATTCTAAAGGGAAAGCAAAAAATTGGGAAGCGCGCCACGTGACCAAGAATAATTATCGAGTAATTTCAAAAATTTATGGTCCGCTTGCGCGGTTTTCCCCTCTTTAACGCTAATTCTGCGCGTTTTTCTGCGCTTTAGTCATAGCAAGGGGTGATGCAGAGCATAGGGTGTCGGTGAATATTTTTTAGAATCAAAACATTATCTGCAAGCGCTGTCCCCGCCGAACAACTGCTTGCAATTAATTGCACTTCGGATCGAATGACTGAAACGACCAAAAAGTTATTTTTCCGCATCAGTTTTCTGAACTCGGAACCAGCGGTTACCGTTTTCTTTGTGTGCAACTTTGATTGTCGTCACTTCGTAGGGTGCGCAGTTTAGCTTCGCTGCCGCAATCGCCCCCTAAAGGGAATCGGCATGTGCTTTCGGCTCCAGTTATACATCCAAAATGTCTGTCTTGGGGGCTAAATGCAGTCCATCCCGTCGTCTCGTTACCTGCCGGCAGATCCGCAAGCACCGGCTGCCGGTCCCTCCGTCCTTACCAATGCAAAACGGCCGCCGGCGTTTCCGCCGGCGGCCGCAAATTCGGGCGATTACCGCATCAGCACTTGATGAACTTGCCCTTGGCGTCGCGGCACTGCTTCTTGGCGGGCGCCGCGCCCGTGGTCGGGCACTTGATAAACTTGCCCTTGGCGTCGCGGCATCTCGTCGTCGCGGCGGCCGGCGTGGCCGCCGCCGCCGCGGGTTTCGCGGTGGCGACGGGTGCAGGCGCTGGCGCGCACTTGATGAACTTGCCCTTGGCGTCCTTGCAAGGCTTGGCGGTGGCGAAAGACAGGGCCGGAGAGGCGGCCATCAGGCTTCCGATAAGCAGGGCGGCGAGAATCTTTTTCATGGGTAGGCTCCTTCCATGGGCGCGAATCGCGGCCGTTATACCGTAGCACTACGGTCTCCTTTGTCCATGTAGCCGATGGCGCTTGCCCCTTCCACCGAGGCGCAATCCCGTCCGGCAGTTTTTTCTTGCAAATGTTCTCTTTTTGTTCTATTATTTTCGGCATTCAAGGGGAGGTGGAATGAGATTGCCCGCGATTATATGCCCGAACGTGGCGCCGCCGTCCTCCTCCGGGGTTGACCCCTTGCGGGAATAGCCCGGTATATGGCCGCCTGTTGACCTCCAAGCGTTCATTCGAGCCCGCCGATCTTCATGCCCATTGCTGCATCCCTTCTTTCGTCGCGACTGGCCGCCGGCGCCGAGTTCTGCCTGCCGGGTGAGCCCGTCCATACGGGCGACGAGATCGACTTTACGACGGACAACGGCCTGGTGCGCAACGGGCGTGTCGTGGAGGCGGCGGCTTCGAGGCTGATCTTCGAGGTCGACCAGGCTATATTCGATTGCCGACGATCGCACGGCGGCAATCCCGGCGCCCGCCAGTTCGGCCGGTCGCCCACGCAGTGGGTCGTTCTGGCCGTGAAGGCACGCGGGACGCGGTGACGGCCGGTATGAAATTCCGGTTCTACTGGAAATTTGGCGCCTTTTCTGATTATCATTTACAAGTAGAAGTTGGGGCCACAAGTCTCGGTCAGTACGATTCCTTCCAGGGGGTTCAGAGTGGACGATCAGGAGTCACGCGTTGAGGCGCTGTCGGAGCGGCAGAAGGAGATCCTTCGGCTGATCGCCCAGCACCTGCAGGCCAAGGAAGTCGCCCGCATGCTCGATATCAGCGAAAGCACGGTAAAGACGCATACCGATGCGGCGCGCCGCCGCTTGGGCGTGGCATCCAGCCGGGACGCCGCAAAACTCCTTATGGCGTACGAGGCGAAGAGCTCGACCGGCAGGACCATCCCCCCTGAAGGAGGATGGCCGCCAAGGCCGATGGTGGAACCGGGCGCCGCCGTGTCAGAGTCGGACCATGAACACGCCTTATCTTCCGAACGAACATTACTTTCTGGTTCGCTGGAGCGACCTCGAGACCGCCTGGAAAATGCTGGCAACGCCGGACAAGCAGGCTCAAATCGAGGATACGCTTCACACGCTGCAGACGTTGGACAGGAACGTCGGCAGCGAGAAAGCGATCTTTACGATGGTCGCGGCGACAGCCTGGTTGACGGACGATGGGGCGGGTTCGAGCGATGGCTGAAATCGCTGAATGCATTCCAATGGCTGGGGCTGATCGCGCTCGCCGGTTTTCTGCTTATGCTGGTAACCGGAGGCATGGTCGAAGCTGCTATAGGCACGATGCAGGCGATCAGGGAGTTCAAACATCAGGCCGGCTGATCATCGCCGCTGGCCGTTTATGGCCGGCGGGACGGCCTTTTGGAGAGTGGAATGAAGCGAGTGGATATGGCGCGCCGGGGTGCCGAACAACTGTTTCAGGCTGAAAATGCAATCGAAGCGGCGCTATGCGAAGTGACCGCGCTGACCAGCACGCTTGGTCGGATGCGGCTAGAATCCAATCTTTCGATGGTGGTGGGGCAGGAAGCCATGGGGGCACTGGTTGAGACGATCACCATGCTGTCAAATGCCCGCGGCGCCATGGTCAAGGCGCACGGCGCGCTCGATGGCGTCAAGACGCAGATCGGTTGCGGCGCAGTATCCGTGGGGGCGAGCGACAAGGACGCTACGACACCGGGTACCGGCACCGGTGTTACCGGAAACGCCGCCTTCCGCGTCGTCAGGAACGGTCGAACGGCCGCCTGATCGTATGCATAGTCTGGTCAACTTCATCTGGCAGTACGGCGGCGTCGCCTTGGCGATCGTTGTGTGCGGGTGGAGTCTGGTCTACGGCGGCGCGAGCGAACGGTTCGCGGCCGCCGTAATCCTGTCGGCGTGGGTCTTCATGCTGCTGGTGCAGTCGCATACCCAATCCGGGCCCGGCATCTGGGTCGAATTGAGTGATATTGCGGTTTTGCTGCTGTTTTTAGGCATGTCTCTGAAGGTCCGGAAGCTATGGACCATCTTTATGGCAGCGCTGCAACTCGACGCCGTTGTAGGACATTTTACCGCTAAGCTGGCGCACTACGAACTCTATCCCTACGTCGTGGCAGTCGGACTCTGGGGCGGATACGGCTTGTTGATCGTGCTGATGGTGGCAGTCATCAATCATCGCCGGGCCATAAAGCGTCGGGCAACGGTCGCAGGTGCGCATTGAAACTTCACGTCCGATCTGGCAGGCGGATGGCATGCCGGCCGACGATCCTTTCAAGCAGTCCTTTCCACCCGTCGTCGACGCGCATGTCCGCGTCCTGATCCTGGGCAGTCTGCCCGGTGAGGTCTCGCTCAGGCACCAACAATATTATGCCCATCCGACCAACCAGTTCTGGCGATTGATCGGAACGGTCATTGGCGCCGATCTGGTTCATCTGCCCTACGATATGCGCCTTGAAACCCTGCTTCGGCATCGTGTCGGGCTGTGGGACGTTATCCGCGAAGCGCGGCGCAGCGGCAGCCTCGACGGCAATATTCGCGATCACAGCCCCAATGCCTTGCGCGACCTGATCGCGAGCCTGTACGGCCTCAAGGCGATCGCTTTCAACGGCGGGACCGCCGCAGGCATTGGGCGCAAGCAACTGGGCGGTGAGACCGCTCGCGTCCTGATCCCGCTGCCGTCGAGCAGCGCCGCCTACACGCGGTCCTTCGAGGCCAAGCTGACCGAATGGATGGCGCTGAAGGCATATCTTTAGAGGATTGTGACTTTGGATTGAAGCGGGTGTGCTTGCGACGAAGAAGCCCCCCTTCCGTCACTCGCTGCGCTCGCGCCACCTTCCCCGTAAACGGGGAAGGAGATGCTATCTAGACTCACTCCTGCCCCGTTTACGGCGGATCGAGCGAAGCGGAAGTATAGCTTCCGCGAGAGAGGGGCTGGGCCGGCGCAAGCCGGACCAGACGGAAGGGGGGAACCCAGCTTGACGAAGGACACATGCGTTTCCACTAAATGTCATACCGATCTAGAACCTGAGGAACAGGTTCTTGAGCCACAAGGGGCCCGAACGCGCGACCTGCTGCCAGTCTTCGCCGAGGTCTTCGCCCTCGTCGGGTGAATAGCCCCAGGGATTGAACAGTTTGACGCGGCTGAAGCGATAAGCGGTCGGCGTTCGCGTGGCCAGGGTCAGGCCGTGCACCAGGGCGGTCGCCGCCAGGACGGCGTTGCGGTCGCTCTTGCCATCGTGGGGCAGGGCGGCGCGGCGTTTCACGACCTCCATGTCGACGCTGAGAACGCGGCCTTCGAAGGCGCGCGGCACGGCGTCGTCGAGCCAGGCGCGCGCCGCGATGCCGCGCGCCCGATCGCTCTTTTCCAGTTCGGCCACACCGGCGTCGAGCTCGATTAGGCTCATCACCGATACGAAAAGGTTGTGCCGCGCCACGCCCGAAGCCCATTGGGTGACGTGCTCGTCGGCGCGGCCGGATTTCGCCCTGCTCAGTTCGGCGATAACGGGTGTGTCCAGCAAGAACATGGTTAAAATCCCGGTGCGCGCGGATTATCCCAGGCGTCGCCCGATCCGTCGACCTCGAACTCGTCGTCCATGGCCAGAAGGTCGATAATGCTTTCGGTCTGGCCGCTGATTTGCCGGAAGGCTTCGAAACTCATCAGCACGTGGGTCGGCCGGCCGCGGTCGGTAATGAAGACCGGTTCGATTCGCGCAACGCGCTTGGCTTTTCCGACATCCTGATTGAACTCCCGGCTCGACATCGTTCCCATAGCGGCCTCTCAATGTTCCTACATAGAAACAATTTGGGGTAAATTTATGTTTCTACATTACTACAGTGTGGTGAGGGTGCAACAAATTTTTTTCCGAACAAAATAAATAGGTTGGATCTGAAGGCCGCTCGCTTTTTTCGTTTGACGGCGCCTCGGGTTTTCACTTTTTCTGTACGCAAGGCGCCAGCCGAGCCGCCGCTTAACGATCGTATTCCAAGGGAGCTGTCCGTGTACCTCGATCTTTTACCGTCCGATACCTGGGCGAAAACCGTCCACGAAATCCAGAATATCCTGTCGCCGCACGGCCCCTTAGGCCCCGACGGTGTTACGCACACCTACGCGCCCGGCGACTTCTCCGTGCACTTCTTCCTGCAACTGGCCGTGATCATCGTGACCTGCCGCGTCGTCGGCTGGCTGGGCCAGAAGCTGCTGGGGCAGCCCCAGGTTGTCGGCGAAATGATCGCCGGTGTCGTGCTCGGGCCATCGCTGCTGGGCCTGTTCTTCCCCGAAATCCAGGGCGCCCTGTTCCCCAAGGAAACGCGCAACGTCCTTTACACCGGCGCGCAGTTCGGCGTCGGCCTGTATATGTTCATGGTCGGGACCTCGTTCCGCGGCGACCATTTCAAGTCCAAAGGCAAGAGCGCCATGGCGGTTTCGCTGGCCGGCATCGCCACGCCCTTCGCCCTGGCCATCCTGATCGCCCCGTGGCTGATGAAGGTCCCGGGCCTGTTCAGCGACAAGGTCACCCAGCCGCAGGCGACCCTGTTCCTGGGCGCCTGTATCGCGCTGACCGCCTTCCCGATGCTGGCCCGCATCATCAACGAACGCGGCCTGTCGAATTCTTCGCTCGGCACTCTGTCGCTGACGGCCGGCGCCTTTGACGACGCCGCGTCGTGGTGCGTGCTGGCCATCGTGCTGGCGACCTTCGGCGCCGGCCCTGGTGTCGCGGTCCTTGCGATCGGCGGCGGCCTGGCCTTCGCCCTGTTCTGCATCTTCGTCGGCCGGCACCTGCTGGCGCCACTGGGCAAGATGGTCGAGGCGCGCGGTGAAATGACCTATACGGTCATGGCCATCACCATGATCTGCTTCTTCGTCGCCGCCTTCATCATGGACGGCGTCGGCATCCACGCCATCTTCGGCGGCTTCATCCTGGGCACCGCCATGCCGCGCGGCAAGTTCGTGGAAGAACTGAAGAAAAAGGTCGAGCCCTTCGCCGTCATCGTCCTGCTGCCGATGTTCTTCACCTATTCGGGCCTCAATACCCGCCTCGACATGGTCAACTCCGCTTCGATGCTGCTCGTCGCCGGCGTCATCCTGGTGGCTTCGGTCGTGGCCAAGTTCGGCGCCTGCTACGCCGCTGCCCGCCTGACCGGCGAAGACAACCGGACGGCGCTCGGCATCGGTGCCCTGATGAACTCTCGCGGCCTGATGGAACTGATCATCATCAATATCGGCCTGCAAAAGGGCATTATCGGCCTGCCCCTGTTTGCCATGCTGGTCATGATGGCCATCATCACGACGGTCATGGCGTCGCCCCTGTTCGAAGTCGTCTACGGCAAGAAGGCCCGCGAGACCGGCGAACTCGGCGAAGTCCCGGACAATGCTGCAGCCTAACCTCCCCTGACTGCTGATCGGGCGGCACCTTCTCCCGGGGTGCCGCCCATTTTTTTGCCATTCAACAATGAACGCACGACGGCCCAAGCGCCGCAGGATGTCCCATGTCTTATAAAATTCTCCTCACGGCCGGGACGGCGATGCTGTCCGTCCTGCTGGCCGCCCATGCCCAGGCCGACACCGCGTTCGCGCACGCCCTGGCGACGTCGAAGCCACTGATCGAGTCCAATCTGCGCCTCGAAAACGTCGACCAGGCGGGGATCGCCAACCGCGCCGAGGCGCTGACCTGGCGCAACCGCATCGGCTGGCAGACCGGCGCCTTCCACAACTGGAGCGCCCTGGTTGAAATCGAGGCGACCGCCGCCGCGGTAGAGCGCTATAACTCCACGGTCAACGGCAAGACCGCCTATCCGACCGTCACCGATCCGCAGGTCGTCGAACTGCACCGTGCGCAACTGCAGTGGGCGCCATCGAAGACGACCAGCCTGACGATCGGCCGTCAGCGCATCATCCTCGACGACGCGCGCTTCGTCGGCAATTCGGGCTGGCGCCAGGACGATCAGGTGTTCGACGCCGTGCGGTTCGACACGGCCGTCGGCAAGCTCAACGTCACCACGGCCTATCTCAGCCGCATCGACCGCGTGGTCGGCGACGAAAAGGACTGGAATTCACGGAGCTATCTGGTGAACGCAAGCTATCCGGTCAGCCCGGCGCTGAAGCTGACGGGCTTCGCCTACGTCTTGCGTTTTTCGACCGCGGCGACCAATCCGGTGGCTGCGGACGCGACCAATGCCCGGGCGTCTTCGGTCGATATCGCAGGCCTGCGCGCCGCCGGCAGTGCGGTCCACGGCAAGACAACCTTTGGCTACGTCGCCCAGTACGCGTCCGAGCGCAACGGCGGCCAGAACCCGCAATCCTTTCGCCTGCACGAGAGCCTGATCGAGGTCAGCGCCGCCACCAGGCTCTGGTCGGGAAAGCTGAACTACGAAACGCTGGGCGGCAATGGAACCGTCGGCTTCGTCGCGCCGCTGACCAGCGCACATGCCTTTCAGGGTTTTGCCGACGCCTTTTCGGCGACCGGCGGCAACAAGACCTTCGCGGCCGGACTGAACGACCTCAATGCGACGATCGCCGTCAACCTGCCACACACGCTCAAGCCGGTCGTCAGCGTCGTCTGGCACGACTTTCGCACCGACGTCGGCGACGCTCATATCGGGACCGAATGGGATGCGGTCGCAACCGTGCAACTGACGCCGCGCCTGTCGGCAATGCTGAAATACGCCGACTTTGAAAAGGGCGCGGCTGCCGGCGCGCCCGCGTCGCGGACCAAGACCTGGGTGGCGCTTCAGTACAAGCTTTAAGGAGGCATGGTCATGGATGGCCAGCTTATCAAAAGGATCGTAGTCGCCGCTGCCCTGGCCAGGGTGTCGGACCACGATGCCTTTATCCGCCACGGCGGGATGCCAGGCTGAGCCGGAGGGGATATGCAGACCGCCGACATTTCCCGCTTTTCGCCCTGGCGCATGGTCGTTCAGGATCACGTCAATCCCGCCGGCGGTGAAAGGATGTTTCGCGTCGGTTTGGCGGCGGCGGCGGGTGACGGCATTGTCTGGCGCGCCGGCGATATCGCCGAGCTGGAATTGCCGAACGGACAGACGCGCAGCTATTCGATCGCCTCGACGCCGGCGGAAGGCCGGCTCGACCTGCTGGTGCGCGAGGTCAGGGCGCCCGACGGCACGCTGGGGCAGGGCACGGCCTGGCTTATCCACGATGCGCGGCCCGGCGACGAACTGCCCGTCCGCATCCGGTCGCATGAGGCATTTCGCGCACCGGCGTCGGAAGGTCCGCTTCTGCTGGTCGGTGCGGGCTCGGGGCTTGCGGGCTTGCGTCCCCATGTCCTCGAAGCCGCCCTGCGGCGCCAACCGGTTTGGTTGATCTACGGCGAACGGCATTCGGACGGCGACAGTGTGCTGTGCCGGGAGCTCAACGCCTGGCACAGGAACGGCACGCTTTACCGCTTCAACCTGGCGCTTTCCCGCCCCGAAGCCGGGGAAGGGGCCTATGTCCAGGACGTGATCGGCAGGTATGCCACGGACCTCAGGTCCTATCTGGGCACAAGCGGCGCCGTGATGGCGTGCGGCAGCCGGCCAATGGGCGCAGCGGTCGAGCAGTCGCTCAGGGCGGTCTGCGGCCATGGATGGATCGACGCGGCCCTTGCCGTGGCCCGCTACAGGCAGGCCTTGTTCTAAGACGATTTTTTACCGGTTCTCCACCTTGTCCGGGGGCGGCGCATCATGACATAGTCCGCCCGAACTATGGGGAATGCCGTATGCGTCGTCGGTTCTTGATGGGATGTCTCGGTTTCATGGCTGTCGCCGCGACAGGCGGGCAGGCGGAAGCGCGCACTCGCCACCGCAAGAAAAAGACAACGACGGTCGCTCAGCCGCCTGCCGCGGCGCCCGCGGCGCCGGTGGCGGAGACCGCGCCCGACGCGCCCAAGACCACGACCTACGATCCGAATGCGGGCTTCCCGGAACGCAACGGCGCGCTGTCGGGCATGGTGGTGGTTATTCCGAAATCCGAACTGGCGGCTTTCGGGCAGCCGGGACCGCGTCATCTCAACCGCGTCGCGCGCGCCGAGCCCGGCGCCGAACTGGCGCTGAAGCTTGTCTTCACCGGCCCGCAAGCCGACGCCGACAACGTCGTCGACGTGACCTACGACCTTCAGGTGTACGGCCCGGACGGCAAGCTCTACGGCGCCAGCGACTATCGCGGGCTGGAAGCGCTGCATGGCAAGATCACGTCGGGTGGCGTGTTCGACAACCGCGGCAAGGTCGTGCTGCTCAGTTTCGATCCCGGGGACGCCGGCGGCACCTATACGGTCAAGGCGACCTTGCATGACCAGGTCGCCAAGCTCGACCTGCCGCTGATGACCACGATCGACCTTTTGTCCAAGGCGCCTGTGGCGTCGGCCGACAGCAGCACTGCGGCCGCGCCCGAGACCGCGCCCAAGAAAAAACGCCGGCGCCGGCGCCGGCACTAAGAGAGATATGCCATGACCGACATTACCCTTCCCGACAGTGTGACGCTGGTCATTCCTGCGCGTGAAAAGGATCTGGGTGGATTCCACGTCCGCCGCGTCCTGCCATTCGCCAGGCACCGCATGGTGGGACCATGGATCTTCTTCGACCATATGGGGCCGGCCAGTTTCGCTGCGGGCCAGGGCGTCGACGTCAGGCCGCACCCGCATATCAACCTGGCGACGGTCACCTATCTGTTTGAAGGCCATATCCTGCACCGCGACTCGCTGGGCTCGAACTGCGTCATCTCGCCCGGCGACATCAACCTGATGGTCGCCGGCCACGGCATCGTCCATTCCGAGCGCGAAAACCCCGAGACCTTCCAGCAGCCACGCCGCCTGGACGGTCTGCAACTGTGGCTGGCCCTGCCCGAAGCCGACGAGGAAACCGATCCGGCCTTCTTCCACTATGATGCCGCCAGCATTCCCGAGTTCGACGACGGCCAGGCCACGGTGCGCGTCATGATGGGCAATGCCTTCGGATTGACGTCTCCGGTCAGGACGTACGCGAAGACGCTCTATCTGGAGGCGCGGCTGAAGGTCGGCGCGCAGTTCCAGGTTCCCATGGGCGTCGAAGAGCGCGCCATCTATGTCTGCGACGGCGAACTCGACGTCGACGGGGTGGCGCTGGAGGCGGGCAGCATGGCGGTGCTCAAGCCGGGCGCCTTCGTCCAGGTGCACGCCACGACGCGCGCCCATCTGGTCGTCATCGGCGGCGAGCGTTTAGGCGAACGCCATATCTACTGGAACTTCGTGTCGTCGCGACCGGAACGCATCGAACAGGCCAAGGCCGACTGGAAGGCGGGCCGCTTCCCCAAGGTGCCGGGCGACGAGCTCGAATTCATCCCGCTGCCGGAGTAATGCCAACGGCAGCGTTTTTGCGCCGAATAGGGTTCACACATTACCGATAAGTAATGTTGCGGCTGGTACCTTTACATCTGCAACGATCTGCGCTTGGCTGCGGCCTGTTAACGATTACAGGAGCGTTCATGTCCCGGCCCCTCACGTCTTTCGTCAGCGCCCTTGCCCTCGCGGCGGGCCTGGTTTCGTCCCACGCCCTGGCCCAGGTGGCCGCGCCGCCTTCGCCCGCCATCGCCGGACCGAAGGACGCCGCCTATGTGGGGCCGATCGATCTGACGGTCGACATGACCGATCTCGATCACCGCCTGTTCAAGGTCCATGAGGTCATTCCGGTCGACAAGTCCGGAGACTTCGTCTTCATGCTGCCCAAATGGCTGCCCGGCCACCATTCGCCCGGCACCGACCTGCAGCGCATCGCCGAAATCTACGTCAATGCCGGGAATACACGCCTGGAATGGACGCGCGATCCGGTCGACGTCTTCGCCTGGCACGTCAATGTGCCGCAGGGCACCAAGGCGATCACGGTCGACTTCACGTACCTGGCGCCGTCGGCGGCGGGTGTGTCGCGCACCGTCATGACGCAGGAGATGATCGACCTGCAATGGAACTTCGCCTCGATGTATCCGGCGGGCTATTATGCCAGCCGCATCCCCGTCAATGCGACGATCAAATTCCCCGCGGGCTGGGGCTACGCTTCGGGCCTGGATACAGCGACGAAGGGCGACGGCACGGTCACCTTCAAGACGATCGATTACGACACCCTGGTCGACTCGCCAGTCTATATCGGCAAGTATTTCAAGACCTACGACCTCGACCCGGGCGGGCCCGCGCCGGTGCGCCTCAACGTTATGGGCGACAAGCCCGAACAGGTCGTCGCGACCGACGACGCGCTGGCGGTGCACCGCAAACTGATCCAGCAGGCGTACAAGCTCTACGGCGCGCACCATTACGACCACTACGACTTCCTGGTCTCGGCGTCGGACAAGCTGGGCGGCATCGGGCTGGAGCATCACCGCTCTTCGGAAGACGGTGTGCAGACCAACTATTTCACCGAGTGGAAGACGGCCTATGTCGGCCGCGACCTCCTGGCGCACGAGATGACGCACTCGTGGAACGGCAAGTTCCGCCGTGGCTGGGACCTGTGGACGCCCAACTTCCAGGTGCCAATGCGCGACTCGCTTCTGTGGGTCTATGAAGGCCAGACGCAGTACTGGGGCAATGTGCTGGCGACGCGGTCGGGCCTCTATTCCAAGGACCAGATGCTGCAATACCTGGCGATCACGGTGGCGTCCTACGACAACCTGCCGGCGCGCAAGTGGCGGGCGCTGCAGGACACGACCAACGATCCGATCATCGCGTCGCGCGCCACCCAGCCGTGGCCGTCGAACCAGCGGTCGGAAGACTATTACAATGAAGGCATGCTGATCTGGCTCGACGCCGACACGCTGATCCGCGAAAAGACCGGCGGAAAGAAATCGCTGGACGATTTCGCGCAGGCCTTCTTCGGGATCAAGAATGGCGACTGGGGCGTCACCACCTACAATTTCGACGAGGTGGTGAAGACGCTGAACGGCGTCTATCCGTACGACTGGGCGACCTTCCTGCGCACGCGCCTCGACGGCCACGGCCCGGACGACACCCACGGCGCGCCTTTGGACGGCCTGAAGCGCGGTGGCTACAAGCTGGTCTATAGCGACACGCCGACCGACTTCTACAAGGCGCTGGAAACGCGCCGCAAGGCCAACAGCTTCGCGTATTCGCTGGGCTTTGCGGTCACCAAGGACCTGACGATTTCGAGCGTCCTGTGGGACAGCCCGGCCTTCAAGGCCGGAATGGCACCGGGCGGTACGCTGATCGCCGTCAACGGCCGTGCGGCTGACGTCGATACGCTCAAGGCCGCGATCACCGCCGCCAAGACGGGCACCGATCCGATCGAGCTGGTCGTCAAGGTCGACGATTACGTCAAGACGATCAAGGTCGATTACCACGGCGGCCTGCGCTATCCGCGGCTTGAGCGGATCGACGGGACGCCCGCCTTGCTCGACGATATCCTGGCCGAAAAGAAATAAGGGAAAAGGCGCCGGGCTTCGGCGCCTTTTTCGTCTCTGGTAACGGCGTTGCGGAGGCTGTAGATTTCCATCCTGATCTTCAGGAGGGGTGGAATGAAACACCGGATATGGCCGTTTGTGGCTGCGCTTGGCGCCGCCTGGGTCGTCAATGCGCAGGCGATGGACCCGTCGGCGACGCTTTACGGCGAAAACTTCTTCGCCCCCCTGCCGGACGGCTTCAAGATGGGTGCCCAAAACGGCCAGGGGCGGATGGCGCAGATGGAATTCGTTCCGGCCGCCGAAACCGTGACCGACTGGACCGTCATGGTCACGGTGACGACGGTGAAGGGACAGACGCCGGTGACACCCGAAGCGTTTTCGCAAGGCATGGCAGGCGGCTTTCAGCGCGTCTGCGCTCACGGCGAAGGCCACAAGACCGGCGAGGGCGCGATCAACGGCTACGGCTATACGGAATGGATGCTGACCTGCGACCTTAATCCACAGACCGGCAAGCCCGAATTCCTGGTGATGCGGACCTTCCAGGGCGCCGACGCCTTCTTCAACGTGCAGTACGCCTTCCGTGCGGTTCCGACCGACGACCGCGTCAGCCAGGCCTCGGCCTATCTGGCGACGCTGTGGGCGTGCGACACGCGCCTGCCCGACCGGCCCTGCAAGTCGCCCAGATAGCTACAGCTCCATCTCGAACGGTCCGAACTCGCCGGGCGTAAGCCGCCCGCCTTGGTACAGGGTCATCAGTTTGTCGCCAAGGCGGTCGCCCGGTCCAGCGGAAAAGCGCGGTCCGCCGAAGGCGGCGATATTGTCGTGCAGCTTCTTCAGGGCGTCGGCGTCCTGGTCGATGACCTGGAAGAGGAAGAGGCGGATCATCGCCTCTTTGAGCCAGGCCGGGCCCTTCGACTTCGGCGTCGAAAAGCGCGCGACCGGCCGGATGGAATGCTCGTCTTCCGGCACGAACCAGATGGTGACGCACAGGGTCAGTGCCTTCGGGCCTTCCCACCGGCCCTGAAAGGCGACCGGCGGATAGTAGTGGCCGCGGCTTTGCGCGCGCGGACCTTCCAGCGCGCGCGACATCCAGCCGTGATCGGTGTCCTGGAGGTAGACGACTTCGAAGCTGCGCTCGTGCGTGCGGATAGTCTGTTCCACACGCTGGCGGCGGTGTTTCACGCGGATGATGCCGTCGTGGATGAAGTTGGTATGGAAGGGATCGAGCACGTTGTCGAGCGCATCGAAGACGCGCGCGGTTTCCGGCCGCATGGCCCACCAGAAATGATCGAACGCGGGGCCATCGGGCATGGGCGGCAGGGTGCCCAACCAGCCGGTGTCGGGGCCGCCCTGGAGGCGGACGAAGACCGCGCCGTCGAGCTCGGCAACGGCGAGGCTTTCGGCTTTCAAACGCGAAGGGGCGTCGAGCGCGCAGCCCGGCACGTCGATGCAGCGTCCGTCACCATCGAAGCGCCAGCCGTGATACGGGCAGGTCAGGGCGCCGTCCGCGACGCGGCCTGCCGACAGGGGATAGTTGCGGTGCGGACAGCGGTCGCGAAAGGCGCGGATGCCGTCTTTCGATCGCCATACCACGATGGCCTCGCCGGCAAGGCGGCGCTTAAGCGGACGCGCCTTGACCTGGTGGCTGAGCGCCACGGGCAACCATGTCGTCTCTAACCCGGCGGGCAGGCTCATTGCGTTGCGACCTCCATCAGTTGCGGCTCAAGGATGCGGAGGAGGCGGCCTATGGCGCGATAGCCGAAGCGCCGCCAGGCCGGCAGGTGATCGTCGAGGATCATCAGGTATTCGACGTGCGGTTTCGCCCCGCGGTGACGCTTGAAGCGAGCGGCGCCGGCCGACAGGTTGACGCTGAAACCGCGCGCCATGGCGGTCTCGACCGGCAGGACCATAAGCATGCGGTAGAGGGCGTCGGAATATGGTAAACGATCGTTATAACCAAGCATGGGAACGCTTAATATATTGGCTTTGCAGTGGATGGCGCAGAAGGCGACGATCTCTGCCTCGTGCTCCAGGGTGTGGATTTCGAGACGGCCGTCGGCCAGCATCGCCGCGACGTAATCCGGCGTGTAATCGGGGTTATAACGGCTGTATCTGCTGATATAGAGGCCGCGATAGAGCGCCAGGACCCGATCGAGTTGAGGCGCCGTCAGCGCCGTGTAGCGGCCGCGCGCGAGGCCGCTGTCGGCGAGGGATCTGCGGTCGCGCCGGACATCGCGGCGGGGCAGCCAGTCGCGCGCGGGATCGTCTATCAGCCAAACCACGCGAATGGGCCATAGTGTCGTGGCGCCGTCGAGAAGGTCGGCGTGGTGATGCCGATTGAGCGAGCGTACGATGGTCGCCTTGCCGGGATGACGCTTCGTGGTCGTCAGCTGGCCGGCATCGTCATAGAGGCTGGTGGTCAAGAGGTCGTGCCCCGCGTAGACGGCGTCGTCGAGGTGCATCAGGCGCGCCAGGCCTTCGATCATATGGCTCAGGACCTGGGCGGCACAGGCCGGCGGGCCGGTCATCTCGCGGCGGATTTCCTGTCGCGCCACCGGTCCCAGCAGGGTCGCCAGCGAGGTGACCCAGCAGTCGTTTTTGCGGGTCGCAGGTACGGCCAGACCTTTGACGGGAAAAGCGATCTCGGCATTAGCCAGCATGGGACCGTCCGTTATATTCGATGTCTTCCGTCAACAGTTGATCGAGACGCCTGCGGCGGATCAGGGCGCGCAGGCCATGGACCGCGTGGTCGGTCAAGGCGGCGAATGCCGCACCTTGAAGCGCATCGCGTGCCCGGCCGACATCCTGGCGCCATGCCTCAAGGCGATCCTTGCCGACGGCCTCCGCCAGGCCCAGCAGCCCCATGGCCGGACCGAGGCAGACGGGCTGGTCGCTGCCCATCAGGACATCGCCCTCGTCGCTCAGAAAGGCTTCGGCCAGGGCGTCCGGGCCGTGCGCCAGGAGATGCAGGCCGCTGGTGCCGCGCGGATTGCATTCGATCAGCCACAGCCGATCGCCGGCGTCGTGGCGGACATCGCAGGCGATCTGGCCGGTGAGCTGACCAGCCGCGACCAGGGTTTCGGCGATGTCGAGCAGGCGCCGCGACAGTCCGGGGGACAGGGGCTGGAAGTAGTAGCTGGCCCCGCCCTTGGTGCGCCAGTCCGAACGATAGGCGGCAAAGGCGCGAATCCGGCCGCCACGTGCGACGGCGTGAAAACACAGGTCGTCGCCGGCCACATAGTCCTGCCTCAGCCACGGATTGCCCGGATCGTGGGCAAGCCCGGCGACGACCTCGGGCGCAGGACGGACCAGGCAGCGGGCACCGAAGCGGGAGAATTCGGGCTTGAAGACGGAGGTCGCGGCCAGGCCGGCATCGCCGGGACTTGCGCGCCGCGTCTCGGGGGCGTCAAGGCCGAGGCCTCGGACCCAGGTATTGAAGTCGAATTTCGAGTGCAGCCGAAGCAGGGTATCGCGGTCGGGCGCGAACAGCAGTAAGCCGGAAATGCCTGCCAGATGAAAGACTTCCTCGCACAGGGGAACGATCAGATCGGGCTTGAGATCAATGTTGATTTCGGCAATGTCGCGCGCGAAGTGCGCGGGCTGTTGCACGGGCGCGGCGTAGGCATGCCATGGAAACGGCCCGGCGGTGCGCGTGCGAAAAACATCGGCCAGGTGAACGTCGTGACCGGCCGCCGACAGGGCGCCGGCCAGGTCGCGCGCGACCGGGGCACGCGCGCCGGTGATCAGGATACGGCTCATGGCGCCCGCCGGACGTGGCGACGCTTGGGGAAGTCTTCCGCCGGATCGTAAGGTATCGCGACGGGCTGGACGCCGAAGTAGCGCAGGTGTTCGCAGATCGTTGCCGAATCGCGTTCGTCCGGACAGGCGACGGTGACGCGGTCGCGATATTGCGTGGCGATCCAGCGCCGGGTCGGGGCAACATGTGGCGCAACGCGGGTTTCGATTCCGTCGGGCCATACCGTCGTGCGGCCATCGACCGTCCAGGCGTCCTGATACCGTCCACAGACCGGCCGGACAGCCAATAGCCGGGAACCGCAGGCGCAGGTCGTTTCCCACAGCACATCGTCGAGCCGCAGGCGCACCACGGCCTGGCTGCGGCGCCGCAGGTCCGTGACGATCGGGCGGAAGGTCTGGCCGCCGAGGTCGTCGCGCTCGACGATCAGGCTGTCTTCGTTGAGATGCAGAGTTCCCAGACGGCATGGTGCGCCCAGGAAGCCTTCGGTCGCCTGGTAGATGGGATCGGGCCGTACGCCCAGGCGCGCCGTGATATAGGCGCGTTCGGTGTCGTTCAGCGTCTCGGCGCCGTAGAAGACGCGCCGCAGACCCGTGGGTTTTCCAGCTTCGGCCAGGCTGAGCAGCAATTGCGGAGGGGCGATCACGACGTCCGGTGCAAAGGCAGTGATGGCCTCGACCAGCGGTGCGTGGTCGGGCGCCAGGGGAAAGAAGCCGACGCGCGGACCGATGGCGGAGTGATAGAGGGCGTTGCCGGCGCGCAAGGACAGCGCCACGCGCCGCGTCGCCAGAAGCGCTCTCAGCGGCATGAGCTTGCCCAGAAGGCTGCCCATGTAGTTGGCGCGCTCTTCGGGCGAGGTGACGAACAGCCCGCGTTGCGTACCCGACGTCCCGGTCGAAAATCCGGCGTGCAAACCGCCGGGCAGATCGCCGGGATGGCCCGCTTCCGACGCTTCGGCGGCGTGGCTCGTAGCCTCGACCGTCAAACCGTGGCGGTTGAATTCGGCGAAGCGGGCGCGGTAGTCGGCCGCGTCGATCACCGGCAGTTCGGACAAGGGCTTTCCGGCAAAGGCTTTCAGCGCCGGATAGTCGCCGAGCGGCATCTTCCGCCACAGGGTCTGCTGATGGCGTTCGATCCGGTCACGCGACCACGACGGGCTGCTGTGAGCGTCGACATAGGCGGAAAGGAAGGGACCTATAGCCATTTTGCCGCCGTGGTCTCGCAATGCGACGGGATCAGTTCGACCGCGCCCGTCCGCGACACGGTATTGAGCGCAGAAAGCGTACGGCGATAGGCCGATGTTTCTCCCAGCAGCGCGGTGGTGACGGCCGGTGGTGGACGGTTATCGACCACCGCGGCGATCGACCAGGCGGCGTCGCCGATAAAGAATATCGGGCGTCCGTCGTGCAGCCTGACCAGCAGCCCCCAGTGCCCCGGGCAATGTCCCGGCAGCTCGACGGCGATCAGCGATCCGTCGCCGAGCACATCGGCGCCGTGGCTGAACGGGGCCATTTCCTTCGGCAGGGCTATGCGGGTCATCGATTCGAAAAACTCGGAATTATCTTCGATACCATCGGGCACAAGCGCGCTTAGCAGGCCCTGCCGAACGCGGCCGAAGCGGCCGCCGGTGCGTAGGCGCTTCAAGCCTTCCGACGCGCAAAATATTCTGGAATTTGGGAAATTTCGCAAACCCGACACGTGATCGCCGTGGAAATGCGACAGAAAGACACCGGCGATATCGTCGGGCGTCAGGCCGAAACGCGCCAGTTGAAAGGGCAGACTGTCGGAGCTGTCGAACTGTACCGGGGTCGCCAGCCGGTACAGCCGTTCGGGAAAGGGCTCGGTGGCGGCGAAGAAGCGCTCGTCATAGCCGGTGTCGAACAGGATCGGTCCGAACGTCCTGTGCCGGATCAGCCCGACCAGGGCCGGAAACGAGACCGGGCACCAGTGGCCTCCCTTCAGCGTCATGGCTTCAGGATGGCGGCAGGCGCCGACGCGCAGGATATGCCAGTCGTCAATCATTGATCTGACCCCGCGCCACGGCCATGGCGGTTTCGAGTGCGTCGTGGCGCGGCGCGTAGCCAAGCCGGTCGCGCGCCCGCGTCAGGTCGAAGGTCTGTGAGAACGCCATGGCGCAGAGACCGTAGACCGTCAGGGGCGGTTCGGGCCGTCCCGGCAACAGGACAGCGATGCTTTCGGCCATCGCCGTCAGTACGCGTACCGGCACAAAGGGCAGGTTGCGGAAATTCACGGCCTTGCCCATGGCCCCGGCAATGGCCGACACGGTCTCACGCAACGGCAGGGCGTGGCCGCCGGAGACATTGAAGACCTGCCCTCCCAATTCAGGCGCCTTCTGTTCGGCCAGGACGAGGGCGCGGGCGACGTCGCGCGCGTCGGTCAGCTCGATCAGGGCGCGGCCGTCGTTCACCAGCGGAAAGTGGCCCCTGTCGATCAGCCGCAGGAAACGCGGCAAGAGGACGCGGTCGTCGGGGCCGACGATGGCGCGCGGGCGGACGGCCACGCCGCCCCTGGCCATGACGCGCCCTTCGGCCTCGCCCTTGGTGGCGGCGTAGGCATTGAGGAAATGCCGCGGCAGCGGGCTGTCCTCGGTCAGGCCGATCTGATCCCTTGCCCGGGCATAGACCGACGGCGACGATACGAACACGAAGCGTGCCTCCGCCGCCCGGGCGGCTTCGTGCAGGGCCAGGGTCGCTTCGACATTTATGCGGTGGAACTCCGCCATCGTCCCCCAAGGACTCGACAGGGCGGCGGCGTGGACGACACTGTCCATGCCTTCACAGAGCGAGGGCAGGGTGGCAAGGTTTGCCAGGTCGGCAGGCACGAACTCCGCGCCCAGGGCCCGAAGCCGGCCGGCGGCCGAAACCTTGCGCCCGGTGGCGCGCACCGCGTAGCCTTCGGCGGCAAACGCCGCGACGGTCGCCAGCCCAAGTCCTCCGGTGGCCCCCGTCACCAGGACGCGTCTCATGTGCGGATCACCATGGCGCCCAGGCTGATACCCGCCGAGGTGCCGAGCAACAGGGCGTGGCGGCCTTCGCCGAGCATGCCATCGCGCCGCGCGGCGTAGAGCGCATTGGGCAGCGACGCGGCGATCTGGTTACCGTAGTCCCCGAAGATATCGACGACGCGCTCGGGCCGGTCGCCGATCAGGTGCCGCATATATTCCAGCCCGGGCGCACTGGCCTGATGGCAGACAAAGGCGTCGACCTGGTGGCGCACGATGCCGGCCTCTGCCAGCACCGCATCGATCACGCCCGGCAGGTGACGGCCCGCCGCCTTGAAGATGGCAAACGGATCCATATGGAACTTGGCGCCCTCGGCGATGGCGTCGAAGCCGTCCTCAATGCGAATCTTCGTGCCGCCCGACCTCAGATGGGCCGTGTCCTTGCCCGACGAAAACGTCTTGAAACGCGTCGCCAGCACGGCAGGACCGCCGGCGTCGTCGTGCGCCTCAAGGCAGACGGCGGCCGCGCCGTCGCCGAAAATGGCCGACGCCTTGGGGTGGCCATAGTCGAGCCCCGCCGAGGCGATGTCGCTCGACGCGATCAGGGCGCGGCGGAAACGGCCCGCCTTCATCGCCATGCTGACGAGGTCAAGGGCATTGAGGAAGGACAGGCAGGTCATATTGACGTCGAAACACGAGATGCCGGATCTGGTCAGGCCCAGCTCGTGCTGAATCAGAACCGACGTGCCGGGAATGGGCTGTTCCATCACGCCGCAGGCACCGACCAGCACGTCGATCTCGTCGGGCGCCCATCCAGCGTCGTTCAAAGCCGCTTCGCAGGCCCGCGCCGCCATGCGCGACGACGTCTCGTCGCGGTTAGCGATGCGGCGCGAGGCAATGGCGAACTGGGCCTCGGTCCAGCCGTCGGCCTGCCCGTAGACGGCGTCGAGCGCCGAAGAGGGCTGCGTCACGGCGGGGCGGTACTGGCCACAGCCCCGGATAGCGACGGGGATCGGATAGGTCATAGGGCGCCTGGGGGTAAAGCGTGCCTTGGTTGCTGGGTCGCGACGTCATGCGGAAACCGAGAACACTTTTCCGCACATCGGTCGAACACCAATATATCAGCGGCGAAATCCCCTGGCTACAATTTTTTGAACAATGTTCAAAAATATTTTCAACCGTCACCACGAAGTGGGATCGGTGCGATAGTAAGGACGGATATCGGTGACCTTCATACCGGCTTCGCGGGCTGATTCCACGCCTTCGTCGCTGTCTTCGAAGGCGTGGGCTTTGGCCGGCTGGACTTTCAGCCTGTCCGCCGCAGCCAGGTATATATCCGGGTGCGGCTTGCCGCGGTTCACATCCTCGATGGTCACGATCGCGTCGAACAGGGGCGTCACGCCGATCGCATCGAGGATAGCGCGGACTATTTTGCCCGTGCCGGCCGAGGCGACCGCCATTTTCAGCTTGCCGTGGTGCGCGCGTGCCAGATCGCAGGTCAGCGCGATCGGCGTGACGGCGCCGACATAGGCCGGGAAGGCCTCGACCGTAAGCCTAGCGATCTCGGCGTCGTCGAGCGCGACGCCGTGCACATCCGCGATCGATCTCAGCAGCAGTGTCCGCGACAGACCCAGCCGTTCGGCGTAGAAGCCCGGTTCGAATTCGTAGTCGAAGCCGCGCATGACGTCGCGGAAACAGCGGAAATGGGCGGCGAAGGTGTCGGCCAGGGTCCCGTCGCAATCGAAGACCAGGGCTTCGGTATCGGGCGCCATCTCGAAATGGGGAGCGGTATGCATGGCCCGAGGCAATGGACCGGACGCTCCCCACCGTCAAGTGTGCGAACAGGCTATTTCACGTCGAGACGGAACGGCACGGCCGGCAGGTCGTCGGCGCTGTAGAGGTTGACATAGGGCGCGTCCGACCAGGCGTAGCGAACGCTTGTGATCTCGGGCGCGTTGGCGCCCTTGAGCACGACGGTGTCGCCCGACGGCCATGCCGCCGCATACTTGCAATTGTTGTCGCCGGCGCAGACCTCGAAGCCGATGGCGGTGTCGGAGCTGTAGCTGCGCAGACCGCCATTGGTGTCCTTGAAGCTGATCACCAGGTCGCTGCCCGAACGGGCGACGCCCGTCGCCTCAGGACCGCCCGGCGTGACGTTTTCGCCGTAGGCGACGGCGCGCGCGCCGCGGGCCAGGCGCTGGCCGACGATGTTCTTCTGCGTCGGGTGGATGTCGGTGCGGTCGCCGACGTCGATCGTGACGGCCAGCGCGGCGTGGGCGTCGCCCTTGACCGCCAGCGCCTGGGCTTCGCGCAGTTCCGCCCAGGAGGACGGAGCGGGCTTGGTCGAAACCTGGCCGAAAGCCGACAGCTGAGCCACCAGGAAGGGCATGTCGGGCTGGCCCCAGGCCTTGCGCCAATCCTTCATCATCAGCGGAAGCAGGGTCTGGTATTCCTTGGCGGCGGCTGAATTGGCCTCGCCCTGGTACCAGGCCGTCAGCTTGACGGTGTAACCGGCCAGGGGCGCGATCATGCCGTTATAGAGGGTCGTAAAGCTGGTGGGAACGTCCCACGGCGCCGGGGGGATCGACTGGCCCGTCATGTGCGTGGTGGCCTTGTACTTCCACGGCTTATCGAGGGGGATATACTGGCCGTCGCTGGTCTTGAGGCCGCGGTACTGTACCTGTCCGGTCAACCCGCCATTCCCGCCGCCGCCCGACAGGACGCGGAGCACGACCACATTGACGCCGGGCTTGAAGGTCCCGGCCGGCACGTTGTAGTCGCGCCACAGCCACGACATGGCCCGGCTGCCGAGGCGCACGCCGTTGATCCAGGCGGTATCGTAGGTGTCGATGGGGCCCAGCGTCATTTCGTTGGCCGCCGTGGCCTGGGCTTCGGTCAGGGTGACGGTGGTGCGGAACCAGGCGACGCCGTCGAAATTCTTGAATTCGGCGATGCCGGTGTCCTTCCAGGAGCTGGTCGGGACCAGGCTCGGCCACGCTGAATCATCGAACTGAGGAGAGATATAGGCGCGTTGCGTCTTCATCGTGGCGTCGTGCGCGTCCCACCAGGCTTCTTCCATCTGGTCCTGCTGCGCCATCGCCTTTTCGCGGGAGGCGGCCAAGGCCGCCACCATGTCGACGCCCTTGGTGTAGGCGGGAAGGGTGCGCAGGGATCCGGCACTGATCCAACCCTGGATCGTTGTCCCGCCCCAGTCGCTGTCGATAAAGCCGACCGGGACGTTCTGGTCCTTTTGTAAGGTCTTGGACATGTAGTAGCAGACCGCCGAGATTTCGCCCGTGGTATTTGGGCCGGCGACCTTCCATGCGGCCGGGGTCTTCAGATCGTCGAGCGGCGCGGGCTCGCTGTCGTTTTCGATCTTGATAAAGCGGATATTGTTATTGGCCGACGAGCCGACATCGCCCCAGGCGCCCGTAGCCAGCCCTGCCGGAAACTGCATGTTCGACTGGCCGCTGCACAGATAGACGTCGCCGACCATGACGTCGCTGATCGTCGTCGCGGCGCTGCCCACCGCAGCCGTCAATGAATAGGGGCCGCCGGGTTTCAGTCCGGACAGGACGGCGCGCCATCTGCCCTTGGCGTCGGCCTTGGCGGTCACCGATTGGCCGCCCAACGACACGGTTACGGTCGATGACGGCGCGGCGGTACCCCAAATATTGTCGGAGGCGCCGCGTTGCAGGACGGCGTGGTCGCCGAATATGCGCGCAAATTTAGGCGCTGCGTCCTGGGCGTGGGCGCCGGCAGCGGCGGCGAGCGCGAGAACGGAAATGGCGGTGGCAAGGCGGCGGTAGTACATGGCGGTCTCCCTTTAGTCCTCACGGTATGCCGTATTATCTATTTATGGCATATTTAATACCTGCCCCAGCCGCGTCGATTTGCCAAGGCGGGCGGCAAGCAATTGATCGGCGCGCACGCACATTACAAAAGCTTAATGCCGAACCGTCGCAACTGAAACGGTTTGGCCGTTTACAAATCCGCTATAGTGCGATTGGGTGGGCTGTTATTTCATATCGGTTATCCGTGGGGCTTCCATGCTGAAACGCGCGCTTGTCGTGACCTCCTCCTTTTTCGTCCTGGCCGCCACTCAGGCCGTGGCTCAAGATAGTCCGAAGCCCGCACCCATGCCGCCGGCCATTCCCGCGGCGCGCGATATCGATTACCCCGGCGTCATGACGGTGGCGGTCGATACCAGCGATCTCGACCGACGCATCTTCCGCATCCATGAAACCATCCCCGTCAAGGCGGGCGAAGTGATCCTGCTGGCGCCGAAGTGGCTGCCGGGCGACCACGAGCCCGACGGCGAGGTCGTCAAGATGGCGGGCTTTGCCTTTGCCGCCAACGGCAGCCCCATTACCTGGACGCGCGACACGGTCGAGGTCAACGCCTTCCACCTGACCGTGCCCGCGGGCGTGACGAGCATCACCGCCGATTTCCAGTATCTGGCGCCGATCACAGGCGATGTCGGCCGCGTCGTCGTGACGCCCGACATGCTGAACCTGCAATGGACCTTCGCGACGCTTTATCCGGCAGGCTACTATGTCAGCCGCCTGCCGGTGAAGGCCAGCGTCAAGCTGCCGGCCGGCTGGAGCCAGGGCTCGGGCCTCGACGTCGATACGACCTCGGCCGACAACGTGGTCAGCTTCAAACAGGTCAGCTTCGAGACCCTGATCGACTCGCCCTTGTTCGCGGGCAAGAATTTCAAGCGCCTCGACCTCGATCCGGGCGCCGCGGTGCCGGTGCACCTCGACATCGTCGCTGACAAGGCGTCGAGCCTCGAGGTCCCCGACGACGTGCTGGCCATCCATCGCAAGCTGGTGCAGCAGGCATACAAGCTTTACGGCGCGCACCATTACGATCACTACGACTTCCTGGTGGCGGCGACCGACAATCTCGGCGGCATCGGGCTGGAACATCATCGCAGCTCGGAAAACAGCGTCGAGACCGACTATTTCACCAACTGGAAGGACCAGTTCGTTGGCCGCGATCTGCTGGCGCACGAGTTCACCCACTCGTGGAACGGCAAGTTCCGCCGGCCCTACGACCTGTGGACGCCCGACTACCAGATGCCGATGCGCGACTCGCTTTTGTGGGTCTATGAAGGCCAGACCGAATACTGGGGCAATGTGCTCGCGGCGCGCTCCGGCCTGTTCAGCAAGGACCAGTATCTCGGCCGCCTGGCCGTCCTGGCCGGCTATTACGACAACCTGGCGGCGCGGCAGTGGCGCGACCTTCAGGACACGACCAACGACCCGATCATCGCCCAGCGCGCCTCCCAGTCGTGGCCGAACTGGCAGGCGTCAGAAGAATATTACGACCAGGGGGCCTTCATCTGGCTCGACGCCGATACGCTGATCCGCCAGAAGACCGGCGGCAAGAAATCGCTCGACGACTTCGCCAACGCCTTCTTCGGTATCAAGAACGGCGAATGGGGCACGGTGACCTATACGCTGGACGACGTCGTCAAGACGCTCAATACCATCTACCCCTATGACTGGAAGACCTTCCTCGAGACACGCCTCAACGATCACGGCCAAAAGCCGCCCTTCGACGGCATCGCGCGCGCCGGCTACAAGCTGGTCTATACGGATACGCCGAGCGCCTATTTCAAGGGCCGCGAATCCCTGCGCAAGTTCACCGATTTCAGCTATTCGCTGGGCTTCGCGGTCGGCAAGGACGGCAAGTTGCGCAACGTCCTGTGGGACAGCCTGGCCTTCAAGGCGGGCCTGAGCATCGGTACCACCATCGTCGCGGTCAATGGCGAGGAATACGACGCCGACGGCCTGAAGGACGCGATCAAGGCGGCCAAGGGCGCCAAGGCGCCGATCGAGCTGCTGGTCAAGAAGGACGGTCACTTCCGCACGGTCAGCTTCGACTATCACGACGGTCTGCGTTACCCCAACCTGGTCCGGATCGACGGTGCGCCCGACCTGTGGGCCGACATCCTGGCGGAAAAGAAATAGGGTCTAGCGCCGGATGACGACCAGGCTGGCGATCAGCGCCATTGCGCTGGCCAGCCAGGCCTGCGCGACTGGCGACCGGTACGCTTCCAGCACGGTGTCCAGATGCCACATGCCGAGTCCGTAAAGGGCCGCAAAGGCCAGGATGGCGGCCGTCAGGCGTTTCGCGAAGAGGGCGAAGCGTAGCGAGGCGTGAGATCGGCCGCTATACGAGCCGTTGACGATGCGGAGGAAAAATGTGTCGGTCAGCCAGGCAAGCCCAGCCAATCCTGTCGCGACGGGGAGGATGACCGGCCACCAGGTATCGAGGGGCATCGTCCTTTCGGAACCATAAACGGTATGGCGGACGTAGATGCCGAAAATGACCATCAGTGTCAGACCCAGGGTCGTAAACGCGCTCTGTAAGGCGGGCGGCTCAGGCTTCGGCCTCGGCGGGTGAATCTGAAACTGCACGTCCTGCGGCCCTGGCTTTACGTAGTCCCGGAAGAAAAAATAATCGATTACGACGCCGGCCAACAAGATTAATGCGATCGCGGCGCCCCCCCCGAGCTCTTTCCAAGTCGGCGCCGTGGCCCATGCATAAAAAAAGTAGCCCGACGCCGCGGCTGTGGACAACAACGCCAGGACCAAAATTCCGCGTGCGATCGTCCGTTTCATGCTTTTTTCCCCCGAATATGGCCGTAAGGCTGCCACGTTCAGCGAGCCTGTCAAGCCGGCGTTTTTTGACACTTCCCTTTGCGGACGAGGAATGCTTCAACCAAAAAAATTCAGACTGAGGACGCGCCGTGATAAAGACCATTCTGACGCTGCTGGCCATGCTGGCCACGATCGCGACGCCTGTCTACGCCGCGCCTCTGCGTGTTCAGGGCGGGCTGATCAACGGCGCCGAAAAAGACGGCGCGCGGACCTGGTTCGGCGTGCCCTATGCAGCGCCGCCGGTCGGTAAAAACCGCTGGCGCGCGCCGCAAGCCGTCGTGCCGTGGAAGGGCGTGAAATCCGCCACCGCCTTTGCGCCCGCCTGCCGCCAGACGGCGACCTGGATCCCGAAGCCGCAAAGCGAAGACTGCCTCTATCTCAATATCTGGGCGCCAAAGGCCATGACGGGCCACAAGCTGCCGGTCATGGTGTGGATCCACGGCGGCGGCTATTACGGCGGTACGGCCTCGCAGCCCCTTTACGACGGCGCGCGTCTAAGCCGGCGCGGCGTCATCGTGGTGACGATGAATTACCGCCTCGGCATTTTCGGCTTCTTCTCGCACCCCGAATTGGCCGCCGAAGGCAAGGTGGACGGCAATCAGGGCCTGCTCGACCAGCTCGCGGCGCTGAAGTGGGTGAAGGCCAATATTGCGGCCTTCGGAGGCGATCCAGCGCGCGTCACCATATTCGGCGAATCCGCCGGCGGAGAATCGGTCGCGGTCCTGACGACGTCGCCGCTGGCCCGTGGCACCTTCCAGCGTGCCATCGCCGAAAGCGGCAATATGGCGATGCCGATCGACGCCACGGAATACCATTGGTTCGACCGCAAGGCGGCTGACGCGGACGGTGTTGCGGCGGCCAAGGCGCTGAATGCGCCGCATCTGTCCGATCTGCGCACGCTCGACACCGAGACGGTCGTCAAGCAGCCCTGGTCGCCGCGTCCCGTGGTCGACGGATATCTGATCCCGACCGACATGAAGGCGGCCTATGCCAGGGGGCAGGGGAGCCATGTCCCGCTGCTGGTCGGATGGAATTCCGACGAAGGCAAGGACCTGGCGCCAGAGCTTCTGGGCACCGATGATTTCAGTTTGGCGCGCTATCCCGGGCTCGTCGAAAGGCTGCTTGGCCGCAAGCCAACGCAGGCCGTTTTCGACGCCTACCCCGCGAAGAGCGACGCTGAAGCCCGGGCGGCGATCAATCGCCTGACGACCGATATCTGGGGCTGGCGGATGTGGCAGTGGGCCAGGTTGCACCGGATGGCGAAAAGCGGTCCAGCCTTCGTCTACGAATTCGTCCACGTGCCGGCCGAGCCGGCAACGCCTTGCGGTTACGGCTGCGGTGCCGGGCACGGCGCCGAAATCCAGTATGCTTTCGATCAACTTGCGCAGGATCCGCGGCAGTGGACGGCCGAGGATCGGCAAATGGCCGACCGGATGGCAACCTATTGGACAAATTTCGCAAAAACCGGAAATCCTAACGGTGACGGGGTGCCGACGTGGCCGGCGTTCGATGGTACAGCCTCGATTATCCGACTGGGTTCGAACGCGGAGGTCAAGGCAGCGCCTCCACTGCCCGACTATAGCCTGATCGGGACGAAGCCCTGACCGGTTGACTTGGGCGCGCGCACCGGCAAAAAGTACACTGTGTAACCAATTCGGGGGCGTCGCCTGTGAAATTCCGTTCCGTTCAGATGCTCGGCGCCGCCGTGCTGACCATGTCATTTGCCTTGCCGGCCCACGCCGAAGATCCGTGGATCGTGCGTCCCGAATGGGTGGCGGCGCACGAAGCCTTCCTGGCGTCGGATGCGTTGAACGGCCGTGGCAGCGCCACGCGCGACGAAGCCATTGCGGCCGCCTATGTCGCGTCGCAATTCCAGGGCTATGGTCTCAAGACCGCGCCGGGCATGACCGGCTATCTCCAGACCGCCGTCATCGTGCGTCCGCGCCTTGATGGGCCGGTCAGCCTGACGGCGGGAAGCGCGACCGTAAAGGACGGGCTGACGCTTCTGACCTCGTCGGGGCAGGGGACCAGCGGAAGCCTGACTGTCTTTACCGGCGACGATCCCAAAACCTTGCCGTCGGCCGATGTCGTCCTTCTGGCGCCCGCGACCGTGCCCGTGACGGGTTTCCTGCGCACGGCCGGGGCCAAGAAGATCAAGCTGCTGATCGTGCGCGAAAGCGACGAAACGAAGGGCCTGTGGGGACGCTTCGGCAACAAGACGTCGATGACGCCGCATCTCGACGGCGAGGGTTCAGAAGGCCAGCGGATCAATATTGTCGTCCTGCCGGCGGCGGCGTTCGATGCCCTGAAGGCGCAGCCTGGCATGACCGTCTCTCTCAACCTGCCGCCGGTCGTCGAAGACCGCAGCACGACGACCAATGCCATAGGCTTCCTGCCCGGCAGCGATCCCAAGGCCGGTGTCATCCTCTATACGGCGCACCTCGATCACCTGGGCGTGCGGCCCGATGGCGTCGTCATGCACGGCGCCAATGACGATGCTTCGGGTACGACCGCCGTGCTGGAAATCGCCCATGCACTGGCGACCGGCCATACCCCGCGCCGTTCGATCCTGTTCGTCGCCTACGGCTCCGAAGAGATCGGGGAATTCGGCTCGAACTATTTCGGCAAGCATCCGCCGGTTCCGCTCAGCGACATCGTCGCCAATATCGAGTTCGAGATGATCGGCGCCCAGGATCCCAAGCTGTCGGAAAATACGCTGATGATGACGGGCTATGAGCGGTCTGACCTCGGCGAGGCCCTGAAGGCGCACGGCGCGCTCGTGACGGACGATCCCTATCCCGACCAACACTTCTTCGAGCGTTCGGACAACTATCAGTTGGCGCTGCAGGGCATCGTGGCGCACACGGTCTCGGGCTGGGCGACGACGCCGACCTATCACAGTCCTGACGACGATATCGCGCATCTGAACCTGCCGTTCATGACCGCGGCGATCCAGTCGCTGATCGGGCCCGCCAAATGGCTGGCCGATAGCGACTTTACCCCGCAATGGAAACCCGGCGGCAAGCCTTCGAGATAGGCTATTTGAGCGTATAGGCGACGATCGTTCCGGCCGGTTTCGCCTTGGTGTTCTTGCCGCCGCCGGCCGCGACGGCGACGTATTGGCGGCCGCCCACGGCATAGGTCGCGGGCGTCGCCACGCCGGCCGCCGGCAGCGTTGTCTGCCACAGCAGCCTGCCCGTGGCCTTGTCGAAGGCCCGGAACTGGTTGTCGTACACGGTTGCGGCGATGAAGAGCACGCCGCCCTTCGTGACCACGGCGCCGCCGTAATTTTCGCTGCCGGTCGAGTGGTCCTTGAGCTCCGGATAGTAGCCGAGCGGCTGTTTCCACACATATTTGCCTGTATTGACGTCGAGCGCCGACAGCGTGCCCCACGGCGGCGCGACCGCCGGATAGCCGTCGGGATCGAGGAAGCGATTATAGCCGTCGAAAACATAGGGGTCGCCTTCGGCGGACACTTCGGCCGTCGCCACTCTGTGTACGGCCTGGCCCGGATAGCCTTTCAGGTAGGCCAGGATCGCGGCGCGTTCGCGTTCGTCGAGCGATGTCGCGAAGGCGGGCATCCGGCCGCCCCCCACCGCGATCTGCCGGGCGATCTGGTCGTCGCTCAGGCGGTTTTCGATGTCGAGCAGTGACGGGAATTCGGGCGGGCTGCCTTGACGGCCGGCGCCGTGGCACGAGGCGCAGGCGTTCTGATACAGGGCTTCGCCACTACCGCCGGCCAGACGCGGCGGCTGTTTTTTCAGTTTCACCACCCAGGCCATTTCGTTGGCATTGATATACAGAAGGCCGGTCGCCGGATCGTAGGCCGCGCCGCCGTATTCGGCGCCGCCGTCCATGCCGGGGAAAAGGATCGTGCCCCTGACCGACGGCGGATCGAAGGGACCACGCGCGCTCACCTGGGCAAAGGTTTTCGCCACGGCGGCGTGCGCCTCGGGCGTGCGCGTCGAAAGCCCGTCGGCGGTCAATTGCTGGCGCGCGAAAGGCTCGGGCCGTGCCGGCAGGATCTGGCTGTCGGCAGTCGTCTCGCCCGGCACGTCGGATTGCGGCGGATGCAGGGTACGCACCGGATAGAGCGACTTGCCCGTCAAACGGTCGAGGATGAAGACCACACCTGCCTTGGTCGTCTGCGCCACGGCCGGGCGGCCGTTGACCGTGATCAGGGTCGGCGCGTTGGGCGGATCGCGGTCCCAGACGTCGTGACGGACCAGCTGGAAGTGCCAGACGCGGCGCCCGGTATTGGCGTCGAGCGCGACCAGCGACGTGCCGTAAAGATTGTCGCCGGCGCGGTCCGCGCCAAAAAAGTCCTTCACGCCCATGCCGGCCGAGGCGACCGGCACGAAGACCAGGCCGTGTTCGGGATCGAGCGTCAGGCCCGACCAGGCGTTGGCGCCCATGGCCGTCTTCCACGCGTCCTTCGGCCAGGTGTCGTAACCCGGCTCGCCGGGCCACGGGATGGTGTGGAACACCCAACGTAACTTGCCTGTCCGCACGTCGAAGGCGCGGATATGGCCCGGCGTATTGCCCGTCGAGCCCATGATGATGGTGTCTTTGAACACCACGCCCGGGCTGACATTGCCGACGCCGATACTGTCGAAGTCGCGGCCGAGGCCCTCGCGCAGGTCGACCTCGCCGTCATGGCCGAAGCCGTCGATAATGGCCCCGGTATCGGCATCGACCGCCATCAGCTTGCCGCGGAAGGTCAGGAGGATGCGCCGGTCGTCGCCGTCCGCCCAGTACGAGACGCCGCGCAGCCTCTGTTTGGTGTTCACCGTATCGCCGAAGGCCGGATCGAACACCCAGCGTTGTTTGCCCGTCGCCGCGTCGAGGCAGAACAGGCGGCCTTTCGGCGAGACGAAATAGAGGCGGCCGCCCACGATCAGCGGATTGCCTTCCATGTCGGACTGGTTCCAGCCTTCGCCGAAGGCGTCGCCGCTGTCGAAGGTCCAGGCGACCTTCAGATCGGCGACATTGGCCGGCGTGATCTGGTCCAGCGTCGAATAGTGCGTGCCGTGCGGATTGCCGTTGTACCACGGCCAGTCGGCGCCGGCGGACGATGCCGTGGCGTCGATCGGTTTGGGCTGGCACCCCGTCAACAACAGCGCCAGCGCAAGGAGGCCGGCTGAGCGCATCACCGCGCTCAGCCCTTGACCTCGGCCATGTGCATCGTCGACAGGCCTGCCTGGAAGGCCTTTACCGTCATGGGTTTAACCGGTGTGAAGCGGACGATGACCGGCTCGCTCGGCAGCATGTCGAAATAATTGTCGCTGAATTTGCCCTCGGCCTCGTGGCTGAGGCACAGGTTCTTGACCAGCATCGCCGAGGTCAGGCCGATGGCGATATCGCCGCCCACGGCCTTGACCGTCGTCTTGATCGCCGGCGCGGGCAGTTTTACGTCCTTGATCGGGGCGAAATAGGCGATGTTGCTGGACAGCAGAGTGCCGCCGGTGGCGGGATGCCCGGCGACGGCCGACATCACCGGTGGCTGGCCGCGCGTCAGGTCGTAGAGCTGAACCGACAAGAGAACGTCGGCCGGGGCCCCGCCGTTCAGCATTGCGGCGACGCTGCCGGTAAACACGACGCGACTGCTGTTGGCGTTCACGTCGATATGCTGGCCATCGAGCGAGCGGACAGTGCCGTTGAAATCGATCACGCGCAGCACCAGCAGGCCCCGGCGGTCGTCGAGCAGGTCGCTGACCAGGGTGATGGTGAGCTTGTCGCCATCGATCACCGGAGAGACCAGCACGGTGTCGAACGCCTTGACGGCAAAATACTGTTGCGCCTTCCAGCGGCCGTAATAGTCGATGCTCGACCACGAGGCGACCGGCCAGCAGTCGTTGATCTGCCAGAACAGCGAGCCCATGCAGTAGGGCATGCGCGCGCGGTGCGCCTCCATGGCGACCTTGATACCCTCGGCCTGCAGGACCTGGCCGACATAGAGGAACTGGCGGAAGTCGGCCGGGACCTTATAATCGCGCTGCATGTAGTTCTTGATCGTGCCATTGCCGATCGAAGACCGCTGGTGCGCCTTCATGACCTCAGAGAAGATGTCGTAGTCCTGCGGCTCGGCGTAGGCCTTGACCGTCTTGAACTCGGGGAAGGACTGAAAGCCGTATTCGCTCATGAAGCGGCCGATATGCGTGCGGTATTCGGCGAACGGCTTCTGGCCCCACCACACGTCCCAGTAATGGATGTCGCCGGATTGTGTCGGCGTATTCAGGTCGGCGTGCCTGACGTTTGTGCCGTCCCAATCGGCCAGGGGCGACGACGGGCGGTAGGTCCGTTGCGGGTCGAGGGCGGCGATCGTCTCCGGCAGGATCTTGTGGAAGATGGCTTCGTAACCGCGCCACAGCTGGGCGCGCTGAGCTTCGGTGTAGGTTTGTTTCCAGCCCCAGCCGCCGTTCGGAACGTCGTTTTCCCAGGCGGAATCGATCTCGTTATTGCCGATCCAGATGGCGATCGCCGCGTGGTTCCTCAGGCGCTTGACGTTATAGACGGCTTCGGCGCGGACATTGTCGAGGAAGGCCTGGTCGTCGGGGTACATCGAGCAGGCGAACATGAAGTCGTGCCAGATCAGGATGCCATGCTTGTCGCACTGGTCGTAGAAATAGTCGTCCTCATAGACCCCGCCGCCCCAGACGCGCAGCATGTTCATATGCGTGTCGACGGCCGATTTCACCACGCGGTCGTAGACGGCCGGCGTCACGCGCGTCAGGAAGTTGTCGTTGGGGATATAGTTGGCGCCCTTCATGAAGACGGGTACGCCGTTCAATTCGACATAGAAGCTTTTGCCGTCCGCATCGGGCTTTTGCACGATCTTCAGCGTGCGCAGGCCGGTTTTCACCGTGCAACTGTCGCTGGCGCCCGAGGCGGTGACGATCTGGCCTTTCAGCGTATAGAGGAAGGCATTACCCAGGCCGTTGGTCCACCACAGCTTCGGCCTTGAAACCGTGACGCTGACGCGCGCGGTGTTGGGGCCGGGTTGCAGGTCGATCGTCGCTTGGCCCTTGATCGCAGCGTCGGTCGGGCTTTGCAGGCTGACTGTCGCCTTGCCGGCGGCGTCGGCCTGGATTTCGAAGACGGCGGTCAGGTGCGCGGCGTCTTTCGACACACTGTCCTGGACGATGTTGAGATCGACTATACGTGCCGCGTTCCACGCGCGGAGCGTCACCGGACGCCAGATGCCCGAGGTCACAAAGCGCGGTCCCCAGTCCCAGCCGTAGTGATAGCCGGCCTTGCGCGTGAACACGCTGACCTTTTTGTCGCCAAGCCCGCCGTTTTCGCTCTGGTCGTTGCTGGCCGGTGGCACGAAGCCGAAGGCGTCGAGCCGCTTCAGGCCTTCATTGACCGGCGAATGGAAATAGACGCGCAAGCTGTTGGCACCCGGCCGGGCGTGCGCCTTGATGTCGGCCGTCCATTCGCGGAACATGTTGTCGGCCGACAAGACCAGGGCATCGTTCAAATAGACGTCGGCATAGGTGTCGAGGCCCGCGAAGACCAGTTCGACGTGGTCGCGTTTCAGCGTCGCGGCGTCGATCGTGACGGTGGTGCGGTACTCCCAGTCCTTCTTGTCGATCCATTGCTGGTCGCGCTCATTGGTGCGGTAGAAGGGATCGGCGATCTTTTTGTTGGCCAGGAGGTCGGTATGGACCGTGCCCGGCACGGTGGCGGCCAGCCAGTCGGTGCCGTCGGCCTGGCGGAACTGCCACGCCGTAGTCAAGGCCCGTTCGATCGGGCCGGTGCCGGCAGAGGGCTTCGATACCGGTTTGGCCTTAGCCTCGATGGCCGGAACGAGGGCCAGGGTCAGGGCGCCGCCCGACGCCTTGAGCAGGGTGCGTTTGTCGAAACGGGGCATTGTCCTCTCCATCTGTCGGCGGCCGCACAGGGTCGTCGTTATTTATTATTTCGTTTTTAATAAATAGCTTCGGGTGTGATGGCAAGGGGGCGGAAAAGCTCAGGCCTCCCTGACGTCCGGCTCCGAAGGCATCGGCTTGACGCGGAAGCGGCCGGCGATGGCGGCGACCACGGCGGTGAAGCCGACCGAGGGCAGGACGCCCCAGTGCTGGCCGATCCAGATCGACGAGAAGCAGAGCAGGGGCGGCATGATGAGCAGCCGGGCCAGCACAACCCAGCGGAAGGCCGTGCCGATTCGCGGGTCGATATGGCGGGCGATCAGGGCCAGATAGGCCCATAGTAGCGCCATCGTCGTGCTGGCGACCATGACCAGGCCGACATAGGCCTGGGTGGCGGTCGGTTGCGTGACGTGCTCGATCAGCAGGGCGTTGGCGAACGGAATCAGCGACAACGACAAGAGGAACAGCAGGTTGAGCAGCGAGGCGGGCTCGCTGAACTTTTGCACGTGACGAAAGATAAAGCGATGCGCCGTCCAGAAGGCGGCCAGCGCCGAGAAGCTGATGACGTAGCACAGCACCTTGCCGAGCAGGCTGTGCAGCAATCCGTACCACGATCCGTCCCAGCCCTCGGGCGGATGAAGTTCGATGACCAGTATGGTGATGGCGATGGCGAAGACGCCGTCGGAGAAGAAGATCAGCCGCTCCAGGTCGTAGCTCTTTTCCGGCGTGTCGTGCGTTTTCATCGGCCCCTCCAGGTCAGGCGGTACTCTGTCGCAGGCGGGGATTATGTCAAGCTTGAGTTGGGCGCAGGCGCGGCCTAAAACGCGGGCCATGATCCGTCTCTTCCTTGCCGACACCGCACGCCTTGCCGAAGGTGCTTCCATCGTCTTGCCGCCCGATCCGTCGCGCTATCTGGCCGCCGTCATGCGTAAAGGTCCGGGCGACGAAATCCTGGTGTTCAACGGCCGCGACGGCGAATGGCGGGCGCGCATAGACGCCGTGGGCAAGAAGAGCGTGACGATCGTCGCGGAGACGCAGACCCGCCCGCAGCCGGCGGGGCAGGGGCCGGTCCTGCTGGTGGCGCTGATCAAGCGCGCGCGGCTGGAGACCATCATCGAGAAGGCGACGGAACTGGGGGCCAGCAAGATCCAGTTGCTGATCACGCATCGTTCGAACTCGGACCATACCAATGTCGAGCGCCTGACCCTGATCGCACGCGAGGCGGCCGAACAGACCGAGCGGCTGGACGTGCCGGAAATCCTGCCGCCGGTAAAGCTGGATCGCGTGCTGGATAGCCTCGACTATTCGGCGGTGTTTTTCGGCGACGAGGATTCGACGCACGAGGGCGACAAGGTCACCTTACCGATGCTGCAGGCGATCGAGGGTTCTAATTCCTCTCTGTCCGCCCTTCTTATCGGCCCCGAAGGCGGCTTCGACGACGAGGAGCGGCAACGTCTGCGCGCCCTGCCGAACGTCCATCCGGTCAATCTTGGCCCGCGAATCCTGCGCGCCGATACAGCGGCCATCTCCGCCCTGACGCTGTTCCAGGCCGCGGCTGGCGACTGGAAGTAAGAGGTCCACAGATTACACAGATTTCACAGATTATCCCGAGGCTTACAGGCCGGCTCCGTGGACATGAAGGATTGCGCGAAGCGCATTTTTCTTTCGTTACGTGCCGCTTTCCGGCAAGACACTGAATAATCTGTAAAATCTGTGTAATCTGTGGATTCCCTTCACGTAATTCGGACAAACGGCGCAAAACGTCCGCCAATTTAGCAAAGCTGACTTGTACGTCAGTCGCGGGCGGCCCATATAGGCGCGGCTTGGATACACAGTAACAGGGACGGCGACACATGGCTTATAATACCGACATAGAGCCCGTCCGCTCCTTTTCCGAGCTCGTCGGCTATTTCGAAGCGGGCTGCAAACCGCGCGAACGCTGGCGCATCGGTGCCGAGCACGAGAAGTTCGTCTTCCATACCGACACTCTGCGCCGCCCCGAATACGCCGGTCCGGACGGCATCGAAGCCATGCTGAAGGGCCTGATGCGCTTCGGCTGGAAGGGCGTCTACGAGAACGACACCCTGATCGCCCTTTCGCGCAACGGCGCCTCGGTGTCGCTGGAACCCGGCGGGCAGTTCGAGCTGTCGGGCGCGCCGCTGCTCACCATGCACGACATCTGCGAGGAAACGGGCCAGCACCTCGAAGAGGTCAAGGCGGTCGCCTCGGAAATCGGCCTGGGGTTCTTGGGCGTAGGCTTCTCGCCGCTGTGGTCGCGCGAAGACACGCCGGTCATGCCCAAGGGCCGCTACAATATCATGCGCGCCTATATGCCCAAGGTCGGCAATCTCGGGCTCGACATGATGCTCCGCACCTGCACGGTCCAGGCCAATCTCGACTACTCAACCGAGGCCGACATGGTGCTGAAGTTCCGCACCTCCCTGGCCCTGCAACCCATCGCCACCGCCCTGTTCGCCAATTCGCCCTTCACCGAAGGCAAGCCCAACGGCTTTTTGTCGGCGCGCGCCAATGTCTGGACCGACACCGACCCCGATCGCACCGGCATGCTCGACTTCGTTTTCGAGGACGGCTTCGGCTTCGAGCGTTACGCCCGCTACGCGCTCGACGTGCCCATGTATTTCGTCCACCGCGACATCCCCGAAAACGGCGGCTATATCGACGCCTCGGGCCAGGACTTCAAAGCCTATATGAAGGGCGAACTGCCCGCCATGCCGGGCCAGTATCCGACCATGGACGACTGGGCCGACCACCTGACGACGCTTTTCCCCGAGGTGCGCCTCAAGAAGTACCTCGAAATGCGGGGCGCCGACGCCGGCCCATGGAGCCGCCTGTGTGCGCTTCCGGCCCTGTGGGCGGGCCTGCTCTATGATCAGCCGTCGCTCGAAGCGGCGTGGGACCTGGTCAAGGGCTGGACGACCGAAGACCATAATGCATTGCGCGGCATGGCGGCCAAGACTGGCCTGAAGGGCGAAATCGCCGGCCGTCCGGTCAAGGACTGGGCGCTCGATGTGCTGACGGTCGCGAAGCAGGGCCTGAAGAACCGCAACTACCTGTCGGGCGGCCTCGTCGACGAGACCGGCTATCTCGGCGAACTGTTCGAGATCGCCGAGTCGGGCGTGACGCCGGCCGAACGCCTGCTCGACAAGTATCACGGCCCCTGGCAGGGCGATCTGCGCCGCCTGTACGAGACGGAAGCGTACTGAGCCGTCCTCCCGCCCATCCTTCGGGGGGCGGAGGAGATCGGCCGTTTCATAGGCAACAAAAGCATCGCATGCGCTTGCAAATTATACGATTTGCTGATTGTCTCGCGGAAACGGCGGGCGGGTGCCTCGGCACGATGACCCCGCGAATCCCTTTGCGAGTCCCGTATGCTTAACCTCGTCCTCATTGCCGGCTTCGTCGTCACGATTCTGACGGGGATTCCCGTGGCCCTGCAGATGCGCAACCACCCCAAGGGCCTGGTCGTCTGCTTCTTCATCGAAATGTGGGAGCGGTTTTCCTTCTACGGCATGCGCGGCCTGCTGATCTATTACCTGACCAAGCAGTTCCTGTTCACCGACGCCAATGCCAGCCAGCAATACGCGTCCTACATGACGCTGATCTATCTGATCCCCCTGGTCGGCGGCCTGGTTGCCGACCGCTGGCTGGGGACACGCCGCGCCGCCATCTTCGGAGGCATCCTTTTGGTCGTCGGGCACTTCGGTATGGCTTTCGAAGGTAAGCCGGCCGAACAGACGCTGACCTATCAGGGGCACACCTACGAATTCGTCCGCAAGGGCATGGAAGAACCGAAGCTTGACGTCGGCGGCGTCCTCTATACCTACCACGCCGGCGCCGACAAAACCCTGACCATCGATAGCCTGCCGGCGACGGCGCCCCTGCCTCAGACCCTGGCGGACGGCAGCTATAAACTCGATCGTAAGGTCGTGACCAACTGGGCCGAAAGCGCCTTCTTCTTGTCGGTCGCCCTGATCATCATGGGGGTCGGATTCCTCAAGCCCAATGTTTCGACGATTGTCGGCCAGCTCTATCGCGACCGTGATCCGCGCCGCGATTCCGGTTTCCAGCTCTATTATTTCGGCATCAACCTCGGCTCCTTCTGGGCGGCCATTGTTTGTGGCTACCTGGGCGAGACCGTTGGCTGGTGGGCCGGTTTCGGCGCCGCCGGCATCGGTATGCTGCTGGGGCTGGCGGGTTTCCTGCTGGGCAAGTCGTGGTTGATGGGCAAGGGGGAAGCGCCTGATCCCGCCGCGCTCAAGGCCAAGGTCGGCAACGTTATCAGCAAGGAGTGGCTGATCTACCTGCTGACCTTCGGCGGCGTCGCCGTCATCTATTTCCTGGTGCAGAAGAACGCCATTGTCTTCTACGTCCTGCTGGCCAGTTCGCTCGGCATGCTGGGCTATATCATCTGGCACATGTTCACCAAGTTCACCCGGGTCGAAAGCTTCCGCACGGCCCTGGCGCTCATCCTCAGCATCGCCTCGATCGTTTTCTTTACGCTCGAAGAACTGGCCGGCTCCGCGCTCGCCCTGTTCGCCGACCGAAATGTCGATCTCAACCTCATCGCGGCGCCGGTGAGTTTCGATCTCCTGGGCCGCCACATTCTGCTGGCGTCGCGCGAGCAACTGGCCGCGATGAGCATGCCCGCGGGCAGCAATACCCTGTGGATCGACATGGGCTTCACGGCCGCCCAGACCCAGACGATCAATACCGGGTGGATACTGATCTTCGCCCCGATCTTCGCCGCGCTGTTCGCCTTCCTGGGCCGCCGCGGCGCCGATCCGGACCCCGTGAAGAAGTTCGCCTTCGGCATCGTCGCCACGGGGCTCGGCTTCCTGATCCTGGTGTGGGCAGCGCCGCTGCATAACGCCGCCTTCCAGCTGCCGCTGGTCTTCCTGGTGCTGAACTACATGATGACGACGATCGGCGAAATGACCGTGTCGCCGGTCGGCCTGTCGCAGCAGACCAAGCTGTCGCCGGCCATGACGGTATCGACCATGATGGCCCTGTGGTTCGTCGGCACGGCGTGGGCGCAGTTCTTCGGCGGCCTGATCACCGAGAAGATGAGTTCGCTGACGATCGGCGGCCACGTCGTCGATGCCGGCGAGGCCCTGCGTTCTTCGCTGTCGGTGTTCAACACGATCGGCCTGGTGGTCATAGCCTTCGGCGCCGGCCTGTTTATCCTGTCCTTCTTCGTCAAGGGCTGGGCCGGCGGCGCAAACGATACGGCCCCGGAAAACACCGGGGCCGGACAGAACCTTTAGAAATCTTTCTTCAGCCTGAACTCGATGATCGGCGGGATCTTGGTCGTGGTGCTTTGCGTCAGCACGACCGGCGTCAGGTCGCGCAGGCCCTGATAGACCATGCGGTCCTGGCTGAAGTGCAAGCCGAACAGGTTGCGCAACGACACCTTGAAGGTCAGCTTCTTCGGCGTCTTGTACTGGAACCACAGTTGCGTCCACGGCGCGAAATGGGCGTCGTCAAGCTCATTGGCCATGTAGTTGCGGTTCTTGCCCAGGCTCTGGACGTCGGCGCCCCAGCTGGTGCCGGACTTGGGGAATTCCTGGCTAAAGCTGACGGTAAAGATGTGCGGTTCGACGCCCGAGACGCGGCGGTCCTTGCCGGTGATCGGATCCTTGACCTTCGAATTGCGCCACAGCCAGTCGACGCTCAGCGTGCCGTGCGGCACGAACAGCTTGTCGAGCGGAGAGTCGAGCTTGAGGTGGACGAAATCCCACTTCGAATTGCCGATATTGCCGTTGGCCGTGTAGACATTGGGGCCGTCGAACACCGCGATGAAGTCCGAGGTGTCCTCGTAGTCGTAGTGTTCGAGCGCGAGGCTGACGGCGCCCTTTTCCCAGAACGAATGCTCGATGATCAGGGTGTTCAGCCAGTCCTTCTGCGGCACCAGGGCGGTGTTGCCGAGCGTGACCTGGCTGGTCTGCAACTGCACCGAAGAGGCAAAGCCGTTGAAGCTGAGCTGGTCGACCTGACGGATCGTCTTCCAGCTGATCTTGGTCTTGTCCGTCAGGGCGTAGACTGCCTGGAAGCGCGGCTTGTAATAGGTGAAGCTGTCGGAGCGATGCGCCGCCGGCACCGAGATGGTCGAGGCCTCGACCTTGATCTCGGCTTCGAAGCTCAGCTTCTTGGTGGCCTTCCAGTTGGCCGACAGGAAGGATTCGGTGCGGTCTTCCTCGACGCGGACCGTATCGGTCGGCACGTTGAGCGGGCTTGAAGAGGTCACGAAGGTCGAGGCGCGATCCAGGCTGTTGAACACGCTTTCCGAACCGACATTGAAGGTCAGGCTGTCATTCTTTTCCCACGACAGGTGGCCGTTGAGGATGTGTTCGCTGGTCAGGCTCAGCGCCTGGTAGTCGGCGCGGCCGGTCGAGTCTGCGTAGGTATCGATGTCGTGGACGCGTTCGTGGCGGTTGAGCACATTGAGATTCAGGTCGAACCCGTGGCCCAGCTTGCGCTCGTACTGCCCGCCCAGCTCGCTGGGGAGGTCCTTTTCGGTGAAGTGCTCGACGCCGATGCCGGTGCTGTCGTGATAGGAGACGGCCTGGGTGTAGACCGACGGATTATAGGTGCCGTTGAAGGTGATCTTGCCGCCCAGGAGCGGGCGCGAATGCGAGGCCTGGCTTTCCAGCCCGGCGCCGCCGGCGTGCATGTAGATCTTCATCAGATCGGTGCCGGTCGCGTCGGTGGTGTAACGGCGGCCGTTCTGGGCGCCGTTGTCGAAGAAGTTGAAGACGTCGGCCGTGATGTCGGTCGTCTTGCCGTTGTGATTGCTGTTGTAGGTCGCCAGCAGCACGCCGGCGTGGGTATTGCCGTCCATGACGCGATAGATGCCCAGCAGCGACAAGGCGGGCTTGGCGTCCTTTTTTCGCACCACGTTGACGATCTGGCGGTGGCCGTGCATGTCGATACCCGGTGCGCCGCCGGTGATCAGTTCGAGGTGGTCGACCTGCGAAGCGTTGATGTTCGAAAGCGTGTTGCCCAGATCCGCCTTGGTCGCCGGGCGCTGGCCGTCGATCAGCACATTGCCGGCCGTCCCCGAAAAGCCGCGCGCGCTGTCGCCGCCGTTGAATACGAAGCCCGGGACGTGCAGCACCATGTCGAAGGCCGTCGAGACCTGGAATGGCTTGAAATAGTCGGTGTCGTAGCTGGCGACCGAATTGGTGCTCTGGGCCGCAGCCGGCACCGTGTCCTCGGCAAGGGCAATGGCGGGGAGGCCGGCGAACGCGGTCGCGGCGGCGCAGGCGAGTAGGGCTGTTTTCAAACGATTGAGGCGCATACTTGTGTCTGAGGTCGGAGAGCTGGCGGACGGCCCGGCGCCGTTCGCGGCCCCAGCGATCCCGTTTCAGCCGCAATTATACAAGTTAAATGCCTGTAATCTGATTAAGGCGAAAATGCGGAAATTTACTAATTTTGAAATTATTTATGCAATAGATTCAATAAGATATATTTTTCAACTACGGCTCCCTTCGTAGATCTCGCGCCGCAATCATGACAAAGATTTAATACGAAACGGCCGGCGGCGAAACATTTTCGCCGCCGGCCGGCCGAATTCCTATGCTGCGAAATCAGGCGTTGGTGCCACCGACGGTCAGGCCGCGGATGCGCAGGGAGGGCTGCCCGATGCCGACGGGCAGGGACTGGCCGGCCTTGCCGCAGGTGCCGACGCCGGGGTCGAACTTGAAGTCGTCGCCGACCATGTCGACCTGACGCATGGCGGCCGGGCCGTCGCCGATCAGGGTGGCGCCCTTGACCGGGGCGCCGATCTTGCCGTCCTCGATCAGGTAGGCTTCGGTGCACTGGAAGACGAACTTGCCGTTGGTGATATCGACCTGACCGCCGCCGAAATTGACGGCGTAGAGGCCTTTCTTCGTATTGGCGATCATGTCGTCGAGCTTATCGGCGCCGCCGCGCATGAAGGTATTTGTCATGCGGGGCAGGGGCTGGTGCGCATAGGACTGGCGCCGGCCGTTGCCGGTGGCGCGGGCATCCATCTGCCGTGCGCTCAAACGGTCGTGCATATAGCCGACGAGAATTCCGTCTTCGATCAGCGTCGTGCACGACGTCGCCGTGCCTTCGTCGTCCATATTGAGCGAACCGCGTGCGTCGGCGATGGTGCCGTCGTCGACGATGGTGACGCCGCGCGCCGCCACCTGGGTGCCCATCTTGCCGGAGAAGGCCGAGGTACCCTTGCGATTGAAGTCGCCTTCCAGCCCGTGGCCGACGGCTTCGTGCAGCAGCACGCCCGGCCAGCCTGGTCCCAATACGATGTCCATTTCACCGGCCGGCGCGGCGACCGCCTCGAGATTGACCAGGGCCTGCCGAATAGCCTCGTCGACCTGGGCCTGCCACTTGTCGGGCGAGGTGATGTCGAACAACGAGATGCGTCCGCCGCCGCCGGACGAAGCCGTCTCGCGGTGGCCGTTCTTTTCCAGCGATACGCCGATCGACAGGCGCACCAGCGGGCGATAGTCGTGATAGACCTGCCCCTCGCCGCGCAGGATGGTGATAGCGCGCTTTTCCGCCGCCAGCGACGCCGAGACCTGGACGACGTCGGGGTGGGCGTCGCGCGCATAGGCGTCGATAGCCTGCAAGAGCGCAATCTTGTCGGCGAAGTCCATCTCACCCAGCGGGTCGTGCGCCTGATAATAGCGCTGGTTCGAGCGCGTGGGATTGTCGTGTTTCAAAGCGACGTCCACCGCCTTGCCCTGTTTTGCCAGGACGGCGGCCTCGGCGGCGCGGCGCACGGCGTCGACCGACAGTTCGGCACTGTTGGCGAAACCGATCGTCTCGCCCGCCACGACGCGGAAGCCGAAACCCTGGTCGGCGCCGTAACCGGCCGACTTCAGGCGGCGATCGTCATAGACCAGCGATTCGGTCTCGCGCTTCTCGATGAAGATTTCGCCGTCGTCGGCCCCTTTCAGCGCGTCCTCGAGCAGCCCTTGAGCCGCCGCAAGGTCAAAGTCGCCCCAATCGGCGGTGGTGGCGGTCGGGAACGAATCGGCTGGGGGCATGGGAAACTCGCAAGGCTGACGATATCGGCATCTATTTAGGCACCCGCAGGCGGAATTGCCAGCAAAAGGCGCGGCCAGGCGTTTCGTGCGGGCATTCGGCCGCGGGCGTGCGACAAATGCGCGCACGGTTGCGCACACGGTTACGTCCCTTGGGCCGCAAGCGCCTTCTGAATTGGGCATACCGCCGTTTTTGCCCTTTGCAATTGGCCGCGAACGCATTATGGGATCGATATGATCGGGTAGGGGACCGTGCGTCCTCCGACAGGGCGCGGCTTGATCCGGAACGCGCCGTTCAATAATAAACGGTACCCGCCCAAGCCCTAAAGCTGAGGCGGTCAGGAACACGAGGAATTGCGAATGGGCATGACGCGATTGGGCAGGTCTGGGCTTTTAAGCTTCGCCGCGGGCGCCGCCACTCTGCTAGGTGCTATGCCGGCCTTCGCCGAAGAGGTGTTGAAGGACGGTCAGCCGACCGACAAGGCCATGGGCTTCCAGCCCGCGGTCACGGAACTGGGTCATGAGGTGACCTCGTTCTATAACGATCTGCTGTTTCCCATCATCGTCGCCATCAGCCTGCTGGTGCTGGGCCTGCTGATCTGGATCGCGATCCGCTACAACCGCAAGGCCAATCCGAACGCGGCGCGCTTTTCGCACAACACGCTGATCGAGATCATCTGGACGGTCGTCCCGGTCATCATCCTGGTTATCATCGCCTGCGTCTCGCTGCCGCTGCTCAAGAAGTTCAACGACATGCCGACGCCCGACGTCGTCGTGAAGGTCACCGGCAACCAGTGGTTCTGGACCTACGACTATCCGGAACTGGGCGTTTCCGACGTCGAATCGCGCCTGCTGCCCGAAGCGCAGAATATGAAGACGGCGCATGAAAAGGGCATTCCCTACCTCCTCGAGGTCGACAACAAGCTGATCGTGCCGGTCAACCGCGTCGTCCATATCCAGACGACGGGCGCCGACGTCATCCACTCCTTCACCGTTCCCGCCTTCCGCATAAAGATGGACGCCGTGCCGGGCCGCCTGAACAACACCTGGTTCAAGGCCACGAAGGTCGGCACCTATTACGGCCAGTGCTCGGAACTGTGCGGCAAGGACCACGCCTACATGCCGATCGAGGTCAAGGTCGTGAGCGACGCCGAGTTCGACGCCTATATCATCAAGCAAGGTGGCAAGACGAAGGCCATGCTGGCGGCCGACGCCGCTTCGGCTGCCCAGGCGTCCGCGGCTGCCGAGGCTTCCGCCGCCGCCCAGGCCTCGACCGCCGCACAAGCCTCCGCATCTGCGGCGTCCGCGTCGCCCGCCGCTCCGGCTGCCGCCCCCGCCGCCAAACCCGCGCCTGCAAAGCCTGCGGCTGCGACCGCGACGTCGGCGCAGTAAGAACAGACAGTACAGAGAGAGACACCAGACATGGCTTCCCCCGCCGCCACCTCTCACGGACATGACGACCACGCTCATGACCATAAGCCGAGCTTCTTCGACCGTTGGCTCTTCACGACCAACCACAAGGACATCGGTACACTCTATCTGCTGTTCGCCATCATGGCCGGCATCGTCGGCGGCGCCTTCTCGGGCCTGATCCGCTGGGAACTGGCCGAGCCGGGTTTGCAGATCTTCGCCAAGGGCTCGATGCTCGACCACATGGGCATCTTCAATCTGCAAAACCCCGACAACGCCAAGCACGCCTATAACTCGGTCGTCACGGCCCACGCCGTCATCATGATCTTCTTCATGGTCATGCCGGCGATGATCGGCGGCTTCGGCAACTGGTTCGTGCCGATCATGATCGGTTCGCCCGACATGGCCTTCCCGCGCCTCAACAACATCTCGTTCTGGCTGCTGGTCGCGTCGTGGATCCTGCTCTGTACCTCGATCTTCACGCAGTCGGGCCCCGGTGACGGTCAGAACGGCTTCGGCGGCGGCTGGACCATGTACCCGCCCATGTCGTCGCACACGGGTTCGCCGGGACCGGCCATGGACCTCGTCATCCTCAGCTTCCACCTGGCCGGCGCCTCGTCGATCCTCGGCGCCATCAACTTCATCACCACCATCTTCAACATGCGCGCCCCGGGCATGACGCTGCACCGCATGCCGC
>FTCZ01002716.1_pt1 | contig 54654 bp, 58 predicted proteins | sample 1658871 | NCBI WGS metagenome assembly FTCZ01 (sample SAMEA3914864, study PRJEB12502) | metagenome | biome: forest; material: soil | place: USA | collected 2012-03-12 | depth 0.3 m | reverse complement strand
GCTTGTTGACGGGGGACTTGGGACGGCCCCACAGGTTTTCACCCATGGCGCGGTCGAGCTTGTACTTGGCGCTGTGGCGCTTGGACATAGTAGACCTATCTATTCATCCCGGCTGGCAACCCGCTTATTCGGATTGCGATTGCAACGGCAGCCCTGAGATATTCCGTAGTATCGTGCTTTGGGCCAATGACCCGCGGCACAAACTAAGGCCCGTCCCTTGCGGGAACGGGCGAAGCGCGGGGAATAATCAAGATGGCCGCGCAAGTCAAGCCGAGATATCCGCCCTCTCCCTACGGAAAGATAATATTTAATATCTGGATGGTAAACAACGCCACGGGGACTGGCGTGAGGAACGGTGGCATGACCATCAAAGCGAAAATTCTGTGCCTTGTGGGCGCATTTGCCCTGCTGGCTATGGTGATTACGGGCCTGGGGCTCAACACCATGACCGACTATAATCGGGTCATCGAAGACTACCGGCACGCGTCCGACAACGCCATGCGCGGCGAACGCCTCAATCGCTATATGATGCAGGCGGCGCTGGATGGCCACGGCATCTACAGCGCCGACAGCCCGCACATGGTGCAATGGGCCGCCGGCAGGGTCGATAGCACCGCCGATACCCTGACCGCCTTCGTCAATGACTGGAACGCCCATCTCAAGCCGGGCGAACTGGCCGATTTTCCAGCCGTGCGCGACTATGTGCTCGACATGGCTCGCGACGGTCACGCCCTGGCCAAGATCGCCCGCGAACAAGGTCTGGCCGCGGCCGACGCCTATGGCGACCATCCGCAATACCGGGCGACGCGTGAACAGGTTCAGGCGCGTATCGACGCCATGGTCGCCGGCATCAACGCCCGTCAGAATCAAACCCAAGCCGCTTTGGGCCGCTTCGAAGCCGAGCGCACACAGCAATTCCTGCTGGTTGCCGCGCTCGGCATTTTCGTCCTGCTGATGGCTTCGCTATGGATTGCCGTCCGCTCCATTGCCGCGCCTTTATCGGAGGTGCGTCAGGCCATGGTGAAGATTTCCGAGGGCCACTACGAAACGCCGATCCCGGCCACGCCGCGTCACAGCGAAATCGGCGAACTGTGGGGCGCTTTGGACATCCTCAAGGCGCACGCCATTGAGGCTGAGCGGCTGTCGCGCGAGCGTCTCGCCGCCGAGCATCGCACGCGTGAACTGGTTCTGGACTAACGCGATTAGCGCGCGGCTTCGGCGAGTTTCTGCGCCACGGCGATGACCAGTGGCGACTTTGGCGCCGCCGATATCTGAACGGTATAGCGTCCCGGCGTCAGATCGAAATCGACGATCTTGTGGATCGAGCTGCAATCGGGGCCATGGCCGTGCGCCACAGAGTTCAGTACCTTGCCATCGGCGGCGACGTCGATCCACGCGCCCTGATCGAGTGCGATCTCGTAGATCCCGGCTTGATCAACATTCAGCACGAATAACCCGCCGAACGTATCGGCCGCGGCCGGCTTACCCAGCGGCACAGCATAGGCCATCTGCGGTGATGCTGTCAGCGAAGCCTTATAGGCGTGGCCGGCGACCAGCTTGCCAGCCGCCGCAACGGTGCCGCCGCCCAGCAACGGATCTGGCGTCGTCCAGCCCATCCATAATTTCGGCAAGGCCGAATCGAGGGAGGGACAAGTCGCTTTCGGCACCTCGACGGCCTGGGTTTGCGCCAAGGCGGGCAGCGAAGAGGCTGCGAACAGGACTAACGCAAGGGCCGTCAATTTAGGCAGCGACATGTTTGCTCCGCGTTTTGCCCTTCGGATTTTGGGCGTTCAGCTTTTCGGCGTGAAAAGCGATATGATCGTCGATAAAGCTTTGAACGAAATAGTACGAATGGTCAAAGCCCTCGTGATAGCGCAGGGTCAGGCGCGTGCCGCTGCTCTTCGCCGCCTGCTCCAGCAACTGCGGCATCAGCTGGCTGTCGATATAGGGATCGGCCCGGCCCTGGTCGATGAGGATATCGTCGAAGGCACGGCCGGCGCCAGACGCCAGTAACATGGCCGCGTCATAAGGCTCCCAGGCGCTGTGATCAGTACCGAGATAGGCGGTCAGCGCCTTGATCGCCCATGGCGAGCGCATGGCACAGGCAATCGGCGAAAAGGCTGACACCGAATGGAACAGATGAGCGTGGTTCATGGCCAGCGTCAGAGCACCGTGACCGCCCATGGAATGGCCCGAAATGCCGCGCCGCGCCGGATCGGCTGGAAAATTCGCCTCGACCACTTCGATCAGGTCGCGCGTGACGTAGGTTTCCATCTGGAAGTGCGCCTTCCACGGCGATTGCGTGGCATCGACGTAGAAACCGGCGCCGTGGCCGAGATCGACCGCGGCATCGTAGGGGACCGCACTGCCCCGCGGGCTGGTGTCACAGGCAACCACGATCAGGCCGAGCTCGGACGCCTTGCGATAGGCGCCGGCTTTTTCGGTGAAATTGGCCGGGGTGCAGGTCAGGCCCGACAGCCAGTACAGCACGGGCGCCGACGTCTTGACCGTATCGGGAACGAAGACGCTGAACGCCATCGCGCCGTTGACGGCTGAGCTATCGTGCTTGCAGAAGCGTAAGGCGCCGCCGAAAACCCGGTGCTCCGAGACCGTATCGAGTTGCGTCATATCAGCCTCCAATTCCAGGAAAGCCTAGCACCGCTTCGGTGAGAATGTCAGCGGAACTTCGAGGGCCGCGTGCAAGTTTTCAGCAAGTCAGAATAGACTTTTGCGCAGGGCGAATACCGGCAGGGCGGCACCACCCGGATCGAGCGTGCGCTGACCGACCATGGCAAAATTCATCGCGCCGTAAAACGCCTCGCTGCCCAAGACGGCGTCGCAGGTCAGTTCGCGCAGGCCGGCCAGCTTGGCCTCGGCGGCGCAGCGGTCGAAAATGCGCCGCGCCAGGCCCCGGCGCATGAATTGCGGTACGGTGGCAAAATGACGGATATGGGCCAGGCCGTCCTCGACCCGGCCGGTCCCAGGTGCTGCCCGCGTCCAGCCCCCACAGGCCAGGATTTGGCCGGCGCCATCGCTAAAGACGTAAAAGGTGCCGCAGGTCAGCAGGTCCGACTGCACATAGGACAACCACGGCAGCAGATATTGCAACCGTTCGGTGCCGTAAAACCGCGACAGGGTGGCCTGAAACGCACCGGGCAGCATGGCATCGATGGCGTCGCGGTCATCGAGCGTGGCCACACGCAGCTTCAGGCCGTCAAGATAGTCATCCTCGACCGGCTCCTCTTCGCCGAACAGCACGGTGTGCTGCCATGACTCGGTTCCTTTCCAGCCGTCGCGCAGGCAGGCGGAGTGGACGGCGAACGACTGCGCCTGGGCCAGCCCGTGACCGTCCTGCCACGACGGCAGCCACTCGGCGGTCAGGATCGCCGCCGCGGCCTCGTCGACAATGGCCTCGCCGCACAAAACGCAGGTGTAGGCCGTATCGCTCATGTCTAGAACACCACGACGCTGCGGATGCTCTCGCCGGCGTGCATCAGGTCGAAAGCCTCGTTGATGCGCTCCAACGGAAAGGTATGGGTGATCATCGGATCGATCTCGATCTTGCCGTCCATGTACCAGTCGACGATCTTCGGCACGTCGGTGCGTCCCCTCGCCCCCCCGAAGGCCGAGCCCTTCCACACGCGCCCGGTCACCAACTGGAACGGCCGTGTGCGGATCTCGGCGCCGGCCGGCGCCACACCGATGATGATGCTTTCGCCCCAGCCGCGGTGGCAGGCTTCCAGCGCCGTGCGCATGACGTCGACATTACCGGTGCAGTCGAAGGTGTAATCGGCCCCGCCGCCGGTCAGCTCGACCAGATGCGCGACCAGATCGCCCGAGACGGTCTTCGGATTGACGAAGTGGGTCATGCCGAAGCGCTTGCCCCATTCGGCCTTGCTGTCATTGACATCGACGCCGACGATTTTGTCGGCGCCGACCATCTTCAGCCCCTGGATGACGTTGAGGCCGATGCCGCCGAGCCCGAAAACGACGGCATTGGCGCCTGGCTCGACCCCGGCCGTATTGACCACGGCACCGACCCCGGTGGTCACGCCGCAGCCGATATAGCAAGCCTTGTCGAACGGGGCGTCGTCGCGGATCTTCGCCAGGGCGATCTCCGGCAGCACCGTGTGGTTGGCAAAGGTCGAGCAGCCCATATAGTGATGGATGGCCTGCCCTTTGTAGGAAAAGCGCGAGGTACCGTCGGGCATGACGCCCTTGCCCTGGGTGGCGCGAATGGCCGTGCACAGGTTGGTTTTGCGCGACAGGCAGCTTTTGCACTGGCGGCACTCGGGCGTGTAGAGCGGAATGACGTGGTCGCCGGGTTTGAGGCTGGTCACGCCCGGACCGACCTCGCGCACGATGCCCGCGCCTTCGTGGCCGAGGATCGACGGAAACAGCCCCTCGCTGTCGAGCCCATCCAGCGTATAGGCGTCGGTATGGCAGATGCCCGTGGCCTTGATTTCAACCAGGACTTCGCCGGCCCGCGGCCCTTCGAGATCGACTTCGACGATCTCAAGCGGTTGCTTCGCGGCGAAAGCCACGGCGGCACGGGTCTTCATCTTGGCGTCTCCTCTTATGTCGGGAGACTTAAGACGGCGCACCCACGGGCGTCAACCACGATAACTTCGTTATGCATGTTTGCGTCCAAAGCCTGCACCTCGGAGAGATTTTGTTAAGCACGCGGCTATCCGGAATATTAAAGTCTTGCGGTTAACCTGAATGCCCAAGAGCGCGTATCAGTGCCGGAAGTGCCGCATGACCATCAAAGCCCGGATTCTCATCCTCGTCGCCGCCTTCGCCGTCATGGCGGCCGCCATCAGCGCGCTTGGTCTCAAGACCATGGCCGACTGCAATCAGGTCATCGACGACTATACCCGGACCTCGACCGACGCCTTCCGCGCCCAGCGCCTGAATACACTGATCGCCGACACCACGATCGAGATGCGCAACGTCTATATCAGCCATACGCCGCAGGATCTCGACCGCGTCACCGCGGCGATGAATGCCCGCATCGACGAGACGACCGCGCTGATGAACGACTGGAAGGCCCAGGTCAAACCGGGCGAGGTCCCTTATTTTGACATGATGGTCATGGGTACCAAAAGCGTCGGCGCCTATGGCCGCAAGGTGCTGCAGATCGCCCGCACCCAGGGCATTCCCGCCGCCGAGCAGTTCGGCATCAATCCGACCAGCATCGCTGGTCGTGAGCATTTCCAGGCTGTCCTCGACAAGGTCGCCGACGACTTCCAGGCCAAGCTGGTGCAGAGCCAGGCGCGCATGAAGACCTATCGCGCGGCGCGCTTCAGCGAATTCCTCATCGTCGCCGGGTCAGGCACGCTGTTCCTGCTGCTGGCGTCGCTGTGGATCGCCATCCGCACCATCGCCAATCCGATCAAGACGATTACCGGCTCGATCATCCGCATTTCCGAGGGCGCCTACGACACCGCCATTCCGGACAATAATACCAAGGCCGCGCGCGACGAGATTTCGCGGCTGTGGGCGGCGATCGGCATCCTGCGCGATCGCTCCGCCGAACTGAAGCGCATCAACGACGCCAAACTCGAGCTTCTGCTCGACTAATCCCTACTCCCCTCTCAGACGAAATACGCTCACGATACATTAACCGTGTGGGCGTAAATCGGAGGGTAAAGCGAAGAAAATCGCGCTAAAGTAGGAGTTTGCGTATGACGATCCGGGGTCGCATATTAGGGCTTGTTGCCTGTTTCGCCGTCATGGCATCCGCCATTACCGCGCTCGGTCTGGTGACCATCAGCGACTATAACGGCATGCTGCGCGAAGTCAGCGACGCCTACGAAAACGCCTGGCGCGGCGAACATCTCAACCGCCTGGTCACTGCCGCCGTCATGGAATCGCGCGGCGTCTACATGTCCAAGGACCTGAAGGAAGCCGGCAAATATGCCGACGGCATCGACCAGGACCTCAGCGATATCAGAAGCCTGCTCAATGACTGGCGCGGCTCGATGAAGCCCGGCGATCTGCCGGAATTCGCCGCCGTCGATCAGCAGGCCCAGACCTTCATCAGCTTCCGCCACGAACTGGCGCGCCTCGGCCGCGACGTCTCGGTCGACGCCGCCAATGCTCAAGGCAATAACGACGCCAACCGCGCCAACCGCAAGGCCTTCCAGGCGGCGATCGACGCCATGGTCGCTCACATCCGCACCAATCTTGGCAAGTCGCAGGCCGACCTGCTGCGCTACCGCAAGACGCGCGAAATCCAGTTCCTGCTGATCGCCGCCGCGGGTATCCTGGCGCTGGTCGCCGGCTCGCTGTGGATCGCCATCAAGTCGATCTCACGCCCCCTGACCCACGTCACGGCGTCCGTCATGCATATTTCCGAAGGCGCCTACGACACCGACATCCCCGCCGCCACCGGCCGCGACGAGATTTCGTCGCTGTGGCGCTCGATCCGCACGCTGCGCGACCGCGCCGCCGAGGCCGAGACGCTGAAAGCCCACCAGGTCGAAGAAGAGCACCGTATCGCCGCCGACATGGCGACCGAACGGGCCCGCATCGCCGGCGAATTCGAACGCAGCATGGGCGAGCTGGCCGACCGCTTTGCCGCCTCGTCACGCACGGTGGCGACCTCGGCGCAAAGCCTCAGCCAGAACGCCGACAATGCCGCCGGCCGCGCCGCCTCGGTCAGCACCGCCGCCGCCGAAGCCGCCGGCAATGTGCAAAACGTCGCCGCCGCCACCGAAGAACTCTCGGCCAGCGTCGGCGAAATCAACCAGCAGGTCCTGCGCACCTCGGAAGTGGCGCGCACCGCCGTCGACGAAGCCGCGCGCACCGAAGCCGCCATCCGCGCCCTCACCGAACAGGCCAGCCAGATCGGCGAAGTCGTCAGCCTGATCCAGGCCATCGCCTCGCAAACCAACCTGCTGGCGCTGAACGCCACCATCGAATCCGCCCGCGCTGGCGAGGCCGGCAAAGGCTTTGCCGTCGTCGCCTCGGAGGTGAAGGCCCTGGCCACCCAGACCGGCAAGGCGACCGACGATATCCGCTCCCGCATCGGTGAGATCCAGGCGGCAACCGACATCACCGTGACCTCGATCGCCACCATCGTGCGCACCATCGAGACCATCGGTGACCTCACCGCCGGCATCGCCATGTCGGTCGAGCAGCAGGGCATGGCGACCAATGAGATCGCCGCCAATACGGCGCTCGCCGCCTCGGGCACGCGCGACGTCACCGGCCACATCGCCGGCCTTGGCACCGCGGCGTCGGCGACCGGTGAGGCCGCCCAGGCCCTGTTGGGCCTGTCGTCGGACCTGGAACATCGCTCCGCCGACCTGCAGCACGAAGTCGCCGCCTTTGTAGGCCGCCTGCGCGCCGGCTAAGCCGCTCTAAAATCAAGAAAAAGCGCGGCCCGTGAAATTTTTTCGCGGGCCGTGTCGATTCCCGGTCTCCCCGTTCGATGTGTTGACAGAGCCGCCCCTGATGACATGGTGTCCTCAAGGCGGCCGAAAGGGAGACAACCGATGAAAGTCATGGTGATCGTCAAGGCGACCAAGGAGTCCGAGGCCAGCGAGTTGCCCGACGCGGAAATGCTGGCCGCCATGGGCCGGTACAACGAGGAACTGGTCAAGGCCGGCATCCTGCTGGCCGCCGAAGGGCTTAAGCCGACGTCCGCCGCCAAGCGCGTGCATTTCGACGGCGCCAACCGCACGGTCATCGATGGCCCCTTCGCCGAGACCAAGGAGATGATCGCCGGCTTCTGGTTGTGGCAGGTCCGCAGCATGGAGGAGGCCGTCGAATGGCTGAAGAAGTGCCCGAACCCGATGCTGAGCACCAGCGACGTCGATATCCGGCCGCTGTTCGAGATGGATGACTATGCCCAATGGGACGACGCCGTCGGCAGCAACATGACCGAACGGCGCGAAAAGCTGGAGGCGCGCCAGGCAACTCAAAAGGCCGTTCAGGAATAGGTGTCCCTCGACCGCACCATCGACGCCGTCTGGAAAATGGAGGCCGCCCGCATCATCGGCGGCCTCGCCCGCATCGTGCGTGACGTCGGTATTGCCGAAGATCTGGCGCAGGACGCGCTGATCGCCGCCCTGGAACAATGGCCTGCACGCGGCGTGCCGCCCGCTCCCGGCGCCTGGCTGATGGCAACGGCCAAGAACAAGGCCATCGACCGGCTGCGCCGTGACCGGCGCTTCCGCGACAAGCTGGCCGAGATCGGCCGCGACGCAGAGGCCTTCAGCGCGCCCGATGTGCCCGAAGATACGATCGCCGACGATGTGTTGCGGCTGATTTTTGTCGCTTGTCATCCGCTTCTGCCGCACGAGGGGCAGGTGGCGCTCACCCTGCGCATCGTTTGCGGCTTGACGACCGACGAAATCGCCCGGGCGCAGATGGCGTCCGAGACGACGATCCAGCAGCGCATCGTTCGCGCCAAGCGCAAGTTGAGCGAGGCCGGTGTGCGCTTCGACGAGGTCGCTCCAGTCGATCAGGCAGAACGCTTGGCGGCCGTGCTTCAGGTTGTCTACCTCATCTTCAACGAAGGCTATGCCGCCAGCCACGGCGACAGCTATCTGCGGCAGTCGCTGTGCGACGAAGCTCTGCGGCTGGGGCGAATGCTGGCCGCCCTGGCGCCGGCGGAAGCCGAAGTCTATGCCCTGCTGGCCCTGATGGAACTTCAGGCGTCACGCGCCCGTGCCCGCACCGACGCGGCGGGCGTGGCAGTCCCCTTGCCCGAACAGAACCGCGCCCTTTGGGATCATCTGCAAATTGCGCGCGGCCTGAACGCTTTCGAGACGGCAAAGGCCTTGCCCGGCGCGCCCGGCGTCTATTACCTGCAAGCCGCGATTGCTACCTGCCACGCACGCGCCTTGCAGCCGGGCGACACCGACTGGCCTCAGATCGCAGCGCTCTATACGCTACTCTTCGAGGTGACGGCCTCCCCCGTCGTCGGCGTCAATCGCGCCGTGGCGGCTGGCATGGCCTATGGCCCGGCGGCCGGGCTTGCCCTGCTCACGCCTCTGCAAACCGTGGCGGCGTTACAGGACTACTATCCCTTATGGGCGGCGCGTGGCGAGTTGCTCGATCGCGCCGGCAAGCCGGAGGAAGCTCAGGCGGCGTTTCATATCGCTGCCGCCATAACGCGCAATCTTCCTGAACGCGAGGCCTTGCTAAGGCGCGCCGCGCGGTGCGGCTGAACAGGTCACCTCATTTTCACCAGTAAACGCGATTTCAAATTTTACACGCAAAGCCTTGACGCCGCACCGCACCCTGGCTTAGCCCTTGTCGCAATGACAACGCTATCAGGGGAGGCACGCATGCGCCGGAGGATTTTAGGGCTTTTCGGTCTGGTCTCAAGCCTGGCGCTCGGTGCCGGGCTGGCCGCGGCGGCACACGCCGATCCTCTGGCGACGCTCGACCGCAACGGCGCCTGGGTCAGCGTCGAGGCCTACGGGCCCAATGTCGTGCACGTGACCATCGCCGCCGAAAAGGCCGAGGCGCTGAAGCCCGCCGGCTACGGCATCCTCAGCGATCACGCCGATAACAAAGGCTTCAGCCACACCACCGCCGATGGCGATACCTTTGCGTCGTCTGCCCTCACCCTGCACGTCAACGCCGCGCCACCACCGCACGTGCCGAGCCAGGGCGAGAAATACTTCGCCCCGTCGCTGGCCTCCGTCGGTTTGCAGGTCAAGAACGCCAAGGGCGAGACCGTGCTCAGCATGGGCGGCTGGGAGATGGCGCCGCACGATGTCGCCGGAGAACACACCTATCAGGTCGGCGCATCTTTCGCTTCGGCGCGCGACGAGCACTATTATGGCTTCGGCCAGAACCAGGAAGGCATCTTGGACCTGCGCGGCCGGGCCATCGACTGCAAACACTGGTACGACGCGCCCTTCGGCGAAACCGTGTGCGTGCCGGTCCTGGTCTCGTCCAAGGGCTACGCGATCATCTGGGACAATCCGTCCGACACCCACCTCGTTGCCGGCGTCAACAATTCGACCCACATCTATTCCGACGTTGGTGAACGCGTTAGCTTCTTCGTCGTCACCGGGTCTACGCCGGAAGAGATCTATTCGGCCTATGCCCGCATCACCGGCAAGACACCGATCCCACCCAAGGCGGCCTTCGGCCTGATCCAGTCCAAGGCGCGTTATGACAGCCAAGCCGAAGTGCTGCGCGTCGCCAACACCTATCGCCAGAAGGGCTATCCGCTCGACGTCATGGTCGTCGACTGGTTCTACTGGACGCGCATGGGCCAGATGGACATCGACCCGTCCCAGTTCCCCGATCCCGACGCCATGAACAAGCAACTCCACGACATGGGGATGCAGTCGATCATCTCGATCTGGCCGCGTTACGAAACCTCGGGCCGCTACTACAACGAGCTGTCGGCCAAGGGCTACTTCCTGCAGGACAAGGATGGCCATCCGGTCGACGGCCTGCCCTTCCGCTCGGATCGCACCGGCGCCCTGATCGACGCCACCAACCCCAAGGCGCGCGCCTGGTATTGGGAGCACGCCCGCGACAATATCTTGAGCCACGGCTTCGACTATCCATGGTTGGATGAGACCGAGCCCGACCTGGTGCCGGACGGATCCTATTTCTCGATCGGTTCGGGCGACCGCTTCCACAACGTCTTTCCGCTGCTCCACGTCGAGGGCGTGGCCGACGGCATGCGCGACTGGAAACCCAATAAGCGCGTGCTGATCCTGGCACGCGCCGCCTATCTCGGCTCGCAGCGCACCGGCGCCCTGTTCTGGTCGTCGGACATTAACCCGACCTGGGAAGCCCTGACGCGGCAAATCCCGACCGGGCTCAACATGACCGCCTCGGGCATCGCCTATTGGGGCAACGATATCGGTGGCTGGCAATGGCTGCCGCAGACGACCAACGCCATCCACCCGCCCCTGCTCGATCCGTCCGATGCCCGTGACGTCGTCGGTCAGAACAACGACTATCCCGAACTTCTGACGCGCTGGTTCGAGTACGGCACCTTCCTGCCCACCCTGCGCCTGCATGGCGATCGCAAGCACACTGAAATCTGGGCCTTCGGTCATGAGGCCGAAGCCATCATGGCGAAGTACGACAAGCTGCGTTACAGCCTGATCCCGTACATCTATTCGTCGGCCAAGACGACCTACGACACCGGCGCGCCGTTCATGCGGCCCCTATGGATGGACTTCCCGAACGACCCGGCCGTCGCCAATATCGGCACCGAATATCTGTTCGGGCCCGACTTCCTGGTGGCGCCAGTGACCGAGCAGGCCCAAACGGTGAAGGACGTCTACCTGCCGGCCGGTACCGACTGGTACAATTACTGGACCAACGAGAAGCTGACCGGCGGCCAGTGGGTCAAGGTCAAGGCGCCGATCGACCAGATCCCGGCGTTTGTCCGCGCCGGCGCCATCCTGCCCATCGGTTCGGATATCCAGTCGACGGCGACCAAGCAGACGATTGCCGCCATCAAGGTCTATCCCGGCAAGGACGGCGACTTCGCCCTCTATGACGACGACGGCACCTCCTACGACTATGAAAAGGGCAAGGGCACGACGACGCACCTGCATTGGTCGGACGCGACGCAGACGCTCAGCGGCGACAAGGCGCTGGCGAAGTTGGTGCAGGTCGTCGGGAAGTAGACCGATTGGACGGAAGCCGGGCCTGTGGTATGCTGATCATATGACTCTCAGTGCACGACAACAGGCCTGGCTCGACGCCTATATGGCGGATGGCACATTCTCCTCAGTCGAGGAGGCGCTGGCGCACCTTATCGACGAGCGTATCGCCGAGGAACAAGACGATCTCGATTGGGCCAAGCCTTTGGTGGACGAGGCCATTGCTGAAGTCGACCGCGGCGAAGTGCTCTCTCTCGAAGACCTGAAGGCGCGCAGTGCCAAGCGTTTGGCTGCCCTGCGTCCCTGATGGCCAAGGTCGTCGCCGCTCCGGCCGTCGACCGGGACATTGCCGATATTATTGAATATCTTGCCCGTGAAGCCGGCTGGCCGACGGCCACAAAATATCTGGCCTTGTTTGACGATTGCTTCGACCGCACAGGGCTTTACCCGAAAGGTGGCGCCCCTCGTCCTAAGCTCGGCCGTGGCGTGCGCATCAGTGTCGTCTCGCCTTATATCGTCGTCTATAGGTACGAGCCGCAGCGCGATATCGTCATCCTGTTGCGCATCCTTCATGGTGCGCGCCATATCACGCGAAAGCTTGTCAAATGAAGTTTGAGACCACCCTGTTCCAAACCGGCAACAATACCGGCGTCGAAGTCCCGCCCGAAGTGATCGAGACGCTTAGCGGTGGCAAGCGGCCGCCGGTCAGGCTCGACGTCAATGGCTACGTTTATCGCTCGAGCGTTGCGGTAATGGGCGGCAAATTCCTGGTCGCCTTCAGCGCCGAGCATCGCGCCGCCTCGGGCCTCAACGGCGGCGATGCCATCACCGTCGACATCACGCTCGACACAGAACCGCGTGAGGTCGCCGTGCCGGAGGACTTCGCGTCGGCCCTCGATGCCGCCGGCCTGCGCGCCCAGTTCGACAAACTGGCCTTCAGTCACCGCAAGGAACACGTCCGCGCCATCGACGACGCCAAGACACCCGAAACGCGGGCCCGGCGCATCGAAAAGGCGATTGAGAAGCTGAAAACGTAAAAGGCGCGGATCGCTCCGCGCCTTTTGAAATTCCAGGTTCTAAACCCTTAGTCGTCGCGGTGAACGCGTTCGGAGCGTTCGTGACGTTCCTGCGCTTCGATCGACAGGGTCGCCGTCGGGCGCGCTTCGAGGCGGCCGAGGCCGATCGGCTCGCCGGTCTCTTCGCAGAAGCCGTAAGAGCCGTCATCGATGCGCGAAATGGCTTCGTCGATCTTGGAGATCAGCTTGCGCTGACGGTCACGGGTACGCAGTTCCAGCGCCCGGTCGGATTCGGACGAAGCCCGGTCGACGAGGTCCGGATGGTTCTCCGTTTCCTTTTGCATGACGTTGACGGTTTCCTTGGCGCCGCGCAGGATTTCGTCTTTCCAGGCATTCAGCTTGGCGCGGAAATAGGCCAGCTGACGGGGGTTCATATATTCCTCGTCCTCGGCGGGACGGTAAGCAGTTTCCAAGTTCGGAACGTCTACTGATGGCATAAGCTTGTACGACCCCTGTTTCTGGACGCCTTGATCCTGTGCGAAGGCGATACACTCGCGGCCGCACAGCTTATACGCAGCAAGTTCAAGACCAGACGCCTCCCCTGACGTCGTTTACCGTCTTATCCCTGCGCGATTCCGCGGCTTATAGGCTCCCGGCCCAATAGTGAAAAGCGAAATATTTGTGTCCCATGGCGGTGCGGTGTCCCGTTGCCGTGGGGATGTCCCTACATCAGGCGGCGCTTGGCCAGTTCGACGCAGGCGCGGGTCTCGATCTCGTTGAGCACGCCCTGAAGACGGTCGTCCTCGATCTCCTCGCGTGAAGCGGCGATATTGGCCTGCAACCGCAGCAAGGCCTCATCGTCGATATCGCCAGACAACACCGATATCTTGAGGTCGTCGAGCGCGTCGAGAATGTCCTTGGAGCGCTTGATCTGGCGGCGGCGGCGGCCGGTCAGCACGTCCTCCTCGCCTTGCAAGGCCAAGAGCGCGTCCATGCCGAACATCCCGGCGGCGGCCGATGGCGCCGCGGTCGCCGCCGACTTGGTGGCGCTGCCCGATGAGCCCAGCGAGAAATCGCCACCGCTCTTGCGCACGCCGCCGCTGCTGGGGATGACAGCACCCGTCGTCGGATTGATCTTGATGGTCATACGGACCGCCTCGGAACTCTAAAGAAATAGGATTTCCGCCCCGTCCTTCGGACCGCTGAAGCACGTCGTTCACGACGCCAGCCGAGCTACACGAACAATATTGCCGATCGCCGGTAAGCGAAGCCTTAACGGCCCGGCAAGATTTTCCGCCTAATCTTACCACAGGCGATCCGAAAAAATAGACTCCTGAATCCAAACGGAAAAATTATCCACAGAGTCTGGCACGGAACTGGCATCGCAAGGGGCAGTTATGGTTAACGGACGCCCAGACCCTATGCGCCACGCCCTCAAAGCCCTGTCGATCGCCGCTTTCGCCGCCCTCTGCGCCACCCAGGCCGGGGCCTCGTCGCGCATCAAGGACATTGTCGATGTCGAAGGCATCCGCACCAACAGCCTGGTCGGCTATGGCCTGGTCGTCGGCCTCAACGGCAGCGGCGACACCGTGCGCAACTGCCCGATGATGCAGGAAAGCATGAATTCCATGATGGACCGGCTGCAGACCAATATGCGCAGCGGGACCCTTAACTCCAAGAACGTCGCCGCGGTCATGGTCACCGCCGAACTGCCGCCGTTCGCCGCCCCGGGCTCGAAGCTCGACGTCACCGTTTCGGCCATGTGCGACGCCAAGAGCCTGCTGGGTGGCACGCTGATGGTCACGCCGCTGCTCGGCGCCGACAACGACGCCCACGCTGTGGCCCAAGGCTCGGTGCAGACCGGCTCGGTCTCAGCCGGCGGCGCTTCGGGCTCGTCGGTTACCAAGGGCGTGCCGACCGCGGGCCGCATCGCCTCGGGCGGCACCATCGAGCTGGAAACCAATTTCAACCTCAATGCCATGCCGTTCCTGCGGCTGACCCTGCACAATCCCGACTTCACCACCGCCAAGCGCATCGCCCAGGCGATCACCAGCGTCTATCCCGGTACAGCGATCGCCGAGAACCCGACTGTCGTCGCCATCAAGCCGCCGGCGGGCACCACCATGATGGATTTCGTCACCTCGATCGAAACCCTGCCGGTCGAGGTCGATGAGCCGGCCAAGGTCGTGGTCGACGAGGTCAACGGCGTCATCGTCATGGGCGAAAATGTGCGTCTGTCGCGCGTCGCCATCGCCCAGGGTAATTTGACCATCAAGGTCGATGAGACGCCGTCGGTGTCGCAGCCGGCGCCGCTGTCGCAAGGCCAGACGACGACGGTCCCTAACTCGAACGTCAGCGTCGATGAGGAAAAGGGCAAGAAGCTGATTCAGCTGGGCGGCGGCTCGTCCCTGTCCGACCTGGTCAATGGGCTCAACGCCCTGGGCGTCACCCCACGCGACATGATCTCCATCCTTCAGGCGATCAAGGCCGCCGGCGCGCTCCAGGCTGATATCGAGGTGATGTAATGGATAGTTCCGCCCTCCTCGCCCTGCAATCGTCGCAGTTTTCGGCCGAGGCCAAGGCCTTCGACGCCATCCAGGCACAAGCCACCAAGACTTTCAGCGCGCCTGACGCGACGCCCTCGGCCTTCAGTGCCATGGTGTCGGCCCAAGGTGCCGCCAGCGCGGCCGGCAAGGCCAAGCCCACTCCGGCCAAGAATGCCGAACTCGGCCAACAGTTCGAGACCATGGCCCTGTCCAACCTGCTGGCGCCGATGTGGGACGGTCTGAAGACCGACGGCCCGTTCGGCGGCGGTCAGGGCGAAGAAGCCATGCGCAGCTTCTACGTCGACGCCATCGCCAAGCAGATGGCCAAGAAGGGCGGCCTCGGCATTTCCAGCATGATGCAGAAAGAACTTCTGAAACTTCAGGGAGCGGCATAATGGCGCTGACAGCACACAACGGATCGGATCGGGCGCGGCAATTGCTGGGCCTGACGCAGCGCTTGTCAGAGCGGCTGCAGCGCGAGACCGCTATCCTCGAGGCGCACCGCCCTCAGGACTTGTACGACGGTATCGAAGAGACGCGGCAATTGTCGAACATGTATCGCCACGAAAGCGCGCGCATCAAGGCCGATCCCAGCCTGCTTGCCGGCCTCACCAAGGCGGAAAACGACGCCCTGCGTGCCGCTACCGAGGACTTTCAGCGCCATCTGCGGCGCTACGAGCTGGCGGTGACCGCGGCCAAGACAATCACCGAAGGCATCGTCGCCGCGGTCGCCGACGACATGAACAAGCGCCGTACCGCAACAGCGACCTATGGCCCGCGCGCCCGTACCGTCTCGACCGGGCCGCAGTCGCTCAATTACGGCTACAAGGCCTAATCGCCATCGTAAATTTACCGGCACACGACCACACTTCCGAGTATCCGGAAAGTTGGAACCTGTGCCGATGCCCTTGCGTTTTCCCGTATTGTCGGGGTTGATGGTCGCCGGCCTGTTCGGCGCCGCCGGCTATGCTCTGCACAATGCTCCGATGCCGGTAAGCCCGGTATTGGGCCCCAGTCTTCCCCAAAACGTCGCCTGCGTTTCGGTGCTGTCACCCGACAGCCAGGCGGTGACGGTCAACAGCGGCGCTGATATTCACGCTCCCGCCTGCACTCTGATCGTCGCCTCAATTGCCCGTCCAGCGGCTATTTTCAACACCGGCACGACGCTAGACACGGCGCACATCTGCGTCGCCTCGCACCAGGTCACACGCAATTCGGCGGGCGCGCCAGCCATTGATCTCGGCTGCACTGCCAAGGCACCCGCCGTTACCCTGCCGACACCGGTCGTCGGCCCCTGCACCGTCAGCCATCAGGCCTATGACGGCACCGACATCACGTTGCGGCCCGGCACCTATTGCGGTGGCGTGACGTTCAACAACGCCCAGGCTCGCGTCACCTTCGAGCCTGGCTTCTACGTCATCAAGGGCGGCGACTGGACCGTCGATGGCAGCACGTGGAGCGGCCGCGATGTCACCTTCTATTTCGCTGATACCTCGAAGATCCAGTTCAATAGCGGTGTTAGTGTCGACCTGAGCGCGCCAGCGTCAGGGCCCTACGCCCACGTGCTGATGTTCGAAGCCCCGCGGCTTTCGCCCTCGCCTGTCATCTTCAACGATGCCCGCGCCATGCACCTTGACGGCGCCGTCTGGCTGCCGTCGCGCGACATGACCTTTAACTCAGGTTCGAAGCTCGATAGCGACGGTCTGATGTTGGGTGTCCGCAGCCTGATGCTCGATCAGACGACTTGGCACATTCAGCCCCTCAGCTAGTGCGCTTCTTTGTGGATGCTGTTTTTCGGGTCGGGATCGGTTCCGGTCATGACGCGCTGATCCTTGGCGCTGGTATAGGCGCCGGCCTGATCGTCGTCGGAAATATGCGCATCGTTCGGCTCCGGCGCATTGCCGCGCTTCCAATAGGCGGCGTTTCCGGGTTGGGTCTTGTAACGCTGCTGGAAGTCGTGCGCCGCCGCTTCCCTCTGCATTTCCGGGCTCAGCACCTGGTTCAGGCCGGCCATCTGCGCCATGCCTTTCAGGTGGCAGCCCCCGGGGATCGGCTTGCCGTCGCGCTGCGCCTTGAGGCAGTAATCGTCGTTCTGCAGCGCCTGGGTCAGGTTGCCACGCCCGCCGGTCAGCTTGCCCTTGCCGCCTGCCGCTCCGGCCGCACCCGCCAGAGAAGCCGCCGCCGCGGTACTGCCGCCACCGCCGGCCGGCGCGGAGGCCCCGGTCGCCAGGTGATTGCCGTCTGGCGTCAGGCCTGACGGCGCCACCACGGTCTGGATCGAAATTGCGGGCGCTTCGTGCAGCTTGATGTCGCCGGCGTCGGGCACATGCGCCGTCGCCAGGGACGTCTTGGCATCGATCTGCTCGTCTTCCTTTTTCTTGACCTTGACGTTGGCGGCCTTGGACTCTTCTTCGATCGTCGGCGCCTGAACCGTCACCGCCTGGAGCTTGGGTTCGGCCTTGGCGGGCTGAGTCGACAGCTTGCTGGGTGCCGAGAAATCATCCTGCGGCCGCGGGGCGATCTTGATCTCCGGGCGCGGCGGTTGCACGGGCGCGGGGACCGGTGGCGTGGGTACGGGGGCTGGCGGCGCCGGAACGGGCTGAGCGGCGGCTTTTGGCGGCGCTTCCTGCGGTGTCGGCGGCTGCGGCTGGGGCTCAGGCTGCGGCGCAGGCTGACGCGTGACGGGTACGGGTTCGACGGGCGGTACCGGCGGCTCGACCGGGCGATAGAGCTCGGCCTGGATGACGTCATCGTCGTGGACTGGCAAATTAGCGATGTGCCATTGCGTGCCAATCAGCGCCCACAGCACGAGGACGTGGAGCAGCAGGACAACGGCGGTCGAAAAGGTCCACCGGCTGCGTTCGCCCGCCACATACCGCCGATCGCCGACCACCAGAACATAACCTTTCTGGATGGCATCGAGTCGGACGACCTGGCTTGCGATTTTAAGCTGCATGCGCGGCTCTACCCCGGTTTCGGCGCTGACACTGGCGGGAAAATCCGACCTAACTGTGACTTAGATCGGAATGACTTTTCAGACTCTAAACAGAATCCTCATCCGGCTCCAAGTCGGTTTGCGGTTCACGACGTCGCCCGTGATCAGGCACGACCATGCTGACAGAAGCTGTCAGTTCAGGGCGCATTGTCCAATAACGAGCGCGTGACGCGGCAAATCATTAAATGTTGCCGAAATGTTCTTGATTTCCGGTGGCAAATTGCGGCAGGCTCTCTATATCCCTGTTTTCCGGTCAATTCTTAAGGACGACGGCGCCCATGGCGGATCCGCATCACAATCAGGACTTCATCAAGGTGCGGGGGGCGCGCGAGCATAACCTCAAGGGCGTCGATGTCGACATCCCGCGCGGCCAACTGGTGGTCCTGACCGGCCTGTCGGGCTCGGGCAAGTCGTCGCTTGCCTTCGACACTATCTATGCCGAAGGCCAGCGCCGCTACGTCGAAAGCCTGTCAGCCTATGCGCGTCAGTTCCTGGAACTGATGTCCAAGCCCGATGTCGACCTGATCGAAGGCCTGTCGCCGGCCATTTCCATCGAGCAGAAGACGACCTCGAAGAACCCGCGTTCGACCGTCGGCACGGTCACGGAAATCCACGACTATATGCGCCTGTTGTGGGCGCGCGTCGGCATTCCCTATTCGCCGGCCACCGGTCTGCCTATCGAATCGCAGACGATTTCGCAGATGGTCGACCGCATCATGCTGCTGCCCGAAGGCACGCGCCTGCTGCTGCTGGCCCCTTATGTTCGCGGCCGCAAGGGCGAGTACAAGAAGGAAATCGCCGAGCTGCAAAAGCAGGGCTTCCAGCGCCTGAAGATCGACGGCCAGTACTACGCCATCGAGGACGCGCCCAAGCTGGAAAAGACTTTCAAGCACGATATCGACGTCGTCGTCGACCGCGTCGTCGTCAAGTCGGGCCTGATGACGCGCCTGGCCGATTCGCTGGAAACGGCGCTGCGCCTGGCCGACGGTCTGGCCGTCGCCGAAATGGCCGACATCGTCGAAGGTGAGACCGAACCCCGGCGCATCCTGTTCTCGGAAAAGTTCGCTTGCCCGGTGTCGGGCTTCACGATTGCCGAGATCGAGCCGCGGCTGTTTTCGTTCAACAATCCGTTCGGCGCCTGTCCGGTGTGCGACGGCCTGGGCGTGAAACTGGCGTTCGACGCCGACCTGATCGTGCCCGACCACAAACAGACCCTGGCCGGTGGCGCCATCGCGCCCTGGGCCAAGGGGCCCTCGCCGCTCTACACCCAGACCTTGCAGAGCCTCGGCGTGCACTACGGCTTCAAGATGGACACCAAGTGGTCCGCCCTGCCCGACGCCGTCCACGACATCGTCCTGCACGGCTCCGGCTCGGAAAAGATCAAGTTCACCTACCAGGACGGCACCCGCCGCTACGACGTCACCAAGCCGTTTGAGGGCGTCATCCCCAATATGGACCGGCGCTGGCGCGAAACCGACTCGTCGTGGGTGCGCGAGGACCTAGCGCGCTATCAGTCGGAGACGCCATGCGAAGCCTGCAAGGGCGCGCGCCTCAAGCCGGAAGCCCTGGCGGTCAAGATCGACGCCAAAAACATCTCGGAAATCTCCGGCTTGTCGATCAAGGCAGCGCACCAGTGGTTCTCGGATATCGACGCGCGCCTCAGCGAAAAGCAGATGGACATCGCCCGGCGTATCCTCAAGGAAATCAAGGATCGCCTGCGCTTCCTCAACGATGTCGGCCTCGACTATCTCAACATGTCGCGCAATTCCGGCACCCTGTCGGGCGGCGAGTCGCAACGCATCCGGCTGGCGTCGCAGATCGGCTCTGGCCTGACGGGCGTGCTCTATGTGCTCGATGAGCCGTCGATCGGCCTGCATCAGCGCGACAATGACCGCCTGCTGATCAGCCTCAAAGGCCTGCGCGACCTCGGCAATTCGGTGTTGGTCGTCGAGCACGACGAAGACGCCATTCTGCAAGCCGACTACGTCATCGACATGGGCCCGGCGGCGGGCATTCACGGCGGCGAAATCGTCGCCCAGGGCACGCCGGCTGACATCAAGGCCAATGCCAAGTCGCTGACCGGCCAGTACCTGACCGGCAAGCGCGAAATCCCGCTGTTCTATTCGCAGGACACCGATCAGGAACGCCGGCCGATCAACAAGAAGAAGATACTCAAGGTTATCGGGGCCCGCGGCAATAACCTGAAAAACGTCACCGGCGAAATCCCGGTCGGCGTCATGACCTGCATCACCGGCGTCTCCGGCGGCGGCAAGTCGACCTTTGTACTGGAAACCCTCTACAAGGCGGCGGCCCGGCGCCTCAACAACGCGTCGGCGCACCCCGCGCCGCACGACAAGATCGAAGGCCTGGAACTTTTCGACAAGATCGTCGAGATCGATCAGTCGCCGATCGGCCGCACCCCGCGTTCCAACCCAGCGACCTATACCGGCGCGTTTGGCCCGATCCGCGACTGGTTCGCCGGCCTGCCCGAATCCAAGGCCCGCGGCTACGGGCCCGGGCGGTTCTCGTTCAACGTCAAGGGCGGCCGCTGCGAGGCCTGTCAGGGCGACGGTCTCATCAAGATCGAGATGCACTTCCTGCCCGACGTCTACGTCACCTGCGACGTCTGCAAGGGCAAGCGCTATAATCGCGAAACGCTGGACATCGTCTTCAAGGGGCATTCGATCGCCGACGTCCTCGACATGACGGTCGAGGAAGGCGCCGATGCCTTCAAGGCCGTGCCGTCGATCCGCGACAAGCTCGAGACGCTTAAGCGCGTCGGGCTTGGCTATATCAAGATCGGTCAGCAGGCGACGACCCTGTCCGGCGGCGAGGCGCAACGCGTCAAGCTGTCGAAAGAGCTGTCGAAGCGCGCCACCGGCAAGACGTTGTATATTCTCGACGAGCCGACCACCGGCCTGCACTTCGAGGATACGCGCAAACTGCTCGAAGTGCTGCACGAACTGACCGACCACGGCAACACCACCGTGGTCATCGAGCACAATCTCGACGTCATCAAGACGGCCGACTGGATTTTGGATTTCGGCCCCGAAGGCGGCGATGGTGGCGGCGAGATCGTCGCGGTCGGCACGCCCGAAGACGTCGCCAAGAATCCCAAGTCGTGGACCGGCAAGTATCTCAAGGGCATGCTGGCCAAGCACAAACAGCATCAGCTGGAACCGGCGCAATAAGTTGTCGCCTTGCGCGGGCGTGCTTAACAAAGCTTAACCAATTGCCGTGCACAATGCGGCTATGAGATTCGCCCGTGCCCTTTTGCTGATGACCGCCCTGTGCGGCGTGGCGGCGTGCGCGCCCAAGAAAGAAGCGCCGGCGCCGGTGGCCAATCTTGGCCCGCCGATCACGCGCTGGACCTATGATGGCGATACCGGGCCTGCCCATTGGGGCCAGCTCGGCGGCGCCAATACGGTGTGCGCCACCGGGGCGCGGCAATCGCCCGTCGACATTTCGGGCTCGGTCAAGCCGCAGACGGCGCACGTCAAGCTCGACTACAATTCGGTGTCAGCGACGATCCAGAATACCGGCAAGGCTGTGCGGCTGATCCCGCAAAACGGCGGCACCATGCTGATCGACGATCACGCCTATACGCTGAAATATATCGAATTCCATTCGCCCAGCGAACATTCGATCGACGGCCATCGCGCCACGCTGGAAAGCCAGTTCGTCCACGAGGACGCCAAGGGCAACAAGCTGATCGTCGCCGTGCTTTACGATGTCGGCGTCGCCGATCCGATGCTGGCCTCGCTGTGGACCTATCTGCCGACCGATCCCGGCCAGCCCGTGCCCCTGCCCGACGTGCTGATCAACGCTCAGGACCTGGTTCCGGCGACGACGGACTTTTACGTCTATTCGGGATCGATGACGACGCCACCGTGCACCGAGGGCGTGACCTGGATGGTCTATTCGTCGCCGCTCAGCGTCAGCGCTGAACAGGCCGATGCGCTGGAGCGCCTGACCGGCCCCAATTCACGGCCGCTGCAGGACCGCCACGACCGCGACTATATCCACATATCTGGGAATTAAATCCCGGGATCCTGGGTCTGGCCCGCTAAAGTGCGATAGGCCGCGGCCTGCGCGCCCGACGTCAGGGCGACGACCAGAGGCGCCACCAGCAGGTTGGCGACGATCACCCACCCGATCATATAGGGCTTGAAATAGGCCTGCGGGCTGCTCATGTCGGGCGAAAGCAACCATTGACTGACGGTGGCGAAGGTGCCGCCGCTGATCGCCACGGTGACCGCGCCATAAAAGGCGATGCACAGGGCGACGACGAACAGCACCATGACCAGCATCACGACATAGCCGCCGAACAGCGCCCAGCCCTGCTTCTGCGTCAGCTTCCACGAGCCGAAGATATCGATCCCTTTGCGGTCAAAGCTTTGCACCGTGCACAGCGACAGGCGCAGCATGACGACACCTACCGCCAGGAAGCCGACCAGAGCCACCAGCAGGGCCACCGATTGACCGGCACCCGCACCGGCCAGGCCGCCGATCATGCCGGCGGCAAAACAGTCGACGAAGACCAGGGCCAGATAGACCAGAAAAAACAGTATGGTGACGGCGATCTGGCGCACCTCGTCGATGCCGAAACGCAGATAGCCGAAACGGTCATCGGTCTTGTCCCACACAGCGCGATAGACGGCGCAGGAAATGATCGACTGCATGACCAGCGAAATCGGCAGGACGGCGCCATAGGCCTGGGCCATGGTGGTATAGATTGGCACCAGGGTCTGCGGATCGACGCCCGGCACGACGGTCGCCATGTGCTCGAACGCCGGCCCGGCGATGGCGACCATCAGGAAGGTGATCAGCCCGTTGCCGATCAGCAGGACCAGGCCCCAGAACGGAATAAGCTTTGGCCGTTCGCGGATGATGCGAAAGCCTTCGAAGGCAAAATCCATGGATAAAGGCATGCGCGTTCCCAAACGATACTCAACCGGGTCCGGTGTAGCCTATTTTGCCCGCAAGGCAATGATCTGGCGATAGGCAGACGACAGAAAGCCGGTTTGCACCGGCAGCCACAGGCCAAACGCCATGGCCATCATGATGCCATGCAGCAGCAAATGCAGATGATAGGTCGAACCCGCCTGCGGCATCGTGTGCGCGTGCAGACGGCCGTGCAGGCTGAGGTGAAGGATGACGCCCCAGACGATGAAGAAGGGCACGGCGATCGCCACCAGTCCCAGGAACAGCTTGCCGACATTGCCCGACGACAGGCCAAGCGCATTCAGCGTCACCATGCGCTTTTCGGCGACCGTGGCCGCCGCATAGAGGGTGAATTTCAGGCGCAGAAACACGAAGAACAACAGAAGCAAAGGCACCAGGACGATAAAGGTCCAGTCGGCGCCGGTGTGGTGGCGCATGAAGGCGGCATGCAGCGCCGCCAGGCTGTTGGTATAGCCGGTTTGCAGGCCCGACATATTGAAGGCCACGGCCAGCACGATCAGGGCAGCGATGACAATGACCACCATGAATAAGGCAATGAGGATCGAAGCGCCAAACAGGCGCAGCTCCGGCGCCCCCAGTTGTAAACCGCCCAGCCCCAGGCCCTCGCTCTTGGCTTTGGAGCCAAAAAGCGCGGTGCGATAGAGCGCGCCCTCAGCCATCAGGGTCAGCACATAGGCAACGAGCATGGCGCCGGCAGCCAGAATGGCGGCGTGCGACGTGCCATAGGCGTGCATCAGCGCCAGGTGGCCGCCAACCGTGACAACCCACAGCAGGATCAGGCTCAGCCAGGCGCCGCCCCAAGCCTGCGGCAGCGAGGACAAGCCCTCTGACAGCGCCTTGCCCAGCGAAAAGGATGCTTTCGCACTCATGCCAGCCCACTCATCACAACCCGCCCATTTTGTGCCACCGTGCCGCATTCCAACGGCATCAACACTTTAGAAACAATTCCATTCGCTTTAAAAGCTTATTTCGGCGGCCCTGTTGATATTTCTCCGTGCTGCGGTGCGGCGAAGCCACACTCCCGCGGAAAAGCCCCTTTCCAAGCTCATAGCGCTGGTCTATGGCGACCCGATGACAACAGCAGTTCACATCATCGGCGGCGGCCTGGCCGGCTCCGAAGCCGCCTGGCAGGTCGCCAAGGCCGGCGTTCCCGTTATTCTCCACGAAATGCGCGGCTCGCCCGCCCCGGACGGCAGCGGCCCACGCCTGACCCAGGCGCATCAGACCGACGGTTTGGCCGAGTTGGTCTGTTCCAACTCCTTCCGCTCCGATGACTGGCAATTTAACGCGGTCGGGCTGTTGCACGAAGAGATGCGCCGCGCCGGTTCGTTGATCCTGAGTTCCGCCGACGTCCATCAGGTGCCGGCCGGCGGCGCCCTGGCCGTCGACCGCGACGGGTTTTCCGCCGCGGTCACCGCGGCATTGGCCGCGCACCCGCTGATCACCGTCGTGCGCGAGGAAGTCACGACCTTGGCCGACAAGCCGTGGGACAATGTCATCTGCGCCACTGGCCCTCTGACCTCACAGGCCCTGTCCGATGTTATTCTCGAACTGTCGGGCGAAGGCCATCTCTCCTTCTTCGACGCCATCGCCCCCATCGTCCACGCCGACAGCGTCGATATGTCCAAGGCGTGGCGCCAGTCACGCTATGACAAGGAAGGCCCGGGTGGCGATGCCGCGGCCTATATCAACTGCCCGATGGACCGCGAGCAGTACGAGGCCTTTATCGACGCTCTGTTGGACGGCCCCAAGGCCGATTTCAAGGATTGGGAGCACGTCCCCTACTTCGACGGCTGCCTGCCGATCGAAGTCATGGCCGAGCGCGGCCGCGAAACCCTGCGTTACGGCCCGATGAAGCCGGTCGGGCTGACCAATCCGCATAATCCCACCGTCAAGGCGCACGCCATCGTGCAACTGCGCCAGGACAATGCACTGGGCACGCTCTACAATCTGGTCGGCTTCCAGACCAAGTTGAAGCACGGCGCCCAGGCCGACGTTTTCCGCATGATTCCAGGCCTGGAAAACGCCCAGTTCGCGCGGTTGGGCGGCCTGCATCGCAACACCTTCATCCAGTCGCCGAAGATCCTCGACCGCCAATTGCGCCTGAAAAACAAACCCGCCATCCGCTTTGCCGGTCAGATCACCGGTGTCGAAGGCTATGTCGAAAGCGCCGCTATCGGCTTGCTGGCCGGACGCTTTGCCGCGGCGCAGGCGCTGGGCCGCACCCTGGCCGATCCACCGGAAACCACGGCGCTCGGCGCCCTGCTCAACCACATTACAGTCGGCCATCTCGAAGGGGGCGCCTTCCAGCCGATGAATATCAACTATGGATTATTGCCGCCGATGGACGCACCCAAGGTCGATGAGACCGGCGTCAAGATTCCGCTCAAGGAACGCGGCCGCGCCAAAAAGCGGCTGATGAGTGTTCGGGCCTTAAAAGACCTCAATTTGTGGTTAGATACGGCCGGAACGGAGCAGCACGAAGCGGTATGATGAAGCGCGTTTGGGTGGGATTGGTCGCGGCATTGGTCTTGGGGGGCTGTGCGACCGAAAAGACCGTCTATGTCCCCCTGGCCGCGCCGACCGTGGTGCCGTCATCGCTGACGCCGCAAACGGTGATCCTGTTCAACAAGACGAAACAGGGGCGTAAACTCTTCACGTTGAACGAGGAATTCCCCTACTGCGACGCCGCCACCGGCCGCGTCATCGTGGTGCCGAAATGGTATGTCACCGACTTCGCCTCGGTGCCGTGGTACGGCCAGGGCGTCATCGATCCGGAAGGTCCGACGGCGCGCGCCGCCATCATCCACGACTGGCTGTATGCCATCGGTGAACCCGGCAAACGCCAGGAAGCCGACGACACCTTCTATCGCGCCATGATCGCCTTCGGCGTCGACGAAATGCACGCGCGCATTGCCTATAATGCGGTGCGCACCGGCGGTCAGGCCGGCTATGGGCTGAAGGGCGACTGGCTGTTCATCGACCCGACGCGGCCCGACGCCACGCAACCGGCGCCGTTCGCCAAGCCGACGACCGGTACGCTGCGCATCATCCCCAACTGCACCGGCTTCAAGGACATGGTCATGGCCGGCTGGAAAGCCTATCCGGCGCGGATTACGCTCGTAACGCCGCCGCCGGCGCAGGCGAAAAAGCCATCGGGTGGCCTGATGAGCGGGCTATTTGGCAAATAACGCTGATTATAACGGCCGCCACGCGCGTTAAAACAAGCGTTTTACAATCTGCCAGTTAGAAAGCTTGCCAGCAATTTCAACCGCTTGGCTAATGGCCCGCGCGCCTGACCACGCCACAGCCCGGTCGCCAGGGCTGCCGGCAAGGCCAGCGGCATCAACTTCGTGGGCACGTCTGTCATGGTTGCGGCCGCATCGCGGCGCAGATGATCGAGTTCCGCCTCGCCGCCATCGTTGAGCCCACGCGACGCTTTCAATCGCGCCAGACCGTAAAACCGCGCCGCTTCGAGCAGGGTTTTATCTCCGCCGGGTTCGAGGATTTGGACCGCCAGACGCGCCACCGCCCCCTCGCCGCTATCGGCGACCTTGAGCGCGCTTTCGATCGTCAGCGCGCCTTTGTCGAGCAACGGCATCTGGCCTTCGACGAGAGCATAAAACGCTTTCACATCGAGGCTGTAACGGCTGATCAAATTTTTTAGCACGTCGGTCAGCGGGTGATAGCGCACTGGACGTTCCTGCTCGATCTCCTCGATCGCTTCGTACCACCAGCGCAGGCGGATTTCGCCCATCAGCGGCTCGGTGACGCGGTCGGGGATTTCGCGCAAGGTTTCAAGAAAGGCGTACAGCGCCAGGACGTCGGCGCGTTTGGCCGGATCGTCGATGAAGGCGCAGCTTAGGATAACGTCTTCGTTTTTAGGCAGGGTGTCCGAAGACGTCATTGAAATCTCAGCCGAAAATCGTCTGGTACATGGTCATGGCGACCAGCATCGGCAGCGACAGCAAGGTGTTGATACGCGAAAACATCATGGCGCGCTTGGCGGCGGCGGCCTTCTTTTCCGGCGTCGTTTCCTTGAGGCCCAAAGCCAGCTTCTGCGCCGGCCAGATCACGCCCCAGACATTGACCATCATGATGATGCCGAGCCACATGCCGATACCGAGCAAGGTATATTGAACGACCGGGTGTTGGGCAAAGGTCAGAGCGGGCATGTAGCGATTGCCTGTATTGCTGCCGAAACCGAGGCTCAGCGTCTCCACCAGATAGCCGCGATGACCGGCCAGGGTCAGGCCCAACAGCACGGTCAGCAACGCCGCCCAGCGGAACCAAAACAGCGCTTCCGGGGCGATATATTTCGAAATACCGGGCTTCAGTTCGTCCGGCACCTTCGGCATGACGCGGATTTGCACGAAGTTGAAATAGTAGAGCAGCCCGACCCACAGGATACCGCAGGCGACGTGCGCCCAGCGCAGCACGGCGACCACCAAGATCATGTCGTAACCGCCCGGCGCGAAATAGCCAAAGACGGCGACGAAGACCGCCGCCAGGATCAGCGACGCCACGATCACATTGCGAAAATTCGACAGAAATCCGGCCATGCCCACAGTCCCTCAATGATTGAAAGCCCGTGTCATCTATAAAGCTTAGGAGCGGTATGGGAAGAGGCTAAAACCTCTTCCCGCCTTTTACGGCATGACCTTGGGCTTCTTGGCGCCCTTGAAGCCGCCCATATCGATGACTTCGGCATCGCCGGCGTTGCGATTGACGCCCCACAGCAGGATGACCGGCGACGCGACATAGATCGACGAATAGGTGCCGATGATAATGCCGAACATCATGGCCACCGAGAAGCTGAACAGCGTCTCGCCGCCAAGGAAGGTCAGGCCGGCCAGGGCCAGCACGGCGGTCAGGCCGGTGATGATCGTCCGCGACAGGGTCTCGTTGATCGACATGTTGATGACGTCGGCCAGAGGCATCTTCTTGTACTTGCGCAGGTTTTCTCGCAGCCGGTCGATAACGACGACGGTGTCGTTCATCGAATAGCCGATGATCGTCAGGATGGCGGCGACGGCGCGCAGGTCGAATTCCAAGTGGAAGACGGCGAACAGGCCGAACGTCAGGATAACGTCGTGGAACAGGGCGAAAACGGCGCCGAGACCATATTGCCAGCCGAAGCGGAACCAGATGTAGAGCATCATCAGACCGATAGCGACAAACAGGGCGACGATACCACCGGTCAGCAATTCGCCCGACACCTTGGCGCCAACGACTTCGGTCGAGCCGAAGACGGCCGCCGGGAATTGGGCGTGCAGGTTGGTCTTGACGACCTCGACACGCGCCACCGGATCGCCCTGCGGGGTCTCGAAGCGCAACATCGCATCCGTCGTCTTGGTCGGATCACCGCCCTTGCCGACGCTTTGCACTTCGACGTCCTTGAGGCCTTGCGTATCGAGGATGCCGCGCAGTTGCGACAGGTCCATCGGCGCCGGGGCCTTCATTTCAAGCACGGTGCCGCCCTTGAAATCGATACCGCAGTTCAGGCCCCCGCAAGGGGCTTTGGGCGGAAGACCGACGGCCATGACAATCGAGCCAATGACCGCCACTGCCGACAGCACGGCGAACAGGCGGGCGAAGTTGACGAAATGGATGTCGGTCTTCTTCGGCAGGATCTTGATCAGCGGCCAGTGCTTGGGCGCGACGTCGTCGGCGATCGGCATGGTCTTGGGACGGAAGGTCTTGTACCACCAGCCGGCCAGGACCTGGGTCACCATGACCGACGAGAACACCGATGTCACGGTGCCCATCATCAGGGTGACGGCGAAGCCCTTCACCGTACCGGCGCCGAACATGTACATGATCACCGCGGCCACCAGGGTGGTGATGTTGGCGTCAAGGATGGTTTCCAGCGCGCGAGAGAAGCCCGAGCTCATGGCCACAACCAAGGGCCGGCCATTTTTCAGTTCGTCGCGGATACGTTCGTAGATCAGCACGTTGGCGTCGACGGCCATGGCCAGCGTCAAGATCAGACCGGCGATGCCCGGCAGGGTCAGGGTCGACTGAATGGCCGACATGCCGCCGACCAGCAGGGTCAGGTTGACCAGCAGCGAGACGACGGAGATGCCGCCGAACAGCAGGCCGTAGGCCAGGACGACGAAGATCAGCACCGACAGGAAAGCGATGGCGGTCGCCTGCTCCCCCTTGAGCACCGAGTCGGCGCCGAGCTCCGGACCGACACTGCGTTGTTCTTCGAACTTCAACGGCGCCGGCAGCGCGCCGCCGTTCAGTTCGTTGACCAGTTCCGTGGCCGATTCGACGGTGAAGCTGCCTTCGATGATGCCGTTGCCGTTGGGAATGGCGGAATTGATCACCGGAGCCGACAGGACGTGACCGTCGAGGATGATGGCGAACTTGTGCCCGATGCCGCGCGCCGTGGCTTCGCCGAACGACTGGGCGCCGGCGCCGTCAAAGGTGAAACCGATGGCCGGATGGCCGTTCTGGTCCTGGCTGACATTGGCGCGCTTGAGGTTGGTGCCTGAGACCATGACCTTCTTGCGGACGGCGATCGGTCGGCCGCCATATTCGTCATCGGGCAGGATTTGCGAGCCCGGCGGGACACGGCCGGCGGCGATATCGTCAGCGCTCAGCGTCTCGTCGACCATCTGGAAGGTCAGCTTGGCCGTCTGGCCGATGACGCGCTTGAGTTGTTCCGGATCGCTTTCGCCCGGCGCTTCGACAACGATGCGGTTGGTGCCCTGGCGGACGATCGACGGTTCCTTGGTACCCAGCGCGTCGATCCGCTTGGAGACGATGCGCAAGGAGGTGTCGACGGCGCCCGAGGCCGTTTCGCGCAGGCCGTCATCGGTCAGGGTCGCGGTCAGGGTCTGGTTGGCGCCCTGCTGAACCGACAAATCCTTGATCGCCGGATTGCGCGCCAGGGGCGACGCCATCTTGGAGACGATGTTGTAAGCGTCACTAACCTTGGCCGGATCGGTGATGTGCACCGACACCGACGTGCCCTGTGCCGCCAAACCGTCAAAGGCGATGCCCTTGGTGTTCAACTGGTCCCGGATGTCTTCGACCAGGCCGGTCGTGCGTTCCTTGATCAGCGCATCGGTATCGACCTCGAGCAGGAGGTACGAGCCCCCTTGCAGGTCAAGGCCGAGATTAAGCGTCTTGGACGGCAGGAAACCGCTGATCGAACTGCGGACATCGGCCGGCAGGAAGTTCGGCAGGGAGAATAGAATACCAAAGATGGCGGCTAGGAGGACAAGGCCAACCTTCCACCGGGACAGGTTCATCATGGTCGGGACACTTGGCTCTTAGCTTGGGCTCTTAGGCTTTGAATTCTTAAGCGGCTTTGGTATCGTTGGCCGAGCTCGGCTCGCCCTTGGCGCGGACTTCGCTGATCATCGCCTTGACGACGCGGACGTTCACGCCGCTGGCGATTTCGACCATGACTTCGGTTTCCTCGATGCGGGTCACCTTGCCGATCATGCCCGACGACAGCACGACCGTGTCATTGCGCTTCAGCGCCGCCAGCATCGTCTTGTGCTGCTTGGCGCGCGCCGACTGCGGGCGGATCATGAAGAAGTACATCGCCCCGAACAGCAGGATCAGCGGCAGGACGGTCAGGACGGGGTTATCGCCGCCGAGAAGACCACCGGCGCCGGCAGCCTGGATAAGGATAGGGGTCGTAAGCACTCAGGACTCCTGAAAAGACGGGGCGCACCCTTACCGGATGCGCCAAAAAAAGGTCGCACATACATAGGCGGAACACTGAAAACGTCAATTGAATTATTGCCACGGCAACAGTCATCTGTTGCCGCAATGCAATAGTTTTCAGGCCCCGCCCTGTCGTCTTTACGGCAATACCAGGTTGGGATCGATCGGCCGGGCAATGTCGGTCGAGGGTGTGTAACGGATCTCGAAGTGCAGTTGCGGGCGGTCTATCACACCCGTCTGCCCCGCCGTGCCGATAACCTGGCCCTTGGTGACGTGCTGATTGTTCTGCACGTTCATGGTGTCGAGGTGCGAATAGCCCGTATACCAGCCATTGGCGTGCTTGATGTAGACGGTGTTGCCCAGTTCCTTGACCTGGTTCCCCTCGTAGACGACGACGCCATCGGCGGCAGCGCGCACCTCCATGCCGACGGTCGCCGAGATGTTGATACCATCATTGCGGACATTGGGCGCCAACTGGCCGAACGGGACCAGGATGTGGCCCTTCAACGGCCATTCGAACATGCCCTTGCCCATCCTGGCCAGTTCGGCGTTGGTCGGGAAGCCGCCGCCCGGCGGCGGTGCCGGCGGGGTGGCGACGACAGGCTTGGGCGCCGGGGCGTCGAAAGCGGCGGACGATTCGGCCTTTGCCTCTGCCTTGGCTTCCGCCTTTGTCTCGGGCTTGGGCGGCGTGACGGGCGCTGTCGGTGTCGGGACCAGCGCGGTCTTGGCACCCTTCCCGCCCTTGGTCACAGGCGCTGGAGGCGGTGGCGGCGAGATAGGCGCCGGCGCCTTGGCAAGCGCCGCGGCCAGCTTCACCATGCCCGGGCCCGAGGCGTGCGGATCAGTGCCCTTGTCGACCGCCGACGGCGGCAACAGGATCTTTTCGCCGATGCGCAAGCTGGCATTCGGCGGCAAGGCGTTGAGATCGTAAATGTCCTTCACCGGCACACCGAACCGGCGCGACACGCCATAGAGCGTATCGTGCGGCTGCAGCACATAGACAAAGGCGGCGCGGCTGTCCTTGACGGGCGCTGCGGCGGACGACTCGTCGCGCATCGGCGCCTTGCTCGAAGAACTCGAGGCGGACGACATGGACGATGACGACATCGAAGGCGGCGGTGGCGGTGGCGGGGGTGGCGGCAGGTCAGCGGTCTTGACCTCGCCCTTCGGCGTTACCGCCGGGGTCGCGGCGGCCACGGGCGCGGGCACAGCCGGCTTGTCGTCACCCGCCTGGGTCGGCGTCTGAGTCGCCTCAGCCGGCTTGTCCTGCATATAGATCGGATATTTCGGCTGCGGCATCTCCGTGGTGGAGCAAGCCTGCAAGGCCAGAAGGATCGCTGCGCCGGCCCCGGCGCATACGGTCTTGGCGGCGAGGCTCAGCCATGCGGCGGCGCGGTCCTGTCGGGTCATGTGCGGGCTCCGGAAGTTAATGCGCCGTTATTGTCGACAAACTTGGATAACGATTCGTTAGCGTTTTACCCGAACCGGCCGTAACAATCAGCAAAAACACGGTTCGATGAAGCTTAATCAAAAAAATTTTGATCCACCACATCCAAACACGGCGCCTGCGGACATCAAGTGACAAAAGCGGCGAGGACACTCCTTCGCCGCCCGTTTTTAAGGAGACGGCAATGAATATTCACGTGCTTTGGCCTTTCTGGGCCTATTGGTGGCTGATTTTCCCGGCGATGTGGTTCGTCAGCCGTATCGTGCGCATGATCATGCATAACGACTATCAGCGTGAACGCCTGCGCATCATCAAATCCTACGTCGACCAGGGCAAGGACGTTCCCGACGCCCTGTCGCGCGAACTGAACCGCTAAGGAGCGATTGTCATGGATCATACCTTTGGCGCTTTCATTTTCAGCTTCTGGTGGCTGATCTTCCCGGTCGGCGGCATGCTGATGGGCCTGTTCGCCATGATCGGCCATTATAACCACCGCAAGGAAACCCTGCGCATCCTGAAATCCTACGCCGATCAGGGCAAGGAACCACCGGCGGCCCTGCTCGACGCTCTGCGCTCCGACGAAGAACGCGCCTATGACGATTACGGCTATCGTCACCGTTATCGCGGGTATCGCCGCGGCCGTTATGGCTGGGGCGGGTTCGGCGCCATGGTGCCGTTTGCCGCGCTGGCAGCGGGCTTCGGCTATTTCGGCTATTATGGCGGTGGCCCCAGTGTCTTCACCGCTCTGGCGGTGGCCTTCGGCATCGCCGCAGTCTTCATGTTCATCGGCGGCCTTATCAACGCGCTGACGCGACCGAAGTTCCCGCCCAACGACCGCGACCCGATGTGAACCTGAGGCACGAACCAGAGTGGATCCCTATATGCAGACCGCTCTGGTCCAGCGCGCCCGTGACGGGTCCGACGCGGCGTTTTCGCGCCTCGTCGCCGACCACCAACAGGCGGTGCGCGCGTTTCTCAGGCGTCTGGCGGCCAATCCCGCCGACGCCGACGACCTGGCCCAGGAGGCGTTCGTGACCGCGTGGAGCCATTTGCACAAGCTGAAGGACGGCGTTGCCTTTCGCACCTTTGTCTGCGGCATTGCCTATCGCAAGGCGCTCAACGATCGCCGCCGCTTTAACCGGTCCGCCGCCCGCGATACCCAGTGGCACGATCTGATACCACAGGAAACCACGACGTCGGCCGACACCCGCCTCGGCGTCCAGGCGGCCTTGCAGACCCTGCCGATCGATGTCCGCGCCGCGGTCTCGCTCTGCGTCGCCGGTGACTACAGCCATTCCGAAGCCGCCGAGATTTTGGGCCTTCCGCTCGGCACCGTTAAGACGCATATTCAGAAAGGCCGGGACCGATTGAGTAGCCTTCTCGGAGTGAGTTCATGACCGACGATGCCTTGAAAGCCCTGTTGATCGCCGATGCGCCGCCGCCGGCGCAGGATATCGGCTTTTCCGTCGAGGTGATGAAGCACATCGCCCGGCGCCGGCTGATCGACGGCGTGATTACGCTCGTCCTGTGGGTCGTGGCGATCAGCGCCGTGCTGTTCCTGACCATGCCCTATGTCACGCCGGCCATTATTCGCCTGGCGACGCCGCTATTGCCGGTGGTCGGCCTGCTGACCGCGTTCGGATTTATCGCGCTCGGATGGGAGCAGTTGCGCCCAGCGCTGCGCCAATACGGTCTGCGGATTTAAACCATGAAGATTGGCGGCGGATGTCATTGCGGCCGCATCGCCTATGAGGCCGTCGTCGATCCGGGCAGTGCCACGATCTGCCATTGCGATGATTGCCAGGCCTTTTCCGGCGCGCCGTTTCGCGCCAGTATCCCCGCCAAGGCTGAGAATTTCCACCTGCTGCGCGGCGAACCGACAATCTACATCAAAACCGCCGACAGCGGCACGCGCCGCGCCCAGGGCTTTTGCAATGTTTGCGGCTCGGCTTTGTTCGCCACTCAGCCCGACCAGCCGGTGATCTATAATCTGCGTCTCGGGGCGGTGACACAACGCGCCGAGATCACGCCCAAGCGTCAGATCTGGTGTTCCTCGGCGCAAGCCTGGGCGATGGACGTTCACGACATTCCGGGCTTCCCGGGGCAGCCGACCTAATTAGGAGTCGCGTGCCACGCCGGCGATCAGCGGCACGAAGCGAACTTCGCCCAAATCCTCGATGCCGTAATCGCCCTCGGCCGATTTGGTGTAGCGCAGCAGGCGCTGGGTGGAGCCCTTGCCTTGCGGCCCGACCATCACACCCTTTGGCTTGAGCTGGGCCAGCAGGCTGACCGGCGCTTCCGGCAAGGCTGCGGTGACGAGTATCCGATCGAACGGCGCCTGTTCCGGCCACCCTTCCCAGCCGTCGCCGAAGCGATAGATGATGTTTTCCAGCATCAGCCGCTTGTGACGGATTTCGGCCTCGAGCATCAGCGAGCGATAGCGTTCGATGGTGTAGACGTAGCGCGCCAGCCGCGCCAGGATCGCCGTCTGATAGCCGCTGCCGGTGCCGATTTCGAGCACGCGGTGGCGGCCCTCGATCTTCAGCGCCTGGGTCATCAAGGCGACGATATAGGGCTGAGAAATCGTCTGGCCGCAGTTGATCGGGATCGCACTGTCTTCCCACGAGCGATCGAGGAACAGCTCCGGCACGAACAGGTCACGCGGCGTATATTCCAGGGCGTGCAGCACCTTCTTGTCGTAGATGCCCTGCGATTTCAGGCCGCCCAGCAGGCGCTGCAGCCGGGTCTCCTCGGGTGCGTCGGATTTTGACGCGTCAGACTTTGAGGCATCGGATTTGGCGCTCATGACGGCACCTTGACGGCCTTGGGCGCCACGCCGCCCAGCACCTTTTTCAGGTCGTGCAGGGTTTCGTAATGCGTCAGATCGATGTGCAGCGGCGTCACCGAGATGCGGTTTTCGCTGACCGCCTTCATATCGGTGCCGTCAATCAAGGTCTGCGGATAGGAGTGGAAATTCATCCAATAATAGTCACGGCCGCGCGGATCACAGCGCTTGACGGCGTGCATTTCGTGCATGTCGCGCAGGCCCTGGCGCGTCACCTCGATGCCGGTGACCGAAGCGCCGTCGCAGTCGGGGAAGTTGACGTTCATCACCACGTCGGCCGGCCACGGCCGTTCCAGCAGGGCCGAAATCACCGGGGCGGCGTAGGCCTTGGCGGCCGTCCATTGGGATTCGCTGTCGATATCGAAGTCGAGGCACTGCGACAGGGCAATCGACGGGATGCCCAACGTCATGCCCTGCAAGGCGCCGGCAACCGTCCCCGACAGCGTCACGTCCTGGGCCAGGTTGAAGCCGCGATTGATGCCGGACAGCACGAGATCAGGCTTTTCCGGCAGGATATCGTTGACGGCGATCTGCACGCAGTCGGTCGGCGTGCCAGAGACGGCAAAGCGCTTTTCGCCCAGGCGCTTGACGCGCAACGGGTCGTGCAGGGTGACGCCGCGGCCCTTGCCCGACTGCTCGACGACCGGCGCGCACACCCAGACGTCGTCGCTCAGGGTCTTGGCCACATCATAAAGCAAGGCGAGCCCGTAGGCTTCGACACCATCGTCATTGGTCAACAGGATACGCATGAAGCGGTTTGTACGGCGATTTCGACGGGCGGCGCAACGGGCGAAGCAAGAAAAAGACTCACCCTTTTGCGTGCGCCCTACCCGATGCGCTCAACGCCGCCCATGTAGGGCTTCAGCACGTCGGGCACGGCAATGCGGCCGTTTTCGTCCTGATAGTTTTCCATGATCGCCACCAGGGTGCGGCCGACCGCCAGCCCTGAGCCGTTGAGCGTATGCACGAAGCGCGTCCCCTTCTCGCCGGCCTTGCGCGAGCGGGCATCCATGCGCCGGGCCTGGAAGTCACCACAGTTCGAGCACGACGAGATTTCGCGATAGGTGTTCTGGCTCGGCAGCCAGACTTCGAGGTCGTAGGTCTTGCGCGCGCCAAAGCCCATGTCGCCCGTGCACAGCAACATGGTGCGGAACGGCAGGTCGAGCTTCTTGAGAATGGTTTCGGCGCATGATGTCATGCGGTCGTGTTCGTCGGCCGACTGTTCCGGCGTGGTGATCGACACCATCTCGACCTTCTGGAACTGGTGCTGGCGGATCATGCCCTTGGTGTCGCGGCCGGCCGATCCGGCCTCGGCGCGGAAGCAGTTGGTCAGGGCGGTTAGACGCAGCGGCAGCTCTTCCTCGGCGGTGATGGCTTCGCGCACCAGGTTGGTCAACGTCACCTCGGCCGTCGGGATGAGATAGCGGTCGTCCGTCGTCTTGAAGAGATCTTCCTCGAACTTCGGCAACTGGCCGGTACCATACAATGCGTCACTCCGCACCAGAACCGGCGGATTGACCTCGGTATAGCCGTGCTCTTGCGTCTGCACGTCGAGCATGAACTGGCCGATAGCGCGTTCCAGGCGCGCCAGTTGGCCCTTAAGCACGACGAAGCGCGCACCGGACATCCTGGCGGCCGCTTCGAAGTCCATCATACGCATGGCTTCGCCGAGATCGGCGTGGTCCTTGGCCGAAAAGGCGAAGGTCTTGGGCGTGCCCCAGCGGCGTTGCTCGACATTGCCGTGCTCATCGGCACCGACCGGGACGTCGTCGAACGGGATATTGGGCAGCGCGGCCAGCAGGTCGCGCAATTCTTCGCCCTTTTCGCGCTGTTCGATCTCGGCGCGTTCGATGTCGCCCTTCAGGCCTTCGACCTCAGCCATCAGGGCCTGGGCCTTGGCCTCGTCCTTTTGTGCCTTGGCCTGGCCGATCTGCTTGGAGGCATCGTTGCGGCGGCTTTGCGCCGTCTGGAACGCCGTCTGCGCCGCGCGCAACTGGCTGTCCACGTCGATCAGCCTGTGGACCGTCTTTGCTGCCTCGTGTTTCGCCTCTTCAGAGTTGTTGCCACGCGACGCCCACGCCGCGATGAACATGTCGCCGTTTTCGCGCAGGGCTTTGATATCGTGCATGGGCTTGGGTCCTGAAGGCTCGGAAAGAGGCCGAACCGTTAGGCATCGTTACCCGAATTGTCAATCAGAGAGGGGTTTTGCACGCCGTGAGGCCCATCCGGCAAACCCATGGCAACTCCACAGCGAGTCCGGGTCAAGGCTCGGCGCCCCCGGGCGCTAAGCACTATTTCCTGCGCCACTCGATGACGCGGACGCAGATGATCGACACTTCGTACAGCAGGACGATCGGCACCATCAGCAGGCACATCGAAATCGGGTCTGGCGGCGTGACGATGGCGGCGACGACCGCGATGCCGAGGATGGCGTAGCGGCGCATGTCGCTGAGCATCTTGGCCTTGACGATGCCGGCCAGGCCCAGCAGCGTGACGATGACCGGCAACTGGAAGCACAGGCCGAACGCGATCATCAGCTTGGTGATCAGGTCGAGATATTCCGACACCCGCGGCATCAGGTCGATATTGAACCCGGTGCCGGTGACGACCTGCTGATTCAGGCTGAACCACAGCACCATCGGCAGGATGAGGTAATAGACCAGCGCCATGCCGAGCACGAACAGCACCGGTGCGGCGATGAGAAACGGCAGGAAGGCATGGCGTTCGCGGCGGTAAAGGCCGGGCGCGATAAAGCGGTAAAGCTGCCAGGCGAAGACCGGGAAGGCCAGGATGATGGCCCCGAACATCGCCATGCGCATGCGCGTGAAGAAGGTTTCCAGGAAGCCGGTGGCGATTAGAGGCACGGCCTTGCCGGCGGGGATGGCTTTCAGACCGAACAGCACCAGGATCAGATCGAGCGGATTGCCCTGGATATTGGTCCCGTGCTGCTGTTCGGCATAGAGCGCCGAGGCCATGCGAAACGGCTGCAGCAGGTAGGTCAGGATGGCATTGGAAAAGATGAAGCAGACAGCGAAGGCGACGGCAAACCCGAGTACCATGACGATCAGACGCGTGCGCAGCTCGACCAGGTGCTCCATCAGCGGGGCGCGCGAGGCCTCGATCTCGGCCTGATCGCGTTCGGACTGGGTCAGCAGGTCGCGCTTGGCCTTGTCGGGCAAAGGTTGGTCCGGCAGTGTTTGCGGCAGGGTCTCGCTCACGACGACGCCTTCCGGCTGCGCGCCCGCTTGATCACCAGGGGTTCAACCGGCGCATCGACGACCGGTGTATCGACCACGGGCGCTTCGACCTTGGCGGCGCGGGGTTTGCGCGGCTTGGCCGGCTTTTCCGCCAAAGCCGTACCCTTGGGCGGTTGACCGTCCATCTGCGGTTCGCCGCTTTGAGCGTCCGGCAAGGGCTCGACCGTATGCGGTGTCAGCACGTCGGGCGCTGCAATGGCCGGCGTGTCGAACTTTGGCCCATCGAGCGTCATGTGCGTACGCATGTCGCTGTCGAAGGCGTTCATCTCGTTCTTGACATCGCTGAAGACGGAGGTCGGGTTCTGCGTGCGCATCGCCTCGACTTCCTTGCGCAGTTCGTCGAGCTCGCTCTGTCGCGCCATATCCTCAAAAGACGATTTGAAGTCGTCAGCCATGGCGCGCATCTTGCCGACGAAGCGGCCGACCTGGCGCAACATTTTTGGCAGGTCCTTGGGACCGACAACGATCAGCGCAATCGCGGCGACGATGAGAAAATCGGCGCCCCGGCCACCGGGCAACATGACAGTTCAGTTCTTTCTATTGGCGACGGAGCAGGTATCAGGCGTCGGGGCCGGTGTCGACCTTGGTCGGCTCTTTTTTGACGTCGTCTTCGCCGTCCTTGAGGCCGTCCTTGAACGCCTTCAGGCCCTTGCCAGCATCGCCCATCATCGCCGAAATCTTGCCGCCACCGCCGAACAGCAGCAAGGCCACAACGCCGACAATCAGCCAATGGATCGGTCCAAAAGTACCCATAATACCAGTCTCCTTGTACGCGTGCGTCTTCCAGTCCCTGAAGTCGCCGATACGAATTTAGTCGCCCGAGCGCTATTTGCGCTCTTATAGGCGGAGTTTAACATGAGTTGGAAGATGTTTTTAGTAAAACATCAGTGGGCGCCCGGATATTCCCGCGCTGGCGCCATTTCCATCCCATTTAATGAATAATTGCGGCCAAATTCAGTTTTCGGCCTGTTCTTCAACGCGCGTCTCCATGAAATCCTGCGCGAACTCGACGTCGTCCATGTCTTCCAGGCCAATGGCGTCCTCGGCGGCGGAGGGTTGGGTCGGGTCCGGCACGATGAAATCGGGCGGGACATTGATGTCGAGCAGACCCGCCGCGCGCATCTCGGCCAGGCCCGGCAGGTCGTTCAACGACGGCAGCGAAAACTGTTCGAGGAAGGTATCGGTGGTGCCATAGGTTACCGGCCGGCCGGGCGATTTACGGCGCCCGCGCAGCTTGATCAGATCCATCTCGTGCAGCACATCGAGCGTGCCGCGCGATAGGCCGACACCGCGGATGCTTTCGATTTCCGCCCGCGTCACCGGCTGGTGGTAGGCGATGATGGCCAGCGTTTCGAGCGCCGCCTTGCTGAGCTTGCGCGGCTCTTCCCGCTCCTCAACCATGAGATAGCCGAGGTCGGCGGAGGTACGGAACTGCCAGCGGTCATTGATGCATTCCAGCGTCACGCCGCGATCGGCATAGCGCGCGCGCAAAGACGCCAGCGCCTTGCCGACATCGGCGTCCTCGGGCAGCCGGTAAGCCAGTTCGGCCGCCGACAGCGGACCCGAAGCCGCAAACAGCAGCGCCTCGACAGCGCGTTCAGTCGTTTCAGGCGTCATTTTGGGCCTCCTCCTCGGGGCGGGGCCGCACCAGGTCGCGGTTTTCCATGAAGGCCGGGCGTTTGCGCATATAGAGGGTCTCGAAGGTGCCGAGCTGCTGGATTTGCAACTGGCCCTCCTTGGTCAGTTCCAGCGTCGCCGACAAGGTCGAGGCGAGATATGACACGCGCTTCGGACCGCCGGTGGCACGCGGGGTCGGTGCCACCTCCTCCAGCGTCGTCCAATTGGTCAGCCGCGGCAGTTGCGAGCGCAGATTGTCGCGCGCGTCTTCCAGCGAATAGGCTTCGATGCGCCGCGTCGGATCGTAGCTGCGTTCGACCTCTTTGCGCCTTTGGGTGACGTAGGCCGTCATCAGATCGAAGACGTTGGCGTCGAGCTTGCCCGACGGAATGATCAGGGTGGCTTCCGGGTCGCCGCGCGGGAAGACGTCGCGGCGCAGTTGCGGCCGCTCGGTCAGGGCTTCGACCGACTTCCTCATGGCTTCGAGCTTCTTCAGGCGAAACGCCAGGGCCAGGGCCAGGTCTTCGGGCGCCGGCTCGTCGCCGTTTTGCTTGCGATCGGTCTTCGGCAGCAGCAGGCGCGACTTGAGATAGGCCAGCCACGACGCCATGACGAGATAGTCGGCCGCCAGGGCAAAACGCAGCCGCCGCGCCTCGTGCACGAAGGCCAGGTATTGCTCCGCCAGGCGGGTAATGGAGATTTTCAGCAGGTCGACTTTTTGCTGCCGCGCCAGGGCCAGCAGGACGTGCAGCGGGCCTTCGAAGCCGTCGAGATCGAGCACCAGGGCATCGGCCGCCTCGATATCCTGTTGCGGTTCGGCGCGACCGTCGAAATCCAGCCGGCTTTGCCGGGGGTCATGCTGGAATTCGTCGAAATTCTCGCTCATGCCTGCATGACCTCGGTCGGGTCGGGCTTAGCTTCGCGCGTTTCCAGCCGGCCGACGGCGGTGGCGAAGCGCGCGCGGGCGGCGGCGAGATCGAGCGGCTCGGGCGTTTTGAGGATGCGTCGGAAAGCCGCGTCGCTGCGGCGAAGCGCGTTGCCCTTCAGCTTGGGTGCCTCGGGGGCAATGTCGCGCATCTGCGCCAGGCTGCCGTTACAGTGAAGCAGGACGTCACAACCGGCGCGCAGGCTTTGCTTGGCGCGCTTGACCAGGGTCCCCGACAGCGCGTTCATCGACAGGTCGTCGCACATCAGCAGGCCGTCGAAGCCGATGACCTCACGGATCAGCTTGATGCAGGCTTTGGACGTCGTCGCCGGATGGCGCTTGTCGATGGCGCGATAAAGCACGTGTGCCGTCATGGCCAGCGGCATGTCGGCCGTGACCTGGAACGGATAGAAGTCGATATTCAGGATCTGATCGTAGGGCACGTCAACGATCGGCAGGGCGGCGTGGCTGTCGGCGCCGGCGCGGCCGTGGCCGGGGATATGCTTGATCACCGGCAGGACACCGCCGGCCAGGAAGCCTTCGCAGGCGGCGCGGCCCATGGTCGCCACCTCCTCGCGGTTCATGCCATAGGCGCGGTCGCCGATAATGTCGTGAGCGCCGGGCTGCGGCACGTCAAGGACAGGGGCGCAGTCGACATTGATGCCGAGCTCGCGCAGGTCATAGGCCATCAGCCGCGCCCCCAGACGCGCCAGGTCGCGCGCTTCGGCAGCGTCGTGAGCGAAGTCGTGATAGTGCGACGCCGGCGGATAGTCGGGCCAGTGCGGCGGACGCAGGCGGCGCACACGGCCGCCTTCCTGATCGATCAGGATCAAAGGATCATGGTCGACGCAGGCGCGCAGGGCCGACGTCAATGCCTTGACCTGGGCCGGCGTATCGACATTGCGGCGGAACAGGATGAAGCCCAGCGGCTGAACCTCGCCGAAAAAAGCGGTTTCTTCGGTCGTGAGTTCGGTTCCGGACAGTCCGAAAATGCAGGCCCTGGTCAAGTCGGATGCCCTACTTGACGATGCAGTCGTGGCCGGCGGACTTCAACGCCGAACAGAAGGCTTTCGCCTTGTCCTTGGACTCGAAACCAGTAAAGGCGGTGCGGTAGACGGTGGCCCCGTTAACGTCGACCTTTTCGATGTGCTTGGCAGTGCCGCCGAGGAACAGGCCGTAGCTCGAGGCTACCGAGGCATATTGCTTGTTGGCGATGTCCATCGACTGGAAGGCGCCGATCTGCACCATGGCAGCGCCGGCGGCCGCAGCGACCGGCGGCGGGGCAGCCGAAGTCGATGACGCGCTGGCGACCTTGACCGGCGCCGGCTTGGCGGCGGGTGTCGAAGGCGTCAGCGCCTTGTCGATAGCGGCGTGCGGCGCGCCCGGAACCGGGGTGTTGTCCGGCGCATCGCCGGTCGCGGCAGTGCCGGTACTGGCCGAGCCATTGACGGCGGGGTTATTGGCTTGCGACGGCAGCGGTCCCTTGATCGGCGCCACCGGTGGCGGGGCCTCATCGACGGTCGCCGAGGCATCGTCGCGCAGCTCCGGCGCTTCGGCCGACGGGGCGAACTTGGCCTGGCCGTTGTCGTTGAGATCATCGCCGCTCAAAGGCTTGGCGTCGGTGACCTGATTATCCTTGATATCGCCGACCGAATTGCCGACGTCGGGCGGATTATGGCCATGGCTGTTCAGGCCGGAGTTGTAGAACAGCACGACGAACAGCAGCAGCAGCACCAGGAAGATGCCGCTGATGATCAGGGTCAGCGGCGCCTGGTCGCGCGACGGCGCCCGGCGCGGCGTGTAATTCAGATTGTCCTCGGTCGGAGGCGAATAGGTGCCGCGATCCTCGTCCATCGGTCTCCCCAGGGTATGCGTGCCGCCGGACAGCCGCGGGGCGTCCGGTCAAAATGTCACTAGAAGCCTGATTCCGTCCAGGCGCGAAGACTTTACAGGGTGCATTGCGATTTTGACACCCCTGTGGCGAAAAACCAGCGGGGATGAATTATTCTGCGCTCGTTTGCGAAGCGTATTGCGCCTTCAGCGCCGCCTTGGCGGTATCAAGCAACCGGTCGGCCAAGGCATCGTCGTCGACGGCACGGGCCAGAAGCATCGCGCCGACCAGGGTTGAGAGGATGGCAATCGCCTTGTCCATCCCTTCGCCGTCCCGATCGGAGATCGCCGCCAGCGCGCCGAGATAGTCCTTCAACCCGTCGGTGAAGACGGCGCGCACTGGTGCGCCTTGACGCGCCACCTCGGCCGAAAGTGCCGGGAACAGGCAGGCGTTTTCGGGATTATCGCGGTTCTGACGCGACAGATAACGATCGAAATAGGCGGTCAGCTCGGTGGCGGCGTCGCCGTCCTTCGCTGCTTTCAGCCGGTCGCCCTGCCCCTTCAATACCGCTTCGCACGCCGCGGCGGCGAGATCGTCCTTGGAGTCGAAATAGCCGTAAAACCCGCCATGGGTCAGGCCGGCGGCGTGCATCAGGTCGGCGACCTTGAGGCCATCGAAACCGTGGCGGCGAAAGCCTTCCGATGCGGCTTCGAGTATGCGTTCGCGGTTGCGGGCGACCTGCGCCTTGGATGTTTTCATACTTGACACCATACATGATCACCATCATAAATGCAATCATGATCATTATCATGAAAAGAATCGCGCCATGATGTCCTCAGCCCTCGCCCGTTCACTGCAAAGCCGCAACATCCACTACAGCTGGGTGATGATGGCGGTGACCTTTGTCACCATGCTGACGACGGCGTGCGCCCTGGGCGCACCGGGCGTGCTGATGCCGGCGCTGGAGAAGGAATTTCACTGGACCGCCGAGCAGATTTCGGGCGCCCTGGCACTGCGTCTCGTCCTGTTGGGCCTGATCGCCCCGTTCGCCGCCGCCTTGATGCTGAAATACGGCGTCAAGCGCGTCGTCGCCTGCGCCCTGGTGCTGATCGCCTCGGGCCTGACCTTGTCGCTGTTCATGCATGAGGTGTGGCAGTTGACCGTGCTGTGGGGCGTGCTCGTCGGTTGCGGCACCGGCATGACCGCCGTGGTGCTGGGCGCGACCATTGCCACGCGCTGGTTCACGCAAAAGCGCGGCCTGGTCATCGGTATCCTCACCGCCTCGAACGCTACCGGGCAACTGGCCTTCCTGCCGGTGATCGCGCGGCTGTCGGAAAGCTATGGCTGGCGGGTTGCCTTGCTGATGGTCTGCGCCCTGCTCGTCCTGGCGTTTGCGCTCGTCATTACGCTGTTGCGCGACCGGCCGAGCGATATCGGCCTCAGCCCCTACGGCGAAAGCGATGCCCCAGCCGTGGTCGCCGCAACACCGGCGAGCTTCTCGCCGCTGGCCATCCTCGGCGAAGCGGCCAAAACCCGCACCTTCTGGATCCTGTTCGCTACCTTCTTCATCTGCGGCGCCTCGACCAACGGCCTGATTCAGACCCACTTCGTGTCCTTGTGCGGCGATTATGGCCTGCCGGCGGTGACGGCGGCGTCGATCCTGGCGATGATGGGGATTTTCGACTTCTTCGGCACGATCGGTTCCGGCTGGCTGTCCGACCGCCTCGATTCGCGCTGGTTGCTGTTCGCCTATTACGGCCTGCGCGGCCTGTCCCTGCTCTATCTGCCGCACAGCGATTTCTCGCTGACCAGTCTGACGCCGTTCGCCATCTTCTACGGTCTCGACTGGATCGCCACCGTGCCGCCGACACTGAAGCTGACCGCCGAACGTTTTGGCCGCGACAAGGCCGGCGTCGTCTTCGGCTGGGTCTTCGCCGGCCATCAGCTGGGCGCGGCGTCGATCGCCTTTACCGCGGGCTTCATCCGCACCCACTACGCCAGCTATTTGCCGGCCTTCCTGATCGCCGGGACGTTGTGCCTGATCGCCGCCATCCTGGCGCTTCTGGTGGTGCGGCCGAAAGCGCCGGCGGCAGTGGAAGGCGCAAAAGTCGCGGCGTGATTGCGTTGCACTTCCCGATCCATCATGATAGGCACGCCGTCCACATTGGGGGCCTGTAGCTCAATGGTTAGAGCCGACCGCTCATAACGGTCTGGTTGGGGGTTCGAGTCCCTCCGGGCCTACCAATCTCCCCAAACCATCTCCACGTTAAAGACCGCATTCAGCCTTCATTCAGCCGAAAAGGCCGATTTAGAATGCGACCACCAACCGGGGATACCACCATGAAAAACCTGATCACCACCACCGCGCTTGCTCTCGCCCTGACAGCGGCCCCGGCCTTTGCCGACACGCCCTTGATCGCGCCGGGCGCCACCGCGCTTTCGCTGTCGGCCGAAGGCGAGACCACCGCCACGCCCGACATGGCGACCATCAGCTTCGGCGTCCAGACCCAGGCCAAGACCGCCGCCGATGCCTTGAAAGCCAACAATGCCCGCATGACCGCGGTGCTGGCGGCGCTCAAGGCCTCGGGTATCGCTGCCCGTGACATCCAGACCTCGAACCTCAACCTCAATCCGCAATACACCTATGGCAGCAACCAGCCGCCGGTGCTCAACGGCTATCAGGCCAGCGACCAGATCAGCGTAAAGATCGAGGACCTGGCGCAAACCGGGCCGACGATCGACGCTGTCGTCAAGGCCGGGATCAACCAGATCGACTCGATCAATTTCGGCCTGAAGGACGAAAGCGCCGCGCTCGATACGGCGCGCAAGAACGCGGTGGCGACCTTGTCTCAGCGCGCCCAGCTCTATACCGCCGCCACCGGCATGCACCTCTCGCGCCTGGTGGCCATCGAGGAAGGCGCGCCGCAGTCGATCGGTCCGCGCCCGGTCTATGCCATGGCGCGCATGGCCGTTCCGTCAGCCGCGCCGACCCCCGTCGAAAGCGGCGAGCTCAAGCTCTCGGTCACCGTTTCGGCGACCTACGAGCTGACGAAATAGGACTGACGCTCAAGGCCCCGTGACAAGACGTCACCAACCTGTTAACTATTTCACATAGGGTAAAAGGGTTGGCGGTAAGAGGCGCAAAATCGCGCCGGTCACGGGGCTCGCGTATCTGAATCCGGTCACCGATGCGGGCGCGCGACGCCGTTTGGGGAGACCGGTTCGTGGACGTTCATCGTATCAAACGCATAGGCATCATCGGCGGCGGATCGCTGGCCGTGATCGCCGTGGCCATCGGCATCGGGGTCGCGGCCCATGCCCAGACCAAGCCCCAAACCAATGCTCTGGTGGCAAAACCGTTGACGGTGAAGCCCGCGGCCGTCAATGCCGCCGCCGCGCAACAACCGGCGGCCGCGACGACTTCGAGCAGCGCCGCTGCCAGTGCGTCGAACAGCCCGGCGGCCACGCCTTACAAGCTCAACTTCCGCCCCGGCCCGATGATCCTGCGCCGCCCGCAGGGCCCGGCGCTGGTGCTATGGTCGCAGGTCCGCGGTCAGGCGACGAAGATGCGCCAGGCCCATCCGGTCAACAGCTTCCTCAGCCGCCTGCCCAAAAACGATATCGACCGCACCCGTCTGCCCGTCCTGCTGCCGCATGAAGGCTCAAGCGTCGCCACCGACAAGGGCCGCCTGTTCAGCTTCGGCGACGCCTACGCCATGAACCTGCCCCAGGCCAAGGGCACGCAGATCACCTTCTACGGCAACCGCTCCTTCGTTCCCGCCGACAAGGGCGCCGTTTCCAAGCACCCGCTGGCGCGGCTGAATGGCATGGCTGAGGACGTGCGCATCGACCAGACCGAAGACGGCTGGACCGCCACCTTCACGCGTTACGGCGTCGTCTACAGCATCGACGTCACCTGCGACGACCAGGCCAGCCCCGACTGCACGTCGGACGCCTATATCCGCAAGCAGATCACGCAGTTCGATGACGTCACCATGGGTCAGGACGCCAGCAACGAGGCCAACGGCATCAACACCTCCAACGTCAAGGCGGGCAAGCCGGCCGGCAACTGGCTCGACCAGGTATCGCAATCGATCAAAAACATCACGGGGGCGAAATAATGCACACGCGCATCCTTATCCCCCTGTTCATTTCGGTTTTGGCCATGGCCGCGCTTGGCGGCTGCGACAACACGTCGACCACCAGCGACAACTCGGCCAGCGCCTCGGCGTCGGATTCGGCGGTCGCCACCTCGGTGATGACGTCGAGCGACAGCACGGCGGCCAGCTCGGCCGCCAGTTCGTCCGATAGCGCCACATCGTCGGCCACGGCATCGGCGGTGACCGACAACATTCCGCGCACCGACTTCCCGCACAATCCGGCGACGCAGCTGGTTTCAGGTTCGGGCGACGGCTATACCGATACCTCCAACTGGGCGCCGGGCATCTGCTTCCCGATCGCCCAGACGCCGGACTATGCCGACAGCCAGGTCTATAGCCCGGGCGGCGACCATTATCCCAACACCACCCATCCGACCGGCTCGCAGTGCGATACGTCGAACTACGCCTATCCGTGGCGCGACAATTTCTGCGAAACCCGGCCGCAATGGGCCAATCCGATGTGCACCTCGGGCGCCGGCCATCAGGGCCAGGATATCCGCCCGACGACCTGCAAGGCCAATATGTATTGGGCCGTGGCCGCCGAAGACGGCGTCGTTACCCAGGTCGGCTCCTATACCGTCGCCGTCACCGGCAATGACAGCCCGCACCGCATCTTCCGTTATCTGCACATGCAGGTCGCCTCGCTGAAGGTGAAGTTGGGCGATCACGTCGTGCGCGGCCAGAAGCTCGGCCTGATTTCCAACAATTTCGGCATCAGCAACGGCGTGCAGCAGTACACCACGATCCACCTGCACTTCGAGGTGCGCATCGCCCAGTCGGAAACCTTACCTGACGGCACGGTGCTGGCCGCCAACGCCTTTGTGCCGCCCTATACCGCCCTGGTCGACGCCTATCAGCGCAAGCTGGCCGGCGACTGCCCGACGGTGGAGTAGCGTGAACCCGATCTCGCCATTCGGCCGACTGTCGCGCGTGCCCTACGCCGTGACGGCACTGTCCCTGTTGCTGATCATCCTGGCGATCGGGCGATTTGCGCCCCTTGTGATGCCGAAGCTGGACGGATCGCTACCCGCTGGCGAGATCGTGCACACGGCCTGGTTCTACTGGACCACTGGCCTAGGCCTCTTCGTGTTGGTTCTGAGTTGGTGTCTGTTCTGCGTCTGCGCCAAGCGTTTGCACGATATCGGCTGGACGGCCTTGCCGGCGCTTTTGCTGTTCGCCCCCTGGCTCAAGGCCATCCTGGCGACGACCTTGTTGCCGATGCTGGCCGTGCACCTGCGTTTGTCGTCGCCTGACCTGAATACGGTCTACCACTACATCTATTGGAGCACTCTGGGCCTGCGTTACCTGTCCTGGCTGATGGTCGTCGTCCTGTGTTTCGTACCGGGCAGACACACAATGACCCCACCTGACGCGGTAGCGGCGACAGCCTGAACCAAAGGCCTTGAACTCGACGGCCGATTTTGCCAAACCACGGCCATGAGCAAGACAGCCCCCGGCACGATCACCCCTCTGTTCGTCAGCGAAGTTTACCGCGCCGAACTGGCGCCCGAGCTGGGCGAGGATTTCCTCGAAGAGCTCGACGACACCTGCCGCGCCATCGCCGACGAGGACGAAGCGGGCCAGGCGTGGTCGCAGCAGAAGGGCTATCTTGGCTATACGTCGTACGCGTCGCTGAACGACCTGCCGCAGCGCGCCGAGGTCTTTGCCCAGTTGAAGCGCAAGCTCGACGCCCATGTCGTGGCGTTTGCCGAGCAGCTCGAATACGATCTGCATGGCCGCAAGCTGAAACTCGACAGTATGTGGATCAATGTGTTGGAGCCGCACGGCACCCATTCCGGCCACATCCACCCGCACAGCATCATTTCCGGCACGTTCTACGTTTCGGTCCCTGAAGGCGCCTCGGCCTTGCGCTTCGAGGATCCGCGTCTGCCGCTGATGATGGCCGCGCCTGTTCGGCGCTTTGGCGCCCGCCGCGACCACGAGACGTTTGTGGCCATGACGCCGGCGGTGGGCACGGTCCTGCTGTGGGAAAGCTTTATCCGCCACGAAGTTCCGATCAACCTGGGCGACGACGTCCGCATCTCCGTGAGTTTCAACTATGGCTATTAAGACCGTTCTCGTTGGCTACGGCAATGCCGGCAAGACCTTCCATTCGCCCCTGCTCGACGCCGCCAACGGTATCGATCTGGCGGCCATCGTGTCGTCGCGGCCCGACGCTGTGCACGCCGACTGGCCGGGCGTCACCGTCATTCCGGATTTCGATACGGCGCTGGCCGATCCGTCGGTCGAGTTGATCGTGCTTGCCACGCCCAACCAACAGCACGCGCCGCAAGCCATCGCCGCGCTGAAAGCCGGCAAGAACGTCGTCGTCGACAAGCCATTCGCCATCAACGCCATGGAAGCCCAGGCCATCGCCGAGGCCGCCAAGGCATCAGGCAAGCTGTGCGCCGCGTTTCAGAACCGTCGCTGGGACAGCCACGTCCTGACCTTCAAGCGCTTCCTCGATGAAGGCCGCATGGGCGATGTCGCCGAGGTTTTCCTGCGCTACGACCGGTTGCGTCCCGTGGTGCCGACGCGCTGGCGCGATCAGGACCTGCCGGGCTCGGGCATGCTCTATGATCTCGGCTCCCACCTCGTCGATCAGGCGGTGTTCTTTTTCGGTAAGCCCGACTGGGTCATGGCCGACGTCTTCGCTCAGCGCCCAAACGCGGCGATCCACGACTATTTCAATCTGATCCTGGCCTATGGCCGCACGCGGGTGATCGTCCATTCGTGCATGATCGATGCCGTGCCGGGCGCCGCCATAGAGGCCCAGGGCACCAAGGGCGTGTTCATCAAGTATGGGCTGGACACCCAGGAAGCGGCCTTGATGGCCGGCGGCCGGCCGCGAGACGCCGGCTTCGGCATCGATCCGTCGCAGGCCGTGTTTACGCCGGTCGATGGGCTGGAAACCGGCACGCCGGAACAGGTCGCGTGCGGTCCCGGCAACTACGTCGCCTATTACGAGGCCGTTGCCGCGGCCATCGCCGAGGGGAGGCCCTCGCCTGTGCCGCTGGAGCAATCGCTGCTGGTTATGCGTATCCTCGACCTGGCGCTGCAAAGCGCCACCAAAGGCAAGCGGCTGGCGGTCTGACCGGCTGTCGAGTGGACCCGCAAATTCTCCGGGCGATTTATCGCCCGGCAAGCGCGACTGCGCGCCCGAGCGAATGCGAGGAGGCCCGCGCCGCCTGAGCGGCTTAAAGCGGAAGAATCCGTCTTTTGTGCGAGATGTTCATATAGCCGACGCTGGCGCCGAGGCGGAAGCCGACGCCGGCGCGGATCGGCGTCAGCACGATACCTTCGGCGCGCTGATAGGTGACGCCCAAGCCGCCGATGAAATAGGCCGAGCCTTCGACGCCGGGGTAACGGCGCCAGATATCGTCGGGATCGTCGAGATTATAGACCAGCGTGAAAACCCGCGCCGCATTGGCGCCGGTGTCGAAACCGATCGACGGCCCTTGCCAGAAGATCTTGGTCGGGTCGGTCTCTTCCTTCATGTACAGGCTGCCCTTGCCGTAGCGCACGCCGACGCCAAACGCGCCCGAAGCCTCTTCGCCGGCGATGTAAGCCGTCGGCTCGTCGCCGTAGTCGGAGAAGATCTTTTCCAGCGTGCCGCCCAGGGCCTCGACCGTGACGCCGAGGAAGTCCGAGCCCGCCTTGAGGATTTCGTCGCGGTCGTAATACTTGCCGGACGTCGGGCTATAGATGCCGCGGCCGGTGCCGGGGCTGCCCAGGGGCGCCTGTTGGGGGGCGCCCTGGGACGCGGCTTGCGGCACAGCACTCGAAGCACTGCTGCTCGACGCGGCGGCGGTTTGGGCTGCGGCCAGATTGGGGATCAGCGGCGTGGCCGACGCAGCCAGGGTCGTCAGCAGGAAGTCGCGGCGTTGCATCAACGGTTCCTTGGGTAAAAAACTACTTTCGGCCCAAGGTTAACAGGAGATGTATGAATGACCCCTAAACACCCGCGCCTTTCCCTTTCTAGGCGAGACGCGTGGCGGCAATGCGGCATGGGTTCGCCGCTTTTTGGCCGTACCCATTAAAGCCGGCCTAACCATTCCTTTTGCAGCTTCCTGGGCGCATTGGCCCACCAGCTTTCGCGCAGGCGTTCCCGCACCCAGTCCTCGGCGACGTGCTCCGGTCGCGCCAGCACGCACGGATAGTTGCGGTGATGGTCTGTAGTAAAGAAGGTCTCCGGATCGACCTCGATCCAGAAATCGCGGCGGTCGAAATCCATGCCGAAGACCGGCCCGTATTTCGGGTTCCAGAAGAACAAAGACTTCTTGCCAACCTTGACCACCGGCTGGCCCCACGCCGTGCCGCGCTCGGTGGCGGGCAATTCGAGGGCCATCTGGCAAAGGCGGTCATTGGTCAGCATGCGGTGAGACTACGCCTCCGCGGCCGCCTCGCCAAGGTGCACCCAGGCCTTCATGCCGGCCGAAAGCCATGCCGCCAGACCCGGCGCCAGGCTATCGAAATAATCGACATAGTCCTTGTAGCTGGCGAAGACTTCGGCGGTACTGGCATATTTGGCCGGCGGACAGTATCCCCCCCAGATACCGGTCAGCCAGTCACGATGACGCGCCAGGGCATCGGACGTCGCCAGCGCCTCGCTGCTCATGCCGCTTCGGAACGCTTCTGCCAGGGCTGCCTCGACCGTTTCGCGTTCAGCCTTGATGCCCTGCCGTTGCGCGGGCGTCATCGCGGTCAGGCGGCGGCGAACCTCGCCGAACGAGGCGTCGAGATTGGCGCTATAGCGCTCCATCAGCCATTGCTTGTATTCGGCCGCCTTTTCCTCGGACTGCCAGATTTGGGGATAGGTGCTCATATCGGTCTCTCCATCGATCCGCCGCAGCGTCTTTTCGATGACACTGAGCAGGGATTGCTGGCTTTGCAGACGTTCGACCAGCCGCCGGCGGTGACCGCGCAGCTTGGCGGCCACAGCATCAGGCGGTGCATCGAGCACGGCCTGGATCTCGTCGAGACCGAGGCCGAAGTCGCGATACATCACCACCTGCTGCAGGCGCTGAAGCTGCGGCTGTTCGTAATATCTGTAGCCGTTGTTGCCGAGATAGGCCGGTTTCAGCAGGCCGATCGCATCATAGTGATGCAGGGTACGGATCGAAATCCGCGCCAGGGTGGCCAGTTGCTTGACGGTATAGCGTGTCACCGGGTCTCTCCGCCTGCCGGACCATCCGGCATGAGCTACCCGATAGTCCCTCACGCCACGTGAGGGTCAACTGCCATTATTGGAGCCTTAGTGAACGTGCAGGAACGGTGTCGGCTGGGCGTCCGGCATCTGAACGCGCAGCTTCACCGTCTGGCCGGCGTGATAATGGCCGATCGTATGGCTCTTGTGGTCGATCATCGCAATCGCCTGAGCCGCGGCACCTGGGCTAACCTGGCCGCCATTGGCGACCTGGCAATCCTTCATCAGACCTTCGTCGTCGACCGTGCACACCAGATTGACCGCTTCGCCACGCACCACGGTTTCGTTAGGCAGGGGCTGAACGTGGGCATTGACGTCGTCGCCGACCACCGGGGTCGAGGCGAGAAGCTTCACGGCCGGCGTAAAATCGCCGAGGCCCGACGGCAGGCCGCTGGCCAGGACCAGCGGCGTCTGGCGGACACCCTGCCGGCCGTAGCTCATGGTCACCGGATGGCAATCGGCATCGGCATCATAGGGCGCGGTATAGACACAGGCGACGCCCGTCGTCTTCGACACCAGGCTCTCATTGGGCAGCAGGGTCGGTTTGACGTTGACGTCATCGGCGAAGGCCGGTGCGGCCATCAGGCCGGCTGCGAACGCGCACAGGATAATCGTCTTCATGGTCCCCTCACCGACGGTGCATTACAGGCCCTTGGGCTAGGCCCGCCTGATGGCAAATTTGTGGTCATTCTAGGCTGATTGCCGACACACGCAATGCCTTGTGCGGCCTGTCGCCTTGCACCGTGAGGGCGCATCATGCTATCGGCCCGCGGATGACCGACATTTCCCAGATCCGTAACTTTTCCATCGTCGCCCATATCGACCACGGCAAGTCGACCCTGTCCGACCGGCTGATCCAGTTCACCGGCGGCCTGACGGCGCGTGAGATGAAGGAGCAGGTGCTCGACAATATGGAGATCGAGCGCGAACGCGGCATCACCATCAAGGCCCAGACGGTTCGCCTGAACTACAAGGCGCACGACGGCAAGACCTATATCCTCAACCTGATGGATACGCCGGGTCACGTCGACTTTGCCTACGAAGTGTCGCGGTCGCTTGCCGCCTGCGAAGGCTCGATCCTGGTCGTCGACGCGTCGCAAGGCGTCGAAGCCCAAACCCTGGCCAATGTCTATCAGGCGATCGACAACAACCACGAAATCGTCCCGGTCCTCAACAAGATCGACCTGCCGGCGGCGGAGCCCGAACGCGTCCGCGCCCAGATCGAGGACGTCATCGGCATCGACGCCTCCGACGCCGTTCTCGCATCGGCCAAGTCGGGCCTGGGCATCGAGGACGTGTTGGAGGCCATCTGCACCCGCCTGCCCGCCCCCAAGGGCGATGCCACAGCCCCGCTGAAAGCGTTGCTGGTCGACGCCTGGTACGACGCCTATCTCGGCGTCGTCGTTCTGGTGCGCATCTTCGACGGCCACATGAAGCCCGGTCAGCAGGTCAAGCTGATGAATGCCGGCGCCACCTACAAGGTCGACAAGCTGGGCGTCTTCATGCCCAAGGCGACCGACGTCGAGGTCCTGGGTCCCGGCGAAATCGGCTTCTTCACCGCCCAGATCAAGGAAGTCTCTGACGCCGCCGTCGGCGACACCATTACCGACGAACGCAAGCCGACCGCCGCGGCGATGACCGGCTTCAAGGAAGTCCAGCCCGTGGTTTTCTGCGGCATCTTCCCGGTCGATGCCGCCGATTTCGAAGATTTGCGCGCCGCCATGGGCCGCTTGCGCCTCAACGACGCCAGCTTCTCGTACGAGATGGAAACCTCGGCAGCGCTGGGGTTCGGCTTCCGCTGCGGCTTCCTGGGCCTCTTGCACCTGGAAATTATCCAGGAGCGGCTGTCGCGCGAGTTCAATCTCGACCTCATCGCCACCGCGCCGAGCGTGGTCTACGAGATTTACATGAACAATGGCGACGTCATGCATCTGCATAACCCCGCCGACATGCCCGATCCGGTCAAGATCGACCATATCGAAGAGCCGTGGATCAAGGCGACCATCTTCTGCCCCGACGACTATCTCGGCGCCATCATCAAGCTGTGCCAGGACCGCCGCGGCGAACAGGTCGACCTTAGTTATGTCGGCGCCCGCGCCATGGTCGTCTATCGCCTGCCGCTGAACGAGGTCGTGTTCGACTTCTACGATCGCCTGAAGTCAGTGTCGAAAGGCTATGCCAGCTTCGACTACACTATCGAGGACTATCGCGCCGGCGAACTGGTCAAGATGTCGATCCTGGTCAATGGCGAGCCGGTCGATGCGCTCTCCATGCTGGTCCACCGCGACCGGGCCGAAATGCGCGGCCGTGGCATGTGCGAGAAGATGAAGGACCTGATCCCGCAGCACCTGTTCGTCATCCCGATCCAGGCGGCGATCGGCGGCAAGATCATCGCGCGCGAAACCGTCCGGGCGCTGCGCAAGGACGTGACGGCCAAGTGCTACGGCGGCGACGCCACGCGCAAGAAGAAGCTTCTGGAAAAGCAGAAGGAAGGCAAGAAGAAGATGCGGCAGTTCGGCAAGGTCGAAATCCCGCAGGAAGCCTTCATCGCCGCCCTC
>FTCZ01007530.1_pt1 | contig 57211 bp, 53 predicted proteins | sample 1658871 | NCBI WGS metagenome assembly FTCZ01 (sample SAMEA3914864, study PRJEB12502) | metagenome | biome: forest; material: soil | place: USA | collected 2012-03-12 | depth 0.3 m | reverse complement strand
TGGCCCGAAACCCCTGACCGATGCCGAGCGTGCGCGCTTGACGGGCAGCGGAGAGGGTGAAGCGCCCGGCTGGATCGACACCGGCATGCCGGCCTTTGCTGCCGAACGGTTGAAGGAAGTCTATGGCGATCGCTGGCTGAACGAGGCCGAGGCACTTATGCTGCCGCGCGCGCCGATCGACCTGCGCGTCAACGGCGACCGGGCGCCGCTCATCTCGGGTCTTGAGATGCTGGGCTATCGCCCTGAACCAACGCCGTTTTCCGCCTTTGGCATCCGCCTGCCGGCCGAGCCGCCGCCCAATGTCCGCGCCCTTCCGGCCTTCCGCCAGGGGCAGATCGAGATCCAGGACGAGGGCTCGCAACTGGCGGGTTTCCTGGCCGGCGCCAAACCTGGCATGACGGTCGTCGACTATTGCGCCGGCGGCGGCGGCAAGACCCTGGCCCTGTTGCAGGCCATGGACGGGCAGGGGCGTTTGATCGCCTCTGACGTCGAACGCACGCGCCTCAACAATATCAAGCCGCGCCTGGCGCGCGCCGGCCTCGAAGCCGACCTCAGGCAATTGGGCGCCGAAGGCGAAGGCATGGAAGACCTGGAAGGGCAGGCCGACCTGGTTCTGGTCGATGCCCCGTGCTCCGGTTCGGGCGTGTGGCGCAGGCGACCGGAGACCGCCCACCGTCTGGAAGAGAGCGAAGTGGCGCGCCTGCACGCCCTGCAATCGGCCATCCTTGGCCGCGCGGCGAAGCTGGTGAAACCCGGCGGCCTTCTGGCGTATGCCACCTGTTCGATCCTGCCGGACGAAAACGAGGCGACTGCCGATAGGTTCGAAGCCGCCCACCCCGAATTCACGCCGCGCGCCATTGTGGACGCGCTCGACACCCCCGCCATTACGCCTGAGGGGGCAAAAACCCTCGAAACCCTGGCGCAGGGCCACCGCCTGCGCTTAAGTCCGGGAACCAGCCACACGGATGGTTTCTTCGTCTCGCTCTACCGGCGTAAGGCTGGTACCGACGGTCATAAAGAATGACCGCTGGTCCCAGCCATTTTTCAGCTCAAACGCCGCATGACTCCTCGCATAAGCTCGGGCGGGCGGTCGCCCTTGCCAACGGCGATAGAGTCAAAGCAATCGCCGTTGGAGGTCTTTGTTTGGAAGGAAGCTATGTCGCACCATGAAAAACTGCTGATCGTCGATTTCGGATCGCAGGTCACCCAGCTTATCGCCCGCCGCGTCCGCGAATGCGGCGTCTATTGCGAAATCCATCCCTTCACCAAGGCCGGCGCCGCCATCGAGGCGCTGAAGCCGAAGGCGGTCATTCTGTCGGGCAGCCCGCACAGCGTCATCGACGAAGGTCCGCGCGTCGACGCTACCCTGTTCGAGATGAATATTCCCGTGTTTGGAATATGTTATGGCGAACAGCTGATGTGTGAGCTTCTCGGCGGCAAGGTCGAAAGCGGTCACCACCGAGAATTCGGTCGCGCCGAGATCGATGTCTTGAAGCCGTCTCCGATTTTCAAGGGCCTCGACCCCAAAGAGACCGTGTGGATGAGCCATGGCGACCGCGTCACCGCGATTCCCGAAGGCTTCGAGGTCATCGCCACGTCGGAAGGTGCGCCCTTCGCCGCCATCGCCGACGAAGGCCGGAAATTCTACGCCGTGCAGTTCCACCCGGAAGTCGTGCATACCAAACGCGGCACCGACATGATCCGCAACTTCCTGTTCGAGATCGCGGGCTTTACCGGCGACTGGTCGATGGCCTCCTTCCGCGACGAGGCGATCGCGAAGATCCGCAAGCAGGTGGGCCAAGGCAAGGTCATTTGCGGCCTGTCGGGCGGGGTCGATTCGTCGGTCGCCGCCGTGCTGATCCACGAAGCGATCGGCGAACAACTGACCTGCGTGTTTGTCGATACCGGCCTTCTGCGCAAGGACGAGGGCGCGCAGGTCGTGTCGCTCTTCCGGGATCACTACAACATCCCGCTGATCCACGTTGAAGCGCAAGACCTTTTCCTCGGCGAGCTCAAGGGCGTGTCCGATCCCGAGACCAAGCGCAAGATGATCGGCAAGCTGTTCATCGACGTCTTCGACGCCGAGGCCGCCAAGATCGAAGGCGCGGAATTCCTAGCGCAGGGCACCCTCTATCCCGACGTTGTCGAAAGCGTGTCGCCGTCGGGCGGTCCGTCGGCCGTTATCAAGTCGCACCACAATGTCGGCGGCCTGCCGGACTATATGAAGCTGAAGCTGGTCGAGCCCTTACGCGAACTGTTCAAGGACGAGGTTCGCGCGCTCGGCAAGGAACTGGGTCTCTCCGACGCCTTTGTCGGCCGCCATCCGTTCCCGGGGCCGGGCCTGGCCATCCGTATTCCGGGCGAAGTCACGCCCGAAAAGGTCAAGACGCTGCAGGACGCCGACGCCATCTACCTGGATGAGATCCGCAAGGCCGGCCTCTACGACCAGATCTGGCAGGCCTTCGCCGTGCTGCTGCCCGTCAAGACGGTGGGCGTCATGGGCGATGCCCGCACCTACGAAGACGTGCTGGCCCTGCGTGCCGTGACGTCGTCGGACGGCATGACGGCCGACTTCTTCGAATTCCCGTGGCCTGTGCTGGGGCGCTGCGCCACGCGCATCGTCAACGAGGTCCGCGGCGTCAACCGCGTCGTCTACGACGTGACGTCCAAGCCCCCCGGCACGATCGAGTGGGAGTAAATTCCTTCGTCACATCGCGAGTTTAGTTGCGACGCAGAGCTTGCGGCTTCGACATCCCCCTTCCGTCACTCGCTCTGCTCGTGCCACCGTCCCCGTAAACGGGGAAGGAAAAATCTCAAAAAGCTCCCTTCCTGCCCCGTTTACGGGGAAGGTGGCATCAAGGCCGCTTGCGGCCGCAGATGACGGAAGGGGGAATACGTCGTTACAGCAGGCGCCCCTGCTGCAAGTCATTTAGTTAGTCAAAGACCCCATGATACGCCTCGACAATATCAGTAAGCAGAACGGCCACCAGATCCTGTTCATCGACGCGTCGATGGGCATCCAGAAGGGCGAAAAGGTAGGGCTTGTCGGCCCGAACGGCGCCGGCAAGACGACTTTATTCCGCATGATCACCAGCCAGGAACAGCCCGACGACGGCCAGGTCGCGATCGATGCCGGCATGACGATCGGCTATTTCAGCCAGGACGTCGGCGAAATGTCGGGCCAAAGCGCGGTCGCCGCCGTGATGGATGGCGTCGGGCCGGTCAGCGCGCTGGCGACCGAGATGGCCGAGCTCGAAGCCGCCATGGTCGATCCCGACCGGGCCGACGAGATGGACGCGATCATCGAACGTTATGGCGATGTGCAGGCGCGCTTCGAGGAACTGGACGGCTATTCGCTCGACGCGCGGGCCCGCGAAGTCCTGGCGGGCCTGAGCTTCAGCCAGGAGCGCATGGAGGGCGACGTCGGCCTCCTGTCCGGCGGCTGGAAGATGCGCGTGGCGTTGGCGCGTATCCTGCTTATGCGGCCCGACGGCATGCTGCTCGACGAACCGTCCAACCACCTGGATCTCGAAAGCCTGATCTGGCTGGAAGGCTTCCTCAAGGATTACGACGGCGCGCTTCTGATGACGTCGCACGACCGCGCCTTCCTTAACCGCATCATCGGCAAGGTGGTGGAAATCGATGGGGGGACGCTGATCACCTATTCGGGCGATCTCGACTTCTACGAACAGCAGCGCGCGCTGACCGAAAAGCAGCGCCAGGCGCAGTACGAGCGCCAGCAGGCCATGCTGGCCAAGGAAATCAAGTTCATCGAACGCTTCAAGGCGCGTGCCAGCCACGCCGCCCAGGTGCAGAGCCGGGTGAAGAAGCTCGACAAGATCGAGCGCGTCGAGGCGCCCCGCCGCCGTCAGTCGGTGCAGTTCGAGTTCCGCAGCCCGCCACGATCGGGCGACGATGTGCTCAGCCTCAAGAACGTCCATAAGGGCTACGGCAGCCAGCCGATCTATTCCGGGCTGGATTTCCTGGTGCGCCGTAAGGAACGCTGGTGCGTGCTCGGCGCCAACGGCGCGGGCAAATCCACCCTGCTGAAGCTGGTGGCCGGCTCGACCGACCCCGACAAGGGCACGGTGACGGTCGGGGCCAGCGTCAAGATGGGCTATTTCGCCCAGCACTCGATGGACCTGCTCGACGGCGAAGAGACGATCTTCGAGTCGTTGGACAGCTCGTTCCCGCAGGCCGGCCAGGGCGCATTGAGGACCCTTGCGGGGTGTTTCGGCTTCTCGGGCGACGATGTCGAAAAGCCGTGCCGCGTCCTGTCGGGCGGCGAAAAGGCGCGCCTGGTCATGGCCAAGATGCTGTTCGATCCGCCGAACCTGCTCGTGCTCGACGAACCGACCAACCACCTCGACATGACAACCAAGGAGATGCTGATCGAAGCGCTCAAGGACTTCGAAGGCACCATGCTGTTCGTATCGCACGACCGCCATTTCCTGGCGGCCTTGTCGAACCGCGTGCTGGAGCTGACGCCCGAAGGCATCCACCAGTACGGCGGCGGCTATACCGAATACGTCGCCCGCACCGGACAGGAAGCGCCGGGCCTGCATCCGGAGGGGTAGGACGACCTCCGACGTCCAACGCCGATGCTGTCGCGTGAAGCTCAGCTATTGAGCCGTAGCCGTCGGGATTTCGGTGACTACCCAAGCCGTTCCTTTGCAAACGCGACGAAGCTGTGCAGCTTGGCGCTGGGTGGCGCGCGGCGCGAGGTGACAAGATGGAGCGGTCGCGAGGGCAGGTCCCAGTCGGGGAGCAGGCGAACAAGCGCACCGTTGACGACGGAGGCTGTCAGAAGAAGGTCCGCCTGGACGACGACGCCCAAACCCGCCAACGCCGCCTGCAGCAGTCCCTGACCGTTGTTCACGGTAAGCGGTCCCTTGATCGGTACCGAAACGGTCTTGGCGTCGCGCGTGAAGCGCCATGCATGGCTCGCGCCCCAGGCGGTGAAAGCCAGGCACGCGTGATGGGCGAGGTCGTCCGGTTGCCGCGGCGTGCCGTGGCGTCCGAGATAGTCGGGGCTGGCCGCGGCCCACATCGCCGTGGGACGCAGCGCTACCGCATTCAGCCGTCCATCCGGCGCGCTGCCTGAACGGATGCCGATGTGGAAACCTTCGTCCTCCAGGTCGACCACGCGGTCGTTGAGATCGAGTTCGACCCGCACGGTCGGAAAGGCGCGGCAATAGCCGGCGATGACCGGAATCAATCGGTGTGTGCCGTAGGACACTGAGGCTGTGACACGAAGCAATCCTTCAGGTCTGGTCCGGGCGGCTTCTGCCACGCCGTCGGCCGCCTCGACCATTGCCAGCACCTCGCGACATCGCTCCAGATAGGCTGCGCCGATATCCGTCAGCGCGTGCCTGCGCGTTGTGCGTTCGATCAGTCGCGCACCCAGATGCGCTTCCAGCGCGCGGATATGGTTCGCCACCATTGTCGGCGACAGATCGAGCGTATCGGCGGCGGCGGCGAAGGACTTCGTCTCCGCTACGCGGATGAATACGGTCATGCTGACAAGACGATCCATTCAAAACCATGGCTTCTGAGTGAAAACAGAATGGCCGTATTTATCACGGATTAGTGCAGGATAAAAATGAGGCAAGATCCGCGGAGGTTTCCATGAATCAGTCGGCATCCATTCTGTTGAGCCTGTTGCTGCTTGCGTCCGCCATGCTGTCTGCGATGCCGGCCGCGGCCGATCCACCGGTCATGACGATCCGTGACCTGCCCGAGGACTGGTACCCCGAAAGCCTGGCCGCCGGGCCGGACGGGACGCTCTATGTCGGAAGCTGGCGGCAGGGCGCCGTGGCCAGATTGAATCCTGACGGCTCACCGCCCGAGATACTGGTGCGTCCCGGCTCCAACGGCCTTGCCAACGGGCAGGGCATGCTGGTCGACGCGAAGGCGGGATTGCTGTGGGTCTGTTCCGGCAGGATCGGCTTTACCACCGTTCCGATGACGCCGAGCGCGCTCAAGAGCTATGATCTCGCAACCGGCGCGCCGCGCGGCAGCTACGCCGTGCCTGACTCCGGCCACTGCAACGATCTGGCACAGACCGAGGACGGAACGCTCTACGTCACCGACAGTTTCCACCCGCGCATCCTGTCGCTTGCGCCAGGTGATACCGCGCTCCACGTCTGGCTCGACAACCCTCGTCTCGGTTCGGGCGATGAAAAATATTACCTTAACGGCATCGCGATCGACCCGAAAGGTGGCTTGTTCGTCAGCGTGGTGATGGCCGCACCCTATGTCCTTAAAGTGGGAGTTCAGCACGACGGCGAGGCTGGCTTGATCGAGCGGATCGAAGCGCCGAGGACGTTCAAGAATCTCGACGCGCTGCGTTATCTGGATACGACCCATCTCGTATTCTTCGAGAGTGACGCCTTCGGCAAGACTGGACCCTATGGCGGGCAGGTTACGCTGGCTACGCTCGACGGCCACCGCATTACCGAGCTGAAGACGCTTGTCGGCGGCCTCAACAACCCCTCGTCAGGGCTGATCCTGAACGGACGCGTCTGGTACGTGGAGTCCAAGTACAGCCTGTTGCTGGCGCATCCCCCGGACGATTCCGCCGTACCACGTCATGTGCCGTTCGCCGTGGCGTCGGTGCGGTTGTCCCCCTGAGGATAGCGACACTACGACGCCGGCACGTCCGACGTCCATTGCGACGCCATGGCATGGAAGTCGGAAATGGCGGCATAAACGCCCAGCCCTATCCCCTTTGCCAACAGCGCTGTGTCCAGGGCGTTGTGCGCCAGAAAGACCATGACCGAGGACTCCGCCGGGTCGGCCTGCCACCAGCCGCCGAAAGCGCCCGGCCAGCCGACCGTGCCGGCCGAACCCTTGCAGCGGATGGCCGATGCCTTTTCAGGATCGAGGACGACGGCGACCCCCAGGCCGAAGCCGTGGGCGCCGAACAAGGGCATGCCGAGCAGGCGCGCCGATGCCCGTTGCGCATCGCTGAGCCGGTTCGTCGTCATCATCGCCATCGTCTCTCGCTTCAGGACGCGGACGCCGTCGACGATACCTGCGCCGGTGAACAAACGCGCGAACTTCAAATAGTCATCTGCAGTCGACCACAGGCCCTGTCCGCCGGATTCGTAGGCCATGCCGTGCGGGCGCTCAGGCTGGAAGGCGCCGCCGGGGCCGATTGTACGTTCGGCCAGGCGGCCTTCGTCGTCGAAGCCGTACATTTTTGCGCGACGATGACGCTGCGACGCGGGGACCGTGAATCCCGTATCCGTCATGCCCAGGGGATCGAACAGGCGTTTTTTCATAACGTCGCCCAGCGGTGCGTCCTCCATCCGCGCCAGCAGCAGGCCCAGGAGGTCGGTGGCGCAGCTATAGTTGAAATGGGCGCCGGGCTGATCGACCAGGGGCAGGGCAGCGAGGCGGGCGATCCAGTCGTCGGGCGCAACCTCGCTGTCGATCGTGGCGCCGAGCGTATCGCCATAGGCGCGCGCCAGCGGGCCTGCGCCGACGTCCGCATAGCTCAGGCCCGCCCGGTGAGTCAGCAGGTCCTCGAAGGTAATCGGCCTCGCAGCCGGCACGGTGTCGCCAAGCGGCCCATCGGCTGTGCGCAGGACCCGCATGTCGGCGAATTCCGGCGCAAAGCGGCTGATCGGCTCATCAAGCGAAAACCGGCCTTCCTCCAGCAGCGTCAGCGCCACCACCGAGGTGACCGGCTTGGACAGGGACGCGATGCGGAAAAGTGTGTCGCGTTCGACGGGAAGCCCGGCATCGATATCGCGCCAGCCGGCGGCCGCGGATTGGACGATGCGCCCATCCTGCCAGACGAGCGTGGACGCGCCGGCGAAGTCTCCCGCGCCAATGCCGCGAGTCAGCATAGTCTTTACGTCATCGGCGAGGGGCATGTCGGGCTCCATTCATAAAATATAATGAGATTATAAAATAATTTTCGTATAAAAGAGTCAAGGGTAAAAAGCGAGGTGTAATGGAGTCTATATCGTCGAAGGCCGCGTCGGACACGGGATCGAGGCGCCGCCAGCCCAAGGGTGACAAGCGTGAACGGACGCGGACGGCCTTGCTCGACGCGGCGCTGGCGCTGACGCGCGAGAAGGGGTTCGAGGAGACGACCTTGCAGGACGTGGCCGAGCGCGCGGGCATGAGCACCGGCGCGATCTACGGCAATTTCAAGAACCGCGACGAGCTTTTCATGGCTCTGGCCATCCGGCAGTGGGCGCCCATCCGCCCGCAATTCAAGGCCGGTTCAAGCTTCGCCGAGCTGATGCATGCCATGGCCGACGCCGTCCTGGCGGCAATTCCCGACCGGCGTCCAGGCGCGGTCGGGGCATTGACCTTCCGCGCCTATGCCCTGCGTCATGAGACCGTGCGCCAGTCCTTCAGCGAAGAAATGGCCAAGGGCCTTGCGGCGGGGGCGATCTGGGTTGACACCATGTTCGAGGCCGAGGACCTGCCTATGCCGCCGGAGACCCTGGTCCGCGTCATCAATGCATTGATCGAGGGCCTTCTGTTTCAGCGCTTTCTCACGCCCGAACTGATGCCGGACGAGGTTTTCCACGCTGCGTTCGGCGCTTTAGCCGCTAAAGCCTGATGTCCAACGACCGAACGTTAAGCGCGTCTATGGTCTTTTATGGACGGAGGCGCCGCTACGTTTTTGATCGTCTTTTAAGATCGCTACGGTGCGATCCACTCCAAGAGTTTGGGCTAGCTGAACCATTCTCCTCATGACATCTGAACGGTCGGTTCCGACGCCATTGGCAACATCGACGATGAACGTATACTGCGCTTCGTCGAGCCGGGTATTTTGGTTTACAATTTTCTTAGCCATGATTTCAATTAACCGCAGGCAAGGATTCGCGGGTTACGCCGCGGTTTCGCCAAGTTAACAGCTGTATCGTCCGATCTTCTCGGTACGCATTCCAGGCTTTTATGCTGAGGGCTACCTTTTCTGCTTCTCCAAGGCGTACTCGTTGCGAGGACCGCATACGAATCAGCCGTTCTCTGAGGTGTCTAACCGGGCTCTGTTCGGCAAGCTGTATACCATCTATCAATCTGGCAAAAAACTCATCTGCTTTCACGCTATCTTTTCGCGAAAATCTCCTATGAAGCGCCGCAGCGACACCACCTCCCATCATGTCCCTTATTGTTGCCACTTTTTTTATACTGTCACGAATGCTTGGGTTTCGCTCCAAAATTTCAAGCAATTCGCCATTCGTGGGCGATGAATTCTTTGCGAGAATAACGTTGTTGTCAATCATCCAGAGCCACCTTAGGGAGGAGGCCAGCGTAATTGTATTGCTTTCGCCGCGTTCTCGAAGAATGTCGCTTACGGCTCTCCTGTGCCCTATGTCTAAAGATGCAAAGGTCTCACGCTCTAAACCTTCAACTATAATGGCGGGAAACGCGCGCCTGGCTTTTTTTGCCGCTTCCAGTCTATGTTGACCGTCGAGAAGTTGCCCATCTTTGCTTAATTTTATTGTCTGCCCATTCAATCGCCAACGACCAGAAAGCATGTCGCGGGCGTATTTATTTATAAATGACGCCGAAACTTGCCGGTTCGGCCCTTTATCTGCGAGCATGGACTCCGCCATTTCAGGAGTAATCATGACGGCGCGGACGCTAAGTGATCTGACAGCTTCCGGTTGTTTTTCAACCTCCCGGCCACTTATGAGCTCACCTAATGGCCCCCAGTCAGAATCAGAGTCCAGGCGCGGGAAAACTTCACGGTCGTTTGCGAAACGGAGCTGTTTAATTTTCCGCTCCTGGCGAAAAGCGTTCCAGGCCTTAATAGTTATCGCTAAGATATAGCCTTGCTTTCGTGGGCCGCCCTGACCACGCAATCCCGCTAAAACACTTCGGAGCTGGACGATTGGATCAGTCGGATCCGTAGAAATGGGGGCTCCGATTTGAGCCATAAACTGATCGGCCTTTGCCGGATTGGTTCGGCTTGCGAGGTGATGAAGCGCAATTGCGCACCCGTGTGGCAGAAGGGGCATGGCGCGAAGCGCAGGGAGAATGCTGTCCCGAATTTCCGGGCGCTGTTCGAGCGTGGCGAGAAGCGCTGTTGTGCCTGGAGACTTTCCTTTTCCTAAAGGTATTCCGGCCTGATAGCTCCAGATAATTCGTAAAGCTGCACCAAGTGACCTTCCGTGGATTTCTGTTCGGATTGAGAGCACGTCAGCAAGGGTGCGCTTTCGAATGGAATCTATTGTTTCAAAAGAATCTGCTTTGATGCCTTTTACTATAAGGCTTTGAAAGGTGGATCCCGACCGGATGCACGCGTGTAGTCGAGCTCTCCCGTCAAGTAATTGGTTATCTGAGGACAATATAATAGGAGATCCGTTGAGAACCCACCTATTCTCCCGCATATCCCGCTCAAAGGCGACTAGCGTAGACCGATCAACATGACCATTGCCGGCAACATTTTGAAGCAATTCGGCGGCCAGCCTTGGCGTGACGGATAAAATTTCCCAGGTGATACCACTAAGTTCGTCCATATCTTATCTCCAAACGCCATTCTATTTGGAAGAGGCAAGCGAAGGTAGGGAGAATCGTGTTTGACGGTTGCGCCGGCAGTGGCGGGTTTTAGCGCCTCTAGCGAGCCACACATTGGCGACACTTTTTCGTACGTGTAGCGTCAACCGCGAGAATTTTAAGCTCAAGACCGCGCTTGGTGCGCTATCGGGCTTTCGGAGACATTGTAAAACAAGGCTTTTCAAAAGGCGCTGTTGTTTCCGTATTCACACACCCTCATTGGCGCGCGAGAGCCCCCCTGATTCTGCCGCTCTTTCTAGCGAATACGGCCGGGGATGACGGCCTCGTCACCAATTTTGGCGTGTCTGTCACGTCCAGGCGGAGGCGACAACGAGTGAGGCGCTTGTGAATGATTGCTGCCGCCAGGAAGGTTGTGGTCAAAAACGTAGACGGCGAGCATCGGCGCAAGAGATATCGATTTTGCAGTCTCACTCAAAGCTGCACCTGGGCAATGACCTTGGGCGATCAACGCCTGGTGTGGTGGCGCCGGTGGTAGGTCAGGGCCGCGGCCAGGCAAAGGCTCAGCGGCGCTTCCGGCAGGGCCGCCTCGGGATCGAGCCACAGGGCGCGGTTGCCCTCGAAGGTGAAGACGTCGCCAAGCTGGGCGCGGAATTCGTCGACGAGCGAGGTTTGGCAGTTGAAATAGACCGCGCAATGCCGCGGTGACGCCTTCGGCCAGCCCAGCCGGATCGTCGTTCCGCATTTCGAAACCGGCGTCAGGTAGGCGGGCTCGCCCCATTTCAGGGTTTCCTGCAAAGGGCATACGCCTTCGATGCCCGCCGCCGTGCGAAAGATGAGGGCGCGGATATCGAGCAGCCGCCGGCGAACGGGTTCGGGATATCCCGCGAGAACAGCGGCAACCTCGGCCGGTACCAGGGACGTATCCATAAGCGCTCCAAAAACGAGTCATTGTGACCTTGCCACAAATACGCTGGCGAGACATCGCCAGGCGGCGTAGGAAAACGCCATGTCCTGGTCAGCCGCCCAATATGTAAAGTTCGAAGCCGAACGCAATCGGCCGATCTTCGACCTGCTTGCCCGCATTCCCGAGGGGGAGGTCGGGACGGCTGTCGATATCGGCTGCGGGCCCGGCAATTCGACGGAGTTGCTGCAACGTCACTTGCCCGCGGCGCGGGTGACCGGGCTCGACAGTTCGGACGATATGGTAAGGGCTGCGCGCACGCGTCTGCCGGAGATAGATTTTCAGGTCGCCGATATCGCCTCATGGCAGGCCGAAAAACCGGTCGACCTCATCCTGGCCAATGCCGTGCTGCAATGGCTGCCTGACCACGACACCCTGTTTCCGCGCCTGATCGGCATGCTGAATCCCGGCGGCGTGCTGGCGGTACAGATGCCCGACAATCTCGACGAACCGTCGCACCGTTTGATGCGTGAAGTCGCCAGCGGCGGCCCCTGGACGGACGCGCTGGCGCACGCAGCCGATAGTCGCGCGGGACGCCGCCCGGCCGAGTGGTACTACAGCATTCTGAAAGATGTCGCCGAGGTCGATATCTGGCGGACGACCTATTACCACGCGCTCGACGGCGGCGCTGATGCTATTGTCGAGTGGTTCAAGGGCAGTGGCTTGCGACCCTTTCTTGATCCTTTGGATGAAGAAGCGCGCGGCGCCTTCCTCCGCTGTTATCGCCAGGGGATCGCCGAGGCATACACCGTGTTTCCCGACAACAGAGTCCTGTTGCCGTTCCCGCGGCTTTTCATCGTGGCGCGGAGAAAGGCATGATCGATCATCTCGACCATCTCGTGTTGACGACCGTCGATGAAGCGGCGTGCATCGGTTTCTATGTCGGCGTGCTCGGCATGACGCTTGAAATCTTTGGCGAAGGGCGTAAAGCGCTGCGCTTCGGCAACCAGAAGATCAACCTGCACGTCAAGGGCCACGAACTCGAGCCGAAAGCACATGCGCCGGTGCCGGGTGCGCTCGACCTGTGCTTTATCGCCGATCGGGCGCTCGACACGGTGATGGCGCACCTCAACGCGAAGGGCGTCGCCATCGTCGAAGGACCGGTGCGGCGGACGGGTGCCACCGGGCCGATCCGCTCGATCTACGTGCGCGATCCCGACCTGAACCTGATAGAGATTGCCGAGCCTTTGGCTTAAGGGCTGGCGCGAGGCCTTGGAATCAGGCTGAACGGGCGAAACATTGCTTTGCGAGCTCCCATGACCGTCAAGATCTACGGCATCAAGAACTGTGACACCATGAAGAAGGCCTTCGACTGGCTGTCGGCGAACGGCGTCGCCTACGATTTCCATGACTACAGGGCCGAAGGTATCGATGCCGCCACCTTGAAGGCGTGGACGAAGGCGATCGGCTGGGAAAAGCTGGTCAACAAGACCAGCACCACTTTCAAGGCGCTGCCGGACGTCGACAGGGCCGATCTTGACCAGGCCAAGGCGCTGAAGCTCATGAAGGCGCACCCGACGCTGATCCGCCGGCCGGTGGTCGAGGCGGACGGCCAGGTCTTTGCCGGTTTCAAGCCCGGCAGCCCCGAGCGCGCGGCCCTGGAAGCCGCGGCGCTGAAGGGCTAAAACGTCTACCAGATAATGGTGTGGAGCCGGGCGGGATCGACGCCGTGGTCGTCGACCAGTTGCGCACAGATCGCCTTCGCCTCGGTGGCATCGCAGGCGACCCAGGCGTTGAGCCGGTCCTGCGGCAGGAACAGCCCCCGCACCACGTCGTTGAGCCCGCGGTATTCATCGGCCCAATAGACCAACAGGCCGGCGTCTGCGGCGACCTCAGGTCTTTCGCCGTATTCCGCCTTGATGACGGCGATGGCCCACGCGTCTGAAGGCAGGGCATCGAGCCTGCGCATCAGGGCGGGCAGGGCGGCGGCATCGCCGATCAGCAGATGATTGCCGCCCTGAACGTGCATCCCCCCGTGCATGTCACGACCTTTCGATCTTTTTGGCCAGGTCGTCGATCAGGTCGACGATGGCTTCGATTTCGCCCTTGTTGAGCGGACGCATGCCCCGCGATTTGAGCGCGGCCTTGAGATTGTGCATGGCGCGGAACAGCGGCGCGTAATCGCCGTGTTCGGCGCGTTCGTGCTGCATCATGCTGAACAGGCGCTCGATCTCGTCGGCCTTTTCCGCCAGATGCGCGATGCCGGCCTCGGTGATCTGGGCCTGCTTGCGGCCGTCGTCGCCCGGAGTCACGATGATGAAGCCTTCGTCTTCCAGCCAGCTGAGCGTCGGATAGATGACGCCGGGTGAAGGCGTGTAAGCGCCGTTGAAGCGCTCCTCGATCTCCTTGATCAGCTCGTAGCCGTGGCTGGGCTTTTCGCTGAGCAGCTTGAGAATGACGAGGCGCAGGCCGCCGTGGCCGAAACCGCGTCCGTCGCGGCCTCGGCCGCCGCGTTCACGTTCGAAGGGGTTGCCGCCGAAGGGGTTGCCCCCGAAGCCGTTGCCATCGAACGGGTTGCCGAAGCGGCCGAACGGCCCCCGGCGGAAGCCGTCGTCGCGGTGCCCCATATGGCGCGGGTCGCGTTGGCCGTGATGGTGATGAAAAAAGCCTTTCATGGCTCTGTCTCCTGTATCGTACTATAACTAGATATATCGAAATTCAATTTCCGGCGCAATCGCAGGTTCGATCGGTTTCGATGTTAATTAGATATATCTAAATCGTATCGAATGCAATAGAGGTTTGCATTACCAAAACTTAATGCGAATCCTTGCATCTGAAACATGCCGCGCCGGCCTCTTGTCATCATAGGCCGGCAGTGTGCCGCCAAGTTCCAAGGAGACCGAGACATATGGGCCCTGAAATCGTAATCCCTGTCATTGCGATCGTAATGACGTTCGGTATGCCGATCGCCATCGTCGCCATCATTCAGATCAACAAGGCGCGCAACAACGCCGAACTTCAAAAGACATTGCGCATGTCGATCGAGAAGGGGCAGCCCTTGCCGCCGGAATTCGTCGACAGCATTCAACGCGCCGTGCCGAAAGCCAAGAACCCGATGAACGACATCCGTGGCGGCCTAGTCCTGCTGGCGGTTGCCGCCGGGCTGGCGGTCATGGATTATATGAGCCACGATTACATCTTCGGCCACTTGTCCGGCGTGGCGGCGATCCCGGGCTTTATCGGTCTGGCGCTGCTGATCCTCGGCATTATCGGCCTGAATACCCGCAAGTCCAACTAAACCCGCTGCGGCAACCCGGACCTGCTCTCCATGGCCTCTCCTGCCACAGACCTGACCCGTCACGGCGATGTCGACCTGGTACGCCTATGCCAGCTCGGCGACCGGCGCGCCTTTGCCGAAATGGTAAGGCGTCACGGCCCGGCCGTGCGGACGCATCTGAGGCGGATGGGGGCGCAGGGCGCCGACGCCGACGATATGGCGCAGGAAGCGTTTCTGGCGGCGTACGAGCACCTCGCCGAATACCGCTTCGACGGGCCGTTTTCCGCCTGGCTGAAGCGGATCGCGTCCCGGCGCTACCTGAAAAAGGTGCGCAAGGACGCCCGCTATGTCCTGAGCGACGATATGAGCGCCTACGAGCCCGAGGCGCCGGCCGATACAGGCCCCAAGGTCCATAATCTGGACGCGGCGCTCAAGCGGCTGAAGCCCGTCGAACAGTTGTGCGTGACGCTCAACTTCAGTGGGGATTTGTCGCACCAGGATATTGCCGACGAGCTGAAAATACCGCTCGGGACCGTAAAAAGCCATATTCGGCGTGCTCTGGATCAGTTGAAGTCCGCGTTAGCCTCCCCTGTCGTAACCCCTGTAGTCCTGGATACTGGATCATGACCCGCGAGCTTCCGAACGACGATGTCGGCGACGCTCTGAGCCCTGGCGATCTGGCCGAACTGTTTGCCCAACCCCAGAGCTTCGGCGACGCGCCGCAGTTCGAGGCCAAGGTGGTGCGCGGCCTGTCGTTGCGCCTGTGGATGCGCCACTGGCTGGTTGTGCTGGCCGGCTTCGTCGGCGGCGTCTATGCCCTGGCGCAGATCGTGCGCGTGCCGAACCTCAATGCGATGTCGCTCAAAAGCGCCGCCGCCAATACCGACTACACCCTCAATGCCGGCATGAAGGTGATGGATGCCGCCGGCAAGAATGTCGCCAACCTGACCGACCAATGGGGCCATTATCTCGGCATGATGCAGACGCCGGCCTTTTTCTGGGTCAGTTTTTCGCTATGTCTGATGTTCGTAGGGCTGTATTACGCCTACTCGCAAGAAGAGGCCCTCTGACGCGCTGGCGATTCGCAGCCGCGCTCACCATGTAAAGGGCCAACAATCGTAAGAGGCCCGCGTGAGCAGCCAGACAAACGGCGTAAAGCGCCTGACCGTTCCCGAAATCCGTGCCCGCAAGGGCAAGACTCCCCTGGTCTGCCTGACCTGCTACAGCGCGCCGTCCGCGCGCATCATGGATCCGCATTGCGACGTGCTGCTGGTCGGCGACAGCGTCGGCATGGTGGTGCACGGCCTGGCCAATACGATCGGGGTGACGCTCGACATGATGATCCTGCACGGCCAGGCGGTCATGCGCGGCGCCAGCCACGCCCTGGTCGTCGTCGACATGCCTTTCGGGTCATACGAAGCCTCGGCCGAACAGGCCTTCGAAAACGCCGTGCGCATTCTTAAAGAGACCGGCGCCCAGGCCGTAAAGGTGGAATCGGGGCCGACGGTCGCCGACACGGTGCGCTATCTGGTCCAGCGCGGCATTCCGGTCATGGGCCATGTCGGCCTGCGTCCCCAGGCGGTCAATGTCGACGGCGGCTTCAAGGCCAAGGGGCGCAACGACGCCGAACGCGAAAAGGTCATCCAGGAGGCCGTCTCGACCGACGAGGCCGGGGCGTTCGCCATTGTCGTCGAAGGCGTGGCCGCCGACCTTGCCGAGGAAATCACCCGGCGCGTATCGGTGCCGACCATCGGAATCGGCGCCTCGAATGCCTGCGACGGGCAGATTCTGGTCAGCGACGATATGCTGGGCCTGTTCGACTGGACGCCGAAATTCGTGCGCCACTACGCCGAACTGCGGACCGAAATCGGCGATGCCGTCGCCGCCTACGCCAAAGATGTCCAGGACCGCAGCTTTCCCGCCCAAGAAGAGACATATTTTGCGAAATAAAGTCGCGGTATTGGTTTCGGCTGGGGTTTCGGCCGGGGGAGGGCGCATGCACAACCGCAATCGGGTTGCGCAAAGGCCGCGCAGACGCTAGGTTCGCCGCCTCGAAAGGCGTGCGCCTTTCCCTGAAAAAACCGAATTTGAACTTTAAGGACCCGCCGTGAGCGATATTTTCGACGAAACCGAGGAAAACCTGCGCGCCGATAAATGGGTGGCCATCGTAAAGTCGGCCCTGCCCATCGTCGGTGTCGCGCTCGGCGGCGCGCTGGTCCTGGCGCTCGGCGTCTGGGGCTTCCAAAGCTGGCAGACCGGCATTGCGACCAAGGCGTCCGAAACCTATCAGGAAGCGCTGGAAACCGCCGGCAAGGGCGACATGGCCGGCGCCAAGGCCAAGCTGCAGACCGTCTCCAAGACGGGGAACTCCGCCTACAAGTCGATGGCGCTGATGGCGCTGGGCGGCCTGGCGATGAACGAAAACAACTCCGCCGAGGCGATCAAGGATTTCGACCAGGCGGCCGGCGTGGCGCCGTCGGCGGACCTCAAGGACATGGCTGTCCTGAAGTCGGTCATGCTCCAGATCGACACCGCCAAATACGATGACGTCAAGGCGCGCCTGGCGCCGCTGGCCAAGGACGGCCGCCCCTATGCCCCGCTGGCCAAGGAGACCCTGGCCGTCGCCAAGCTGCAATCCGGCGACGTCAAGGGCGCGCGTTCGGACCTTAACGTCCTGACGCTGACCCTGGGTACGCCGGACGGCGTCAAGGACCGTGCCAGCCTCCTGATCCAGGCCATTGATTCGGGTGCGTTCGCGTCGGCCAAGGCCGCGCTGGCCCTGCCCGAAGCCAAGGCGCCCCCCATGCCGCAGATGCAGGGCATGACCCAACCTGCTCAATAAAAACCAACGCTTTCGTTTTAGGGAAAAGCTCGAATGACCGCCAACCGGATACCCGCTCTCAGAGGACAGAAGACGGCTCAGAGCCTTGCTGCGCTTGGCCTCGTCTGCGCCTTGGGCCTCGGCGGTTGCTCGACCGTTAAGAACGCGCTGAAGAAGCCCGACGCCGAGGACCGCGCCGTGGCCAGCCAGGGGCAGCGCCTGTCGATCCTGGCCTTCCAGCAGAAGCTCGAGCCGTCCAAGACGCTGAAGGGCGTCGGCTACTACCTGCCGCCGGTGCAGCCGGTCGCCTCCTGGCCGACGGCTGCGGGGCCGGCCGACGCCGCCGTTCAGAACGCCGACGCCGCAAAGTCGTTCCGCGTCGCCTGGACCAAGTCGATCGGCGCCGGCAGCAAGGGCGAAACCGAAGTGCTGGCTCAGCCGGTGTCCGACGGCCGCCTCATCTATACGCTCGATGGCGAGGCGCGCGTATCCGCCTTCGACGTCAATACGGGCGCGCAGGCATGGACCGTCGATTTCAACCCGCACGTCAAGCGCGACAAGGTCGGTTTCGGCGGCGGTCTGGCCCTGTCGGCCGACGGCAAGCTGTACGTCGCCTCGGGCTACCGCTTCATTGCCGCGCTCGATCCGGCGACGGGCAAGACGCTGTGGAAAAAGGCCGTCGACACGCAGTTGCACTCGGCGCCGGCCGTCGGCGACAAGTACGTCTACGTCACCGACGTCGACAATCAGATCTTTGCGTTCGGCGCGGCCGACGGTGAAATGAACTGGACCTATCAGGCGATCGCCGAGCCCGCCCGCATCCTCAAGGCCGGGGCGCCCATCGTCTCAGACGGTACAGTCTACGCGCCGTTCTCGTCAGGCGAACTGGTGGCGCTCAATGCCGATACCGGCCAGGCCGTATGGGATCAGGTCCTGGCGCAATCGACGCGCACCAATGCGCTGTCGGAAATTCGCGATATTTCCGGCCGTCCGGTTCTTTATAACGGCACGGTCTTCGCGGCCTCGCACTCGGGTGTCTTCCAGGCGATGAACGCCAAGACGGGCGAGCCCGCCTGGACCGTTCACGCCGACAGCCTCAATTCGCCGTGGGTCGCCGGCGACGTCGTCTATCTGATCGACCTGCAGGGCGAAATCGTCTGCGTCAGCCGCGAAAGCGGCCAGGTCTACTGGATCAAGGACCTTAACGCAGGTCAGGCGAAGACGACGAAGAAGGGCCTGTTCGGCATGGGCGGCAAGGCCAAGACCCCGCCGCAATGGACCGGCCCGTTCATGGCCAACAACCGCCTGGTCGTCGTCAATTCGCTGGGCCAGGCCGTGGCGCTCGATCCCAAGACCGGCGCGCAGACCGCAAGCCTGAACCTCGGCGGCGCGGCCTTCATCGCCCCGATCGCCGTCGGCGACAAGCTGTTCGTCGTCACCGCGGACGGCAAGCTGGTCGCCATCGGCTGATACCACACGTCCGGCGACGCCTTGACGAAGGGGATGCCCTTCGGTTAAAGCGTCGCCGATGACCTTTATCGTGCGCACAACGACAACGACGAAAACCATGGCCTCGGGGCCGGGAGCCGTCGCGCGCGCGTAAAAACTGTCACGCCAGCACATCTTCCGAACACGCCCCGTCCATCCGGCCGGGGCTTTTTTATTGCCTGAAGGGGAAAATTGACCATGCGTAACAAGACCGTCGCCATCGTCGGCGCCACCGGCGCCGTGGGCCGCGAATTCATCGGCTGCCTGGAACGCCGCGGCGTTCCGCTGAAGGGGCTGAAGCTGCTGGCGAGCGCGCGCTCAGCCGGCAAGACCTATGATTTCCGGGGCCAGACGCTGGTCGTCGAGGAGATGACGCCCAAGGCCTTCGAAGGCGTCGATATCGCGCTCTTCTCGGCCGGCAGCGGCATTTCCAAGGAATACGCGCCGATCGCAGTGAAAGCCGGCGCCGTGGTCGTCGACAACTCGTCGGCCTTCCGGGCCGATCCCGACATTCCGCTGGTCATTCCCGAAATCAATGCCGGGCGCATCAAGGATCATAAGGGGATCATCGCCAATCCCAACTGCTCGGCGATCACGACGCTGGTGCCGCTATGGCCGGTCCATCAGGTCAACCCGGTGAAGCGCCTGATCATTTCGACGTACCAGGCGGCGTCGGGCGGCGGCGCGGCGCTGATGGAAGAACTGGAAGAGTCGACCCGCGCCTATCTCGACGGCCGCGACTATGCGCCGAACGTCGTCAAGTATCCGTACGCCTTCAACGTCTTCAGCCACAATACGGCGATAGACATGGCGACCGGATATAACGACGAAGAGACCAAGGTGATGAAGGAAACGAAGAAGATCTTCGACGATCCCGCCATGGCCGTCAGCGCCACCTGCGTGCGCGTGCCGGTCCTGCGCGCGCATTCGGTGTCGATCACCTTCGAATGCGAGCGGCCGATTTCGCCGCAAGAGGTGCGGGAAATCCTGGCGAAGGCGCCGGGCGTGCGCCTGGTCGACGACTGGGAGAACAACTACTTCCCCATGCCGCGTGACGCCTCGGGCCAGGACAATGTGCTGGCGGGCCGTATCCGCCGCGACCTGTCGGACGCGTCCGGGCGCTCGATTTCGATGTTCGTCGCCGCCGACCAGTTGCTGAAAGGCGCGGCGCTCAACGCAGTGCAGATTGCGGAGTTGCTTTAAGAAGTGACCCCTCCACCCCTTCGGGGTCCCCCTCCCCACGCTTCGCGTAGGGAGGAGAAATCTGCGCGAACGCTCCTCCCCATCTTTGATGGGGAGGGGGACCCCGAAGGGGTGGAGGGGTATCTTTCTTACTTGTTAGCCCAACACCTTCCTGACGGCGGCCGGATACAGGCGATGCTCTTCGACCAGCACCCGTGCCGCCAGCTTTTCGGCCGAGTCATCGGGAAAAACCGGCACGCGCGCCTGGGCGATGATCTCGCCTTCGTCGACGCCCGGCGTCACCCAATGCACGGTGGCGCCGTGTTCCTTGACGGCAGCTTCCAGCGCGCGTTCGTGCGTGTGCAGGCCCTTGAAGTCGGGCAGGAGCGCCGGGTGGATATTGATCATCCGGCCTTGCCACTGTTCGACCAGCCAGGGCGTCAGGATGCGCATATAGCCGGCAAGGCAGATGAACTCGACGCCGCGTGCGCGCAAGCCCGCGTCGATTTCGCGTTCGTGCGCCTCGCGGTCCTTGCCGTAGACCTTGTGGTCGACGGCCAGGGCTTCGATGCCCTGCGACTGCGCCCATTCCAGGCCCTGCGCAGCGGGATCGTTCGACACCACAACGACGAATTCCGCCGGAAAATCGGGGACTTTCGCCGCCTCGACCAGGGCCATCATGTTGGAGCCCCGGCCGGAGATGAAGATGGCGGCCTTGGTCTTCGCGGTCATGCTATTTGGTCGTCAGCTGGCCGCAGACGAAGGCGTCTTCGCCGGCATTGAGCAGGGCGGCCAGGACGGCGTCGACATTGCGCGGCGAGACATAGAGCACGAAGCCGACGCCGCAGTTGAAGGTGCGCTGCAGTTCACGGCGTTCGATATTGCCGGTTTCGGCCAGCCACTGGAATACCGGCGGCAGCGTCCAGGCGTCGAAGTCGAAGGTCGCCGTCAGGCCGTCGCGCACGGCGCGGTCGGGGTTTTCGATCAGGCCGCCGCCGGTGATGTGCGCGGCGCCCTTGATCAGCCCTGCCTTGATCAGCGGCAGGACCTGTTTGACGTAGATTTTTGTGGGCTCGAGCAGGGCCTGGGCCAGCGACAAATCCTTGGCGAACGGCGCATCGGCCGACCAGCCGAGACCGGAAACCTCGACCACCTTGCGGATCAGCGAATAGCCGTTGGAATGCGGGCCGGACGACGCCAGGCCGATGATGACGTCGCCTTCGCGCTGGTCGTCGAAGCGCGGCAGCACCTTGTCGCGATCGACCGCGCCGACGCTGAAGCCCGCCAGGTCGTAGTCGTCGCCTTCGTACATGCCGGGCATTTCCGCCGTTTCGCCACCGACCAGCGCGCAGCCCGCGCGCTTGCAGCCTTCGGCGATGCCGGCGACGACGCGGCGCGCCGTGTCGACGTCCAGCTTCGACGTCGCGTAGTAGTCGAGGAACATCAGCGGCTCGGCGCCTTGGGCCAGGAGGTCGTTGACGCACATGGCGACCAGGTCGATGCCGACCGTGTCGTGGCGGTGCGTCTCGATGGCGATGCGCAGCTTGGTGCCGACGCCATCGGTCGTGGTGACGATCAAGGGATCGTTGTAGCCGGCGGCCTTAAGGTCGAACAGGGCGCCAAATCCGCCCAGCGAGGCTTCGGCGCCGGGGCGGCGGGTGGCTTTCGCCAAGGGCTTGATGGCGTCGACCAGGGCTTCGCCGGCGTCGATGTCGACGCCCGACTGGGCATAGGTGAGGCCGTTTTTCAACTCAGGCATGGAGGGTTCCTGACGGTACGTCTTGAATTTTTGGGGTTTGGGGGCCCGTTCGGCTTTGCTATAGCTATAAAATGAGTCCAATTACAAACACGAATGACCTGATCGCGTTTTGCGACCTGCTGAAAGCCGCTCCGTTTATCACCGTCGATACGGAGTTCATGCGCGAGACGACGTACTGGCCCAAGCTGTGCCTGATCCAGGCCGCCAGTTCCGATCATGCCGGCATCATCGATCCGCTGGCCAAGGGGCTGGATTTACAGCCCTTTTTAGACATATTGGCCGATGAAAAGGTCCTCAAGGTCTTCCATGCCTGCCGTCAGGACATGGAAATCTTCTTCAATCTGGGCGTAACGCCCAAGCCCGTGTTCGACACCCAGGTCGCCGCCATGGCCGCCGGTTACGGCGATCAGGTCGCCTATGATTCGCTGGTGCGGCAGAAGCTGAAGATCGACATCGACAAGGGCTCGCGCTTCACCGACTGGACGCGCCGCCCCTTGTCCGAGCAGCAGTTGCAATACGCCCTGGGCGATGTGACGCACCTGGCCAAGGTCTATATCCGCCTGCGCGACCGCCTGGCGCGCGAAGGCCGGCTCGACTGGGTGTCCGAGGAGATGAAGGCGCTGACGCATCCTTCGCTCTATTCGACCAGCCCGGAAGACGCCTGGAAACGGCTCAAGCCGCGCAAGAACTCGGTCAAGTATATGGCTGTCTTCGCCCAGGTGGCGGCCTGGCGCGAGCGTACGGCGCAGGAGCGCGACATGCCGCGCGGCCGCATCCTGAAGGACGAGGGCGTCGACGAGATCGCCACCCAGACCCCGACCGACGCCGCGGCGTTCGACCATCTGCGTTCGACGTCGAAGGGCTTCGGCGCCTCGAAATTCGGACAGGAACTGGCCGATATCATCCGCGCCACCTTGAAGAACCCGGAGGCCTACGCCCCCAAGGTCGAAAAGTCCGCGCCGCCGGTACAGGTCCCGGCGTCGGTCGTCGAACTGCTGAAGGTGCTGTTGCGCATCCGTTGCGAGGAGGAGGGCGTGGCGCCCAAGCTCCTGGCCACGGTGTCGGACCTCGAAAAGATCGCGCTCGACGACGATGCCGATGTCCCGGCGCTGCACGGCTGGCGGCGCAAGGTGTTCGGCGAGGACGCGCTCAGGCTCAAGCGCGGCGAACTGGCTCTGGTGCTCAACGGCACCAAGGTCGAGGTCGTCGAACTCGACTGACAAATTAGGACTTGCCGGCGTCGGCGTCTCTGTTAACCCTGTTATCGAACACAACAGGGGGCACCCATGGCGGAACAGATTGCGGGCGTAAAGGCTGCGAGCACAGGCTCGGTAGTGACGACGGCGTTGAAGATGGCCGCGATGCTGTTTCTGTTGACGCGCATCGGGGCCTTCGTCTTCGGCGCGTGGTGGGGCGCGGTGGCGGAACCCGAGATCCGCGCCGTCCTGCAAACGGCGCAACTGCCGAACACCGAACTGGCTTTGAATCATATCCTGGGCGTCACGCTCTTCCCGTTCAACATGGCGATCCTGGTCGTGCTGGCGCCCCTGTTCGGCTGGTGGGTCTATTCGCGCGTCGACAAGACGCGTCAGGACGCGGTCGGCTGGGTGGGCGCCCTGTTCTTCTGCCTGGCCGATGCCTCGCTGACGCTGATTTTCGCGGGCACACAGCACGCCCTGGGCTACAATATCAACGTGATCGCCCTGGCGATCGGCGAAGCCGTCGTCATCCTGTGGCTCATGTTCTTCATGGGCATCGGCTTCAATATCGCCAAGCTGTTCAAGGCGCCTTTATAGAGACATCCGGCGCCTTGCCGGTGCGCAGGGCCGGTGATAGTTTCAACTGAAAAGGCAGGGGACTATCGCATGCGCATCATCTCTATCGTCACGCTGGCGGCGGCCTTGATCGCCTCTCAGGCGGCCGCGCAATCGACCGTGTTGCCGGTCCGGCTCGACCCGTCGGTCGGCGGTGCGCAGTCCGGCCGCATCCTGGTCTTCGCGCACAAGGTGGCCGCGGCAGAGAAGCCTTCCGACAGCGTCGATTCGACCGAATTCGCACCGTCCGACACCGCCATTGCCGCGCGCGAGGTCGACGCGTTCCAGCCCGGCGCCACGGCGACGGTCGACGGCGACGTCGATGCCTTCCCGGCGGCCTTTTCCAGCCTGCCGGCCGGAACCTATCGCTTCCAGGCCGTCCTCGACCGCGACCATAACTACAATTACGGCGGCCGCACCGGTGGCGACGTCGTATCGCCGGTGGTCGAAGCGGCGCTGCCGGGTCCGGTGCCCGTCCTCAATCTCAACAAGCTCCTGCCCGCGCGGACGATCGACGACATCCTGGCGGGCATGCCCGCCGATCGTGCGGCGACGTATCGCCAGTCGCTCGGCCGGGTGCGCGCCGTCGATTTCGTCAGCCCGGCGATGTCCGACTTCTGGGGGCGGCCGGTCCACATGCGCGGCTGGGTCGCCCTGCCGCCGGGATACAAGGACGGCGGGCCGCGTTTCCCGACGGTGTTTTCGACCGGCGGCTACGGTTCCAACCTTTTGTCTGCGCAACTCAGCGCCGCCGGCATGGTCACCATGATGGCGAAGGGCGAGGCGGCTCCGATGATCTGGGTCTATCTCGACCAGAGCACGCCGACCGGCACGCACGAATTTGCCGACTCGGTGAACAATGGTCCGTGGGGCAAGGCGCTGACGACCGAATTTATCCCGTGGATCGAAAAGCAGTACGCCATGGACGCCAAGCCGGCGTCGCGCTTCCTGACCGGGCACTCGTCCGGCGGCTGGGCGACGTTGTGGCTGCAGGTCCGCTATCCCTCGGTCTTCGGCGGGTCCTGGCCGACCTCGCCCGACCCCAGCGATTTCCACGATTTCACGGGCGTCGACCTCTACGCCGCCGACGCCAACGTGTATCGCGACGGCCAGGGCAATGCCCGCCCGCTTTTCCGCGACCACGACAAGATCGTCGCCACCTATGAGGCGTTTGCGCGCATGGAGGCGGCGCTCGGACCGTACGGCGGACAAATGGCGTCGTTCGACTGGGTCTTTTCCCCCAAGGGCGCCGACGGCCGGCCCGTGCCGATGTTCGACCGCGCCACCGGCAAGGTCGATCCTGCGGTCGTTGCCTACTGGCGCGACCACTACGACGTCGCCAACCTTGTGGCGCGTGATTGGAAGACCTTGAAGCCGAACCTCGACGGCAAGATTCATCTCTACGTCGGGACCGCCGATTCTTTTTATCTGGATGGCGCGGCGCACCGGCTTCAGGCCGTATTCCAGAGCCTGGGCGCGCATGACGACTTTACCTTCGTGCCGGGCAAGACGCACTTCGACCTGTTCACCGTCGGCGACGACCGTCAGGCGCTGTTCAAGGCCATGACCTGGGACATGTACGCCAAGGCGCGTCCGGGTGCCAAACGGCCGATAAAACCTTAGTCTTTCAGGATGGTGAGGTTGAGCTTTAGCGCCTGGGCAAGCGCCCGGGCGCGGCGGCGGGTTTGTTCGCCGAGCAGCAGATCTTCCCAACCCTTTTCCGCCGCCAGCGTCAGATGACGGTCGTGCTGGCGCAGCCGCGCCAGACCCAGCAGCTTTGCCGACTTTGCCGACAGGTCGCAGCCGAGGCGCAGGAGCAGGCCCAGTTGCGTCGCCGTCTGGAGCATGTCGTCGCCGAGTATCCGGCTGATCAGCACGGGCTCGCGGCCGTAGGCGTCGCCGCTGTAGCGCGTATAGAGGGTGCACGCCAGGAAGACGCGCTCCTGGTGGCTCTGGCCGGGGACGGGGGCGCGCAGCACCTGGTCCGACGCCAGGTCGGCGCGGTGGTCGGGGTGCAGGCGCGCACCGATGTCGCTGAGCTTGGCGGCGGCGCGGATCAGTTTCTCCGGGGGGCGGTCGAACAGGCCTTCGGCGCCGGCGTAAAAGTCGAGCGCCCAGTCGGCCAGGGCAGGCCCGAGATTGTCGTTGATGCCCAGCCGATTGCCCAGCGCCGCACACCCCGCGATGAGGGGGTCGTCGAGCTTCAATTCCGGCGGCAGCGAGTCGAACAGCAGGCCTTCACGCAGGCCGAAGGCCGAGAAGCACAGCGAATCGAAGCGGAAGGATTCGATCAGGCACTGCAGGACCAGGGCGGCGTAGGAGATATTGTCGAGGCGGCGCTTGGTGACGCCCGGTACCTTTTCCAGCGACGACGGCGACTGGCTGGCGATTAGGCGGGCGATCGAGATGGCTTCGCGCGCCGGAAGTTCAAATTGTTGAATGACATGCAGCGGATAGTTCTGCTTCTGCATCCAGATCAGGGCCAGGTTCCGCCAAGCCCCGCCGACGGCATGAAACTGTCCGCCGGTAAAGCGTGAGGTCAGGGGTTCGAGCTGCGCCATGACCGTGCGGTAGGTCTTGTCCATGTCGATGGGCGCGGGCGCGCCCAGGGCGAATGGCCCAAGCGGCAGGGTGATGCCGTTGTTGCCCGCTTCACCTTCGAGGTGGATCAGTTCCAGGCTGGACCCGCCGAGGTCGCCGACGACGCCCTTCGCGTCGAGATGGCCGCAGTGAACGCCTTGCGCCGAGTAATGCGCTTCCTCCGCGCCGCTGAGAACGCGGACCCTGTATCCCGTTTCCTGGAGCACCTGGGTGACGAACGCGGCGCCGTCGGCGGCTTCGCGCACGGCGGCGGTCGCCACGGGATGGATCCGTTCCAGGTCGTAGGATTCGAGGATCGCCTTGAAACGGCGGAGCGCGATCAGGCTTTCCTTGACACCGTCGGGATGCAGGCGGCGCGTCGTGCGCATGTCGCGCCCCAGCCCCGCCAGGACCTTTTCGTTGAATATAGGCCAGATCGAACGGCCTTCGACGCGATAGATGACCAGGCGAACCGAGTTGGACCCGATGTCGATAACGGCGGTGTTGTAAGCCAGCGCACCGGGTGCGGCCATGGCGTCAGTCGCGGCCAAATCTTCGGACGCAGTACTTGCGGTATCGTGCATGCCTTACTCGATCGGTCGGGGCGCGGCTTAAGCGCTTGCCATTATCAGGGTTTGCGCTCGCGCGGCCTAAAAAAGCAAGTGCTATTTGCGCACGCCCACGTGGTCGAAGGCCTGCGGCAGGACCTTGGCACCGCGGCCGCGGCCCGACAGAGAGGGATTGGTCATGAAATAGTCGTGCGCCGAGAAAGGCTTGTCGAGATGACTTGTATCGATGCGCGAATAGGTGCCGTCCTGGCCCAGCTGCCAGCTCTGCGCTTCGTCGTTCAGATTGGCGACCATGATCTGGTCGAGGACCTGACGGTGGACCGTCGGGTTTTCGATCGGAATCAGGACCTCGACGCGGCGGTCGAGATTGCGGCCCATCCAGTCGGCGGAGCTGATGAAGACGCGCGCCTGGTCCGACGGCAGGGCGTGGCCGTTGGCGAAGCAGACGATGCGCGTGTGTTCCAGGAAGCGGCCGACGATCGACTTGACGCGAATATTGTCGGAAATCCCAGGCACGCCAGGGCGCAGGCAGCATATGCCGCGGATGATCAGGTCGATCTGCACGCCGGCCTGGGACGCCTGATAGAGCTTGCGGATGATTTGCGCGTCGACCAGGGCGTTGAGCTTGGCCCAGATCTGCGCCGGCTTTCCGGCCTTGGCATTCATGATCTCCTGGTCGATCAGGTGCATAAGGCCAAGTTTTAAGGTGACGGGTGAGAAGTAGAGCTTCTCCATGACCTCGGGACGCGCATATCCGGTGATGAAGTTGAAGACGCGCATGGCGTCGCGGCCCATCTCGGCATTGGTGGTGAACAGCGACAGGTCGGTATAGATCTTGGCGGTGATAGGGTGATAGTTGCCGGTGCCGAAATGGCAGTAGGTGCGCAAGGACTCGCCTTCGCGGCGGACGACGACCGACATCTTGGCGTGCGTCTTGTATTCGACGAAGCCGTAGACGACGTGGACGCCGGCGCGTTCCATGGCGCGCGCCCAGCGCAGGTTGGCCTCTTCGTCGAAGCGGGCCTTGATCTCGATAAGCGCGGTGACGTTCTTGCCCTGCTCGGCGGCCTCGATCAGCGCGGCGACGATCGGCGAATCCTTCGACGTGCGGTAAAGCGTCTGCTTGATGGCGATGACGTGCGGGTCGCGCGCCGCCTGGCGCAGGAACTGGACGACCGCGTCGAAGCTTTCGAACGGGTGATGGACCAGGATGTCCTTTTCGCGGATGGCGTTGAACACGTCGCCGCCGTTGTCGCGGATACGTTCGGGGAAGCGCGGCTCGAACGGCTTGAACTTCAGGTCGTTACGGTCGGACGGGATCAGCGCCGACAATTCGGCCATGCCGAGGATGCCGTTGATCTGGACCTCGTCCTGCGGCGCCACGTGCAACTGCTCGACGATGAAGCTGCGCAGGTCGTCGGGCATGCCGGAATCGATCTCGACGCGGACGACCGAGCCCAGGCGGCGTTGCTTGATCAGCGCCTCGAACTCGCGCACCAGGTCTTCCGCCTCTTCTTCCATTTCGATATCGGAATCGCGAAGGATGCGGAACAGGCCGCGCGAGGTGATGTCGAAGCCCGGGAAGAGCTGGTTCAAAAAGAGCGAGACGAAGTTTTCGAGGCTGATGAACTTGCGGCGCGAATCCCCGGCGCGGCGCGAGGTCGGCTCGATTTCCCAGAAGCGCTTCACGCCGGTCGGGATCGGCACCAGGGCGTACATGGCCTTGCTGTCGAAGCGGCGCACCAGCTTCAGCACGATCGAGAAGCCGAGGTTCGGGATGAAGGGGAAGGGGTGCGCCGGGTCGATGGCCAGCGGCGTCAATACCGGGAAGAGCTGGGTTTCGAACTGGCGCTCCAGCCAGGCCTTGTCGGTCTTGTTGACGTCCTTGGGATCGAGGACGATCAGGCCCTCATGGCTCAACTGCTCGCGCAGTTGCAGCCAGATGGCCTGCTGCTTGGCCATCAACTGGCTGGCGACGCGGTTGACCGATTCGAGCTGTTCGGCCGGCGTGTGGCCGTCTTCCGACAGGACGCGCACGCCTTCGCGCACCTGGCCCTGCAGGCCGGCGACGCGCACCATGTAGAATTCGTCGAGATTGTTGGCCGAGATCGACAGGAAGCGCAGGCGTTCCAGCAGCGGATGGCGCGGATTTTCGGCCTCTTCGATGACGCGCTTGTTGAACGCCAGCCACGACAGTTCGCGGTTGATGTAAAAGGCGCCGCCAAGGCGCTCCAGCGCCGCCAGATCGACCTGTGCGACCTCGGGCGCGGCCTCGCTCAGGCCGGCGTGGGCTTCGGCCAGGGCGTGTTCGGCCGAATCGGCGGTCTCTAGGGGGCGGGCGGCGGTGGTCTCGGTCATGGTGTTCGCTGACGTATCGGGGGAGGGCGGAACCGGCACTATAACGCGGTTCCTCGATAGAATGGTTAAAAATTCCGGGTTTGGTCCGCTTTAAAGGGCGTCGTCGTCGCCGAAACTGAACCGCATGCTGTCGTCGAAGAAGTCGCGGACGAGGTTGCGGTTGAACGCACGTCCGTTGGCATAATGCTCCAGTTCCGTGACAATTTTTTGCGCGGCGCTGACGGAACGGTCCATTCGGCCGGCGATATAGGCGACGGCGTCGGGCGAGGGCGAGATGGCGCGCTCGGCGAATAGCTTGTTGAGAATGGCTTCCAGCAGGTCCTCGCCGGGCTCCGGCACCGTCACCAGCCGCATGGCGGTCAGGCGCGACGCCAGGTCGGGAATGGAGACCTTCCATTCACGCGGATGTTTTTTTGTCAGAAGAACAAAGGGTTGTCCGATGGTCTGGAGGTGGTTGTAGAGATGGAATAGCGTTTCCTGCGACGCGGTCTCCGCGTCATCGACCACGACGCCGCCCGTGATGCCGGCAACGTCCAGGCCAAAGGTGCGGCCTGCGTCGACGAAGGTCGCGCCGGTCGCGGCGGCGAAGACGTGGCCCAGATGTGTTTTGCCGCTGCCCGAAGGTCCGAGCAGCAAGACCTGCGGCGAAAGCCAGCTTTCGGGCGTCAGCAGCACGTCGAGCAGGGCTGCGAGTGCTGCGTCCGTGACCAGACGGTCGCGGCTGAAGCGGTCGGGCGCCTTGAGGTCCAGGGGAAGTTGATGCGACATGCGAGGAATCTAGGGAAAGTGCGGGCAAATGACAATCGTTGCGCCGGCGTCCATCCTGTGGACGGTCCGGAGGTGCCTGTGGATGCGGCTGAACCTCGCGTGAACGCGGCCATCAGTCTTGGCTCAGGCCGGTCATGGGATAGTGCGGCCGCTTGGGTGGCTTAAGCAGAGAAGGCGCCGCGCCGCGTGTCCGGAGGGATGCCCGTGCGCGCACAGTACCATGACAGATATCAAAACCTTTCAGGCCAAAGACGTCGACCTCAGCAATGCCATCGACTTCCAGGCGGACGAGGCCGTTCTCGCCTTCGTGCGCGAGGCCCTGGATCTGCATGACGGCGAGGGGGTTGCGGCGCGAACCACGCTGGCCTCGGTCGCCATCGTCCTTTCGGTCTGGGCGCGAAAATATCCCGAGCTGGAACACCGTTTCCGTTCCGGCGAATATTCGGACTTGCTGGAGCCCGTCGGCGACATCGAATGAAGGAAAAACCCGGTCTTTCATCTTGACAACCACAGCGCAACATGTGCCCTTCGCGCCCCAAAAGTCCTAACCTTTCAAGCTTAGATTCCGGGTTTACCGAATGCACCTTTATCGCTCCCACACCTGCGGCGCCCTGCGCAATGCCGACGCCGGACAGGGCGTGCGCCTGTCGGGCTGGATCCATCGCAAGCGCGACCACGGCGGCCTCCTGTTCATCGACCTGCGCGACCATTACGGCCTGACGCAACTGGTGTTCAATCCGTCGTCGCCGGGCTTCGCCAAGGTCGAACGCCTGCGCGCCGAAAGCGTGATCCGCATCGACGGCCGGGTGATTGCGCGCGATGCCGATGTCATCAATCCGAACCTGCCGACCGGCGAGATCGAAGTCGTGGTCGATGCGGTCGAAGTCCTGTCGGAAGCCGCCGAGCTGCCGCTGCCGGTCTTCGGCGAGCCGGAATATCCGGAAGAAATCCGCCTGAAGAACCGCTTCCTCGACCTGCGCCGCGAAACGCTTCACCGCAACATCGTCCTGCGCTCGCAAATCATCGCCGACATCCGCCAGCGCATGATCGACCAGGGCTTCCTGGAATACCAGACGCCGATCCTGACCGCGTCGTCGCCGGAAGGAGCGCGCGACTTCCTGGTGCCGTCGCGCCTGCACGCCGGCAAGTTCTACGCGCTTCCGCAGGCGCCGCAACAGTTCAAGCAACTGCTCATGGTGTCGGGTTTCGACCGCTACTTCCAGATCGCGCCGTGCTTCCGCGACGAAGACCTGCGCGCCGACCGCAGCCTCGAATTCTACCAGCTCGACGTCGAGATGAGCTTCGTCACCCAGGAAGACGTCTTCGCCGCCATCGAGCCCGTGATGCATGGCGTCTTCGAAAAGTTCGGCGAAGGCAAGCGCGTGTCCAGCTATCCCTTCCAGCGCATCCCGTACCGGGAATCGATCGCCAAGTACGGCTCGGACAAGCCCGACCTGCGCAACCCGATCGAGATGCAGGACGTCTCCGACCACTTCCGCGGCGGCGGCTTCGGCCTGTTCGCGCGGATTCTCGAAACGCCGTCGAACGCCGTGTGGGCGGTGCCGGCGCCCAAGGGCGGCAGCCGCGCCTTCTGCGACCGCATGAATTCGTGGGCGCAGGGCGAGGGCCAGCCTGGCCTCGGCTATATCTTCTGGTCGGAAGACCAGGGCGGCTGGGGCGGCCCGATCGCCAAGAACCTGGGCGCGGAGCCCACGACCGCGCTGATGACGTCGCTGGGCCTTGGGCAGGGCGATGCCGCCTTCTTCGTGGCCGGCGACCCGAAGGTCTTCTACAAGTTCGCAGGTCTCGCGCGCACCAAGGTCGGCACCGACCTCAACCTGGTCGACGAGGACCAGTTCAAGTTCTGCTGGATCGTCGACTTCCCGATGTTCGAATGGAACGAGGACGAAAAGAAGGTCGACTTCTCGCACAATCCGTTCTCGATGCCGCAGGGCGAGATGGAGGCCTTGCTGGGCAAGGATCCGCTCGACATCCTGGCCTATCAGTACGACATCGTGTGCAACGGCTATGAGCTGTGCTCGGGCGCGATCCGGAACCATAAGCAGGACATCATGCTGAAGGCGTTCGACATCGCGGGCTACGGCCACGACGTCGTCGAAAGCCAGTTCGGCGGCATGCTCAACGCCTTCAAGTACGGCGCCCCGCCGCACGGCGGGCTGGCGCCTGGTATCGACCGTATCGTCATGCTGCTGGCAGGCCAGACGGCGATCCGCGAAGTCATCGCCTTCCCGCTGAACCAGCAGGGGCAGGACGTCATGATGAGCGCGCCGTCCGAGGTTCAGGACAAGCAGCTCAAGGAACTGCACATCCGCACGGCCTTGCCGATCAAGGTCTGATCGATCGCACGCCATCGAACTTTGAACCCCCGCCGGTCGCCGGCGGGGTTTTTTGCATCTGTGCACCAGCCCGCAAAATATGACCGTGCGTTTAATTGTCTGACTTGACAGCCGTCGCCATCGCCGTTAGCGTTTATTTTGTCAGACATAATAAGGGCGCATAGAAGCCCATTACCAGGGAGTATTTTCGATGCGCAGGGCGTTTTCGCGGCCTCTGTCCGCCATGGCTGTCACGTGTTCGTTCGCCCTCATGGCCGTGCTGTTCGCTGGCTGCGGCGGGGGTGGAGGCGGCGGTGGCGGAAGCACCGGTTCGGTGTCGTCTTCGTCCAGTTCAGGGCCCGATCTCGGCGCCGTCTCCGCGGTCGACGGCACGTACCAGCTCAAGATCAAGAATGTCTCGAGCGGTCAGTTCCTGACGATCGCGGCCCAAAGCCAGGTTGCGGGCGCTGCAATCGCAACGGGTTCCGACGCCGGCAACAAGGACACGCTCTGGCACGTCATGGACATGGGTTCCAGCCAGTACAACGTCGAGAACCTTCTGACACACCAGGTCGCCGGCATCTCAAACGCGTCCAAGACCGACGGCGCGGCCGCGGTGCAGTGGGCCGACAACGGCACGAATGATCATCTGTGGGCCTTCTACAAGCTGACCGACGGCAACTACCTTATCCGCAACAACAACAGCGGCCTTTATCTCCAGGCCGACAGTTCGGGCACTGTCAGCCAGGGTGCGCGCGCGTCGTCCGGGACGACGCAAGAATGGACCATAACTCCTACAAATGTTGACGCCTATCCGATGCCCCTGACGGTGGCCGGCGCCGGCACGGCGGTGCATGATCCGAACCTGATCCAGGATCCGTCGGGCAAGTTCTGGCTGTACGGGACGCACAACACACTGGCCAGCTCGACCGATCTGACCACCTTCACTTCGGTGTCGTCGGGTATCTTCTCGGCGGACTTCAGCTGGTGGGCGGCGCTGAACACGACGGGTGGCGGCGGGCGCACCGACCTGTGGGCGCCCAGCGTCATGTATTCCGGCGGCACCTACTATCAGTACTATTCGATCCCGATCTACGACACGCCCGGCGTAGCCGGCACCAATAACGGCGCCGAAGCGGCGATCGCGCTGGCGACATCGGTCTCGCCCAACGAACCCTGGATCGACAAGGGCAAGATCATCGAATCGTGCGGCAAGAAGACCGGTTGCACGACGACCTTCAACGCCATCGATCCCGCGCCTTTCGTCGACGCGTCCGGCAAGTGGTGGATGGTTTTCGGGTCCTGGGAAGACGGCACGCACGTCGTTCAGCTCGACCCGGCCACCGGCCTGCGCCTGTCGTCGAATCCGACCATCTACAATGTCGCGGCGCGCGGCGGCGGCGAAGAAGGCGCCTTCATATTCCCGCGCGTCGTCGGGGGCACGCAGTACTACTATTACTTCGCCTCGATCAACGTCTGTTGCGCCGGCACCAGCAGCCGCTACCGTGTGATTACCGGGCGGTCGACGTCTCCGACGGGACCCTTCCTCGATCGCGGCGGCCTGGACCTGTCGAGCGGCGGCGGCACGATCCTCATCGGCAACCATAGTTATGTCTACGGACCGGGTGGCGAGAGCGTGCTCGATGTCGCGGGCCAGCCCTATCTCGTCTACCACTACTACGACGGCAATGCGAACGGCGCGCCCAAGCTGGGCCTGAACAAGCTCTATTTCGACGCGGCCGGCTGGCCCTACGTACAGTAACCGTTTCTCGAGGGAGGGCGCGGGATCTACGCCCCGCGTCCGTCCGGGAAGCCTGAAGCCCTCATCCCCGTCGCAGGGATGAGGGCTTCGTGTTTTCCCGCATGAAAAAAGCCCGCTCTTTCGAGCGGGCTTTTTATTGAGAGGTCGCTTGCTTTACCGTGCCTGACAGCGCGGAATACGCAGGCCGCGCGGCAGCTCGGTGGCTTCGTCGCCGCAGGTGCGGTCGAGCTGGCGCTGCGTCAGGCCGGTGGCCGTCGCCATTTCGGCGCCCGAGAAGTTGGCGCCGTCGAGGATGGCGCCCCTGAAGTTGGCGTGCTCCAGATACGCGCCGACGAAGTTGGCGTTGGTCAGGTTGGTGCCGGCGAAGCTGACGTGGCCGAACAGGGCGGCCGAGCCGTTGATGTCGCGCAGGTCGCCGCCGGCGAAGGTCGTGCCGTTGAAGATACCGAGGCCCATATCGGCCTGGCGCAGGCGGGCGCCGGCAAAGTTCTTGCCCTTGAGCTCCCGGTTGTTGAAATCGGCCTGGAAGAGGTTGCAGCGCGGGCACGATGCGCCGTTCTGCGCGCGGTCGACTTGGGCGGCGTTCTGGGCGAAGGCCGGCGAGGACAGGAGGGCCAGGGCCGCGACGACCGGAAGAAGACGTTTCATAAGGGGACACCTTCGCTGAATTTGTCGGGACCGTTGCAAATGCGGTGCCTTTTGGCAAGGAAGGATAAGGTTTTGTCCTACCCGTTCTCGGCGTCTTCCTCGACGGCCTTGATGTCGTCGGGCGACTGTTCGCGCGGGCGGCGCCCGAAGGGCACGACGACAAGGTTGTCGGCCGTGCCGCGCGCGAAGCCCTTGGAGATCAGGCGCGAAGCGGGCAGGGCGTCGTCGGGCACGCTGTCGCCCTGGCCCAGCCCGTCGGCGTTGAGTGCGTCGCGGTCGACATTGGCCAGGTCGTCGCGATCGAGATACGAGATCGCCAGCTCGCGGAAGATGTAGTCGAGGATCGACGTCGCCGAGCGTACGCGGTCGTTGCCCGTCACCGGACCCGCGGGTTCGAAGCGCGTGAAGACGAAGGCGTCGACGAATTCGTCGAGCGGCACGCCGTATTGCAGGCCGATCGACACGGCGATGGCGAAATTGTTCATCAGCGAGCGGAAGGCCGCGCCTTCCTTGTGCATGTCGATGAAGATCTCACCGAGCGCACCGTCGCCGTATTCACCCGTATGGATATAGACCTTGTGGCCGCCGACGGCGGCCTTCTGGATATAGCCCTTGCGGCGGTCGGGCAGTTTTTGGCGCGACCGGTCGCGTTCGATGACCTTTTCCACGACGCGCGGACCTTGCGGTTCGCGCTCGGCCGCGGCCGGCGCGGCCCGGCGCGGAGCGTCCTCGACCTCAGGGATGTCCAGCGCGAAGCCGGCAGGCGCTTCGGGGCGCGTCACCGAAAGGGCGCGCAGGCCCATATTGGCGGCCAGCGAATAGAGGTGCATGGCCTCGGTCGCGCCCTGGTCCCAGGCAATGGCGACCGGGGCGGTCGACGGCGTGTCGAGGAAGGTCTCGAGGCGCTGGCGGACGATCAGCCGGCCCTTGACGTTAAGCGGTGCCACCAGCGACCAGGCGACGGGATCGTTGACGCGGACGCTGTCGAGGTCGCGGCTGCCGAAGATAAAGGCGTCGGCGGTGGCCACCTCTTCACGTGAAAACCCGAGCGCATCCAGAAGGTTGAAGGCGGGATCGGAGAGATCGCTTTCGTCTATGCCCCACAGGTCGCGCACCAGGCTGGGGTCGAGCACCCCCATGGCTTCGTGCAAGCCATTCGCCGTTCCGACGGCGTCCTGCAGGCGGCCGATTTCGAAGTCGGAAAGCCCCTTGGCCTTGAGCGTGCCGGCATTGATATGCGGCGCCTCGATCAGGGTGCGGTGACCGAGGCGGGCGTCGCGCACGGCGCGCCAGTCGGCGCCCGAGGCGCGCAGGCCCCGGATGACGCAGAGCTTCAGCGTCGGCAGCAGTACGCCGTCGTCGCTTTCCATCACGGTCAGGATGTCGTCGAGCCCGGCGTCGCCGAGGCCGACTCCCAGGCGCAGCGACAATTCGGGATCGTCGAACAGGGCGGTCACCTGCCCGTTGCGCAGGCCGGTCGCCTTGGCGAGCTTGAGCGCGGTCTGCGCCAGCTCGAGCGCGTGGCTCTTCAGTTCCGAAACCCCATTGAGCGCCGTCGTTTCGTAGAGGTTGCGGCTCAGACGGTCGAGTTCTTCGGAGCGGATGGCGGCATAGCCGTCATGCGCGCCCAAACGCGCGGCGAGACGCGCCGAGGCGTGGACCGCGGCGGCTTCGAACAGGGCGGTGACGTGGGCGGCGAAGTCGAGGCCCGAGGTTTCGCGCAAGGAAAGACCGTGCGCCATGGCGGCTTCGGCAAGCCCGGCGATCGTCAGGCCCACAGGCCGCGTGGCGTGGCGGGCATGTGCATCCAAAGCTTCAGCCGAATAGGCAATAGACGCTTCTATATCAAGGGCCTGTACCCACAGGCTGATGCAATCGATCAGGGCTTCGACGTTGAACAGGCCGTCTTCCGCGACGAAGCGCTCGAGGTTGATGGCGGCGCGGGCGCTGACATTCTGGGCTTCGACAGCCTCGGCATCGAGCGGGGAAAAGACGAGGTGCAGGTCGCGTACCTCCATCGCGGCCTCCGCCAGCAGCACGGCCGACGGATCGCCGGCGCCGACCAGGTCACGTTCGGCGATGACGGCGCGGTGGCGGAAGCGGTGGGCCGTTATGGCGTCGCTCTTGCCCCATGGGCTGTCGCCGCCGCTTTGCCCCAGCTGGATCTGGCGCGCGATCAGGCCGTCGCTGGCGCCGAGCTTGCGGGCTTGCGCACAGGCGCGGGCCAGGAGCGGGTTGTGGCGCGGGCTGGCGCGATGTTCGCCTTCGGCGCGCTGCACGGCCGAGGCGATGGCGTCGAGGGCTTCACCCAGGCGCGCCTGGGTGGCGGTCTGTAACGCGCGGGCGCGGGCGTCGCGCAGCAGGCGGTTGAGAGATTGCCGGCCGGCGTGGTCTTCGAGATGGATCGGCGCGCCTTCGGCCGGGCGCGATACGACGTCGCCGGCGGTGGGGGGGACGCGATGCCCCGAAACGAGGCCCGCCGAAGGCGCCGCCAGGCCAGACAGCATCGTGGCTTCGACGGCTTCGGCGAAGGTCAGCGCGTCTTCGGGCGTGTTGAAGTGGCCGAGGCGCAAGCCCCATTGCGACAGGCGGTGGGCATAGTCGGCCGTCGCGCCGCCGAAAGCGTCGGTGTCGACGTCGCCGCTGCGCGCCCATGTGCCCGACGGCAGGTCGAGGCCGCGCGAATCGGCCCAGTCGAGCCAGGCTTCGGCCTGGGTCGAGGTCAGGCTGCGCGGACAGATCACCTCGGTGAACGTCCCGGCGCGCTCGATGACGCGCGATTCGAGGTCGCCCGTGGTGATCAGACGGCTGAGGCTGGGGGTAAGATACACCATGGCGCTTCCGGAATCAGGAGGACTCGGGTTACGCTATCGTGCGTCGCGCGAACTTTCAATAAATCTGGTGGGCCACTGGCAAGCCATCCACAATATGTTGGAGGCGGAGGGTTTCGGCCGTGCGAAAATTTTTGGCGGGCGTGGCCGGGCGGCGCTTTACCTCGTCTGGCCGCGTCTTTATAGTCGCTCCGATATCCGGGCGGGCATGCACCCGCTGTGTAATTGGGATTTGAGACCTTGCTGGCAAATTTATTCACCTGGTGGGCCGGTAGCGGCACGATCGGTACGATCTGGACGACCTGGACGCGCGGCCGTCAGGTGGGAACAGACGAGTTCGGCAACCGTTATTACGAGGACCGTACCGCCAAGAACGCCTACGACAAGGGCCGCAAGCGCCGCTGGGTGAAGTATAATGGCTATGCCGACGCGTCCAAGATCCCGCCCGACTGGCATGGCTGGATGCACTACATCTACGACACCCCGCCGTCGCAGGCGCCGCTGCCGATGAAGGTGTGGGAAAAGCCGCACGTGCCCAACATGTCGGGCACGCCGTTCGCGGTCTATCCCAAGGGTTCGCTGAACAATCCCGAGGACCAGCGTCAGCCGTCGAGCGGCGACTACGAGGCGTGGAACCCGTAGTCATGAAACCGTTCCGGCACAATCCGCGCCTTCGGCCGGTCGCCCTTGCGGCGACGGGTCTGGCCCTGTGCCTGATCGTGCCGGCGGTGGCCCAGGTGCCTCCGCCGTCGCGGCACGACGACGGAGGCGGCAAGGTGCCGCACTATGTCGATAACGCCGACTATGACCGCCAGCCCTATTATGTCGACGGCGTCGAGTACAAACCGTACACGCCCGACAACAAGAAGAAGGCCAAGGCGGCCGCCGATACGGTCAAGACGCCGAAGCCGCAGCAATCGGCCGACGCGCCCGACTATGTGACGCCGCAGCCGCAGCCCGAAACCGAGCTGCATCCTTTCTCGCAATCTTCGGCCTCGGCGCGCAGCAGCGCCGCCGCGTCCTCGTCGTCGGCCGTGCGCGCCGAGGCGTCCGGCGCGTCGCAAACGGCCGCGGCGGCGAGCTCGCAGACGCCCTATGTGCCGAAGAAGCGTCCGCGCTACGGCGTCGCCATTATCGAGGCGCTCGACAAGATTTCGTCGGAAAGCGTGCGTTTTGAGGCGCCGATCGGCCAGCCCGTGCGCTACAAGGGCCTGATCTACTTAGTCAAGGCGTGCGAAACCGCCGCCGACGACGAATCCATGTCCGATACCATGGCGTGGATGACGGTCCGCACCAGCCCGGTCACGGCCAGCAACGGCACGGCGACCAAGTCGAAGGAAATCTTCCACGGCTGGACCTACGCGTCGTCACCGGGGCTGAACCCGTTGCAGCATCCGATCTACGACGCCTGGGTGGTGGGGTGCCGCAAGCCGCTGCCGGGCACGTCCTCTTAAGTCTCTACCTTTGACGCAGGGCCTTGCTCGGCGGGACGCTCGCCGCCGAGAACGCGATCGCACCGACCGTGGTGACCGCGATCGTCACCGACAGGCCCAGACTGGCCAGGAAGAACCACGGATTGATGGCCGTGCGATCGTCGAACTGCCCGAGCCAGGCTTTCAGGATGGCGTAGGCCAAAGGCCAGGACAGAAGATTGCCAAGGATAACGGGTTTCAGGAACTGCAGGACCAGCAGGCGCGAGACCTGCCAGTGCGAAGCTCCGGCGCTTTTGCGGATGCCGATCTCGATCGTCCGCGTCGAAGCGGAAAAGGCGGCCATGCCGAACAGGCCGAGCGCTCCGATGACGCCGGCCGCAAGGCTGCCGATCGCCATCAACCGGGTATTGCGGCGATCGTCGGAATAGTAGGAATCGAGGGCTTCGCGCATGGTGACGAAGGAAATCGGCCGGTCGCCCTTGATCTGGCGCCAGGCAGCGATCATGCGTTCGCGCATGTCGGCTTCCGCGACGCCCTCGAAGCGGACCACGGTCGAGGCGTCGCGGATAACGCCTGTCCGATAGCTGTAGATGCACGGCCATATGCGGATTTCCGGCGTGTCCATGCGCTGGTCGGCGACGACGCCGACAATATGCAGGCGGCCGTTCTGGTAAGCCAGGTCCTGGCCGACCGCGGCGGTCGGCGAGGCGAAGCCGAACGTGCGCGCCGCGACCGCGTTGATATCGACATTGACGGTGTTTTCGAGAGGCGTGGCATGGCGGGGATCGAGGCCGGTATTGTCGGCCTCTGTCACCAGGCGCCCGGCGACCAGTGACGTATCGTAGGTTTGGAAGAAGGCGCCGGCCGTGCCTTCGAACTGTACGATCTCGTTGCGGGCGCCGGGACGCAGGGGCCGTACCATGATCTTGCCGCTGAGGTGCGTGGGTCCGGGCACATTGCCCGCGCCGACGCCGACGACGCCGGGAATACGCCGCCATTGCTCGTGAAGCGCGCGCACTTCGTCGGGGCTGACATATTGGCTGATCGTCGAATTGGTGATCAGTATCTGGTTGCGGTTGAAGCCCAGCTTCGAGGTCTGCAGGTGACCGAGTTGCGCCGCCAGCCCCACAAGGACGGAGAACAATGCGCCGACGACAAAGAATTGCAGCACGACCAGGGCCTCGCGGATGCGGGCGTGCTGGGGCGAACGCGTAAAGCGCGACGAGGCCAGGACCGCCGCGGCCGGCGTCCCGGACAGGACGAAGGCCGGATAGACCGAGGCCAGCAGGCCCGTGGCCAGGACGATGCCGCTCAAGCTCAGAAGCCAGGGGGCGTCGGTTATGTAGTTCAGACTGAGCGGCATGTGGCTCAGCCGGTTGATCGACGGCAGGGCCAGTTCGACCAGGCTGAGGCCGAGCACCAGGGCGGCGGCCGCGGCGAGGGTGTCTTCCAGGATGAATTGCAGACGCAGGCCCTGGCCCGTCGCCCCGACCGACTTGCGCATGGCGACTTCGCGGGCACGAACGCCGGCGCGGACCGTCGACAGGTTGACGTAGTTGATCAGCGCCACGCACAGGGCGATGATGGCCGCAGTCGTCATGGCCAGGACGCCGGCGCGCGCCTGCGGCGCCATCAGGTGCTCGTCGACCAGCGGCAGGACGCGGACGTGAATTTCGGCGGCGCTGAGGATGCCTTTTTCGCGCATGCGCAGGAGCTCGCCGTTGGTGCGCACGATATCGTCCATCCGGGCGTTGATGGCGGCTGCCGTCGCTGGCGACGGCAACCGGACGAAGTTCCTTTGCTGCGGCACCGACCAGATGTTCCAGTAGGGCTGCATCGCCTTGCCGTAGGGCGTTAGGAGGCGCACGAAATCGAAGCGCAGGCTGGTGTTCCTGGGCAGGGCGCGGATGACGCCGGTGACGCGCCATTGCCGGACCTCGCCTTGCGACGACATGTCGTAATAGCCGTCGTCGCCGATTTCCAGAAACCGGCCGACCGCCTTGATCGTACCGAAATATTTGAGCGCCATGCGTTCGGAAATCAGCAGTCCGTCGGAGGCGGTCAGCGCCGTCGCCTTGTCGCCGTCGATCAGGTCGATATCGAAGACCTTGAAGAAATCCGGATCGACCAGTTGCCCGGCTTCTTCCGAGGCCTGGTCGCGATACCGGACATTCATATAGCTGATTGCGACCCGCGTGCCGACGACGTCGGGAAAGTCTTTGTGGAGCGCGTCGAGGAACAGGCCGGCGCTGCCGAAGGTCGGCGGGCGTTCCTTCTTTTCGGTGCCGCTGACCTGCGTCGTTGCCTCGTAGATCCGGTCGGCGCCGGGCAGCCAGCGCTCGTACCCGGTTTCGAAGCGGACGAACAGGCTCAAGGTTATGAAGACCGCGATGCCGAAGCTCAGGCCAAGCAGATTGAGCGCCGCATAAAAAGGGTGGCGCTGGACGGTGCGGTAGAAGGAGAGCAGGACGGTGCGGATCATGGCGCGCGAGAATGCGCTCCGCCCGCGGAACGGGCGGCCGAAATGAGAGTCCGGCCGACGTCTGAAATCAACATGTACTTCCCCGTGACCACTATAGATCACGCGAGCGAGTCTGTCATCACCGGAGCGATTTGCGAAAAGTGTCGGCGGCTTTCGCAAAAATCGCGACCAGACAGTAACGCGTTTCAGGTGTCGGCGATCACCTTCAGCGCCTCTTTTCCCGACGTCCTGCGCGGCAACGCGTAGAAGTCGGCCTTGAGATCGACGGCGTCGGCCAGCAGGTCGAGATAGCGCGCCTTGGGGATTTCCGCGACGCCGAACTGTTTCAGGTGTTCGGTCTGGAACTGGCAGTCGAGCAGGTGATAGCCGCCGGCCTTCAGCCGGGCCACCAGATGCACCAGGGCGATCTTCGACGCGTCGGTTTCGCGCGACACCATGCTTTCGCCGAAAAAGGCGCCGCCGATCGCCACGCCGTAGAGCCCTCCGATCAGCCGCTCCTCGCGCCACACCTCGACGCTGTGCGCCAGGCCGCGCGCGAACAGCGCCTGATAAAGCGCCTGGATCGAATGCGATATCCAGGTCGACGGCCGGTCTGACGCTGCTTCGGCGCACAGTTCGATGACCTGGCGGAAGCTGGTGTCGACGCGCACTGTATAGTCGTCGCGGCGCACGGTGCGCGCAAGACGCGACGAAACATGAAAGCCGTCGAGCGGCAGGACGCCGCGCGCCGGCGGATCGACCAGGAACAGATACTCGTCGTCGCGCGCGTCGGACATCGGGAAGACGCCGTTGCGGTAACAGGTAATCAGATCGTCGAGCGTAAAGTCGGGCACTTCGGTTTCCAGGATAACGCCCCCTGAATAGCGCCTGAGCCTGTTTGCACAAGTCCATTTTCCGGGCCTAACCTTCCAGCAGCCGGATCGCCTGTGTATGGGCCGAAGCCCGCAACGATTTGCGTAAGGCGGCATCCGCCGTGGTGCGCGCCAGCACCATGCCGCCGACGCACAGCGCGATGACGGCTTCCGCCCGGCAATCGCCGTCGTCGCGGCCGGCCATGGCCGCGCGGAATACCCCCGACATGCCCCGGATCAGGTCGGTATAGGCTTCGCGTGAGGCTTCACCCAGGCTTTTGGCGTCCGACGGCAGGGCGTAGAGCGGGCAGTGCTGTGCGACATCGTCGAACACCCTGTCGCTGAGGTAGAGATCGACCAGCCGCCGCGCCACGAAGCCCGCATTGGTATATTCCACGCCGCCATTTCTGGCCTCGACCGCCAGCGGATTGCAGGTGATGTAGCAGGCGACGACCTCGGTAAACAGCTGCTCCTTGCTGTCGAAGTGGTGGTAGAAGCCGCCGCGCGTCAACTCGGCCTCGGTCATGATCTGCTCGATCGTCACCTGTGCGAAGCCACCCTGGTTGAACAGGCGGCGCGCGGCGGACACGATGCGGTCGCGCGTCTGCGCCCTGTGCTCGGCGGTATAGGGCATGTTCGTCTCCTTCGCCGACACTTTAGCATCGATCATATTATGTTCTTGAACATAAATAGATCGGCGGCATGGTGCGCCTGCAAAGCCAATCTGCAGGAGACGTAACCATGAAAATCTACTGGATCAAGGCCCAGGCCCCGCGTCGCGTTATGGCGCTGGTCAAGCACCTCGGCATCGCGGCCGAACTGATCGAGATGGCGCCGAACAGCCGGATGAAGACGCCCGACTATGGCGCGCTCAATCCCAACCTCAACGCGCCCACCCTGGTCGACGGTGATTTCGTGCTGTGGGAATCGTCGGCGATCAACGCCTATCTGTGCACCAAGGTCGGCTCCGACATGTGGCCGGCGAATGACCCCGCTGAACAGATACAGGTCCTGCGCTGGCTGTCGTGGGCCGACCAGCACTGGAACCGCGCCGTGGGTCCGTATTACTTCGAGCACGTCGTCAAGCCGACCTTCTCGATCGGCGAGCCCGACCGGAGCGTCCTGCCGGCGGCTGAAGCGCCGTTGCGCAAGCACGCGGCGGTGCTCGATGGCTGGTTGCAAGGCAAAAGCTTTGTTGCGCTCGGCCGGTTGACCATCGCCGATTTCCAGCTGGCGTCGCAGGCGACCTACTGGCGGACAGCCGAAATGCCGCTTGAGGACTATCCCAATATCGTGCGCTGGCTCGATGGCTTGATGGATCTGCCGGCCTGGGCCGCCCCATGGCCGGGGCAGGAGGACGTGTTTCTCCGGCGTGCCGCTGTCGAGGCTTAAAACGCCACGTCGGCGCAGGCTTTAAGCGTCACGCGCCTTGGGCCTGCGTCGAAGCCGGAAAGCAACGTATTGTGGTGCGCGATGATCTGCTCATAGGTCAACGCGCCCATGTCGGCCGTGGCATGGCCGTCCGACAGCAGCGTCACGTCATAACCCAGGGACATGGCGCGTCGGACGGACGTGTCGACGCAGAACTGCGTCATGCATCCGCCGATCACCAGATGATCGACGCCATTCGCCGTCAGGACGTCGTGCAATTCCGTACCGTAGAACGCGTCGCATGCGGTTTTGTGAACGGTGGTTTCGCCCGATTTCGGCAGAATTTCCTGACGAAGACGGTGACCCTCGGTTCCGGTTTGCAAGCGATGACCGGCGACGTCGTCGTGCTGGACGACGACGATGAGCGCGCCGGCGTCACGGGCGCGCGCCTGGACGCCGGCGACCCGGGCGACGGTGGCGTCGAGCGCGGCGTCGATTTCGCGCTGGCGCTCAGGTGGCGCCATGCCGGCAAGGATGGCATTCTGCAAGTCGATGATGACGAGTGCTGTTGTCATAGGTGAGCCCCAATAAAAAAGCCTTGCACGCGGCAAGGCTTTTTAGATCGATCAAATCGGCGAAAGCGCTTAATGCGCTTCCTGCGATTTGATCCAGTTTTCCAGCCAGTGGATATTGTAGTCGCCCGTCTGGATGTCCTTTTCGTTCAGCAGGTCGAGGAACAGCGGAATCGTCGTGTCGATACCGGTGACCACGGTTTCGCCCAGCGCGCGCTTCAGGCGGGCCAGGGCTTCCGGACGGTCGCGGCCGTGCACGATCAACTTGCCGACCAGGCTGTCGTAATAGGGCGGGATGGTATAGCCGTTATAGATCGCCGAATCGAGACGAACGCCCAGGCCGCCCGGGGCGTGGAAGTCGGTGACCGTGCCGGGCGACGGCACGAAGGTGCGTGCGTTTTCGGCGTTGATACGGACTTCGATGGCGTGCGTCTTGATGTCGATATCCGACTGCTTGAACGACAGCGGATAGCCCTCGGCGATTCGGATCTGCTCACGCACCAGGTCGATGTCGGTGACGTATTCGGTGACCGGGTGTTCGACCTGCAGGCGGGTATTCATCTCGATGAAGAAGAATTCGCCGTCCTCGTAGAGGAATTCGATCGTGCCGACGCCGAGATAGCCGATGGCCTTGATGGCGTTGACGACGACCATGCCGATCTTGTCGCGCGCGGCCTTGTCGATGACGGGTGAGGGGGCTTCTTCCAACACCTTCTGGTGGCGGCGCTGCAAGGAACAGTCGCGTTCGCCCAAGTGGCAGACATTGCCATGGCTGTCGGCGATGACCTGGATTTCGATGTGGCGCGGCTTCTGAAGATAGCGCTCCATATAGACCGTGCCGTCGCCGAAGGCGGCGGCCGCTTCCGATTGCGCCGACATCACGGCTTCGGCCAGCGAATCGCGGTCCTTGGCGACCTTCATGCCGCGACCGCCGCCGCCGGCGGCTGCCTTGATCAACACGGGGAAGCCGATGGTTTCGGCTGCCGCCATGGCTTCTTCGACCGTGGAGACGCCGCCATCGGAGCCCGGAACGACCGGAATGCCCGAATCCCTGGCGGTCTGCTTGGCCGTGATCTTGTCGCCCATGATCCGGATGTGCTCGGGCTTGGGACCGATGAAGGTCAGGCCGTGCGCGCCGACGATTTCGGCGAAGCGGGCGTTTTCCGACAGGAAGCCGTAGCCCGGATGGATCGCCTGGGCGCCGGTGATTTCGGCCGCCGCGATGATCGACGGGATGTTGAGATAGGACTTGGACGCCGGCGCCGGTCCGATACAGACGCTTTCGTCGGCCAGGTGCACGTGCATGGCCGAGGCGTCGGCTTCGGAATGGACCGCGACGGTGGCGATGCCCATTTCCTTGGCGGCGCGGATGACGCGCAGGGCAATCTCGCCGCGGTTGGCGATCAGGATCTTGTCGAAGGTCTTTACCATCGGACGGGCTTACTCGAACACGACCAGCGCTTCACCGAACTCGACCGGCTGGGCGTCGTTGACGAGAATCTCGGCGACCACGCCTTCGCGCGGCGACGGGATCGGATTCATGGTTTTCATGGCCTCGATGATCAGCAGGGTCTGGCCCTGCTTGACGCGGTCGCCGACCTTGATGAACGACGGCGAGCCCGGCTGGGGCTGCAGATAGACGGTGCCGACCATGGGCGACTTGATCGCGTCCTTCTTCGACTTGGCGACCGATTCGGTCGTCGGGGCGGCTTCCACGGGCGCGGCCGGAGCCGGGGCGGGCGCGCTGACCGGCGCGGCGACCGGGGCAGCGGCATAGGCGACGGCCGGCGCTGCGGTCAGCTGCCGGGCGACCCTGATCTTCAGTTCGCCTTGCTCGACCTCGATTTCCGTCAGCTCGGTTTCCTTGAGGATGTCGGCCAGCTTGCGCACCAGCTTCGGGTCGATCGGCTCGGCCGGGGATTTGGAAGTCGTCATGTAATAACCTTGTAAGTCGTCTTTTCCCTGAAAAGACTTTGATTCTATGCGTTGTCGGTCAGTGACAGGGCGGCCTGAATCGCCAGTTCATAGCCAGTTGCGCCAAATCCTGCAACGATGCCCTTGGCCGCCAATGACACATAAGAGTGATGACGGAAGGCCTCGCGAGTCTGAGGATTGGACAGGTGGCATTCGATGACCGGGATGCTCAAGGCTTTCAGCGCATCGAGCAGGGCCACCGAGGTGTGGCCGTAACCAGCCGGATTGATGATCAGCGCGCAACCCTGTTCGCGTGCCTCGTGAATCCAGTCGATCAGTTCGCCCTCGTGATTGCTCTGGCGGAAGACGAGGGCGTACCCGGTGCCTTCCAGCCGCTTCGCACAGCTCGCCTCGATGTCGGCGAGCGTCGTATAGCCATAAATTTCAGGTTCCCTGACCCCAAGAAGGTTGAGGTTGGGGCCGTTGAGGACATATATGGCTTTCGGCATGAAGCTCACGAACGTCGTTTAAGGGTCGGCCCTTGTATCAATGCAAGCGCCCGCTCACAAGCGGGAGCGTGCTGCAATGCGGTTGCTTTGGAAAAAAATTGGTTCGCAAATGGTAAAAATCGTGCTGAACGGCGAGGATCGCGAGGTTGCGGCCACCACGGTGACGGCGCTGATCGACGAGATCGGGCTGGACGGCCGCAAGGTGGCGGTCGAGCGCAATCTCGAGATCGTGCCGCGTTCGCAGTATCTGGCCACGGCCCTGGGCGACGGCGACCGCCTCGAAATCGTGCATTTCGTCGGCGGCGGCTGAGCCGGCGACGGGCCGACACACTTTATGGATTCAAGGACGACACTCATGGCTGACACGATGGCAAGCGACATTTCGACCGATACGCTGGGCGCGGACACCTGGACGGTGGCGGGGCGGACGTTTTCGTCGCGCCTGATCGTCGGCACGGGCAAGTACAAGGACTACGCCCAGAACGCCGCGGCGGCCGAGGCCTCGGGCGCCGAGATCGTCACGGTCGCCGTGCGCCGCGTCAACCTGACCGACCCCAACCAGCCTATGCTGATGGACTTCGTCCGGCCCGACCGCTTCACCTACCTGCCCAACACCGCTGGCTGCTATACTGGCGAGGACGCCGTGCGCACGCTCAGGCTGGCGCGCGAGGCCGGCGGCTGGGACCTGGTCAAGCTGGAGGTCCTGTCGGATCCCAAGACCCTCTATCCCGACATGGAGGAGACGCTGCGGTCGCTCAAGCTGCTGGTCAAGGAGGGCTTCCAGGTCATGGTCTACTGCTCGGACGACCCCGTCTATGCGCGCAAGCTGGAAGAGGCCGGTGCCGCAGCCATCATGCCGCTGGCCGCGCCGATCGGCTCGGGCCTGGGGATTCAGAATCCGGTGACGTTGCGCATCATCATCGAAAACGCCAAGGTGCCCGTGCTGGTCGATGCCGGCGTCGGTACGGCGTCGGAAGCGGCCGAAGCGATGGAGCTGGGCTGCGACGCGGTGCTGATGAATACGGCGATCGCCGAGGCCAAGGATCCCGTACGCATGGCGACCGCCATGAAACACGCCGTCATCGCCGGCCGCCACGCCTATCTGGCCGGCCGGATGCCGCGCAAGCTCTATGCCGACCCGTCGTCTCCCCTGGCCGGCCTGATCTGACCGGCCTGCGCCTTTTCGCTGCGCCGGCGCGCCAGGGCTGCGAACGTGCCGACCAGCAGACAGAGCAAGATAGCGTAACCCGCCACGTTCTGCGCGGTCAGGTATAGCCACCGGTCGAGGCCCGTGTAGGTCACGGCGGCGATGTCGAGCGCAACGCTGGCGATCTGTATGCCTAAGACGCATTTCGGCCATAGCTGCGGCGACCTCCGGGCGATCACCCAAAAGCCGGGCACCAGCATGGCGTCCGCCACGCCCACATATACGGGTGCGTAGCGCGTCGAAACCAGGCCCAGGCCGAACGTCACGGCATAGGCCGCCATGTAGAGGACCCCGCACAGCCGTTCGCGCCATGATCCGGAAATGATCGCGAAGCCGCAGACGAGCAGCATCGCAACGAATGCCAACTGGGTCGTGAGAGATTGCAGCATGGTGATGGGTCTTCCCGGGGCCTGAACCGTGCCGCCTCAAAAGAGCAGGCGCCTCACGTCAAGGCAAGGGAAAGGTCGCGGCAGGCGAGTTGTCAGCCCTGCCGAGTGGCCTGTTTTTCCGCGCGCCGCTTGCTTATATGCCCAATCGTACCAACGAACAGGCAGGCCAGAATGGCGTAACCGGCCGCGGTCAGCATGGTCAGATATTGCCAGCGGCTGAGGCCGTCGTAAGTCAGGGCGAGACCGTCGATTGCGACGCTGACTGTCTGTATGACCAGCACGCACTTAGCCCAGACAGGCGGCGAGCGCCGGGCGACCACCCAGAAACCCGGTATCAGGAGGACGTCTGCCACGGCCATGTATATGGCGGTGTTGTGGCGCGTCGAGATAAATCCGAATCCGATTCCCATGGCGTAGGCCGCCAGATACAGGATACCGCACAGCCTTTCACGCCATGAGCCGGCGATAATGGCGAAGCCGCAGACCAGCAGCATCATGATCGTGGGGAACTGGAATTCTAGGATTTGCAGCATATCGATGGATCATCCCCCAGGCCCGAAAAAGCCATATGCAACAGCAACACGACGCCGCGATAGCCGAGGAGCGGAGAATAAATTACTGCGCCGACTGCCTTTGGGCGCGGCGTCGGGCACGGTAAGCGACGGTGCCGATCATAAGCGACAGCAGAACGCCGTAGCTGGCCGCCATGGCCAGCGTAAGGAAGAGCCAGCGGTTGAACAGGCCGACGATGGTGATGATGTCGACCGCCACGCTGATCAGTTGCCCCACGATGGCCCAGCGGGGCCAGGGGTGCGGCGACTGCCAACTGGCGATGAAGAAGCCGGGCAGGCAAAGGGCGTCGGCCATCAGCATGTAGACCGGCGGATAGTGCGGGGAGCCGAGTCCGAAGCCCAGGATGACGACGTAGGCCGTCAGATAAATGAACGCACCGAAACGCTCCCGCCACGACCCAGCGAATATTGCGTAGGCACAGACCAGGACCACCGCGCTGGCGCCCAGGCGTGTCGTTATGGATTGCAGCATTAGGTCCGCCGTCCTGATTATCCGGAAAAATCGCCCGGTACGGATAAAACAGGCAGCGAACCTTCAAGGCAAGCGAAAGATAGCGATGTCGCGCTAAAACGCCGGAACGGCGCGGGGAGTCCCGGTTTCCAGGCCGGCCATGCCCGTAGGCTGCGTCGGATGACCGTGATCCTTTTCATCCGGAGGCATAACGGCGGCGATATCGAGGCCCATCCTGTCCTGAAGCCCATCCAGCAGGTTGTGCGCCGCCGTCATATATTGCTGAGCCGTATTGAGCGCCAGCATCGCCTTCAACGTATTTTCGTGGATTTCGCCGGGCACGACGGTGGACATGCGAATAGCGCGTCGGGACGTCACGTAGGCGTCGATCAGGTGCGCTGCCTCACTGAGTGCCGTATCGATGGCTTCTTCGGTGACTTTCAGCTGGCTGGCCACGGCTTTGGCGACGTTGAGGGTTCTCTCTTTGCGCATGGGTATTCCTGTGGCTCTACTCGAGCGGCCGGAAAACGCTGGTCCGCCAGGAAACGCTACGGTATCGAGGCGAGTGAACCGTAAAAAGACACGCTTAAATTGCCGTTAAGCACGATTTTTTAATACGTGTGAACGGGAGGTCAATTCGCGGCCCCCTCAGTTCGCCGTGGGATTGTTGACTGCAAGGAAACCCATGACGGCTTCCAGCGTCGCCAGGCGGGCGGCTTCGGTCTGCGGCGCATGGCCTCCGCTTTTCACCTCGACATAGTCGACGCGTTTGCCGGCCGCCTTAAGGCCGTCGCGCAAATTGCGGCTCTGCTCGACCGGAACGATGCCGTCGCCCGTCTGGTGGATCAGCAGGACCGGGGCCTTGATGGCCGAGGCCTCGATCGACGGCGCGCCAGACCCGATAAACAGGGTGAGGCTCCGCTGCGACGCCGGGTCGGTACGGAAGGTACGCGGCCATCGCGGGTGCGGCGACAGCCCGGCGAAGGCGTCGGGATCGGGCATGGGCGACATGGTCTTGCGGTAGGCGACGTAACGTTCGACGTCCGAAATCCCGTCGATAGAGGCGGCGCAGCGCACATCGCCGGTCGAAGCCGCGCTAAGCGCCGCATAGCCGCCGTAACCGATTCCGATCATACAGACGCGGTTTGGGTCGGCCAGCCCCTGGCGCACGAGGTCATCGACCCCGTCTTTAAGATCGCTTAGAATCTTGCCGCCCCACTCGCCGTAGCCGGCCGAGACGAAGGCCGCGCCATGGCCGTCGGATCCGCGGTAATTGGGCTGCAGCACCAGATAGCCGCGCGAAGCCAGCGCCTGGGCCAGCCAGTCGAAGCCGAAGGAATCGTGGCCCTGCGGACCATCGTGCGGCAGCACGATCAGGGGCAGGGTCTTCAGGGCCGGGGGTTTTGGCGGGACGGTCAGGATGCCGCTGATCTCGGTCCCGTCGCGCGCCGTGTAGGTCACGGGCTCCTGGACGGCGATCCAGTTGGTCGGTACCTGCGGGAAGTCCTCGCCGATCGTCGTGCTTTTGCCGGCGCCGAAGTCAAGCAGGAAGTAGGAACCGGTGTCCTCGCCACCCGTGGCGTGGATCAGCACCTTGCGCGCGTCGTCGCTGACCTGCAGCACTTCGACGGTCTGACCGGGGGCCGCCGTCTCAGCCTTCTGGTACAGGGCGCGCAGATCGGGGTCGCTGAGGTCGTATTCGGTCTCTTCGGCATCGCGCGCGAAGCCCGCCAGCCTGCCGGTGCGCGGATCGAAGACCGGGCGGTCCTGACTGGCGTCGCCCTTTTCAAGGGGTTCCGAAAGGCTGCCGTCGGCGCCGAGGCGATAATAATGGAAGCGGCGTTCGGCGCCCTTCGGGTCCTTGCCGTGCGTGGCGGTATCGAGGATGACGGGAGATTTGCCGTCGTCGGCCAGGCCGATCAGGAAGGGCGCAAACGTGTTATCGACGACGGCGATCTCGCGCTTCAGCAAGGGTTTCCACTTGCCGTCCACGCGCAGTTCGATGCTGTAGACGCGGCTGCGGAAGTCGTAGACGGTGCGCGCGATCAGCGTGCCGGCGCGGTCGAACAGCCAATCGTCGACATAGCGGTTTTCGCGGTCAAGATCGCCGCCGCCGTCGTCCACCAGGCGTCCGGCGCCGGTTTCGGCATCGACCGTATAGAGATAGACGCGCTGCGCCGGCTGGTTGCCGATCGATTGCGAGCGCAATTCCAGGAAGGGCCCCTGCAACTGGCCGTTGGCCAGGCGCGACGGAAGACCCAGCGCCAGGGAGGCGGCATCGCCGATGTGGTTACCGATCGACATGCCCGTGCCCGTCACCACATTGACCGAGGTAACGGCGTTTTCACCGCGTATGCCGTAATAGGCGCACCGCGGCGGACTGATCGCCGACAGCAGGCTTTGCGCTGCCGCTTGCTCGGCGGCGGCTTTGGGGCTGCCCGGCTCGTTGCCAGGCGCGTTGCTCGGCGACGCGGTGAGTTGCGCCAGGTCGCGCGCCGAAGCCTGGGTGGAGGAGGGGCCGCCGCCAGCTTCGCACGTGCCGCGCACGGCGATGCGCGAATCCGACGCCAGGACGTGGGTATTGTCGGCCCAGGTCAGCGCCGAAACGTCGCCGCCCGTCAGCTTGAAGGCGCCGCGCGTGCGGTCTTCGAAGCGATAATAGGCCAGCATGCGGATATCGTCCTGCCGCGTGGTGAAGGCCACGCGCGACGCGTCGGGCGAGATGGCGACCTGCTCGATATGCGGCATCCTGGCATAGACGCCGAGCGCCGGCGGGGTGTCGACAGGCTTGGTCCGCTTGAGGCCGCGGACGACGACTTCGGTGGCGGACTCACTTCCGTCGGCAAGGCTTTGTCCCGCCGACATGCACGCGGCCGCGGCCGTCATCGCCAGCAAGGCGCAGCGCAAAGACTTCATCGGTCCCTCCCCATGCGTCCGGGATTCATGCCCCGGCAGCCTATTGACGTGTGCAAACGCTACCGCAAAGCCCTCCGGGGGGCAATCAGCCTTTCTTCAGCCGGGCGCGTTCTTCCTTGACGGCCGCTTCCAGGGCCGAGGCGCCGATGACCATCTTGTTGCCGACGATGAAGGTCGGCGTGCCGTTGATGCCGAGATTGCTGCCGAGCATTATGGTGCGGTTGATATGTTCCAGGGTCGCGGGCGCGGTGGCCGCCGTCCGGGCCTGGGCCGGATCGAGCCCGGCCTTGGTCATCAAGGCGTCGGCGTCGGCCTGCGTGTGGATTTTTTCAGTCAGCAGGGCGTAATGGACGTCGGCATATTTGCCGGCGCCGTAGGCCGCCAGGCCATAGGCGGCCAGGGTCGCCGATTCCGGCGGATGGACGACGGGGTATTCCTTGACGATCAGCGTCACGTCGGGATTTTCCGCCAGGAACTGCTTGAGATAGGGCGAGGCCGCGCGGCAATAGGCGCAGTTGTAGTCGAGGAATTCGGCGACCTTGATCGGCCCATTGCCGAGAACGGGGTCGGCCTTGTCGTTGAAGATCGTGTCGTGATGCGCGGCGATCGCCACCTCGGCCTGCTTGGCGGCATCGGCGTCGCGCTCGGTCTGAAGCGCGGCCTGGGCCTCCTCGACCATGGCCGGCTTGGCCATCAGGCCGTTGCGCACCAGATGCGACTGAAGCTGAGGCACGACATAGGGCGCGCCCGCCAGGATGACCGCCAGCACGGCCAGGCCTGTGGTGATATTGGCCTGGCTGAACAGAGGCGCGGAAGTTTCGGTTTTGGAGGCAGGCGTTTCGGTGTCGGACACGGTCGGGCTTTCAGGTTGCAATTCGGATAATACGATTTAAATCGCCGGTCAGTTACGCCGGCGGTGCGTTTCGCCTTCGACCGGCGCTATGCCCAGCTCCGACGACGTCGCCATGACGATGTCGCGGGCGCGGCGGTATTCGGGCGAGGTGGCGTCGAGATATTTCTGCGACCAGACGGCCGAGCTGCGGGCCGACATGTAATCGCCGGCGTAGAACTGCGCCTCGGCGGTGGCCAGCCGCGCCAGGCCGGGTTGCTTGAGCGCGTCGTAGGCCTGTGCCAGTTGCGCCCAGGCGAACGAGTCGTCCTCCTCGTACTTCACCGATTCCTGCAGGTGCTGGACGGCCTCGTTGAGGCTCTGCTTGTCGCCGAGCGCGATCAGGGTCTGGCCCAGATTGAGCTGCAACAGCGCCGCCGTCGGCATAAGCGCCACCGACTTTTCATGCGCCGGGCGGGCTAAAGCCGGGCGCGCCGTCTCGAAATAGATCTGGCCCTTGAGCTCCCACAGGTAGGGATTGTCGGGCTGCTCCTTCAGAAGATCGTCGAGCTGGCTAAGCGCCTTGTCCCAACTGCCTTGTTTGTAGGTCGCGATGACGCGGGCATAGCGGGCGGGATACGACGTGTCGCTGACCGGGTACATGTTGAACGTCTTGATCGGATCGTTCATGAAACCCGCCAGCTTGGCCCGGATGATGGCGAACTTTGCGACGCTTTCGGGGCTGTCGGTCGTCTTGTAGTGGGGTTGCTTGCGCACGAAGTCGTTGAGCGCCGAAATCCGGTCGCGCGACAGGGGGTGGGTGCGGAAGAATTCGTAGCGTTCGGCGTGGCTGAAGGTTTCGACGTTGCGGAACTTATAGAAGAACTCGACAAGCCCCTTGCCCGACATGCCGGCCTTTTCCATCGCCTTGACACCCGCGACGTCGGCCGCCGATTCCTCGGTCTGCATGTAGTGGAGCGCGTTGAGTGTGCCGAAGGTCGTCGAGCTGCCCATCAGCACGGCGCCGGCGGCCGGTGCGCGCGCCGCCATGGCGACGATGCCGAGACCCAGCGCCACGATCATGGGCACGCGCGCGGCGCGTTCGACTTCGTCGGTGCGCATCATGTGTCCACCCGACAGGTGGCCGGTTTCGTGGGCGATGACGCCGAACAGCTGGTTGGGCGTCTCGGCCTCCATGATCAGGCCGGTGTTCAGGCCGATGATCAGGTGGAAGGTCGAAAAGGCGTTCAGGTCGTCGCTGGCGATGAGGAGGTAATGGACCTTGTCGGGATCGAGCCCGGCGGCATTGAGCACCGGCCGCGTTTCAGCCTTGAGATATTCTTCGACCTCGGTGTCGCGGATGACGTTCTGCGACGGATCGTCCTGGGCCAGGGCCGGTGCGGCAAAGGCGGCCACGGCCAGGCAGAGCAGCGAAACCGCGGCGCGGTGAAACGCGGGCAGACGATTGACGGACAGCGGATGACCCATGAACGAGACCCTACAGCATGCCGCCGGAACGGAAAACCGATTTATCAGCGCGGTTTACAGCGGTCGCCCGTGTGAGGTGTAGAAAGCAAGGATGACAAATCTAAGGCGCCGCAACGGCACGCGGTGTGCTATTTTGCCCGCCGATCCAAAGGAGGCGGCCATGGTCAACCTTGTCGAAGCGTTTGTCTGTCCGAAGAAGGAGGAAGACGGCGAGGCCCTCTATACCGCGCTGATGCGGCTTGCCGCTCAGGATCCGCACTGCGGTGTTCGACGGAATGTCGAGCAGATCTGGAACCTTCAGGCTCGCGATCCGTTCGCCCTCGAAGACAAGGCGGCGCGGCTGCGTCACGAATTCGGCGCAACCCTCAATTTCGGAGCACCGAACGTCATCGGTCGAACGACGATCACGCGCCGGACGGAGGTCGATTTCACCTTCAAACGACGGATGGGCGCCCAAGGCGCCTTCGCCCGCGTCAAGCTGGTTTTCGAACCGGCCGAGCCCGGGACGGGATTGACGTTCACGTCGGATGTCATAGGCGACGCTGTTCCCGGCGCATTCATACCCGGCGTGATTTCCGGGCTGGATTTCGCCTGGGAAAGCCACGAGCTGGACGGGTTCTTCGCCATGGATGTCCGCGCCGTTCTGGTCGACGGCGCGTTCCACGACCTGGACTCGTCGCGGGTAACCTTCGACATGGCCGCGCGCGGCGCTTTTGCCGAGCTGCGCAAGACGGCCGAATTCAAAAGTTTCGAGCCAATAATGGCTGTGTCGGTCGCGACACTCGCCGGGGATGCGGTCGCGGTACGTCGCGACCTTATAGAGCGTGGCGGGAGGGTGACGGGCGAAACCGCGCGCGGCGACATCGTCTTCGTCGCCGGAGAGGCGCCTTTGGAAGGCCTGCTCGACTACGTCGATCGTCTGCACGTCCTGTCGGAAGGGCGGGCGCGCCTTCGCCGTATGGACTTCAGCCGTTTCGCCGAAGTGCCGCAGCCGGACGTACCGGACGGTGTTTTTCCACCGGCAGTCGGAATGCGGCTGGTGGGGCACGCCGGCGTTACGGCGTTTTCGGGATAAGAAAAAGGCGCCCATCTTACGATGGGCGCCTTTGGTTTTGGAGATTAGCGGCGCCACCAGCCCTTTTTAGGCTTTTCGGGCGGGGCGACGATCTCGTTGGGATCGGGCTCGGCGACGATCGGTTCCAGGGTCTTTGCGACCGCCAGTACCGGTTCCGGCGCGACGATGACCGGCTGCAGCGTTTCGAACTCGGTCTTTTCCGGTTCGATCGCGGACGCCACAGGCGAGGTGTCGGCCTTCTTGCGCGAGCGCGTGGCGCGTTTTTTGGGCGCGGCGGCCACTTCGACGGGCGGCAGCTCGGCTTCCACCGTCTCCGGGGCTTCCGCGACCGCCGGATCGGCGTCGACATCGGCCGATTGCGGCATGGGCGCCGTGACCTCGGCGGCAGGTGTTTCCGCGGGCGTCTCGTCGCTGACGGCGTTGCGGCGCTTGCGCTGCGGACGCGGACGCTTGGGGGCCGGCTGGTCGCGCAGTTCTTCCGGCACCAGCGAGGTCGGCTGAGTCGAGGCGACGCCGAGGGCGGCGTCGGCAGCGGTCACGCTGGCAAGGCCGGCGGCGCCTTCGATGGCCTGCGACGGATCGAACACGGACGGAGCGGCTTCATGCGCGGCAGCCGAGGTTTCGGCGCGGGCCGGGCGGCCGCCGTCGACGAAGCGGCGCTGCTGCTCCTCGAACGGATCGATCCAAACATAGGGCGCTTCCAGCGACGGCGTGCGGGCGCGCACCCAGGCATAGGGCTCACGCGGACGGCTGTCGACACCGGCGCGGCGGCCGCCACGACGGCCGCGGCGGCGTCGGCCACGGCCACCGTGACGGACATCATCTTCGTCTTCGCCGTCTTCGCCTTCGTCGTCAGCACCGGCGTCGGCCGCCGATTCGGCCTCGGTTTCCGGACGTTCGCGATCGCGGCCGCCACGGCGGCGCCGGCGGCGCCCACGGCCGCCGCGGCGGTCGTCGCGGTCTTCGGCGGTTTCGGCACGGGCCGAGGCCTCGTCGTCGTCCGTGTCCTCGCGCTCGATGGCGGCTTCGTCTTCCTCGTCTTCGATCTCGTCCTCGTCGGCCGCGTCAGGACCGAAATCGAAGACGGGCTCGGGGCGCGCCGGCGGCGTGAATTCGACCTCGTCGGCGTTGACGGTGCGCACGATCTGCAATTCGGTGTGGCCAAGGTCGGTATCGATCTCGATATTGACCTTCAGGCCCCACTCGATGCGAAGCTTGGCCAGGTGCACCTGCTTTTCATTGAGGATGTAGAGCGCGACGTCCATCGGCAGCTTGACCGTAATGGCGCCGGCGCCGTTCTGCATCGCTTCCATGTCGATGCGGCGCATGGCCGAAAGCGCCGCGGAATCGACCGAGCGGATGCGGCCGGTGCCTTCGCAGTGCGGGCAGGGGACGGTCGTGCCTTCCAGGAAACCGGTGCGGCGGCGCTGGCGGCTGATTTCCATCAGGCCGAAGCCCGAAATCTTGCCCATCTGGATGCGGGCGCGGTCTTCGGCCAGCGCGTCCTTGAGCTTCTTTTCGACGGACCGGTTGTTCTTTGGCTCGTCCATGTCGATGAAGTCGATGACGA